>Ga0233425_10000953_pt1 | contig 69305 bp, 51 predicted proteins | sample Watercolumn_Towu_2_FD_181712 | JGI IMG/M metagenome (GOLD analysis project Ga0233425, IMG submission 181712) | Freshwater microbial communities from Lake Towuti, South Sulawesi, Indonesia - Watercolumn_Towuti2014_140_MG | ecosystem: Environmental > Aquatic > Freshwater > Lake | place... | reverse complement strand
TCGGCAGCCCTGAATGTTCAGTGCGCTCTGCCAGCAGCCACACCACGCCTGCCCAAGCTGCGCCGCGTGTGCCATTACTGCAGCGCAGGATTACCGCTGCCGCACTGCAGCCTGCACCCTATATAGAGCCTCCGAATGCTAACAAGCTTAGTACCCAGAAGTTGTCTTTCCGCGCAAGAAGTTTGCCTAGTGGACTAATTTACAAGTGTCTTCCGCAGCCGCTCCCAAAACTGGAAAAAGCCGCCTCCAGCAAAGTGGCGGATGCTCAGGTCCTCGGGACGATCAACGAGCACGAGGCGGACACCGGCTCCGGCGAGGGCAGCGCTGACTCCCGGCAGAGAGTCATTGAGGGGACCTATCTCCGGCCGCATCGCTGCGATTTGATCCAGCGAATTTGCTTTTGCCCAAGCTACCAGAAGCTTTCCCAAGGGTTCAGCGGTTGCGGTAGTAATGGGAGCTTTCCATCGCAGCCCAGCTCGTGCGGCAGCATCCTGCAGTGCAGCGGCGATCCATTGGCGTTTCGCAAGCGGAAACTGATAGCGCTCCCAATTGTCCGCATCAGCAGCAACGATAATTGCACAAAAAGTTTCTGATCCCAGCGGCGAAAATTCAACCGAAAGATCTTCTTCATGAACCCACAAGCCTGTTGTAGGAGATGAAGAAAAGTACTCCATTGGCAGACTCTTGCGAGTGATGGACGGTTTAGAAGCGGATTCCGGCTGAACTGCTTGAGGACTTTCGAAAGCCTCGAGCCCGGCGGCGAGTGAATGAAGAAGCGGGGATGCGAGGTATTTCTCTAGATTGCTGCGCCGAGCGAGGTAGGTTTTACCCGCGGTCTGCAGGCCTGCGACCCATCGCCATGAAAGGGTGTTAGAGGCCGGATCCCCATCAAGCAAATGCCGGTAAAAGAATGCTGCTCCAAGTTGCCAGGGCAACCGTGCCGCATGGACCCACCACGCGGCGAACCACATTCTCGAGTGGTTGTGGAGATAACCGGTGCTCACCAACTCAGCCGCAAAATGGTCGATCACGGCATTGCCTGACTGAGAGTTCTCGACCCGCTGAGCCGTGGCGTTTTTCGGCAAGTTGGCCAGCTCACCGAGGAAATCACTCCAGACTTCAGGACGCAGCGCCAACCACGACTTCCAGTAGCGTCTCCAATAAACCTCTTGAATGTATTTTTCCACGCGACCGAAGGGATGAATGCGCAAGACGGCAGACATCACCTCCTGCTCAGTGATCAAGCGATGGCGTATCGCAGGTGACAGCTTGGAGACAGATGAATGGCCGGGTTTTACATAATTCCGGTCACGTTCGTAAAGCCCGGCGATGGAAATGAATTGACTCAGTTGATCGAGCGCCGCAGTGCGGGACGGATTACAAATCATGACTTAAGTTGCCAGCCAAACAGAACTACGCCCGCGTTAAACGGCTCAATCACCATGGATTAGTAAAGTAGGGTTGACCGCAAGCAAACCGGCTGACATGAAGCGAGCATGTGAGCCCGCTGCAGAGGAAGTTGGTCTAACTGCCCGGCGTGGCTTCGAGGAGAGGATACCACTGTGGGCCTGAGTAACCCGCTGGATGATGGAGTAATCCAGCCCAAACCCATTGATCCCGTTCTGGGAGCAGTGTTTTTCCAGTTCTCCAGGGCGGGCAAATGCGACTTATCGATTACTCTAATCTGTGCCTAGTCATACACAAGACAAATCAGCTTCTCTCGCCAAATCCAGCGCGCTGGCTTGCAGCGCGCGGCGGCGGCGCAGTTCTGCCGAGATCGCTGGCACCACTTGATGTAGATCGCCAATTACCGCGTAAGCAGCTTTGGAAACAATGTACGCCTCTCTGTCGATATTAATCGCGAGGATGTTTTTTGAAGCCATGGCACCCACCCAGTGCTGGATCGCGCCGGAAATGCCGCATGCAAAGTAAATATCCGGTGCAATGCGCGTACCGGTCTGGCCCACTTGGTCTGTGTGATTGCGCCAGCCATTATTGGTGACTGCGCGCGAACAACCAACGATGCCGTGCAGCAACCCGGCAAGTTCTTCAAGCGGGGCAAAGCCCTCCGCGGAACCAACCCCGCGGCCGCCCCCCACCACCACTGGCGCTGTTGCCAGCGTAACGCCGGCAACGCGCTCCACCCGTTCCCGCACAAACGAGTGCATGACCGCTGCGTCAAGCTCAACTTCGACGCTTGACACGGTCGCGGATGCCGGTGCTTCAACCGGCACCACTATATGGTTTGCCAGCGTCACAAGCTTGATGGGCGCCACCAGCTCGGACTCCTCCAGCAGTGACCCGCCCCAGCGCATGCGCACCAGGCGCAGTGTTTGAGACCCGTCAAAGTGCGCATCAAACTCCGTGCAGTTCATGGCTGCAGGCAAATCGAGGCGCGCTGCTGCCTGCGCCATCACTTCATGCCCGCGCTCTGTGCCGGACCCCAGCACCACTTGCGGCGCGCATTTGCGCACCATCTGCGCAATCACATCGCCCCAGGCCTCCGGCCCGAAATCCACCAGCGCCGCGTGATGCGCCTGATGCACAACGCTTGCACCATGAGCGGCAAGGATGTCCCGCAAGCCATCCGCATTTGCGCCAATGGTCAGCGCTTCCATTGAAGTATGCAGCTGCGCAGCCAGCTTGCCGGCTGCCGTAAGCACCCCCAGCGACGCGGGTTCAATGCGCCCACGATCGTGTCCGACAACCGCAAGCACACTCATTTGAACACGCCGATCTCTTCGAGTAGATCCACCACCGCAGCTGCAGCTTCCGGGCCGGTGCCCAGGATTTTTGTGTTGCGCACCACCTCTGGCGGACGCCGCAAATGAACAAGCTTTAGCCCGCCCGCAGCGCAGGAGACTGCACTGCGCTGCACCTCAACCTTTTTGGATGCGAGGCGGCCTTTCATGGTTGGATAGCGCGGCAGGTTTATGCCTTCTTTCACGCCCACAGCTGCCGGGAGCGGCAGCTGGTAGATCTCCTGGCCAGCCTCGCTCTCGCGTCTGACCCTCGCCATGCCAGCTTCAATGTCCAAACCCTTCCCGCCATTTACCATCGGCCGGCCAAGTTTCAGCGCAACCCGAATGCCCACTTGATAGCCGCCCGAGTCCGCCGACTCATTGCCAAACAGGATCAGGTCAAACTTGCCACCCGTTGCCTCAAGGCTTTCTACCACCGCAGCAATCGCCTGCGCGGTGCGCTGCGGATCCCAGTCGGCGCCCTCAATTGGCACGAGCACTGCCTTCGCGACACCGGTGCTCACAGCCGTGCGCAATTGTTCCTGTGCCTCGGCCGGCCCGAGGGTAAGCACGGTTACTTCGCCGCCATGCTTTTCCACCAGCTGCACCGCCTGCTCCACCGCACACTCTTCATGCGGACTCACGGTGAAGCCAAGGAAGGCCGTGTCCACCGCCTGCCCGTCATCCATGATGTTGATGCGCGCTCCGGGCGCAGGCACACGCTTCACACACACAAGAATGTTCATGCCGGTCTGTTGCAGCCTAACTCTTCATGCGTGCGTCGGTCGGGTCAAACAGCGGCTGGCTGCCCACGCGCGCCACGCGCACGGGAAACAACTCGTTCATGTACATCACCCGCAGTTCATTGCCTTCCACCGCATGTTCCGGCGTAAGGTAAGCGAGCAGTAGATATTTGCCGAGCGACGGTGCAGCACCAGCCGTGGTCACGCGCGAGACGCGCCCCTTAGCATCCACGATCCGCTCCCCGCTCTTGGTTAGGATTGGTTCGTTGCCACCGGTGGGATAGCGCTTGATGCCAGTCTTACCGGTCTGGTCCAGCATCTCAAGTGTGCACATGATTGCACACGGCTTTCCAGCCCGCGCCTTCAAATATTCCGCCTTGCCAATGAAGTCGTCCGCCTTCACTTTTGCGCGGGATAAGCCGGCCTCCACCGGGTTGTACTCGCTCTCCAGCTCGGCGCCCATCAGCCGATAGCCCTTCTCGATGCGGCCGGTAACTGCGTACACGCCCATGCCCACTGGGATCACGCCAAACTCCGCGCCGGCTGCGGCGATTGTGTCCCACAAACGCAAGCCGTGCTCCATTTTGGTGTACACCTCCCAGCCGTTCTCGCCTACATAAGAGATGCGGAACATGGTGCAGGGCACGCCCCCGATCAATACATTGCGCACAGCGCCATACGGGAAATTTGCCTGTGACACATCGTAGGGCTTGTGATCGCCGGTCACAATTTTTGCCATTGTCTTTTGCGCATTGGGACCCCACACGCCAATTGTGCACAGCGCGGCTGTCATGTCCGTGAACACCACCGAGCCGTCGGTTGGCATGTGGCGCCGAAACCAGTAATTGTCGCGCCCGCCGTCGAACGCGCCGGTGATGACGCGGTAGTGCTCAGTGGCAAGGCGCATGATTGTCAGGTCGCCGCGGAAGCCGCCACCCTGGCTGAGCAGTGGCGTATATACGGAGCGCCCCACAGGCACATCCACGTTGTTCACGCACATGTACTGCAGAAATTTCGTTGCGCCCGGCCCGGTAAAGTCGAACTCGTTGAAGGCTGTCAGGTCCACCATGCCCACGGACTCGCGCATGGCAAGGTGCTCCGCATTTGTGATCGGCGACCACCAGCGGCCGTCCCACTCATGGGCGCGCGGCTCGCAGGCAGCCTTATATTTGTCCATCAACTTCGCGTTGGATGCAAACCACTGCGGCCGCTCCCAGCCGCGGGCATCAAAGAAGGTGGCGCCAGCGGCTTCCTCGCGCGGATAGAACGGGCTGCGGCGCATTTGGCGCTGCGAACCCCATTGCTCGCGCGGGTGCACAATGCCGTAAGTCTTGTTAAAGTGCTCATTGCAGCGCGCGTAGATGTGGTGTTCCGTGCGTTCGTGCGGGTAAAAGCGGCTGATGTCCGACGAGTGCGGATCGCACACGTGCGGGTAGCCATAGGTCATCCACTCCGCCACCAGCTGCGCAATGCCCGGACCTTCTTTAATCCACACAGCAGCGGCCGACCACAGGTTCTTCACTTCAACTGTTTCGCCGAGCACCGGCATGCCATCCGGTGTTAGCGAAAGCAAACCATTGATCGCGTACTTAATTTCCGCATCGCCCAGCATGCCCATCAACTCAATCGCCTGCTCCATCTGCGGGTCAAAGTCTTCCTGCGTGAGCGGCAATTCGGTGGGCGAAAGCGCCGCGGCTTCAATGGAAGGGATGTCATTCGGGTGCATGAAGATTGCGCGGTGTGCGTACGAGCCCACCTCCATTGATCCGGCGGTCTGGCGCTCGTAGCAGAAGGTGTCCATGTCTCGAATTATCGGGAAGGCCACCTCCGTGTTGGTTTTTTGCAGGATATCTATTGGCCCGACATCGGCCATCTGATGCACTGCTGGCGTTAGCGGAATGCTGGCTCCGGCCATGGCTGCAATGCGCGGACTCCACACACCGCAAGCCACAACCACGTGCTCTGCCAAAATGCGACCCTTGTTTGTAACCACTGCTTTGATCGCGCCATTTTCAACTTCGAGATCCATAACTTCAGTATTGGCCAGGACCTTCAACCCGCCGGACTTGACGGCGCTCTCGCGCAGCAAGGTGCCGGTCTGCAGCGAGTCCACCACCGAGACACTCGGTGTGTAGAAGCCGCCAAGCACAATCTTTTCATTAATGAACGGCACAAGCTCCTTCACCTCTTTCGGTGTGAGCAGGCGCGCATCAATACCCCACGCCTTGGCCGAAGTCATGCGCCGGTTGAATTCCTCAAGGCGCTCGGGCTTGCGCGCAACTTCGATGCCGCCACAAGTGCTGTTCATGCCCAGCTCAATATATTGCTTTTGCGAAGCCAGCGTGAGTAGCGCCATTTCCTTATTGTGATCAGTGGGGAAAATAAAATTTGACGCATGGCCGGTGGACCCGCCCGGGTTGGGCAGTGAGCCCTTGTCAATCAGCACCATGTCGGTCCAACCCAGGCGCGCCAGATGGCCCACGAGACAATTGCCAACAATTCCCGCGCCGATCACGACTACCTTGGCTTTTTTGGGGACGTCACTCATGATGGACTCCTTGTTTTTACGCTATCTGAGCAAATAACCGGTGATATATCTCTACAATATCACGGAATGGAAACGCTGGCAAAGCCTGCTTGCCACGCCTTGCACACTGCGCCGGCGGCTCTAGTGTGCCAGCCACCTAATTGCAGCGGCGCATTATAGTGTGTTTTGTAATCTATCAATCCTGGCTACTACCAGCCACGCATGCTTTTGGTATTTAGCTGGCAACCGGCAGCGGCTTATCCAATCTGCCCGCCCCGCTACAGCTGACAGCAGCGCCCGGCGCATGGACGGGGTGCGGGCGGACAACATTTTCCGTTCAAATTGCACCCTTGACAGCAACGCGCGCGCTGAGTATGATTGGAGCGCAGGTAAATCCCCTATACAACACAGACGTTGATCTGGATTAGTAAGCGCCAGAGCAGTGTTCAGAGAGCCGCCACAAAGGTGTGAAGGCGGTACACAAGCAAGCGCCGAATGGCCCAGTGAGTCGTGCGGGCAAACCCTCTGCGGAGGCAGTAGCCGACACCGGAAGCGCTCCGTTATCATCGCGCAGGGCATCGGTGTGAAGCCTGTGCCTGAATTAGTGAAGCAACCGCAGCACAGGTGCAGCGGCCGGCTTAAATAAGGTGGTACCACGGGAGCCCCTCTCGTCCTTTTTGACGGGGGGGCTTTTTCTTTTCCGACCGGGAGGAACCTGTGATATTGCCAACCACCGACAAAGCCGGGCCAAGCAGCGCACCCGTTTGGCCGGCGCTGGCGGAAGCCCGCGAGCTGTTTCAGCGCGGCGACCTTGTGCCTGTTTACAGTACGCGACTGGCGGATTTAGAAACTCCGGTTGCGGTTTATCTCAAGCTGCGCCAGCTGGGCGGTGCCTCGTTTTTGCTGGAGAGTGTTGAAGGCGAGGAGCAGATTGGGCGTTACTCGTTCATTGGTGCAAACCCGGCGAGTGTGGTCACCCTGCGTGGCAGCAGCGCCACGCTCATGCGCGGGGGAAAATCTGTCGAGCATCGCGTGCCTGCTGCCGACCCGCTGGCGATTGTGCGCGAAGAAACGCGGCGGGCACTGGCGGTGCCGGTGCCAGGGCTGCCGCGCTTCACCGGCGGCGCCGTAGGCTTTATGGGCTATGACCTGGTGCGCCACGTTGAGCGCCTGCCCGAAACCGCCCGCAATGAGCTGGACATTCCAGATGCAATTTTTCTGCTGGTGGACACGCTGGTCATCTTCGACCACTTTCGCCACCGCCTGCATGTGCTCTCCAACGCGCGCAACCTAGGGGACCCGCCGCGCGCGTATGCGGACGCGCTGCACCGCATTGAGATGGTGGCGGGCGTATTGGCGCGGCCGGTGCCGCCCATGCCGGTAACCGCCGCCCTGCCGGCCGGCCCGATGCAGTCGAATGTGACCCGTGCGCAATTTGAGGCCAATGTGACGCAAGCCAAACAGCACATCGCGGCCGGCGATGCATTTCAGATTGTGCTTTCGCAGCGCTTCAGCCGCCAGACTGGCGCGCCGGCGCTTGCCATCTACCGCGCGTTGCGCGCCGTCAACCCATCACCCTACATGTTCCTGTTTGAGTTTGGCCAGATGGCAGATGGCAAGCCGCTCAGTCTGGTGGGCGCTTCGCCGGAGATGATGGTGCGCCTGGAGGATGCGGAGGCCACCGTGCGTCCGATAGCCGGCACGCACCGCCGCGGCGCTAGCGCAGCGGAGGACGAGCAGTTTGCAGCACAGCTGTGCGCGGACCCCAAGGAGCGCGCCGAGCACGTGATGCTAGTCGACCTAGCGCGCAATGACCTTGGCCGCGTGTGTGCTTACGGCACGGTGAAGGTCACGCGCCTGATGTACGTCGAGCGCTACTCGCACGTTATGCACATTGTGAGTCAGGTGCAGGGCCGCGTGCGCAACGGCATGGACGCATTCGATCTGCTTAAAGCCACCTTCCCTGCCGGAACGCTGAGCGGCGCGCCAAAAGTGCGCGCAATGCAAATCATTGAAGCACTGGAAGGCGTGCGGCGCGGGCCGTACGGTGGTGCAGTTGGCTACTTCGGCTACGACGGCTCGATGGACACGTGCATCACCATCCGCGCCGTGACAAAACATGGCGACATTGCGCACATCCAAGCTGGCGCGGGCATCGTTGCGGACAGCGACCCCGCGCGCGAGTATGAAGAAACCATCAACAAAGCCCGTGGCATGGACCAGGCTCTGCGCGATGCTGAAGCCGGACTGCTCTAGGAGCTGGCCATGATTCTGGTGATCGACAACTACGACAGCTTCACCTACAACATTGTGCAGCAGCTTGGCATGCTGGGCGCCGATCTGGTGGTAATGCGCAACGACCAGACAACGGTTGCGGAGATCCACAAACTGCAGCCGGAAAAAATTGTGGTCTCGCCCGGGCCCGGCACACCTGCAGACAGCGGCATCTCGCTGGATGTGATCCGCCAGCTGGGTGCCAGCGTGCCCATTCTGGGCGTGTGCCTTGGCCACCAATGCATTGCGCAGGTTTACGGCGGGCAGGTTGTGCGTGCCCCGCAGCTAATGCACGGCAGAACCAGCCTGATTCAGCATGCCGGCGATCAACTCTTCCACGGCGTGCCGGCGACATTTGAGGCCACGCGCTACCACAGCTTGATTGCGGCAGAACCATTGCCCGCAACGCTGCAAGTCACAGCCCGCACAGCTGATGGCGAGATTATGGCGCTGCGCCACCGCCAGCACCCCGTTTTCGGCGTGCAGTTTCATCCGGAAAGCATTCTCACAACCCACGGCCCGCAAATCCTCAAGAACTTTCTTGAGCTGCAACTTGCAGCGCCTGCCCGCAGCCCGCAATCCATGCAGCCCGCAACCACAACTTAACAGGAGCATTTCCCATGACATCGACACCCACCACCATCGTGCGCGCAATTGAGCTCATCAGCCGCTTTGGGCACCTGCAGGCGCACGAAGCTGCAGACGTAATGAACCAGATCATGCGCGGCGAAACAACTGACGCCCAGATCGGCGCGTACCTGATGGCGCTGCGCATGAAAGGCGAAACGCGCAGCGAAATTGTGGGCGGCGCACGCGCCATGCGCGAGCATGCCACGCGCATCGCCACCAAAGTCAATGGCGATCTTTTGGATACCTGTGGCACCGGCGGCGACAAGTCCGGTACATTCAACATCAGCACCACGGTTGCATTTGTTGCCGCAGCCGCCGGCGTGCGCGTGGCCAAGCACGGCAACCGCGCCTCCACCAGCAAATGCGGCAGCGCAGATGTGCTCGCCGAGCTGGGCGTAAACCTGGAGCTCACGCCCGCGCAGGTTGGCGCCTGCATCGATGAAATCGGCATCGGTTTCCTCTTTGCAACCAAGCTGCACCCAGCCATGAAGTTTGCAATCGGGCCGCGCCGCGAACTTGCCATCCGCACCATCTTCAACATCCTTGGCCCGCTAACCAATCCAGCCGGCGCCACGCGCCAGCTGATGGGCGTATTTGCGCCGGACCTGACGGACTTGCTCGCGCACGTACTGGGCGAACTCGGCGCAAAATCCGCGTTAGTGGTTTGCGGCTATGGCAGCCTCGACGAGCTGACCACCACCGGCCCCAACCACATCAGCCATTTGCGCAACGGCGAAGTGCGAACCTACGACCTCGACCCGGCCACGCTCGGCTTCCGCGGCGCAAACATCAGCGAGCTGCTGGGCGGCGCACCGCCCGCCAACGCTGCAATTTTGCGCGGCGTTCTAAGCGGTGAAATTAAAGATGGCAAGCGCGATATTGTGCTGCTGAATGCGGCGGCGGCGCTACTGGCCGCGGAACGGGTTGCCGACTTTGAGAGCGGAATCGCGCTGGCGCGCACGGTCATCGATGCCGGCGCAGCGCTCGCAAAACTCGACGGCCTGATAGCCTGGACCCGGCGGGTAGCCGCATGACGCTGCTGCATACAGCCACAGTGCTCGATAAGATTTTGGCAAACACAATGCTGGAAGTGGCAGCGCGCCAATCCGCAGCACCGCTGACAACAGTCATGCACAGTGCCGCGGCAGCACCCGTGCCGCGCAACTTTCTGGCGGCGCTTTCACTTGAACGTGTCGCGCTGATTACAGAGATCAAGCATGCATCGCCCAGCCGAGGCGTGCTGATCGACCCGTTTGACCCGGTGGCACTGGCGCAAACTTATGAAGCCAACGGAGCCGCTGCAATCTCAATCCTGACAGATGAGCGCTTCTTTCAGGGGCACCTCGAGCATCTGCGCGCAGTGCGCCGGGTGGTTCACCTCCCCCTCTTGCGCAAAGACTTCCTGATTGACGCATACCAAATTTATGAAAGCCGCGCCGCCGGTGCGGATGCAATCCTCTTAATCGTTGCCGCGCTTGATGATGCACAGTTGCACGCACTGCATGCGCTGGCAGCGAGCCTCGGCATGGCTGCGGTTGTCGAGGTGCATAACGCTACCGAGCTGGAGCGCGCCCTCCGCATCAACCCGGCGGCAATCGGAATTAACAATCGCGACCTGAAAACTTTCGAAGTCAGCACAGCCACAACCATTCAGCTGGCCAGACGCATTCCAGCGGGGGTGGTGATTGTGGCCGAGAGCGGCATCTTGCACGCCGCAGATGTGCACAGCATGGGAGCCGCGGGAGCACATGCCGTGCTGGTTGGCGAGGGGTTGCTGCAGGCGCCGGACATCGCGGCGCGAGTGCGCGAGTTCAGTAGCCAGCCGCGGACAGCCAGCCATGCCAAAAGTTAAGATCTGCGGCGTCACCACGCTGCAAGATGCACTGGCCGCAGCGCACGCTGGCGCAGCCTTCATCGGGCTGAACTTTTACAAGCCCAGTCCGCGCTACATTGAACCCGCAAGTGCAGTGGCGCTTGCAGCAGCGCTGCGCGCGCAACTAGCAGCGGCCTGCCCGCTGCTTGTTGGGGTGTTCGTCAACGAATCGCTGGCTGGGCTGCAGGAAGTTTGCGATCAGGTGCAACTCGACTATCTGCAATTAAGCGGCTCTGAACCGCCACAGTTATTAGCTGCGCTGCACGGGCGCGCTTTGAAGGCCATCCGGCCACAGAGCGTTGCAGAAGCGCAGGAATTAGCAGTAAGGTACGCGCCCTTCGCAACACGCGATGAACGCGCACCCGCGCTGCTTCTGGACGCGTATCATCCGGCGCTGTACGGCGGCACTGGGACGCAGGCCAGCCGCGACTTGGTGCAGGCAGTGCAGGCGCTTGTGTCGCGCGTTATGGTGGCCGGCGGGCTTACGCCTGCAAACGTAGCTGACCTTGTGGCGGCGGCCGGCCCGTGGGGTGTCGATACAGCCAGCGGCGTTGAAAACGGAAATCCGCGCCACAAAGACCACGCCCGCATTGAAGAATTTATCCGGCAGGCAAACACTGCAGCAGGTAACACAAAATGAATGAGACCAATTCCCAAACACTTCCGGATGAGCGCGGCTATTTCGGCGCGTACGGCGGCCGCTTCGTTCCGGAAACGCTGATCCCAGCGCTCGACGAGCTGTTGGCTGCTTATGAGTCCGCGCGGGTTGACCCCGCGTTTCAGGAACAGCTTGCCAGTCTTCAAGCCACGTATGTGGGGCGCCCCACACCCCTGACGCATGCGCGCCGCCTCAGCGAGCAGCTGGGCGGTGCGCAGATCTACCTGAAGCGCGAGGACCTCGCGCATACGGGCGCGCACAAAATCAACAATGCCATCGGGCAGGCACTGCTTGCGCAGCGCATGGGCAAGCACCGCATCATTGCGGAGACCGGTGCAGGGCAGCACGGCGTGGCAGCGGCAACCGCCGCAGCATTGTTGGGGCTGCACTGCCAAGTTTACATGGGCACAGTGGACATGGCCCGCCAGCAGCCCAACGTGTACCGGATGCAGCTGCTGGGCGCGGAGGTGCTGCCCGTGGCAGCCGGCAGCAAAACCCTGAAGGATGCCATCAACGCAGCCATCCGGGACTGGGTAACCAACGTGCACTCCACGCATTACATGCTCGGGTCAGCCTTGGGGCCGCATCCGTACCCGCGCCTGGTGCGCGACTTCCAAAGCATCATTGGGGTTGAGGCCCGCCGCCAAATTCTGGAAGCCGCCGGCCGCCTGCCTGACCTGTGCATCGCTTGTGTGGGCGGCGGCAGCAATGCCATCGGCCTGTTCCATGCCTTTCAGGATGATGCAGCGGTGGACTTGATTGGCGTAGAGGCGGGCGGCAGCGGGATAGCTGGCGGCGTGCATGCAGCACGTTTCTCGGATCCCGGGCTGGGCCGGCCAGGTGTGCTGCACGGCACGCACACGTTTGTGATGCAAGATGCGGACGGACAGATTGCGGAGACGCACAGTATCTCCGCCGGGCTGGATTACCCGGCCGTGGGACCCGAGCATGCTCACTTGCGCGATCTTGAGCGCGCTCACTACACCTACGCCAGCGACTCAGAAGCGCTGGCAGCGTTTCATTTGGTCTGCAAAGTGCAAGGCATCATCCCTGCTTTGGAGAGCGCGCATGCGGTTGCGGAGGCGGTGAAGCGCGCGCCGTCCATGCCAAAAACGGCGATCATCATCATTAATCTGTCCGGGCGGGGAGACAAAGACCTGGACACCGTGCTGCAGGAGACCGGTAAATGACCGGCATTGAGCACGGGTTACCGGCCATCGCATCGATGTTTGCGGCAGCGCGGGCCTCGCAGCGCGCCGCCTTCCTACCCTATTATCCAATTGGCTATCCATCGTATTCAGAATCGCTAGATGCAATCACCGCCCTGGCGGAACTTGGCGCCGACGGGTTTGAGATTGGCGTACCCTTTAGCGATCCGCTCGCCGACGGACCAGTCATCCAAGCTGCGACCCAAACTGCGCTCGCAAACGGCACCACAGTGCGGCACTGTCTGGATGCAGTGCGGGATCTGCGGGCGCGCGGAGTAATGCAGCCAATGCTGCTCATGAGCTACCTGAACCCGCTTCTGGCTTATGGGCCGGCGGTCTTTGTGAGTGATGCAAAAACTGCCGGCGCCGACGGCGTCATCATTCCAGACCTGCCCCTCGAGGAAGCCGCCGAATGGGCGGCTGTGTGCGACACCCACAACCTTGCGCAAGTTTTGTTTCTTGCCCCCACAAGTGATGCGGCGCGCATCGCGGCGGTAGCGGCCCAGGCAAGTGGTTTCATTTATCTGGTGTCTGTCACCGGGGTAACCGGTGTACGCACCGATCTGCCCGCCGACCTCGCAAGCTTCATTGCCCGCGTGCGTACGCAAACCGGCAGCGTGCCGTTGGTACTGGGCTTCGGCATCAGCACCCCGGAGCATGTGCGCCAGATTGAACAGCTCACAGACGGTTTCATTGTCGGCAGTGCGCTCGTAAAAGCTGCCCAAGGCGGAGTTGCGGGTGTGCGCGCGTTCGCAACTAATTTACGCAAGGCGTAGCGTGCGCAGTGCATGCCTTCCCGCGCTCCGCCACATGTGCCATTTCTGGAGCGCGGATTACCAGCCCAATGTCTGATCAAACTCCGGTTCTGGGGCTCTGCATCCGCACCATTATTGTGCATCCACTGACCATGCCCGGCTTCCAGTAACAGGCTAGCTAGCCTCTGGTAAACCGTCAAAGAATTCAACCATACCAGTCTCCAGTGAATACTCGGCACCTACGACGAGAAGTTGATTCCTCTGGATTAGCTCTTCGAGAACTTCCGATCCGTGGCGCAGATGATTTGCTGAGGCGCGGACATTGGCCCGCACAGCTTGCTGCATGAGGGTATCCAGATTGTATTTGAGGTCTGTCGCTAGCAGCGCTTCCACCGATGGCCGAATGCGGTCAACGATCGACCGCAGATTCCGCGACTGGTTCGCCGTCGCCAGTTGGAGTTCTTCCAGCGTCGCCAGAATAGCCCCGCAACGGGAATGCCCAAGAACCACCACCAGCCGGGTACCAAAGCGCGCCGCAGCAAACTCCACGCTGCCAACTTGGGAGGAAGCAACAATGTTTCCAGCAACCCGAATAACGAACAGGTCGCCCAGGCCCTGATCGAAGACGATCTCCGCTGGCACCCGTGAATCAGAACAACCAAGAATAATCGCGAACGGCTCCTGCCCAGCCGCTAACTCGTTGCGCCGCGTCTCACTAGGTATCACTTCCTGGCTCCGAACACCGGCGACGAAGCGAAGATTACCCTCTCGCAGGCGGTGGAGCGCTTCTGGTGCAGAAATCATAAAGGTATCAATATTGAATGGCGCCAGCGCTCAGAACTGCACGGCAAGGTTCACAGCGCTACCATGTTGCGCCCCCCGGCTAGGGCATGTTTGCCGCCTGATAAATTGCGGCTGCAAGCGACAGCTCTCCCAATGCATCAGAATCCAGATTCCAAAACATTACGCCGCCGGCCTGTTGCACCGCAATCTTGGTTTTCAGCTTAATTGTAGGAATGCCATTGTAAACCTGCGTCGCGCCGTACACTTTAAATGCATCAACGAGCGCCGCATCGGGATTTGCTTTCACGAGTTTGGAATACTGCATGCCCTCAGCTGCCGAATTTTTGACCCGGGCATAAAATGGAAGCCCCATCACAATCTTATGCGGTGGGACGCCCCGGTCGGCCCAAAAGCCAAGCCCCTGATTAAATTGCTGCATGGTGCCGTGTTCGGGTCCGTCATAAGCCATAACATTAACAAAGTCGAACAGCTCAAACGTCTCCCGCAGAATTCCCGCCGCATTTTCACCATGGGAAACCACAGCTGCCGTCACCAATCGGCCCGGCAGTGCCACCCGCAGCTCACGAATTAGTGCGAGAAAGTCTTCTGCGGATCGGCCAGCAGCCGGATATTCCCAGTCAATGTCAGCTCCGTCAATTTGGTACCCATCAACCACAGCTTTCAGGTTGCGCACAAAAGTGCTGCGCAATTCCGGTGTACCTGCCACAGCTTCGAACTGCTTCTCCCAGCCCCAGCCACCCACGGAAATCAGCACCTTCACCCCGCGGGCATGAGCGTTCTTAGCGATGCGCTGCAACTTCCATGCATTGCTGACGGGATTGAATGTGCCATCAGCTTTGGGCTTCAGGAACGAATAATTGATGTGCGTCAACTTGTCGTACGGGATGACGCTCTCAACGATGGCATCCGTAACGTACGCAACGATCCGGAAGTCCTGAGGCGCGGGTGTCGGGGTTTTTGGCAGCACCGTGCTCGTGGGTTTTGCAGTGAGCTGTGGTACCAGCACAACCGTGGTTGCCACTGTGCCAGCAGCCAACGGCGGTGTTGCACAAGCAGCACACAGCACCAGAGCCACCAACCAGTTCAACAAAGCGCTCGGCGTTCTTTTAATGGGAACTCTCAATAACCCTGAAAAAATATCTGAGGTTGATTCCACGGCATGCCACCGGCAATCAGATTTTGCGGGAGCCCACACCCACTACCCTACAGACCAATCCTAAATTATGTGTGCGCCGCAGGGACCGTGGGCCGCACTCAGACACACTCATGACAAAGAAACTACGCCACCCCAATTGCGCGGCTCCAAACTTCGTTCTCAGCATCCGGCAGGTACGCTTACTTGTGGGATCCAAGATAATCATCCAGCTGTTCGAGGGCTTCGCCAAAATTCTTGCGCCCCAGTCCCACCCTGAAATAATTGCCCGCAAAATCAAACAAGCTGTCCGGCACAATAAACACACCGTGTTCCTCGAGTACATCTTGGCAAAATTGCTCCACCGGCTCATCGCCGAGCCATCTCGGAAACGCAACCGATCCGGCTTTGGGACTAGCCCACGCAACTTTATTATGGTGCCTGCTGAAGAACTGCTCAGCAATGGCTGTATTCTTGCGGATAATCGCGCAATTGCGTTCCACAATTCGAGCCGTGTTTTGCAGGGCAATGATGCCCAAAATTTCGGCCGGCGCGCTACTGCAAATCGTCGTGTAATCCTTGAACTCCAAACAACGTTCAAGCAGCCGGCGGTCTTGGCTGGCCAGCCATCCAATGCGCAGTCCCGGCAGCGCAAATGACTTGGACAAGCCGCACAAAGCTATTCCGCGCTCGTAAACATCCGCTACGGAAGGCAGCCGCAATGCGGCATCAGATTCCAGCAAGCGATACATCTCGTCCGAAAAGACTGTGAGTTTGTGTTTCCGCGCAAAACTGATGATTGCATCAAATTCAGGGCGCGCCGGCAAATAGCCAGTGGGGTTGTTCGGTAGGTTCAGGACAAGCAAGCGGGTTCGCGCAGTCAGGCTTGCTTCCAATTGCCCAAGGTCCAGCTGCCAGCCGTTCGTGCCGGGTTGCAGCATCCACGGCGTTACGCTGCAGTCTATCCAGCGCGCTATTTCCGCAAGCGATTGGTAACACGGAGAAAGCACAATAACGTGATCGCCCGGCGCGAGCAGGCTGCGCATGGCGATGTAGATCGCTTCCTCTGGCACTGCGATCAGCACTTGGTCCGGCGTGATGCCCTCATGAAGCTTGGCCACTTCCGTCCGCAGCAAAGAGTGACCGGGCGATTCTGTATAACTCAGATTCAGCGCATCCCAAAGCTCCCGGCTTTCGGGTGTCGCCATCCGCAGCAGTTCGGCCATCGTCAAGCTTTCGCAATCGGATGCGCTTAGTAAATACCTTGTGCTGAATTCGTATTTGGCAAAATAGCGCTCAAGCTTAAAGGGCGTTATCGGCACGCGGTGATCCTGTTGAGTGGTGTTCGGAGAAAATACATGTTGGGGGCAAGCCACAAATTGTTGTAGGCGCAGCCAATCTTATCCCAACCGACTCACTCTTGTGCGAAATTCATTCCGCACCGGGCTGCACGACAAAATCTGTACTGTTCATTTTTCATCCAATAAACAAAGGGCCACAGCCGCCACAACCGCCAAAACCCAACTTAGAGCCTGTACGTCGCCGGCAACCAACAACTTAATAAGAAAATCCCTTGGCGATGACCTACTCTCCCGGGCCGTTACCAGCCAAGTACCATCGGCGCTGGCGGGCTTAACTTCTGGGTTCGGGATGGGACCAGGTGTACCCCCGCCGCACAAATCACCAAGGGAAAATTCCCAAGACATTGTTCCTGAACAGAATAATTTATGAACTCCAAGTTCTCCGTATCATATGTGAAGCCTCTCGACCATTAGTACGTCTAAGCTAAGCGCATTGCTGCGTGTACACCTGACGCCTATCAAGCAGATAGTCTTTCTGCGGTCTTACAAGCATATAGCTTGGGGGATCTAATCTTGGGGCAGGTTTCCCACTTAGATGCTTTCAGCGGTTATCCTTGCCAGACGTGGCTACTCAGCTATGCCGTTGGCACGACAACTGACACACCAGAGGTCTGTCCACTCCGGTCCTCTCGTACTAGGAGCAGCTCCCCTCAAATCCCCTTCGCCCACAGCGGATAGAGACCAACCTGTCTCACGACGGTTTGAACCCAGCTCACGTACCACTTTAATGGGCGAACAGCCCAACCCTTGGGACCTTGTACAGCCCCAGGATGTGACGAGCCGACATCGAGGTGCCGAGCCTTGCCGTCGATATGGACTCTTGGGCAAGACCAGCCTGTTATCCCCGGGGTAGCTTTTATCCGATGAGCCACGGCCCTTCCACTCGGTACCGTGGGATCACTAAGCCCGACTTTCGTCCCTGCGCGACTTGTTGGTCTTGCAGTCAAGCTCCCTTATGCCTTTACACTCATTGGCTGGTTTCCATTCAGCCTGAGGGAACCTTTGGGCGCCTCCGTTACTCTTTAGGAGGCGACCGCCCCAGTCAAACTACCCACCTGGCACTGTCTTCCAGCCGGATTACGGTCTGAAGTTAGGGTCTAGACTTGGTCAGGGTGGTATCCCAAGGGCGACTCCGCCGAGGCTAGCGCCCCAGTTTCACAGTCTCCCACCTATCCTGGACAGACCAAGCCCAAACGCAATGCCAAGCTATAGTAAAGCTCCACGGGGTCTTTTTGTCCTGCTGCGGGTAATCCGCATCTTCACGGATACTTCAATTTCGCCGGGTCCCTTGTTGAGACAGTGCTCCAGTTGTTACGCCATTCGTGCGGGTCGGAACTTACCCGACAAGGAATTTCGCTACCTTAGGACCGTTATAGTTACGGCCGCCGTTCACCGGGGCTTCAGTTCAAAGCTTCGTCTTGCGACTAACCTCTCCCCTTAACCTTCCGGCACTGGGCAGGCGTCAGCCCCTATACATCAGTTTACACTTTAGCAGGGACCTGTGTTTTTGTTAAACAGTCACCAGAGCCTATTCACTGCGACCTTCAGACGCTAGGTATGTACATACTTCACGCTTAAAGGCACCCCTTCTCCCGAAGTTACGGGGCCATGTTGCCTAGTTCCTTAACAAGGGTTCTCCCGTTCGCCTTGGTATTCTCTACCCGTCTACCAGTGTCGGTTTGCGGTACGGACACCACAGTCTCAACGCTACGAGGCTTTTCTTGGCAGTTCGGCTCAATCACTTCAGGCTCAAGGCCACGCCATCACGTCTCAGCTCAGCGCGCGGATTTCCCTACGCACCTCAACACCTACCCGTTTAGCACCGACCATGTCCAGTGGGTCGGCTGATCTACCGTCCTGCGTCCCCCCTTCACTCAACTGCGGTGGTTCCGGAATATTAACCGGATGTCCATCACTTACGCCTTTCGGCCTCAGCTAAGGGCCGACTAACCCGACGCGGAACAACCTTGCGTCGGAAACCTTAGACTTACGGCGAACACGATTCTCACGTGCTTTACGCTACTCATGCCAGCATTCTCACTTCTGCCCGCTCCAGCCGTCCTTCCGGTCGACCTTCAGTGCAAGCAGAACGCTCCCCTACCGCAATGCACATCCGAAGATGTGCACGACCCATGGCTTCGGTATTGAGCTTAGCCCCGTTGAATTGTCCGCGCAGGATCACTTGACCAGTGAGCTGTTACGCACTCTTTAAAGGATGGCTGCTTCTAAGCCAACCTCCTGGCTGTCAGAGTAATCCCACATCGTTTACCACTTAGCTCAAATTTTGGGACCTTAGCCGATGGTCTGGGCTGTTTCCCTTTTGACCACGAATCTCATCACCCGTAGTCCGACTGCCACACTCTGGAGTACCGGTATTCGGAGTTTGATGCGGTTTGGTAGGCAATAAGCCCCCTAGCCACTTCAGTGCTCTACCCCCGATACTGAACGTGTGACGCTAGCCCTAAAGCTATTTCGGGGAGAACAAGCTATCTCCCGGTTCGATTGGCATATCACCCCTACCCACAGCTCATCCCCTAATTTTGCAACATTAGTAGGTACGGGCCTCCACGAGGTTTTAAGCTCGCTTCACCCTGGCCATGGGTAGCTCACCGGGTTTCGTGTCTAATGGTTGCGACTGTACGCCCTATTCAGACTCGCTTTCGCTGCGCCTCCGGGTGTTACTCCCTTAAGCTTGCCACAACTATTAACTCGCTGGCTCATTCTCCAAGAGGCACGCCGTCAGGCCGAGCCCGCCCTAAGGCAGGCCAGGCGCCCTTCGACTGATTGTAAGCATACGGTTTCAGGTTCTATTTCACTCCCCTAGCAGGGGTACTTTTCACCTTTCCCTCACGGTACTTGTCCGCTATCGGTCGTCAAATGTATTTAGCCTTGGAGAGTGGACTCCCCTGGTTCCTGCCGGATTAGCGTGCCCGGCAGTACTCAGGTATCCAGCGGGAGCCAGACTGTTTTCGCCTACAGGACTATCACCTGCTGTGGTTGCTCTTTCCAGAAGCATTCAGCTAACAGACTGGTTTGTAACTCCCATATGCTGGACCCTACAACCCCGGTTGTGCAAGCACAACCGGTTTGGGCTGTTCCGCGTTCGCTCGCCACTACTAGCGGAATAATTTCTTTTCCTCTGGGTAATTAGATGTTTCAGTTCCCCAGGTTCCCTTCCCAAGCCTATGTGTTCAACTTGGGACGCACGAGGATCGCTCGTGCAGGTTTCCCCATTCGGAGATCTTCGGGTAATAATGCTTGCACACAGCTTCCCGAAGCTTATCGCAGTGTACTACGTCCTTCATCGGCATTTGACGCCAAGGCATCCACCGTATGCCCTTAGTAGCTTCTATCACATGATACGGAGAAATTGAAGTTCATATCTACAAACTTCATCATCATTCTATTCAGTTGTTAAAGTACAGGCCCGCGCACTGCGCCGGCCGGGCGTCTGCCGCCCACCGCCAGTTTGGAAGCGTCCAAACCGCCGGTGGAATGCAGACCCGACTGACTGCCTACCCACCTGCACCCTGCATTAGGTGGAGATGAGGGGGCTCGAACCCCTGACTTCCGCCTTGCAAAGGCGGCGCTCTACCAACTGAGCTACATCCCCTTAGTGGGCCTGACTGGGCTCGAACCAGTGACCTTTCCCTTATCAGAGGAATGCTCTAACCAACTGAGCTACAGGCCCCAAGCCCCGCGCCGCTTGGCAACTGAAGAGTGACAGACAACTGCACTACCGAGTGCACTAGTAGGGCGCAAACCCGTAGGTCATTGCCCAGTGCTCATTGAAAGGAGGTGATCCAGCCGCACCTTCCGGTACTGCTACCTTGTTACGACTTCGTCCCAGTCACCGACCCTGCCCTAGACGGCTCCTTCCTTGCGGTTAGGCCACCGGCTTCAGGCATTGCCAGCTCCCATGACGTGACGGGCGGTGTGTACAAGACCCGGGAACGTATTCACCGCACTGTGCTGACGCGCGGTTACTAGCAACTCCAACTTCATGTAGGCGAGTTGCAGCCTACAATCCGAACTGAGACCGGGTTTGGGGGATTGGCTCCGCCTCGCGGCTTGGCAACCCATTGTCCCGGCCATTGTAGCGTGTGTGTAGCCCAGGATATAAAGGACATGCTGACTTGACGTCGTCCCCACCTTCCTCCGGTTTGACACCGGCAGTCTCGCATGACACGTGTAACATGCGACAAGGGTTGCGCTCGTTAACGGACTTAACCGAACACCTCACGGCACGAGCTGACGACAGCCATGCATCACCTGTTCATGCTCCCCGAAGGGTCGGTCCGCTTTCGCTTCCCTACTACATGAATGTCAAACCCTGGTAAGGTTCTTCGCGTAGCCTCGAATTAAACCACACGCTCCGCTGCTTGTGCGGGTCCCCGTCAATTCCTTTGAGTTTTAATCTTGCGATCGTAGTCCTCAGGCGGTCAACTTAACGCGTTAGCTTCGGCACCGACAAATTTTACTTCGCCGACACCTAGTTGACATCGTTTATGGCATGGACTACCAGGGTTTCTAATCCTGTTTGCTCCCCATGCTTTCGCGTTTCAGAGTCAGGTACAAGCCAGGAGGCCGCCTTCGCCACTGGTGTTCCTCCCGATATCTACGCATTTCACCACTACACCGGGAATTCCACCTCCCTCTCTTGCCCTCTAGCCAGGCAGTATCGACCAGCCTCTCCCAGTTGAGCCGGGAGCTTTCATGGCCGACTTGCCCAACCTCCTACACGCCCTTTACGCCCAGTAATTCCGGATAACGCTTGGATCCTACGTCTTACCGCGGCTGCTGGCACGTAGTTAGCCGATCCTTATTCGGGAGGTACTGTCATTTTCATCCCTCCCAAAAGCGCTTTACGACCCGAAGGCCTTCATCGCGCACGCGGCGTTGCTGGTTCAGGCTTTCGCCCATTGACCAATATTCCCTACTGCTGCCACCCGTAGGTGTCTGGACCGTGTTTCAGTTCCAGTGTGGGGGGTCACCCTCTCAAGTCCCCTACCCGTCATTGCCTTGGTGAGCCATTACCTCACCAACTAGCTGATGGGCCGCGGGCCCCTCCCAAAGCGACCGAAGTCTTTAGTCCCTAAGCCTCTAATCTCTGGGACCACATGCGGTATTAGCACCTCTTTCGAGGAGTTATTCCACACTTTGGGGTAGGTCACCCACGTGTTACTCACCCGTTCGCCACTCAGAGCATATTGCTACACTCTTCGTTCGACTTGCATGTATTAGGCACGCCGCCAGCGTTCATCCTGAGCCAGGATCAAACTCTTCGAGAAGAATTGATCTGGCAGCCGCCCTTAAGCTGGCTGCCAACATTGTTGTCTCTGCGTCCCCTTGCGGGGACGACTCAGTTTGCTGGTTATCTGTCACTATTCAGTTGTAAAGGTGCGCTGTTGGGCTGACTGCCACAGACTCAAAACGCCGATGCGAAACTTCCACATCGGCTAGTGCAGACCTGCAGTGCCAAAGGCACCCGTTGTCTGCTAGATACATTTTCCGCGGTCCACCCCTCTTCGGGCAAACCCCTAAATCAGCCTCGCGATAATAGCAGCCCGGATCCTCAATGTCAAGCGCTAACTGAAGTCATTTTGACCGTGCCTCAGAAGCCGCCAAACTTTGTAATTCTAGCCCTTTGCCAGAAAATTGGCGCATTGCTGCTCTCTAAAGCAAAGGCTTCCGGACCCCTTCCCAACCCGTCTTTCCTGCAAGAAACAGTTGTTCGCGCTCTACTCGCGCCCGGCAGTATACTTTTCCAGGCTTGATGGCCGGAGCCTCGAGCCGCGCGAAGCCTCACTTGACCACAACCGAATTTTCAATCCGGCGGGCGTACGCCACGGACCGCCGAACTACGCTGCGCTGGGTGTTCTCCCATGTGCGCCGCCAAAAGTTGCTAATCGGTGGCGTATTTTTTGGTGCGTTCAGCAATGCGGCGCTGGCTGCGGTTGTGCCCATCTTGAGCGGCCTGGCGTTTCAAGCGGTCACCGCCGCCAATACCCCAAACTACTCTGCCGTGGCGTGGGCAGCCGTGTTGGTGGCAGCCAGCCAGATTTTACGCGGCGGCCTGCAGTTGGTGCGCAATGCATCTGCAGAAACAATTGGGCAACGCTTGGAGCGCGATGCGCGCGACGAACTTTACGGCAGCTTGCTGGGCAAGAGCATGACCTTTCACAACCTGCAGCCGGTTGGGGACACAATGGCGCGCGCCACCAATGATGTGCGCGAGGTAAACCTGATGCTCAACCCGGGCATCAATCTGGTGGTGGGCTCGGCCAATTTCCTATTGATGCCGCTGCTGGTGGCACCTTCCATCCACTGGCAGCTCGCAGCCGTTCCGGTAGCCTTTCTCATCGCTTACATAGTGGCGCTCTGGCAGTATCTCGCGGAACTGCGCCCGGTCAGCGCAGATGTACGCGCAAGTTTTGGCGCGCTGAACTCGCGCCTGGCCGAAGCTATTGAAGGCATTGAGACGGTGAAGGCTGCTGCGCAGGAGCCAGCCGAAGTCGGTCGCTTCCAGCTGCTGGCGCGTGCCTACCGGGACAATTTTGTGCGTCAGGGGCGCATCGAGGCGCGCTACATTCCCCTGCTGCTGCTTGGCATCGCAAACGCAGCCGGCTTCACCCATGCATTGGCACTTGCCAACGCCGGCGCCATTGTGCTTGGTGACGTGATTGCGTATATGGGCCTGCTGACGCTATATGGGTTTCCGGTTTTTGTTTCGCTGTACGCGTACTCACAGGTGTCACTGGGCCTGGCAAGTGCGGAAAGAATACTTGAACTGATTCGAGCCGAGAGCGAGCTGGATGAAAATGCTGATGGTTATCGCGAATCCATGCGCGGAGCCGTGACGTTCGAGCACGCAAGCTTTGGATATACAGGCGGCAGCAGCGTGCTGCAAGACATTAACCTGCACGTGGAGCCCAACCAAACCGTTGCCATCGTGGGCCAAACCGGCGCCGGCAAAACCACGCTGGTGAAGCTTATCAACCGCATCTACGAAGCTAGTAGCGGGCGCGTGCTGGTGGATGGAGTGCCCGTGCGCGACTGGCAGCTGGCAGACCTGCGCCGCCAGATCTCCATCATCGAGCAAGATTTGTTTTTGTTCTCGCGCTCGATTGCAGAAAACATTGCCTTTGGCATGCCAGGCGCAACCCAGCAGCAAGTGGAGGCCGCAGCCCGCGCTGCCCAAGCCCACGACTTCATTGTGGCCTTTGCAGACGGCTACCAGACCGTGATTGGCGAGCGCGGCGTCACACTCTCCGGCGGCCAGCGCCAGCGCCTTGCGATTGCGCGCGCATTTTTGACACGGCCGCGCATTTTGATTCTTGACGACTCGACCAGCGCAATCGACAGTGCCACCGAGGACCAGATCCAGCATGCCATTCGAGATGTGGCGCGCCTGCAAACAACTTTTCTGATTACGCACCGCCTGTCGCAGATTCGCTGGGCAGACGTGATTGTAGTGTTGCGCCACGGGCGGGTTGCTGCAGCCGGGCAGCACGCCGATTTGCTGCGCATATCGCCAGATTACCGCAGCATCTTTAGCCGCTATGAGACCGAGGGGCTTAGCCCCTTCAAACAGCAATGAACATGTTCGCCGGCCTCGACAGTGAAGCGTACGACCGCAAATACAGCGACCGTCAGCTGCTGCAGCGCATCGGCCGCTTCCTCGGCGTTTATCGCCTGAAAATCGCGGCGTCATTTGCGGCCTTGATGTTAATGGCCGTAATGAGCACCGGATTCCCCCTGCTTATAGCAGCCGCGCTGGATCGGCTGCCTGTGCCGCCGGTGCAGCTGGCACAACTTGCTGCTGCCAGTCTCTCCATTGGCGTACTGATGTGGGGCCTCAACTACTGGCGAGCGCGGTGGTTTTCAGAGTTGATTGGCGATGTGGTGCTGGCCCTGCGCTCGGAGGCATTCCGGGCTGCAGCCGAGCATGACCTTTCCTTTTACGATGAGTTTCGCAGCGGGCGCGTTATCAGCCGCATCACATCTGACACCCAGGATTTTGCGCAGGGCCTGCAACTGCTGGGCGATATCCTTGACGATATAGCGGCGGTGCTGGTGCTGCTGGTGGTGTTGATGCGGCTGGAGTGGCGCTTGACGCTGCTGGTGGTGGCGCTCACTCCCTTCGTGTTTTGGATGGCTTCTGCCTGGCGCCACCTTGCCCGCGGATTTACTCAGCGCGCCTCGCGCGCAATAGCAAATGTAAACGCTGCCATCCAAGAGGCGGTTACCGGCATCAGCGTCGCCAAGAATTTTCGCCAGGAAGCCACAATCTATAGCCAGTTTACAGAAGTCAACCGCGCATCCTATGACATCAATTGGCAGCGCGGCTTTCTGCTGGCCACGGTTTTCCCGGCACTTAACGCAATGGTTGGCTGCGGCTCCGCGCTACTCATCTACGCCGGCGGGCGCGCGGCGGGCGCGGGCATCATCACCGCCGGAACCTGGTTCTTGTTTCTTGCTGCGGTGGAGCGCTTCTGGTTTCCGGTGTCCCAGCTGGCTGCATTCTGGAGCCAGTTTCAAGGTGGTCTGGCAGCAGCCGAGCGCGTATTCGCGCTCATTGATGCCGAGCCGGCCGTGCGCCAAACCGGCGCGCAACAGCTAAAGCTGCAAGGCACGCTCGAATTCTCAGATGTGCACTTCCGTTACTCGCGGCAGGAAGCCGTGTTGCGCGGCTTTTCGCTGCGCATCGAGCCTGGTGAAAGTGTGGCACTGGTGGGCCACACTGGTGCCGGAAAGTCATCCGTCATCAAACTGCTTGCGCGTTTTTATGATTTTCAATCCGGCAGCCTGCGCATCGACGGCCACGACGTGCGCAGCCTTGAGTTGCGGAGCCTGCGCAGCCAGCTGGGCCTGGTGCCACAGATGCCATTCTTGTTCGCCGGCAGCGTGGCGGATAACATCCGCTACGCGTGCCCACAAGCGACTGACGCACAATTATTGTTAATCGCGCGCCAGATTGGCGCTGGCGAGTGGCTGGGCGCGCTGCCCAACGGGCTGGACAGCGAAGTAGGCGAACGCGGCTCACGCCTGTCGCTTGGCCAGCGCCAGCTGGTGGCACTGGCGCGCGTACTGGTGCAACGCCCGCCCGTCTTCATTTTGGATGAAGCCACTGCGAGCATTGACCCCTTCACGGAAGCACAAATTCAGGAGGCGCTGGAGCTAATTCTCAAGCGCTGCACGAGTATTATGATTGCCCACCGCCTCTCCACCGTGCGTTCCGCAAGCCGCATCATTGTTATGGCACACGGCGAGATCATTGAGCACGGCAGCCACACCCAGCTGCTGTCGGACGGCGGCCATTACGCTGAGATTTATCAGACCTACTTTCGCCACCAATCCCCGGATTACACGGTACCGCAAAGCACGCCAGCTGCCGTAATTATTGAGTGACTGATTGCCAAGGGCCCCAGCCCAGATGAACATTTGACGCGCCAGAAATTGGAAATTGGCGTGCCATAACTTACCGATGAACAAACAAGACCAACCGGCGTCAGTTGCCCTGCCTTACGGCATCAGCCGTGCAATCGACCAACTCCCATCCGGTTGCAGAGTGTACTTAAAGCGATCGTGCAGGCGATTGGGGCGGCCCTGCCAAAACTCGAAGCTGTACGGCGTGACGCGATAGCCGCCCCACTGATCCGGCAGCGGTATCCCGCCATTTGCAAACCTCGCTTTCATTTCCGCAAACTTGGTTTCAAGCAGTGCCCGGGTCGATATAACCTCGCTCTGGCGCGAAGCCCATGCGCCAATTTGGCTTTCGCGTGGCCGGGAAAGAAAATACTTCAGCGATTCGGCGGCCGAAATTTTTTGGGCGCTGCCCATGGCACTCACCTGCCGCTCGAGCGCGAGCCACGGAAAAAGCAGCGCAACCTTGGAATTAGCCGCCAGATCACGGGCCTTGGCACTTTCGTAGTTGGTGTAAAAAACAAAACCGCGCTCGTCGAAGCCTTTGAGCAGTACGGTGCGCACTGCCGGCCGTCCGCTAGCATCCGCTGTGGCAAGTGTCATTGCATTCGGCTCGATCACTTGCGTTTCAATTGCCTCGCGCATCCAGTGGTCAAACTGTGCGAATGGGTTTGCATCCAAATCGGGCAGATCCAGCGACCGCGCGGCATAGTTCCGGCGCATCTCTTCGAGTTGCATAGTAGTAGTAGTCATTGTACGTTGCTTGTCTTAGATGTTAATTTTACTGCACGCCAATAACAAGGCACTTTGTGGTCATTCTGAGCTTCCCGAAAATTGGCGCTCCAGCCGGTCGCACGCGCTCAACAACTGCGTTGGGTGCCCACTTGCAGAACCGCATGGTTCATACAATTACAGTTGCCAACTAGGCCTGCCTCACCAAACACCGTCCAAACAAATTGCGTGCGGGCGACCGTGAGTACAGCCGGCTTTCTGGCCATGTTGTAATTGACAAACAAAAAGCCCCCGCGCGCTGCGGGGGCTGGTGTGTATAAGGTTAGACGACGCTGTCAGCTGCTTTTAAGAAGCGCGTCGAACGCCTGCTTCAATTCATCTGCAGTGACCATCCCGGCCCACTGCTTCACAATTGCACCCTGACCATCTAAAAGTGTGAAGTGCGGTCGGAACCGAAAGTTGACCGCTTTCAGAAGTTCGTTGGTTGCTGCATCGTCCATGTCAAGATAAGTAAATTTTACGCGCTTCCAATAATCTGCTTCAAGCCCATGCACGATGGGCTTCATTGCCTGGCAAGCCCCTCAGTAACGTGCGTAAACTTCCACGAGCTGCGGTACGCCCGCTGCCAACTGAACGCTCCCCGGACTGGTGGGCGAAAAGTCCGCGTTAACTGCGGGCGGACCGGCTGCTGCCCACAAATCGGCAGCGGGGGCAACAGCCGCGGCCACTGTGGGCACTGCGGGTTTCGGCGCCGCCGCTTCAACTGCAGGCACCGCCGTGGGCGCTTCCTTAGTATTGACCACAGGCTCTGCAACCGCTGTGGCCGGCGCCTGCGCTACAGGCGCACCACACGCAACCAACAACACAAACAAAGCACTAAGCGCACACACCCTAGCTAATGATTTACTAAACATGAAATTAGTTTATCAACCTTAATTTAGCTTGCCAACTAATCGGTCGAAAGGTGTATAGTCAGCTGCAATGACATCAATAAATCTGCAGGAAAAACTGAAGCTGGGCACACTGCTAGCGGACGGGGCGCTGGGCTCTGAGCTCTACGCGCGCGGCATCATCCATGGCAGTTGCCTTGACGCGCTCAACCTTACCGACCCGGCAGCGGTACTGGGTGTGCATGCGGGTTACCTGCAAGCCGGTGCCGACTTGATTGAAACCAACACGTTTGGTGCAAATCCTTTCCGGCTGGCAAGCCATGGCCATGCAGAGCAAGTGGCTGCTATCAACCAAGCGGGCGTGGCACTGGCTCGCCAGGCGGTAGCGGCTAGCGGGAGTGCAGTGGCGGTGGCTGGCTCCGTGGGCCCGCTGGGGGTGCGCCTCACGCCCTTCGGGCGGGTGAAGCCGGAAGCAGCCTTTGCCGCATTCAGCGTGCAAATTAGCACGCTGCTAGCCGCCGGTGTGGACGCACTGGTGCTGGAAACTTTTTCTGATTTGATGGAGTTGAGCGAGGCTGTGCGCGCAGCGCGCAACTGCGCTGCTGCCCACCCACCGGTGCTGCTGGTGGCCTCCATGACTTTTACGCGCGACGATCGAACGCAGCTGGGCGACTCGCCGGCGCATGTGGCGCGCACACTGGCGGGTTTGGGCGTGGATGTGCTGGGCGCCAACTGTTCGATCGGCCCGGCACAGCTTCTGCGCGTGTTGAAAGCCATGCATGCGGCTGCGCCACAGCTGCCACTGTCAATAATGCCCAACGCCGGCATGCCAGAGCTGAGCGGCGGGCGCGTGTTGTATCCAGCCGGCCCCGCTTACTTTGCGCAACTAACACCGGATTGGCTGGCAACTGGCGCGCGCATCGTGGGCGGATGCTGCGGCACCACACCCGCGCACATTGCAGCGCTGCGCCAGGCGCTCGATACACCGCGCACAGTTGCAGTGCGCAGCGTGCCCGCTCGGCCCAGCTCCGCGGCCGAGTTGCTGCCGGCAACAGACGAGCCAACAAAACTCAGCACTCAGCTCCAATCAAAACGGTTTGTGATCACAGTGGAGATGAGCCCGCCCAAGGGCTATACCCCGCATAAGGTGCTAGCAGGCGCGCACATGCTGGCAGAGGCTGGCGCTGATGTTATCAACGTGGCCGACTCGCCGCTGGCGCGCATGCGCATGAGTCCGTGGGCCGTGTGCCACCTCATTCAGCAGCAAGTAGGCGTCGAGACGGTGCTGCACTTTCCCACGCGCGGCCGCAACCTGTTGCGCGTCCAGGGCGACCTGCTAGCTGCCCACGCGCTGGGCGTGCGCAATGTGTTCGTGGTAATGGGCGATCCGGCAAACATTGGCGACTTCCCGCAAGCCTCTGACACTTTTGATGTAGCGCCGACTGCGCTGCTGCAACTCGTCAAGCAGCGTTTCAATGCGGGCATGGATCAAGCAGGCCAGGACATCGGGCAGCCAACTTCATTTGTCGCAGCCTGCGCGCTCAGCCTCAGCGCGCCGGATCCGGCGCGCGAGATCAAGCTGCTGCGCAAAAAGCTGGAGTGCGGCGCGGACTTTGCGCTGACGCAACCCGTTTTTGATGCGCAAGTGGCGCGCGATTTTTTTGCGCGCTACGCCGCAGAGCATGGCCCGCTGCAACTGCCGGTGCTGGTGGGCGTGCTGCCGCTGTATAGCGAGCGCCACGCCGGCTTCCTACACAATGAAGTTCCCGGCGTCCATATTCCGGAAGCCACCCAACGGCGCATTGCCGGCGCAGCCGATGTACCAGCGGAAGGCGTGCGCATTGCCCTTGAGCTGCTGGCGGAGCTGCGTGAAATCGCACCCATCCGCGGCGCCTATCTGCAGCCGCCTTTCCGGCGCTACGAGTTGGCAGCGGAAATCATCGAGCACACGCGGGCGCAGGATTAAGCAAAAGAGCTTTGCGTTACATTGGCCGCAGGCGCGCTGAAATTGCGCGCAAGGTGGGTACTGGATTTCTGCTTGCGGTTGCGGCAGCTGCCTGCTCGCCAACTGCTGCCGAACAACCGCCCACCGCCCCACCCGCCAGCGCCCCGGCAGTAGTTGGCTACGCGCCGGAGCGCGGCGCCGAGCTTGCCCGGGATGGCTCCATCGAGCTGTATTTTGACCAGCCGATGGACCAGCAAAGCGTGGCACAGGCGCTGCGCTTCGACCCGCCACTGCCCGGACAGCTGCAGTGGCCGGAGCCGGGCGTAGCGCGCTATGTGCCGTCAGGCGCAGCACCGCGCGCAGCGCGCATTGGGGTGCGCCTGCTGGCCAGCGCGCGCAGTGCCAGTGGCGCGCTGCTGCCCGCTGACTTCAGTTTCTTTGTGCACACCACCGGGTATGTGGAGGTGACCCAGGTATTTCCGCTGCCCGATGCGCAAGCGGTGGACGTGCGGTCCGCGATTACGGTGGTGTTCAACCGGCCGGTAGTGCCGCTGACTGCAGCAACCAGCGCCAACACGTTGCCCAACCCGCTGCAACTGCAGCCGCCCGTGGCTGGCAGAGGTGAGTGGCAAAGCACCAGCATCTTTGTCTTCACCCCGGCTGCCGGCCTAGCGGGTGGGCAGCGCTACAGCGCCACTATCAGTGCCCCAGCAATCGCTGCGCTCAGTGCCGGTGGCACCCTGCAACTTCCCGCTGCAGAAATGCAAACTGATTACACATGGACCTTTAACACGCCCGCTCCCAGCGTCCTGAGCACCGAAGCATCACCCGATGGCCGCACGATTTCGATTGTCTTCAACCAGCCCATGGATCACGCCAGCACCGAGGGCGCGTTTGCGGTGCGCAGCGCCGCTGGCGCAACCGTGCGCGGCACCTTTGCGTGGACGGATGAAGATAGCGTTCTCACCTTCAAAGCTGCGCAGCAGCTGCCGCTGAGTACGGACTACAGCGCCACGCTTGCAACCAGTGCGCACGGGCTGGGTGGCGGCGGTGCACTTTCTGAAGCGCTGCAGTTTCCCTTCAAGTCCGCACCGGCGCCAGCTGTAATCTCCAGCTTCCCGCTAGCCAACGCCATCGCAGTTGATCCCGCATCCAGCATCCAGATCGGGTTTGCGGGATTGATGGATCCGGAAACATTCAAGGCGCAAGTTCATGTAAGCCCGGCGCCCGCCGACCTCAACGACTGGTACAGCGAATACGACAATACCTATTACCTTGGCTTCAGCCTTAAGGCGCTCACGGCCTACACGGTGGTGCTGGATGCCGGCTTGGCCGACCCCTCCGGCAATACGCTCGGCAAGCCCTACACGCTCAACTTCACAACCGGCTCCCACGCCCCGAGCTTTGCATTGCAAACGCGCAGCGAGTACGGCACCTACACAGCCGGCAAGCCCGCGTATTTATATGCGTCCTATCGCAATGTGGCAGCGCTTGACCTTGAGCTGTCGCGCATGACGCTGGCGGAGTTTGTAAAGTACAGCGCGCCTGCAGCCTATGACTACCGCGAAAGCTTTGTCCCCGCGCTTGAAAATAAAGTGCGCGCATGGGTGCAGGCGCTTGCGCCGTTTCCAGAGGAGAACGCATTCGCGCGCATCGACCTTGAGGCGGCGGGCAGCCCCCTCGAGCCCGGCATCTACTTCTTGAGCGCCACAGCCGGCGATCTTGTGGGCCGCCACGTGCTGGTGATTGCAGATGCAAACCTGACGCTCAAGCTGGGCCCCGCCAGCGCTTTGGTGTGGGCCACCAGCCACAAAACCGGCGAGCCGCTGGCCGGCAGTGATGTGAGCCTGTACAACATGGCAATGAAGCGCATTGGCGGAGGCACAACCGATGTCAACGGACTGCTGCGCACCAGCATTGCGCCGCGGGAGAACGCGTGGGACCCCGTGTACGCCATCGCCGATGCCCGGCCGCAAGGCTTTGCGCTCACAAGTTCAGAGTGGTCGTACGGCATCGAGCCGTGGCAGTTTGGCGTGATGCAGGACAACCAACCGGCCCGGGGCCTCGCTTACCTGCACACTGACCGCCCGTTGTACCGGCCGGGGCAACCCGTGTACTTCCGTGGCATAGTGCGCAACGAAGATGATGCGCGCTTTGCACTGCCCGCGGCGCAAACGGTCAACGCCACTATTCGTAATCCCATGGGTGATGTGGTGCACGAACAGCAGCTTCCGGTCACGGAGTTCGGCACCATCAACGGCAGCTTCCAGCTGGACGCAGCCGCCGACGCCGGCTACTACACGCTGAATGTGGCTGCCGGCACCGAGCTTTCCGGCGATCTGGGTTTTCAAGTGGCGCTGTACCGCAAGCCGGAGTTTCAAGTAAGCGTTACGCCGGCGCGGGACGAAGTGGTTCAAGGTGCAACTATGGAAGCGCTGGTAGAAGCGCGCTTCTTTTTTGGCGGGCCGGTAAGCAATGCTGCCGTGGAATGGACGCTGCTGGCAAACGACTATTTCTTTGACTACAAGGGCCCCGGCTACTGGTCATTTACGGATTACGATCAGACCTCCGGCATGCCTGAACCCAGATATGGCAATTACGGCTCAGTGCTGGCTAGCGGCAGTACGCGCACTGATGCAAGTGGCCAACTGGTGCTGCGTGTGCCGGCGGACTTTGGCACGCGCTCCGGCTCGCAGCGCTTTACGCTCGAGGCCACGGTCACAGATGTCGACCAGCGCCCGGTTAGTGCGCGCGCAGAACTCGTCGGCCATCAAGGAGATTTCTACATCGGCCTAAGCCCGCAGGCGTATCTGGGCACCGCAGGCAAGCCCAGCGCCGTGGATTTACTGGCTGTGGACTGGCAGCAAGCCGGTGTGGCGGCGCAGTCACTAAAGATTGTGGTCAGCGAGCATGAGTGGCTCAACGTGCAGGAGGAAGATGAGTTTGGCAACCTCATCTGGAACTCCAGCGCCCGTGACACGCCCATTCTGGAAACTACCGCCACCACAGATGCAAGCGGCAAGGCTGTGGTGCGCTTTACGCCGCAAAAAGGGGGCACCTACAAAGTTGCCGCCAGCGGGCGTGACCGCGGCGGGCACGAGATACGCTCAAGCACCTACATCTGGGTCAGCGCGGATGAGTTTATAAGCTGGCGCCAGGACAACAGCAACCGCATAGACCTTGTAGCGGACCGCAAGCAGTATGTACCCGGTGACACCGCAAAGATTCTGATACCGTCGCCATTCAACGGCTCTGCCACCGCACTGCTGACAATTGAGCGCGACAGTGTTCTGCAAACCGTGGTGCTGCCACTTACAGACAACAGCACGCTCTATGAACTGCCGATCACCGCAGCAATGGCACCCACCGCTTTTGTAAGCGTTGTGATAGTGAAGGGTATGGACGCGGGCAATCCCGTGCCCGCATTTCGCATGGGACTGCTCACACTGGATGTGAGCCCGCGCGCGCAGCTGCTGAATGTGCAACTGACATCGGACAAGGCAAAAACCGCACCGGGCGAACCAGTCACTATGAATCTGCTCGCCACCGATTACACCGGTAAGCCTGTGTCTGCAGAGATTGCGCTGGGTGTGGTGGACGCTGCGGCGCTGGCACTCGCGCCGCCCAACAGTGCGTCACTGGCAGCTGCGTTCTATGGGAAGCGCCCGTTGCGTCAGCTCACCAGCCTCGGGCTTGCCATTCTGGTCGACGCTGTAAACCTGGAAGTAGCCAAGGCCAAGGGCGGCGGCGGCGGCGGCGATGAAATGTTCACTGAGGTGCGCGGTGACTTCCGCGACACGGCGTACTGGAACCCGGTGGTGCGCACAGACAGCGCGGGCCGCGCGCAGGTGAGCTTTAAGCTGCCCGACAACCTGACCACGTGGCACGCCGATGCACGCGCCGTGACGCAAGACACGCGCGTTGGCGCGGCCACTGCCGACATCGTGGCCGGCAAGGATCTGCTCATCCGGCCTATCACGCCGCGCTTCTTCATGCTCGGCGATCGCAGCTCTGTCGCTGCAATCGTCAACAACAACACCGCGCAGGACATTACCGCCACGGTAACGCTAAGTGGTAGCGGCGTGCGCCTGCCGGACAATGTGCGCCAGCAGGTGCGGGTGCCTGCCAACGGCCGCGCGCGCGTGGAATGGACCGTGGATGTGGACGGAGCTGCGGGATCTTCGCCGGCGCCTGCCATGCTGCTGTTCACCGTGCAGGCCGGCACGCTGGCGGATAGCAGCCTGCCGCCGCTGGGGCGCGAACCAGACCGCGCTCTGCCAGTATACGAGTACAGCACCCCCCAAACCGCCGCCACCAGCGGCGTGCTGGCCGCAGCCGACACACGCAGCGAAGTGGTTGTAGTGCCGCGCGAGGCAGCTGCCAGCAGTGCCACGCTCGCCCTGAGCGTCAGCCCGTCGCTGGCCGCCAGCCTGCCGGGCGCGCTGCAGTACATGGAAGAGTTCGAGCACGAATGCATAGAGCAAACCATCTCGCGCTTCCTGCCAACTGTGATGACACAAAGCATTTTGCAACGCCGCGGCACAGCGGGCGCGCCAACCGCACAGCATGGCGCGGAATTGGTGGTAGCCGGCGTGCAGCGCCTGGCTGCGCAGCAGCACGCAGACGGCGGCTGGGGCTGGTGGCCCACAGAAGAGTCTGATCCTTACCTGACGGCCTACGCGCTGCTTGGCCTGCAGCGGGCGCAGCAAGCCGGGCACACTGTCCCGCAAAATATGCGCACGCTCGCAATTGCATTCGTACGGGCGCGCCTGCGTTATCCAAACCAGCTGGAGCAAGCCGCTGACTTCAACCGGCAAGTGTTCATGCTCTACGCGCTCTCAGAGAGCGGCGTCAAGCATCCCAGTGCGCTATCGCTTTACTATTCCGAACGCAGCCGTTTGGGGCATTACGGGCGCGCGCTGCTGGCACTGGCAATGCACGCCGAGGACGCCAGTGATCCGCGCACTGCAACGCTGCTCTCTGATTTGGCGGGTGCGGCCGCCATCTCCGCCACCGGTGCGCACTGGAATGAAAGCGCTGCGCCCGAACTTTCCAACATGAACACGGACTTGCGCAGCACTGCCATGGCCTTGTCTGCGTTTGTGCGCATTGATGCGCGCAATGCGCTGATACCAAATGTGGTGCGCTGGCTGGTGGCGCAGCGCGGCGCGCAGGGCGCCTGGGGAACAACGCAGCAGACCGCGTGGTCCCTAATGGCGCTGTCCGACTGGCTGGCTGCCGGCGGGGATGCACCAGCCAGCTACGCCTACACACTGCTCCTCAACGGCAAAGCGCTGGCGCAGGGCAGCGCAGCGGAACTTTCCGCGCCCCGCCAACTATCGGTAACGGCGCCGGATTTGCTGGCGCCGGTAAACCAGCTGCTGGTGCAGCGCACCGCGGGCACAGGCAGCTTGTACTACACCGCGGTGCTGCGCCACACCGAGCCGGCCGCCAGCGCTGCGGCGCTCAGCCGCGGCATAGTGGTGAGTCGCGTTTACACCTTGCGCAGCAAAACCTGCGGCGCCAAGGGCCAGCCGCGCTGCGCGTCGACGACCAGCGTTCCCGCTGGCGCCGATGTAAATGTGACGCTGACTTTGGTGGGCCAAGCCGATCTGCATCATGTACTGCTCGAGGATCCATTCCCGGCGGGTGCCGAGCCGGTGGACAGCAGCCTGCAGACCAGCAGCGTAGTGGGGCAACAGCCGGAAGACAGCAGCACTGACCCGGCGTATTACGGCTGGGGCTGGTGGTGGTTCTCCAACGTCAACGTGCGCGACGAGAAACTTGTGCTGTCCGCGGCGTATTTGCCAGCCGGTACGTACCAGTACACGTACACGCTGCACGCGCAGCTGGCCGGGCAATACAATGTACCGCCCGCAACCGCGAGCGAGTTTTATTTTCCGGAGGTTTGGGGGCGGTCCGACGGCGCGCGCTTTGAGATAAGCGCCGCGCCGGCACCGTAGAGCTGGCGTCTAGTCGCGGTCGCCGGCATCGTCGCGGGTATCGGCACCCGCATCATCATCTTGTAGCAGCACCTCGCGAGTTTTGCCGCCGGCTTGCTCGCGCCCGATGATTCCCATCTCTTCCAGCTCGTCCATCAAGCGCGCGGCGCGCGGGTAACCCAGCTTTAGCTTGCGCTGCAACAAACTGGCAGAGGCAGTGCGGTGCTTCTTCACCAGTGCAATCGCTTGCGCAATCAAGTCATCTTTGTCTGCAACGCTTGCCTGTTGCTCAAGCAGTGCATCCCACGGAGCCTCCGGGCCGGCAGCCGGTTTCACAGCAGCAGCTTCAACGGCGGGCTTGTTCACCGCCGCGGGCGCCTGCTCAGCGCTCTGAGAAACCCAGTGTTGCACCACCTGTTCCAATTCCGCATCACTTACATACACGCCCTGCACACGCACCGCTGCCGGTGCATCCGGCGAAAGAAAGAGCATATCGCCCTGGCCAAGCAAAGCCTCTGCGCCAACCGCGTCCAGTACGACGCGCGAGTCCACAGCTGAAGCAACTGAAAAAGAAATGCGCGCCGGAAAGTTGGCCTTGATCAAGCCGGTGAGGATGTCCGTGCTGGGGCGCTGCGTAGCAACTACAAGATGAATGCCAGTGGCACGCGCCATTTGTGCGAGGCGCGCTAAATTGCGCTCCACCTCGTCCTGGGCCAGCATCATCAAGTCAGCCAGTTCGTCAATCACCACCACGATGCGCGGCAGATATTCCTCCTTGCGGCGCTTTACCTTGCGGTTGTGGCCGTCGAGATCGCGCACGCGGTGCTCCTCAAACTTTTTATAGCGCCGCTCCATCTCGCGCACAATCCAGCGCAGCGTGCCCACAATGCGCTCCAGCTCCACCTCTACGCGGCCCAGTAAATGCGGCAGGCCGTTGAAGCGAATTAACTCCACGCGCTTGGGATCCACCAATACCAACCGTAAATCTTCGGGCGTGTTGTTCATCACCAAGCCGGTAATCAGCGCAGCAATACAAACGCTTTTGCCGGCTCCGGTGGTGCCGGCAATCAGCAGGTGCGGCATCGCGCCAAGATCAGCGGCCACAGCTGCACCCGACACGTCACGCCCCAGTGCGATCTTCAACGGCGACTCAATTTGATTGAATGCCGCGGACTCCATTACGCCGCGCAGGTTCACAAAAGATTTCTGCTGGTTGGGAACCTCGATGCCCACATAAGACTGGCCCGGCACAGGCGCCTGAATGCGCAAGCTGCCCGCTGCCAGCGTAAGCGCCAAGTCATTGGCCAGCCCGGAGATCTGCGCGATGCGCACTTTTTGGCGGCGCACCACGCCATCCGGCCCGGCTTTTTCCACAAAGCCCGGCTGCACCGCAAACTGCGTTACCGTGGGACCAGACAGATAATCAATCACAGTTGCCAGCACATCAAACTCGCGCAGCGTGCGCTCGATGATCGCCGTCTTGCGGTTAATCTCCGCCTCTGAAACCTGCTGCGGCACACTGTGATCCAGTAGTTCAAAGCTGGGCAGAACTGGATCGCGCTTGCGCAGTTTTGCGGGGGCTTCCACCAGCGGCGTAACCCGAAAGCGCGGCACAACATCAGCTGCTGCCGGCGGGCCGGCCGCAGCTGGAGCCCTGCGCTTGCGCGATTGCGCGCGCTGCAGCACGGGCGAAGGAATTTCAGCCGGCAGCCTGCGCTGCTGCATCGCAATAAAGAGATCGATTACGTGCCGCCAGTTCAACCCGGTTGTGGCAATCAGCATCAATGCAGTAAATCCGCCCAGCAATCCGCCCGTGGACTCCGGCGCCATCAATCCGGCCACGGTAAGCATGGCCCAGCCAACCTTGCCGCCACCCAAACCGGCCAAGGCGGCATCCACCAGCGGTCCGCTCTCAACCGCAAGGCGCAGGGACTGCGGTGCCTGCAGCACAGCCAAGCGCCAGTGCAGCAAGCCCAGCACCGCCACCATGCCAAGCTCACCCGCAATCACGCGCCACCAATTAATGCGAAAGTGAAGCCCAGCCGCCCGGGCAAACAGCGCTGCCCCCACTCCCAGAGCCGAGGCCGGCAGCAGTAGCGCTCCCGCCCCCATCCACAAGCGCAGCGTTTGTGCCAGCGCGCGCAGCCAGCTGCCCGCTCCGAGGCCGGAAAGGCTCAGCAGACCGAGCATGCCCAGCACCACCAGCAGCACGCCGGCAATCTCATCGCGCGGCGCGCGCATGGCGCGCAATTTTCCAAGCCCCCCCAGCAGGCGCTGCACGCCGGCGGCAGCCGGCCCAAACACAGAAGCTGCGCTCGCTTCAATCACGGCAACGCCTTTCTTAGCTAGCGGCTTGCGCACCGGTTTTGTCTGGCGGTTTTTAGCCATGCGGCCGGTTCCTAATGCTCCACTGCCGCAACCGGCTGCTCGGGGACGTGCGCTTCCATCTCTGCAATCTTGCGTGCCACCTGCTCCACGGCAACGCGCTGCTTGCGAAACAAATCAGCCTCAGAGACGGACAGCTGGCGCGCGACCTCACTCGACTTGCGGCGCTGCAGAAAACGCAGGTCCAGAATGTTGTAGAGCAGCCAGTCACCAGTGTACTTGCGCTGACCGGCGGGCCGTACGTATTCAATGGCATCGCGCAGCACACCGCGTAATGCCTCGGCTGGGTTCTCGTCACCCTGGATTGCCTGCTTCACAACCCGCAGCGAAAGCAGCGGATTACTGGTTAGCTTCGGCCCGCCCCAATAGTGCACCAGCGCATCCTTCACCCATTGGAACACATCCGGGTTGTCATTCAGGCGGCCACTGGCGAGTGCTGCTGCCCCATCGTAAGCCGCAGCCGCGCGCAGGCGCTGAATGTTCTCCATCTGCGGCACCAGCACGTCAAGCGATTGAAACACCTGTTGCTGCAGGCGCCGGTCCTGCAAGGCCTCCGCTGCGCGGCTGGCCAGCACCAGCAGGGTTGCCAGCACTGCGTCTTCCGGCACTTCCGGTGCCAACCCCACATGCAAGCCCAGCATGCCCAGCAGGTGCGGGGGCGCGCTCTCAAGTTCTTCTTCAACGGCCAGTTCCCGCAGCGGCAGCAGCCAGTATTCCCCCCAGTGAAAGATGCCATGCACATTTGCGGGTTGATAGCCGCCAGCAGTGCTGCTGTCGAGGGCCGCACGCGCTTCAGCGGCTGCTGCTGCCGGCAACTGCTGCGGCCCCACCTGCACTTGCAGCTCTGCGCCGCGCTCGCCCAGCTGCATTACAAAGCCACTGGCGATGCGCAGCGTATCGCAGCTGGCTGCCAGCACAGATTCAAGAAACTGGCGCAGATCGGCAGCAGTGAGCAAGCGCTCACTCAGGTGCTGCACGCGCTGCACATCGTAGCGGTCGGCGCTGCCACCGTAAAAAAGCCAGCGCTCCAGCGGCAGGCGCACCACTGTGATTGAGAACTGCGCCAGCAACAGCACACCCACCATGGCCACCGGCAGCCACAGCAAGCCATCGATGCCAAAGCGCCGCTCCAGCCAGTTTATAAAAACATACGCCGCCACCACCGCCCACGCCACCACCGGCCCGCGCAAAATCCATTGCAGCATGCGGCTCTTTATCACGCGGTCCGGCTGCGGCGCACCAAAGAACCCGACACAGTAGGCGCCCAGCACCAGTGCAGCGGTCAACAGCAGGTTGCTGCCAGTGGCCACCACCCAAAACAAAAGCGGGTTTACGCGCAGCTCGTCGCCGCTGGTAAGCAGTAGATACGGAAACACTCCCAGCAAAATCACTGGCAATGCCGCTAGCAAGTACCCCATGCGCCGGCGCGTGGTGGGCGTAAGGCAGCGCAGGTAAGCGCGGCCGGCATTCACCAGCGACCACACCGCCAGCACTGCAAATGCTGCCGTGAACCACGGGAACAAGGGGCCGGCAGTCATGCGCACAATCGAAACATTGCGCACCACCCGCCCCACCACCAAATCAGAAGTCCACGCCATCGCTGCTGCCAGCAAGCCCGCAGCGTACGTGCCGCGCACTGCCCAGCGGCGCCGCCCGCGCGAGGGTTGGCCGGTGGTTGCCAGTAGTGCATCGCTTAAGTGCAGGGCGGCGCCGGGAATCAGAGCAATGCCCAGCCACTGCAGGCGCACCCAGATTTCGGCAGCGGCATCAGACTGCACCACGCCGGAAGCCACATCACACAGCGACACAATTGCCACCGCAGCCAGCAGCACATTCCAAGAGCGCGCCACCCGGTCGCGCAAATTATAGGTGAGCGAGTACATCAGCAGTGACGCAGCGCTGATTACCTCCGCCACAACCAAAAACCGGTTGAAGGTGGCCAGTCCGCTGAGCAGCGCAGCAAGCCAGTTTTGCATCATCAAAAAAGCTGCGGGCCTTAGCGCAGGTTTACGCCAAAAAAAAGCGCCGTGTTCAAACCGGGGTAATGCTGATCCAATAGCCCACTGAACGCCAATCCGTTGCGGCGGCAAAAACAAATTGCGGGATTATTTTTCGGGTGCGTTTCAATTAGCAGGCGCTCGATGCCGTTCTGCAGGCTCCAATCCCGCGCTGCGTTAAGCAGTGCACTGCCAATGCCGCGCCGGCGCAAGCCGCGGTCCACCGCCAGATCGCTCACAAGCCCGGCCGCGGAGCCATGTACCCGCCCAAGCACCAGATACCCACACGGCTTTTCATCCAGCTCAGCAAGAATAAACAGCGCCGGCGGCGCAGCATCATCCGCCCATTGCGACAGGCTGTGCATGGGCAGCAGCCGTGCTGGACGCGGCAGCCGCACCCGCTCAAAATTTGCGCCAAGATGGCTTTCATCGTTTGCCAGGTTGAACTGCCAGACGAATTCGGTGGTGTCGGTGCGATCCAGTGCCTGCAGCGCGGGCAGGTCTGTTACTGCCGCCGGCCTGACGGTAATGGTACTCACGGGGTTGCCTGTGCCGGCGTCATTCTATCATCTACCAATCTTTAACTGCGATTAGCGCCGGAATTCCCGGCTGCATCACGGCAGCCCGCCAATCGTAATCGGCAATGTGCAGGGCTCTGGAAAGGCGCCGCGCGCATCGTACACAATCATGCGAAACGCATACTCGCCTGGCGGATACAAACTGGCGTTCCAGCGCCCCAGCAAACTGTCTTGAACCGGTTTGTCATCCGTGTATAAATTGAGCCAGTTGTCGCCCACTGTGGAAATCTCAAGCACATAGAATGCGAAGTCGGGGATGTTGGCACTGCCGCGCACATCCACCTGCCCGGAAATGACCGCGCCAGCGAGCGGGCTTGTGATGGTGGCGGAAGCCACACGGCAGCCACTACCCGCGGGCGGCACTGGAGTAATTGTTGGCATGGGCGTGGCACTGCCGGAAGGCGTGGGGGAAGGCTGCCCTGGCAGCAGGATGCTGACAACCGGCGCAGCAGTTGGCACGGTTGTCACCAGCACCAGCGCCGGCGTGGGCGTGTGGAAGCGCAGCGCTGCCAGCCCGGGCGCTATTGTCTGCGAGAACAACATCACCAGCCCCAAACCGGATACCACAGTCAGCAGCACGGAAAGCGCCAATGCGCGCGCCTCGGCGGCCCGCTCGCGCTGCAACCCGTACTGGCTTTGCCGCACCGCCTGTTCGGCCTGCCAGTAGGCACGCGCAGCCCATAACATGGCCAGCCCGATTAGTGCGTACAGCCACGGCGCAAACCGCGCCACGAAAGCTGAAAGCTGCAACTCCAGATCCGGCTGTTTGCCGCGCCGGCTTTCGCTAGCGCTTTACTTCGGCCAGCACGCCGCGCACAATCTTCTCCAGCTTGGGCACAATCAACGCGCCCGCCTGCAGCACCTCTGCATGCGTGGTGGGCGTGTTGCCATCCAGGTTGGCTTTGTTGCTGATGCCGGAGAAGCCCAGCACGCGCATGCCGCCCTGCCGCGCCACAATCACTTCCGGCACAGTGGACATGCCCACCGCATCCGCACCAACCACCCGCAGAAAACGCAGGTCCGCCGGCGTTTCAAAATTAGGGCCGGCCAGCCCGGCGTACACGCCTTGTTGCAGGCGCACGCCGGCTTGCTGCGCCACGCGCACCGCCGCTGCCCTTAGCTCCGGATTGTAAGCATGCATCATGTCCGGAAAGCGCGGCCCCAGCTCATCAATGTTCGGGCCGCGCAACGCGCTCAACCCGCTCATGCCAATCAGGTTCAAGTGGTCCGTTATCAGCATCACGTCCCCCGGGCTGAACTCCGGGTTCACGCCGCCAGCCGCATTCGTGACAATCACGGTGTGCACGCCCAGGCGCTGCATCACGCGCAGCGGCAGCCCCACCTGCGCCATGCTGTAGCCCTCGTAGTAGTGCGCGCGCCCTTGCATTACCAACACCGGCTGGCCCTCCAATTGCCCCGCCACCAGCTGGCCGCTGTGCCCTTGCACCGTGGATGTTGGCCAGTGCGGCAGCTCTGGATAAGGAATGTGAACAGCCCGCTCCACAGCATCTGCGAGGCCGCCCAGCCCCGACCCAAGGATCAGCCCAAAGGCCGGCTGCTGCCCGATGCGGGCTTTGACCGCGTGCGCCGTCTCGTCAAACTGGGCCAGTGAGAAATAATCGCTCATGTGAGCCTCCGGCAAGCCACGCCTGCATTGTAACCAACCTGCGCGCCACCCGGTGCCCGCCGGCAGCGCAGCATTACTGCCCGCCTACTCCGCAAAACGAATGCACAGCTTGCGCTGCGCATCATAAGAATAATGCGCAGCAAACGGCGCAGCGCCCGCCGCCACAGCCAGCGCCCGCGGAAAAATCACCGGCAGGTCTTCCACCAGCTCAAATTGCGCAGCCTGTTGCTGCGGCACCCAATGCAGCGTGCCCTCCGCCGATGCACAGGTGTCGCGCGCTGACGCATGCGCCACAAACACAAACAGCAAAATACCACGCCCTTCGCCGGTGTCCACATTCACAGTGCCGCACAGCTGCAGGCGCTCCACCTGCAGTCCGCACTCCTCCATAATCTCGCGCCGCGCTGCGGAGTGCACATCCTCGCCACGCTCCACATGCCCGCCAATGCCGTTGTACCGGCCGGGCCAAATGCGCTTGGTGGGCGCTCCGCGCAAGAGCAAAACGTCTGCGCCGTTCAGCACAAAGCACAACGTGCGCGGGATCAGCACATAGCGGTCTGCGCTGCCCGCTACCCCCTGCTCATCCGCCGGCACTGCCACCTGCTCCGCGCTGCCCCGCAGCGCGCTCCGGGAACAGGCCCAGCACGCCCGATGCTGATGCGCTGCAAATGCCGCGCTCGGTGATCAAGCCAGTCACCAGCCGCGCCGGCGTAACATCAAAGGCGTAGTTAGCAGCGGCGCTGCCTTCGGGCAGCAGCAACACCTCCACTTCCTCATCCACATGCCAGCCGGAGATTGTGCGCACTTCATGCGCAGCGCGCTGCTCAATTGGAATTTCGCGCACCCCGTTGCGCATCTTCCAGTCAAACGTGGAAGATGGCAGCGCCACATAAAATGGCACGCCGTTGTCGTGCGCTGCAAGCGCCTTGAGATATGTGCCGATCTTATTGGCCACATCGCCGGTGTACGTGGTGCGGTCAGTGCCGGTCAGCACAATATCCACCTGCGCATGCTGCATCAAGTGCCCGCCAGCGTTGTCGGCAATCACGGTATGCGGCACGCCGTGCTGGCCGAGCTCCCACGCCGTCAAGCGCGCGCCCTGGTTGCGTGGGCGCGTTTCATCCACCCACACGTGCACCGCCACGCCGGCATCATGCGCCGCATACACCGGCGCCGTTGCCGTGCCGTAATCCACAAACGCCAGCCAGCCCGCATTGCAGTGCGTCAGCACATTTACCGGCGCGCCGCCTTTGCGCGCGCTGATCTCCGCCAGCAGCGCCTGCCCATGCACGCCAATGCGCCGGCAATACTCGGCATCCTCGTCTGCAATGGCTTGCGCAGTTGAGCGGGCGAGTGCGATGCGCAGCTCGATCTGCGGCGGCGCAGCGCGCAGCGCGTCCAGCTGGCGCGCCAGCGCCCACTCGAGGTTTACAGCTGTGGGCCGCGTTGCCTGCAGAGTTCGCGCGTCGCTTTCAAGCGCATCCATAAAAACGGAGATGCTGTGCGCCGGCGCCGCAAGCGCAGCCAGATACATGCCATATCCGGCAGCAGCCCCAATCAAGCCAGCCCCCCGCACATGCATGTCGCGGATGGCTGTGGCCATTTCAGCCACACTTGTGATGTCCTCCACCGCAAAACGATGCGGCAGCCAGCGCTGGTCAATTATCTGCACGCAGCGCTCATTGTGCGATGCAACCCAAATGGTACGGCAGGGCTGGCCGTTAACCTTCATGTCTGGTGGCGTGGGTGGCAGGCACGGCGCAGGCCGCAACCAACATCAAGTCGAAAGCAAATATTGGATGTCGGCCAGCAAATCACCCGCCGACACCCCCGCCAAATAGGACAGGCGCAAAACACCACGCGTATCAATTAAGTACACCCGCGAAGTATGCCCCACTTCGTAGGCCGCCGAAGTGTCTCCATGGTCATGGGCTTCCACTTCGCTCATTACTCCGTACGCACCCTCCACAGCCTTCAGCGCAGCTGCCGTGCCCGTAAGTCCAATCACGCCCGGATGAAAGCGCGCAACATATTGTGCCAATACGGCGGGTGTGTCGCGCTCGGGATCAGACGTCACAAAAAGAAACTGCACCCGCCCGGCATCCTTGCCAAGTTGCTCTAACACTTGTGATGCAACGCCCAGCGTTGCCGGGCAAATATCGGGGCAATGGGTGTAGCCAAAAAAAAGCAGCGTCAGCTTGCCTTTGCTGTCTGACAAGCGAAATGGTTCGCCCGTGTGCGCAGTCAGTTCAATCTCGGCAGCTGGCGGGGATCCCGGAAACTCCGTGCCCACAAATGTATGCGCGCGGCAGCCCGCCAGCAGCAGCGCACCAGCCAGCAATGCGTTACGCAGCATGCACCACCGCCTTGCGCCTCAACGCGGCAATCGCGCCCGCCAACACCAGCGCCACCAACGCGGCCAAACCAGCCATCCATCCTATGCCGGAGGAAGTTGGCCGCGCAGAGCCCGCCTCAGCCAGCAACGAAAAGTTGGCGCTGCCGGCACCGAGTGGCTCTTTCACCAGCACCTCCACATCAAACTCGCCCGGCGCCGACAAATCAATATCCGCTTCATAAAGGAATTTGTTCTCATCGCCCTCGCGCGCCAGCGCTGTAGCCAGCACTGCGCCGGTCTTGTCGCGCACGCTCAATTCGATCGCAGCTCCCACAACAACACCGCCAGCGGGTCCGCCGTGCAGCGCGATCGTAACGTGCAAAACACCCACTGCTGCCGGCACCGGCGATGTCCAAACACTTAGCAAATATTGCCCCACCGGCTTGTCCAGAAACTGCGTTGCACCTCCGGTAATACCATGCGCCCAGGCCGGCCGCACGGCACACACCAGCAGCCACGCCGCCACCGCGGCAGCCCGCCCCCAGCGTGCCGCGTTGCCGCCCGCCAGCATCATACTTTGGCGAACGGTTGCACCGCGTCAATAAAGATCATCAGCACAATCAACGCCAGATAAATATTGGAGTACTTAAAAAATCCCAGCGCCGCCGGCCGCCCGTGGTCTTGCAGCAATTGCAGATTGCGCACAATCATGTAGACCGAGGCAACCGTGATGGGCAGCAGGTAAACATAGCCCAGCACCGGATGCGCAGCCAGCGCGATGCCCGCCAGTGCAGTGGGCACTGTGTGCGCCATTATCCACAGCACGGCACTGCGCCCGCTTACCCGGGTGGGCAGCATCGGAATGCCGCCAGCCGCATAGTCGTCGCGGTAGACTAACGCCAGGCTCCAAAAATGCGTGGGCGTCCAAAGGAACACCAATAAGGCCAGCGTCACGGCACCAGGGTCGCCCCAATTGCCGGCAGCTGCGCTGCCCGAAAGCACAGCTGCACTGCCCGCCGCACCGCCTATCACAATATTCAACAGCGTACGCGGCTTGAGCCAAAGTGTGTAGACGCCCACATAGATTGCAGCGCCCAGCCACACAAAAAGTGAAAGCGCCCGGTTGGAGGGCAGCACCAGCACTGCCGGAACAAAGATCATCAGCAACGCCAGCGCCGTCACGCGGCCGGCGCTGAGGAAGCCGCCAATCACCAGCGGCCGGCTGGCTGTGCGCTGCATCAGTGCATCGCGTTTACGCTCCAGTACCTGATTGAGCGCGCCCGAACCAGCCGCTGCCAGCCCGCCTGTAGCAGCTACCAACAGGAGCGGGCCGGCGCCCGGCCATCCGCCAGCTGCCAGCACCGCGCCGCCGCAGCTCGCCACCAGCAGCAACGAAACCACGCGCAACTTAAATAAAACCGCCAGTGTAGCCAGCACGCCGCTGGATCGAACAGCCAGCGAGGGTGCCGCCGCAACTGCTGTATCAACATGCATTTGTGACTTCTCCCTTACACGCCGTTGCGCCTTACAAAGCTTACGTAACCCACGGCCAAAATGCCGCAGAACAGAAACCACTGCAGGGCATAGCCCATATGCGGCCCGTCATCAAAAACAATGTCCGGCTCAAAGCGCCGCAGCCCCGGCGCTGCCGGCGAGCTTGGCCCGGCTTCCAGGTACATCGGCAAAAGCGGATAATCCAACTGCGCCTGAATGCCCGCGATGTCTGCTCGATACCACGCTTTGCGCGGTTCTTTCGGCGGCGGCTCCGTGCGGCCGCCCGGCAGCAACTGCGTCAGGTGCAGCCAACCCTCGATGCGTTTGCCAGCTGGTTCATTAAATTGCGCCAGGTCACCCAATGAAGCTTCGTAGGAAATCCAACCGCGGTCCACCAGCACCGCCTGGTTGGTGCCCGCAATGCGCAGCGGCGTCAACAGGTGCACGCCGGCCTGCCCCACATACAACTGTTCCTTCAAAAGCACCTGCTGCGCGTAATCAAAATCGCCGCTCACCGCAGCCGGATTCATGTGCAGCGGCCTAAGGTCCGCCGGCCATTGCACCGTTGCCAAATCCAGCGGCGGGCCCGCCAGCATGCGCTGCTGCTCGGCATTTCGTGCCCGGCGTTGGTCCAACCGCACGAGCTGCCAGTTGCCCAGCCCTGCCATCACACCAAGCGCTGCAATCACCAGCAGCGTCACCCACCACCAGCGCCGGCTGAAGAGCTGCTGCAGCAGCAGCGGCCGCACTGCCGGCTGCGGCCCGGCTAGCGCTGCCATCCCGGCGCCTTTAGCGCTTCGGCTGTGTCCCACTGCCCCGCGGGCAGCGGCTGTTTGCGCGCCTCCTGGCCCAGCATGCGCGAGACCAGTATGAGCGTAGCAATGATATACATCTCGCTGCCTTGAATCCACATGATGGTGCCGCCGAGCTGCTGGTCGCCAAGAACAGAGATGTTGAACAGCCGCGGCATCGCTACGTAATGCGCGTACAGCGGGGTTGTCGCAAAAGCAATTGTGATGCCAGTCAGCATGTTTGCCGGCACCGCACCCAGCAAAAAGAGGATTTTCTTCCAGCGCGCCATCGGGCGGTGAATGCGCGGGCCGGCACCGGTGATGTGCCACCAGAAAAGAATTGAGGCAGCAAAAAAAGATATGTGCTCGAAATCATGCACTAGGCCATCGCCTTGCGCCAGGCTGTAAGCATGCGGATCGTGCCAGATCACAATGGTGCAGGCATAGATCAGCCAGAGCACTGCGGGCGGCGTGACGGCCCGCAGCCCGCGCTGCACAGCTCCCTTGGGCACCAGCACACCGCCGACAGCGCGGCGCACCGCTGCCGGCAAGCCCCACATTATGAAAGGCAGCGGGTTTGCAAGCAGTAATAGCGGCGGCACATACATGGTTACCAGCATGTGCTGCAGCATGTGCAGAAAGAAGAGCTGCTCGCCCAGCACATCCAGCGGAGACATCAGCGCAACTCCGAGCAAGGTTAGCCCGCCCAGATAAGCGCTCAATCGCCAGCCGTTAGCGGAACGCCCCATCCGGCTGCGACCGCGCGGCGCGCCGCGCATTCGCACCCAGCCGGTAACATACATCGTGCCAAGCAGGCCCAGCACAAAGATCACATCTATGCGCGGGTCCCAAGACCTGAAAAAGGCACTGGCTTCTGCGGACATGATTATTAGTGATGCACCCCAGCAACAGCGGCGGGGCAGCGGGCCAAGCGGCCCGTCAGACGCAGCGCGGCCGGCAGGCGGGATTTATTGCACTGCCTGCCCCATCAGGTAAAGCGCGGGGTAGAAAAACACCCACACCAAGTCGACATAGTGCCACCAGATGGCGCACGCTTCCACGCCCCAATGCTGCTCGGAAGAGTAAATCCCGCGCCGCCCGTTGTTCCACACAATCAGAATAAACACTATGCCGCTTACTACGTGCAGTGCGTGCATACCAGTCATGCCAAACAGCACCGCGCCATAGGCGCCATCACTCGGGCGGATATGCCCACTCCACTCAAACACCACCACGCCCGCCAGGAATAGCGTCCCAAGCGCCACAGTCAGCAGCAGGCAGTTGAGAAATGTTTTGCGGTCGTTCTGCACGAGCGCAGTTTCCGCCCGGTTCATTGTGAAGCTGCTCAGGAGCAGAACACCAGTCACAAGCAAGCCATTTAGCTGATTGAGCTCCGGCCGAGTGTTGCCCCACAGGTAAAAGCGCGTAACCAGCAGTCCCGAGAACAAAAATGACTCAGATAAAAAGAAAAGCCACAGCCCCAGCCGGTTGTTGCGCAGCGCAACCCGGTATTCGCCATGCGCGCTTGCTGCCCCGCTCATTTAGTGCCCGTCCCCGGCCGCAAACACTGTGGCCACATGCATAAAGTAATGCACAATAATTGCAGCCTTCACAAGCGCAATTACAAACAACCCGAAAACGGAGATGCCCACAAGATTCATCACGTACTCAAAAGCCGTGAGCGCCGCCAGTACCACCAGTACCGTGGCACCGCTGCGGTAGGCGGCTACACGCCGCGCAACAGCCATACGCTCCTCATCCTGTTCCCGACGCCAGCGCAGCAGCGCCATCGGCTCCGTTGGCACAACTACGCGCTCCGGCACAACGCGCGGCAGCCGGCCATCGCCAACTACCAGCTGGTTCGTCAAACGAAACAAGACCGCCAAACCTACCCCACCGCCAACGGTTAGTATGAGCACCACCGCAGCCGCCAGCGCATACATTGTTGATGTTGTCATTTGGCTAAACCTCCACCTAATCTCCGGCGCCCGCCGGCACCATGCGCACATAAACAGAACCGGGCAGGCCGTAGTCGTAGGGCTCGCCCACCACAGCCAGCGGCAAGGCAAAGCTATGCTCCGGAATGGGCGATGGAATTTGCCACTCTGGCGAACGCGAGCGCCACGGGTTGCTTTCCGCAACTTCGGCGCTGCGCGCGCTCACAATGAAGTTGTACAGCCCAATAAAAATTGAGAGCGCGATAACGAAGGCCGCAATCGTGATCCATACCTGAATATTCTGCACACCGAGCGCCGGGTCGTAGTCCGCAATGCGCCGGCGCATACCCAGCAAGCCCGCCCAAATCTGGCCCAAGGACATCACCCAGAAGCCGGGCAGCATCAGCCAAAAGTGCAGCTTCCCAAGCGCCTCGTTGTATTTGCGGCCGGTAACCTTGGGGAACCAGTAATACATAGCCGCAAAGAACGGAAACATGAACCCGCCAAAAAAGGTTTGGTGAAAGTGGCCTACCACCCAGTACGAATCATGCAAATACAAGTCAGTAGTGATGGTGGCGGCGGGCGGACCGGTAAGCCCGCCCAGCAAAAATACAGAGATTGCACCCAGCACAAAAAGCATCGGCGTGGGGTAAGTTAGCTTGCCGCCCCACAAAGTGCCCAGCCAGCTGAAGAATTTGACACCGGTTGGCACTGCAATAATGAGCGTGGCATACATAAAAGGCAGCCGCAAGTAATTGGACATGCCGGAAGTAAACATGTGATGCGCCCACACCAGGAATCCAAGAAAAGCAATACCGATGCTGGACAGCGCGATCCACTTGTAGCCAAACAGCGGCTTGCGTGCAAACACCGGCAGCAGCTCGCTAATGATGCCCAGGCCGGGCAGCACAAACACATAGACTGCCGGATGCGAGTAAAACCAGAATAGATGCTGGAACAGCACCGGGTCTCCCGGCGGCGAGTTCAGCGCTATCGCAGCTTCATTCAGCACTGGAGTAAAGAAGCCCATTTGCAGCGAGCGCTCAACAATCAGCATCAACATTGCAAGGCCGACCAACTGCGTAGCCAGGAGCTGCAAAACACTCGTGCCAACGGCTGCCCACACAAAAATCGGCATTCGAAACAGGGTCATGCTTGCCGGCCGCATGGTAAATACCGTCACAAGCAAATTGAGCCCGCCAACGATGGACGAAATTCCAATTGTGTAAAAACCTAAAAAGAACAGTGGGCCGCCTAACGCGGTGCGCAGGCTGTTGGGCGGGTATGCTGTCCAGCCCGTGTCCCAACCACCCACAAACATTGCCGTGATCAGCATCAAAGAGGCTGGCACGTTAATCCAAAAGCCAAACGCGTTGAGGCGCGGAAACGCCATGTCCGAGGCACCGATCATCAACGGCACCAGATAGTTAATCATCCCGCCCACACCCAGCAGAATGGCAGAAATCATGATGATGCCATGCGCACTGATCAAGGTGTTGTAACGGTCTGTGGTGAAGTACTGCATCCCGGGCTGGAGCAATTCCACCCGGAACAGAGTCGCCAAAAACCCGCCCACCAGCAGCACAAATATTCCCCATACTGTGTATTGAACCCCGATCACTTTGTGGCTCAGATCAACGGCGAAGTAGCGCGTCCACTCCGATTGGCCCGCTGGCGCCCCATGGTGTATTGGCGTCTCAAGACCAATGGCCCATTTGGCCCAGTCCGTCAGCGAACCCACACCAACCATGAAGCCGAGCGTGCCCAGCAAGCCGCCAATCACCCACGCCGGCTCGGCCGCCCACAGCGGATCGTAGCCAAACGCGGCGCGCGTGCCGGTAACCAAACCCATGCCCAGTAGCGTGCCAAGCACCTGCCCAAGCAGGCCCCGCACAAGTCCGAGTTGAGAGAAAGTGCGCATTTTTTGCAGCCGCTCCTATCTATTTGATCGTCTTGATGTACGCGATGATGTTGTTGATGTTGTCATCAGTCAACAGGTCACCATAGTTCTGCGGCATCACATTGGCGGGATAACCCGCAACAACTTGCGAGTTTGGATTCACGATCGAGTTATAGAGGTACTCGTCATCCGCGATCGCGGTTGTACCGTCAGTATGTTCCTGCGGCGCACCATACAAGCCCTTCCACGTGGGACCAACGACCTTGCTGCCATCAAGCGAATGGCAGCCCTTGCAGCCTTGGGAAATATAGAGCGCGGCGCCGCGTGCCTCGGGCGTGTTCTTGGCTGCCTCTTCGGCCACCTTCTGCGCCACCCAAGCACTGTATGCTTCGCGCGAAACGACCTTCACCGGCGCCATCATGTACGAATGGCGGGTGCCGCAAAGCTCGGCGCACACAAGGTTATATTCTCCAATGCGGTTGGGCGTGATCCGCAACACATTTGTGCGGCCCGGAACAGCATCTGCCTTTACCCGGAACTCTGGAACCCAAAAGGCGTGAAGAACATCCATGGCCTTCAAGTCGAAACGGATGGGCTGGCCCACCGGCAGATAAAGTTCTTCAGAACTAAAGCCATCATCCGGATAGTTGAAGTTCCAAGCCCACTGGCGCGAGACTGCCTCGATAGCAACTTCATCCGGCTGAGCCGCAGTGACAGTAATGAGAGTGGTGGTGCCGATGTACCCAAAGAACACCACAATAATCGCCGGGACGACCGTCCATATAAACTCCAAGGTACCACTTCCGTGAATGTGCATACCCTCACCGTCGTCACCCGCACGCCGCCGGAAAACCACCACGGCGTACACCATAATTACAATTACGAGCGAGAAGAGAAACGCAATCAGCTTAAAGTGCAGGCCAAACAGCCAGTCCACTGTCTCACCCTGCACACTTGCGTTTTCCGGCATAAGGTGCAAACTGTCGATACCCGCAGCCACCAGAAAAGTGGCAAATACTACAAGCACCGTCACAGGCAAAAAGTGTTTCACTGCCGCACTCCTAAATTTGCTGGGCTATCGAGCCTTTGTGCCAATTTGAACAAGTATACCGTACGGCATCCTGACTGCCCAATTAGAGCCGGTTTGTACAGTCTCGGGGCCACTGCCAGAACCTCGGCGAAGGCTGATTTCGACACGTGGGGTGCAGATTTACTTTCCCGAAAATATCATGGAGTTTGTTTATTTGAAATTCATTAATCCGCAATTAGCGGGTGGCTCTTGCCCGCACAACGGGCTTGCGAAAATCAGCCCGCTAAGTTTGAGCCCGGGCTGCCAGCACCGCCTTGGAAACCAATTCCGGCGCCATATAGGTGGCAAAGTCCGGGTAGGTGGTTATCAATGCGCTGACGACTGTTGCCAAACTCGCAGGATCAGTATCAATCGGCAAAACGCGGTGGCGAAACACAGCTGTACGCAAGTCCTCCTTGCGAAACAGAATCTCCTGCAAAATGTTCCCCCAATGCCCGACTGGCATCAACTCCACAGTTGCACCAGCATGGGCCGACGGCAACAGCATGTTCGAGCCATGCACGCCCACAACGCAGTGGCTAGCTGCGTAACGCTCGCACCACGTGCGCTCCAACGCAGTATCCATTTCGGGCCGGCGCAAGTCGGTGATCCATGGCGGCAGACCACCCGGTTGCGCAACCCCGGCCACAGCAAGATCCAGATCCGGAAGTTGCATTTTGAGTGCGTGAGCAAATCTCATCATTCGCTGTTGCTGATCTTCCAGACGGGAAATGAAGCCACGCTGGATCAAGCGCCTGAGCCGTGTCCAGCGCCCGCCGCCAGCCGGCAGCGACCACAAACGATCTTCGCGCCAGATAAAAGTTACTGTTGGGCGCCGGCTCACCCATTGCTCCAGCGACAACGGTAAAACCCGAGTAAAACGCTCGATCCGATAACTTTCGGGGTGCGGATGCGACACAGCAACACCCAGCCAGCACTTTTCAAACTGTGCAACGCGCCGCGCGATTTCGTTTGCCAGCCAGTCGTTCCATTCCGCACCGCGGCTGAGCGAAAGGTCCACACTCCAGATTGCAGCAACGCCGTCGGGCACGAGCCAGCGCAAAATTTTGGGGACTAAAACGATGAGGTCGTATTCCGGATATTGATCCAAACAGTACTGGGCGTTGAGCAATTTCAAAAGACAATGCCCGTACATGGCATCCAAACAATTGAGGAGCAGCGCCTGCTTAACTGGCCGTATTTCTTCGGCGTCAATCTTCAGCCCCGCATCAGTTCTTTTGAAGTAGGAGCTCTGCAGCCAATTGGCAAACCACGGCGCCCGCGGAGCGCCATGCATTGCTCCACCGGCTTTCTCCATAAGCATTGGTGTGTAGAGTGCCTGCCCGGCCCCCAGGTCTCCGAAGAATTCGCGTGTGCAGTTTTCACAGCTCAGCTCAGCCAGGCTGCGCATGCCGGGCATATACCAGCCGGACACGTGCAACTTAATGTTGCAATATGGGCAACAGTGGACTGAAGCCGGTACGGGATGCAGCCGAATCATGGGAGCCGGCGCAGCGCAGCGCCGAGAGTAGTTTTAGAAACTATGCCACTTGGGTGGGACGCAATCACCGACAATTGCCTCCTTGCGCACACAACCCTCACAAACTGATGCAGCACCAAGTCATTTCCGCTCATCGTGCAAATACAATTTAGAAGGAGCCAAACTTCCTCATCTCAGGCGTTCGAAAGCAGCTATACCGTTACCGCAATTGTCTACGCAAGGTAGCTGTGCATGCTAACGGAGCCCCATCCATTGAACTGAGTGCGCAAACTTTGCAAGGTAATCGGCTGCCGCTGCCCATCTGAGCCCACGGACGTGTTTCCCCACTTCGCGAGCGCCACCAACGCCGGATGCTGCGCCAGCAAGTACTGGGCATACAGCTCGTATTCGACACAGACACTGGAGTTTTCATTTATGTCCGCGCCTGAAATCACCAGTTCCGCAAGCGCTTCGGTGTCGGCGCAATTTGCGGCGGCAAGTGCAGCCCGGAGAATGCGCGGCTGCATTAGCATAAAATGCGCCACCCATGTACTTGCCGGCTCTTCCGCGCACAGGCCAATTGAATATAAAAAGCGGTAATAGGGGCGATGAATAACGGGGGTTGGCGTGAGCACCTGCTGCCCGTCTGCTGCCAGAAGACACCGCGGATGCAACAGCACAGTGTCCGCATCAACCACCAGCACGCCCGGCACCGGACTTTGTGCAACGTAATTTGTGGTGAGCAGCTGCTGCAAGATCCATCCGTACCGCAATCCAAATCGGGCCCGCAGCCGGCTCCGAATCTCCCGTGAAAGCTGGTCATCTTCATTAAGGACAGTACCTACAAATCCTTTCGCGGCATCAGAAGCAATCCGGTAGCACTCATCAACTCCCACTGCGGTAGTGATCACAACAACCTCGGAAATGGGATTGCCGGAATTGGCCAGTGCCCCGGCCAAGCACAGCGGCAAGGTTTCAAAATCCTTTTCTGCCGCAACCACCAACAGCTGTACTGCCGGTGGTGCTTGGCACCGCAGGGGCTCCACCGGCAGCTCAACAACCGCTTGCTGGCGCTGGTAATCGGGGAAGCGCCTTTTAAGCGGCGGCCACCTGAAGATGAATTTAGTCATTCGTAGCGCAGCCGGCGGCATCCCTGCACTCAAACTGCGGTAGCTGAACCGATACTCGTCAAAGCGCGAGTGCAGCCGCATCAAATTGCCCCGCTGTTTGGAAAGACTCCGTCGCTTTCGGATTTCAGTTGCAGTGCTTTCCACTGCGCAGGTTCAAGCATAGGCAGGCGTTTCCGAAATTGACCGCATCAGATTGATGTATGCCTGTGCGTGGGCTTCGTCTGAGTATTCTGCCTCTACAACCGAGCGGCATGCCGCGCGCAGATCGATGCCATTTGCAAGATCCGATGCAGCCAGATCGATGGCCTGCGCCAATGCGCCGGCGGACACGGCCTGCGCCAGCCAGCCAGTTTGGCCGGGCCGCACAAGCTCCGGCACACCTCCAATCGGAAACGCAACCTCTGGCGTACCGCAAGCCATCGCTTCCAATACTACCAGCGGAGAATTGTCATTAATGGCCGGATGGACAAGTGCATCAGCGGCATTGTAAATCAACACCCGGCGCGCTTCATCCGCAATAAATCCTAGCTGCAACACAGATATGGAAGAATCCTTCAGGGAAAAGTCGCCATGCCCCTGAACCATCAAAGTCAACGGGCGATGCCGGACATGGCGGATTGCTTCCATTAATAGAGCCACGCCTTTATGGCGGTTATCAAGGCGCTGCGCGGCCACCAGCAATGCAACACCATCAGCGCTCATGCCCAGGCTCTGGCGCGCAGCAGCGCGCTGGGTCATCCGATACACTTCCAGCGGCACGCCATTTGGTATGGACTCCACCCGATGATTGCGCCACAATCCCAGCTTGGCCTCGCTTGCAAGCCAGTGCGAGTCGGTGACGGCCACCATGGAGGTGGCAGCCGCCAGCACTGCCTGCCTTTGCTTCCAAGCAGCGCCAATCAACGCTGGCTTGAGCGCCGGATATTCAGATGGCGTCGGGCACGCATCATCACATCCAATCAGAAATTTACGGCACGCGTCACTATAGGCGCAGCGCCCAGTGAAACTCCACATGTCATGCAGACTCCAGATGACGGGGGCGTAGATGCCGCAAACTCCCGCCAACGCCACCGGCCAGCTGGCCGAATGCAAATTGTGAATGTTCACCACATCGGGCATGAGCTGACCAAGCGCGCGGCGCAGCTTGGCGGTGACTGATGCATCCAGCCAAAAGCTGGCGCCCGCCCGCCGGGCAACCTTGTCTGCCAGCGTGTCCGCAAGGCGCACTGTGTCTCAGGCTTGCGCGCGGCCAGCATCAGATTTAACAATGCGCGTCACCTGATGCCCGGCACGCAGCAGGCCCGTGGCAAGCCGGCTCGCAGCAATTGCTGCGCCACCGCGCATCTCAAAGTCCGAGAGCATAACAATCTTCATGCGTGCACCTGCAGCGGGCTAGCCCGCTGCCCCTGCCAGCCACGCCAGCAGCCGGCGGCGATAGATTGCCAGTTTGTGCCGCGCACGAACGTGAATGGGCGGCTTGCGTTCGCGCCGGATGCGCAACTGCGTCGTCAAAGCAGCGTAAGCAGTTTCGTCCAGCGCAACTATTTCCGGCCAGCGAATTGGCTGGTCAAAAACGCGCTCCGCAATCGAAGCGCGCGGCACTTGGGGAAATTTAGGGTCGTTCGTTGAAAACGTGCCGCTGCCATCCAAGTCGGCGTTGTAAACCAGCGAGCGTCTGGGGTGTGCAACCAAACCATTGTGCTTGAACACGGCGTAGTACCACATCACATCATAAATCTGCCGCGGTCTTTCCAGCTCGGCGCGCAAGCTCTTGGTGTAGTTCACGCCCCCGCGCAGATTGAAGTGGCGGGCAGCCTCAGCGTCCGCCAGCAAATCCGCAATGCCCGCTGCATCCCAGTCAAACTTCTGCCACGCGCGCTGCCAGGTTGCCCACCCCCACGCTGTTGTGTAAGGCATTAAATACGCATCCTGGCCCGGCGGCAGCTCTACCGGAAACATGTAAGCTGAGACTTGGAATACTGCAGGCTCATTCTCATAGCGATCCGGTCCGTCCAGCAGATAGCTCACGTAGCCGGGGTTCAGCACAAAGTCATCTTCAACGACGATCACCCGGCCGTACTCCCGGCATAGCTCCGTTACATGCTTGACAATGGAAGGTGAACAGCCGAGATTTGCAGCAGCCTCAACCACCGTGGCGTTAAGGTCTGCGGCCCGCGCCCGCACGATGCGCCGCGCTGCTTCCCAGCCCGCGCGATGCTCCTCAAGCCGCAAGCCATCGCTGAAGAAATGCAAATCGCATTCATCCAAGCGTGCGCAACATGCCAGCGTGCTAAGCGCTCTTTCCACGTGCTGCGGCCGGTTGTAGGAGAACAGCGCGATTGGTGTCTTGCGGTTTTTCATCTGGTGCGCGGCGTTGTGCCCGCCGTCACTTGCTAAGGCAGGCACCTAGTATATTTTTCGTAGGCAAAGGGTGGAGACGTTGCGGTTGCGGAGCCGAAGTTACACGCAACGGTGCCCAATCCAAACACGCGATCACTTATCGGCAACCGACAACCAATCTGCAGCCACACCGCGAACGGGCCAGCACCAAATGCCGTTCGTGATTGGATAAAGCCAAAAGTTTGCGGGGATGCAGGCGGCCGCCGCCCGCGTCACGCGAACCACCCGCACGCCGGCAGAACCAGCGCCACAGCGAACGAATGGTTACGCGGGTTTCTGCGCCGCGCCAGCTTCTGCCAGCTGCGCCTTGAGCCACTTTTTGCTGGCAGGCAAGCTGTAACAGCGCACACCCGTCGCCGAGTAGATGGCATTGATGATCGCCGGCGCCGTGGGAATGGAAGCCAGCTCACCCACGCCTTTGGCACCATAGGGGCCGTCCTTCGTCTCGGCTTCCACAAAAAATGAGATCACTTCCGGCGTCTGGTCAATGGTCGGCAGGCGGCATTTATACAGCGTGTCCGTTTGCACGACGCCGTCCTGCAGCTCAAAGTTTTCCTGCAGCGCCATGCCGAGCCCCATCGACAGGCTGCCTTCCACCTGCCCTTGCAGTGCCAGCGGATTAATCACGCGCCCCACATCGTTGGCCGCAATTATTTTCAGCACCTTCGTCTCGCCGGACTTCACATTTACCTCCACCAGCACCGCCTGCGCCGCAAAGCCAAAGGCAAAGTGATGGTACTGCGGCACCAGCGGTGCAACGTACTGATAGCTCACTTTTGGCATGCGGCCTTCACGGCGCGCCGCCTTGACCACATCTGCCAGCAAAACACTTTTGCCGTTGTGGCTGACCTTGCCATCGCAAAAAGTTAATGACTGCGGTGGCACATCCAGCAGTTCCGCAGCCGTCAGGCTGAGCAGCTTGCGAACTTCAAGGCTGGCATGGCGGGCGGCGTTGCCGGTTACAAAGGTTTGGCGCGAGGCCGTTGTTGCGCCGCAATCCAGCGTGAAATCCGTGTCTGATACCAGCACATCCACTTGGTCGTAGGGTACGCCCAGCTCTTCGGTCACAATTTGCGCCAGAACACCCACCAGGCCTTGCCCGATCTCCGCCGCCCCGGCGCGCACCGCAGCGCGGCCATTGGCGTACACCTCCACCTCCGCGCCCGCGGCGTCGTATGCGCCACTGCCAAAGCCGGTGTTCTTGTAGGCACACGCCAAGCCCCACGCGCGGCGCTTGTCGCCTTCCACGGCAACAAACGGATGCCGTTCCATCTCGGCCGCCACCTGCTCCAAACAATCCGGCAGGCCGCAGCTCTCGGTAAGCGTGTGGCCTGCCAGCGTCTGCTTGCCCACCGCCAGAATATTCTTGCGGCGCATCTCCAGCGGCGAGATGCCAAGCGCCTCGGCCAGCACATTCATCTGGCACTCCATTGCAAAGCCGCTCTGCGTCACGCCAAAGCCGCGAAACGCGCCACAGGGCACGTTGTTGGTGTACATGGCATACGTGTCCACGCGCACATTGGGCACTTCGTTGGGGCCGGCAGCGTGCGTTGTGGCGCGCAGCATCACATGGTTGCTCAAGCTGGCGTAAGCGCCGCCGTCGCCATAAATTTCGGCCGTATGCGCCACAAGGGTGCCGTCCTTCCGGGCGCCGGTCTTAAGCTTGATGATGGTGGCATGCCGCTTGGGATGAACCCGCAAAGACTCGGCGCGGCTCAACACCATCTTTACCGGGCGCTTGGTGAGCCACGCTGCCAGCGCCACGTGCACCTGCACAGACACATCTTCTTTGCCGCCAAACCCGCCGCCAATCAGGCAGTTGATCACCCGGATGCGATCCTCGGGCACGTTGAGCGAAGCCGCAATCTGCTGGCGATCGCCAAAGGGAATTTGGCCGCCGCAGTACACCGTCAGCCGGCCATTTGCCTCAGGCATTGCCAGCGCAGCCTCCGGCTCGATAAAAGCATGCTCCACAAACTGCGTGCGGTATTCGCGCTCGACAATTACGTCAGACTCTGCAAATCCCTTTTCCACATCGCCGTTCTCAAGGTGGTACTTTGCTTTGAAGTTGCCGGTTGGGTGATGGGCGTGCAGTAGCGGCGCATCCGGATGCGCTGCCTCTTTCGGCCCGCTCACAACCGGCAGCAGCGTGTAGTCCACATCAATTAGTTCCAGCGCCCGCGCTGCAATGTCCTCGGACTCCGCCACCACCAGCGCAACAGCATCGCCCACATAGCGTACCTTGTCGTAGCACAGCACCGGCCAGTCAATCTCATGCACGCCGCAGTCTTTGCGGCCGGGAATGTCCGCGGCTACCAGCACGGCAATCACGCCGGGCAGCGCCTTGGCGCGGCGCACATCTACATTATTAAGCAGGGCGTGCGGGTGCGCGCTGCGCAGCGCCCGCGCATACAGCATGCCTTCCACATACAAGTCATCGGCGTAAATGCCCGCGCCGGTCACCTTTGCAACCGCATCCGGGCGCGGCAGCGGACAGCTGATGGCATTTAGCGGCTGCTTTACCGTAGGCAAAGCCGCCACAGGCTGGCAGGCTGCCTGCTGAATGGCACGCAGTATTGCGTTGTGTCCGGTGCAACGGCAGATGTTGAACTTGTGGCCGTCATAAATTTGCGCCAGCGTGGGATCAGGATGTTTGTCCAGCAGAGCTTTGGTCGCCATGATGAAACCCGGGGTGCAGAAGCCGCATTGGGTTGCGCCCTGGTCAATGTACGCCTGCTGAATCGGGTGAAGCGAGCCGTTGGCCAGCCCTTCAATAGTTGTGATGTGCGCATTGGCAGAGCGCTTCATGGGAACCAGGCAGGAGCGCACTGGCTCGCCATCCTTGATCACCATGCAGCTGCCGCAATGGCCGGTGCTGCAGCCATCCTTGGTGCCCGTCAATCGCAGCTGGTCGCGCAGCACATCCATTAAGAGCGCCTTGGGCGCCGCCATTACCTGGCGCGTATCACCGTTGACGACCAGCGTATAAGCTTCACTATCTGACATCGCAGTTTCCTCCAGCATCAATATTCAATTGATCTAAAAAAACAACATGTCTACAGTGCTTTTCGTTGAGCGGGGATGCCCAACGCCGCCGCGGTTTTCACGCGCCGACTGATGACCCGACGCTGAACTGTACCACGCAACCACAATTTTCTCCAGCAGAATAGCGTCCTGTGGCAGGGATGAGCCGGGCTCAGCAATTACTTTGCTGACGCACTCTTCCCACGGCCGGCATCTATGTGGTTACGAGCACAGCCGCGCCACCGCGTTTGAGTGCACAAGCAAGTGCACGTGTCACTGGCCTTTTACAGCTCCACGACCGCTCTCAAGGCTCAGCGAAAATTCTGGCGATCAAATCAAGCAGCGCACCCCGGCGAAACAGTTTTGGCGCGCTGGACAAGCCTTTTACTTCTCCAGCGGAATTAATTCTCCGCCCGCCTTGGCGGATGCTTCAGCCGCTTCCAACACACGGATTACTGAACGCACCGACTCCGGCGTGACGGCGAGCTCATCGCCCAGCAGCAGGTGATCGGCAATGTTGCGGTGGAAGGCAAAGGGCTGCTGCGGCTGTGGCGGCAGTTTGGTTTCCGTTATGCCGTAGCCGCTCTCAAAGCGCGCAAGCAGCAGCGTGGCGGGCGCTTCCGCAAAATGCGGCTGCTTGGCCTCGTAGCCGGTGGCAGCATCCAGTCGCTCAAACAAAAGCGGCCGATAGTGGCCGGCCAGCGTGCCGGCCGTTCCCTGAATGTAAAACTTGGGCTTCGGCACCGCGGCCACATCCGAGGCAATGAACTCCGCTTCCCGCCCGTCGCTCCACAGCATGCGCACGCGCATCTGGTCGGCGTTGGTCACATCGTGCCAGACACGCTTGTGCGCCAGCGCGCTTACCGCCCGCGGCAGGCCCGGCAGCAACTGCAGGGTCCAGTCGATGTAATGCGAGCCCCAATCAAACGCCACCCCGCCGGAAACTTGCGCATCCGAATGCCAGTAGCGGCAGGGGTGCTCAAAGCTACCCACAAAAGTTTCCACATTAAAAATGTCACCCAGCAGGCCGGTGTGCACCGCCCGTTGTACCGCCAGATAATCGGGATCCCAGCGCCGGTTCTGATTGATGCTGAGCATCAGCCCGTTGGCGCGCGCCGCGGCAATCAGGCTGTCTGCCTCCTCGGTGGTAAGGCACAGTGGCTTCTCGCAAGCCACATGCTTGCCGGCTTCCAGCATCTGCAGCGCCAGCGCAGCGTGGGTTTCCGGCGGCGTGGCGATCAGCACCAGCTGGATCGCGGGATCGCGGGCAAGGTCGGCAGCGTTGACGTGAGCGGCGATGCCGGGAAAGTCTGCGGTGGCAGCAGCCCGCCGACTGTCTGAAAGATCGCATACGGCTGCTAGCTGCAGCCCGGCCGTGCGGGCAATCCCGCTGCCGTGAACAAAGCCCATGCCGCCAGCCGGCCCGTAGCCGACAATTGCGGAGGTGATAGTGCGCCGGCCAGCGGCAGCAGGCAGCGGCGACCGCAATGCGCGGCGCAAGATTACGCCCAGCGCCGGCACCAGCAGCGCTTGTGAGCTACTGCCTAAAGAGCTGGTCACAATGCGGCCGTCACCGATGCGCCGCTCCACGGCAGCGGGTTCATCCTTCAGTGCCCAGTTCACGTACAGCAAAGCACGCACGTCAGCGTGCAGCACCTGCAGCGCCGCCAAGGCTTCCACCACCGCAAACTCGGCGTCAATGCGCTCCAGCAGTTCATTGGTCTCCCGGCTGCACTTGGAAAACAGCTCGCACTGCGGCCGGGCTGTTTCAGCCACTACCCCCAACAGCGCAGCCAACGGATCGGCAGCCGTAGCCGGAGCTGCGCCAATGGCCAGCAGCGCGCCACCGTTTTCCACAAATGCCTGCAACTGCGCGACCGCGCTTTTTGGAATTGGCTGCAGGCCATCCAGCACAACTGAACGATAGCTGCGCAGTTCGCCCCAAGCCTCAGCACCTGTGCGCAGCAGTGCACTTTCGTTCAGACGCAGCGCAGTGCGCAGCACATGCTCGCGCGCACGGTCCAAGCGGGCCATGGCCAGCAGGATTGGCTTGGGAGAACTGTTCATAGCTTGCAACTATGCGGCAAAGAAACCGGCGGTAAATGCTTGCAATACCAGTGCTGCCGTTTCTTGCGGGCGCTGCACATGGATATCATGGTCGGTATCCGCAAACCAATGCACTTGGCAGTGGGGCAGCAGCGCACTGGCCGCCGCCACCTCTGCGCGCTTCTGCACCAGCCGCTTCGGATCTTCTGCAGTTGAGTCAGCTGCCAGCAGCATGACAGGCGCACTAACCTGCGAGTAAAGCTCGCAAACGCGCTGCTCCCAGGGCGCACGCACAATCAGCATCTGGCGCTCCAGCGTAAGCCACGGGCGGATAGTACCATCCGCCAGAGTTTCAAAGTTGGCAAGCTGATGTTGCACGCCGGCTGCGCTCCAGTTGGCGTGCGCCTGTTGCATGTACGCATGCATGGCCGCACTCGGGATGCCGGCCAGCGCTGGCGGCGTGAGCTGCGCAGAGATGCTTTCCCACGTCGCGCCGGGCTTGGACTGCAAATCAATAAAACCGCCATCCACCAGCACCACGCCAGCCACTGTAGCCGGGTGGCGCGCTGCCAATTCAATCACTACGTTGCCGCCCAGGATTGCCCCGCCACAATCGGCCGGTCCAGGCCAAGCTGCTGAATTAGCTCAAGCAAGTCTGCCGTAATGTCGTCGAAGCCGTAGCCACTGCCTGGTTTTGAACTGAGCCCGTGGCCGCGCTAGTCCGCGCTGGTAACGGCATGCCCCGCGGCATTCAGTGCGCAGGCCGTGGCCTCCCATGTCATGCAGTTGGAGGCGAGGCCGTGCACGAGCATAACCGCGTGCCGCGCGCCCGGCCACTGGCGGATGTGCAGCTGCTGGTTGCGCACCGCCAGCATTGCATCAACAACGGGGCCTAGCGCGGCTGCCATGTGGAACCCGTCGCTGTGTCCTGCACCTCATAGCCCAGCTGCACCACTGCGTCGCGCAGCTTATCTGCCAGCGCCCATTGCTTGGCGGCGCGCAAATCACAGCGCAATTCCAGCAGCAGGTCCAGCAGCGGTTCAGCAGCGGCGTTGGCTGGCGGTGCTGCGGAGCGCAATTCACTCGCCACGCGGGCAAGCAGCTCCGCTCGCGTGGCAGCATCCAGCCCGCTGAGCTGCTCAATATATGTGTGAACCCCGTTCAACACAACTTCTCCCGCAGCCGGCTCGCCATATTCATAGCCATAAATCCGCGCCGCTTCTTCCGGCACGCGCACCACTGCCCGCTGCGCGGAATGCAGCGCATCAAAAGGCACAGCGCTGCCAGCTGCGTGCACGCGCACGGCGCCATCTGCCAGCACTGTCATTGCGCCCTGCCCGCTCACCGTTGCGACGCGCTGCTGCGGGTCAAAGCGCACCGCGGTGTAGGCATCTATGCCCACAATGGTCACATCGGCGGGAAGCAACGCCTGCAACAACTCATAGCGCCCGGCGCCCATATAGCAGAACCGGGAATCGTAGTGTGCGCCGCCGGAGTTGTCATCGTAGTGCGGCACCACGGCCAGCTTCAAGCCCAGCCGGCCCAGCAAGTCCAGGCCGTCAGCCCAATAGGGATCCGCGCCAGCCTTGAATATTTCATACACAGGCAGCGCGTAGCGCCCCAGCGTGATGGAGGCAGCACTGGCAAACAACAAATGGGTACCCGCGAGGAATGCATCAACGATTGCATCCCACACCGGCGAACCCCGCCACTGACCAAGGGCATACGTGGAACTGCCCGGCCCGGCAAAGATAAAGTTGGCTGCGCGTACCGCCGCCACAGCCCGCGCAGTTTCGCCTGCGCTGGCGCGGCCCGCATGGCGGTACGACGCAACCTCTAATTTGGTTTGCAGCCGCAGCTTGTAATAGTCAACCGCTTTGCCGGTGATGGCATCCGCATTGCTTTCGAAGCCGGCGGTGGTGTCAAGAAAGAGCGCCCGTGCCGGTCCACGCAGCTGGTTCAGCGCGTCCCGATGCGCAGCACTCATAGCCGGCATCAACTCGCCTGCACCCACCAACGTCAACAAGCCGGGCTTTGCGCCAGCCGGGAGCCGCATTGAACTTTGCACGGAGTCGGGTTCTGTCACAGGATGAAATTCTGCAGCGCACTGGTCGACCGCGCGCGGTAAGAGAGTATATGGCGGTCAGCCGATAACGCACACCACCGGTTAGTTCCTTGGTCCTTAGGATTTGGGCGCAATAAGTGGCCGCGCAATGCGCGCCCCTGACTCCGCCCCAAGCTCACTGGCCGGTTGACAACTTATGCGCCCGAACGGGGCTTAATGATCTTCCCCCGGCGCACAACCGGCTAAAAACTGCACGCAGTGCGGGCCAGCCACGGGCACCCGTTTTTTCCGGGGAGCCACACGGCCCCCGCATTACCCGTGGATATTCGGCGCGCTTAGTCCGCAGTTAGGAAGGCTCGGCAGCGGCTGCGCCCACGCGCGCCTTGCTGCGCGCGCCAGCAGGCGCAGCCTTGGCCGCAGCTCCGTTAGAGCCCTTGCGCGCCACGGCTGGCTGGCCACTGCGCTTTGCATCCTCCAAATATTCCTCAAAACCCATCACGCGATCAATGACCGAATGCGGGGTGATCTCAACGATGCGGTTGGCAACCGTCGAGACAAATTCATGGTCATGTGACGCAAACAGCACAACCTCAGGGAATGCAATCAGACCGTCATTCAAAGATGTAATCGACTCCAAATCCAAGTGATTTGTTGGTTCATCCAAGATCAGCGCATTCGCCCCCGTCAACATCATGCGCGACAGCATGCAACGCACACGCTCGCCGCCGGAGAGCACACTGGTCCTCTTCAGCGCCTCCTCGCCGGAAAAGAGCATGCGGCCGAGAAAACCGCGCGCGAAAGTCTCACCTTCTTCGGGCGGCGCAAACTGGCCGAGCCATTCTATCAGGTTCATGTCCTGCTCGAAGTAGCTGTTGTTCTCTTTGGGGAAGTATGTGTGGGACATAGTGATGCCCCAGCGAAAGCTGCCCGAGTCCGGCTCCAGCTCGCCCGCCAGAATCTGAAACAGCGTCGTGCGCGCCTGAGCATGGCGGCCTACAAATGCAATCTTGTCACCTTTGCGCACAACCAGGTTCAAGTTGGACAGCACTTGAATGCCGTCCACCGCTTTCGAGAGCGCCTCAATCTCGAGAATGATGTCTCCGCACGGGCGGTCCGGTTTGAACATAATATGCGGGTACTTGCGGGTCGACACCGGCATGTCCTCAATCGTCAGTTTCTCCAGCAGCCTTTTGCGGGAGGTGGCCTGCTTGGCTTTGGAGGCGTTGGAGCTAAAGCGCCGGATGAAGTCCTGCAGCTCGGCTGCCTTATCGGCCACCTTGCGGTTTTCATGTTCCTTCTGCTCCAAACTCAACCGCGAGGCCTGATACCAAAAATCGTAGTTGCCGACGTAAACCTGAATTCGGCCAAAATCAATGTCGGCCATATGCGTGCACACCTGGTTCAGGAAATGGCGGTCATGCGAAACCACAATCACGGTATTGCTAAAGCGCGAGAGAAATTCTTCCAGCCAGGCAATTGTTTTAAAGTCCAGGTTGTTGGTGGGCTCGTCCAGCAACAGCACATCCGGGTTTCCAAACAGCGCCTGCGCAAGCAGGACGCGCACTTTGTCGCCCGCATCGAGCTCGCGCATTTTCTTGCCGCGCAGCTCTTCCACAATTCCGATGCCATTCAGCAGCACAGCGGCTTCCGCTTCGGCCTCATAGCCGTTCATCTCCGCAAACTCTGCCTCCAACTCGGCGGAGCGGATGCCATCGGCTTCAGTAAACTCCGCCTTCGAAAAAATGGTTTCACGCGCATGCATGACGTCATACAGGCGTTTATGCCCCATGATGACGGTATTGACGACGGTCTCGTCATCAAATGCATACTGGTCCTGCTTGAGCACGGCAATGCGTTCATGCTCACCCACGGAGATCTCGCCCTTGTTGGCCGCAATTTCGCCCGCGAGAATCTTAAGGAAAGTGGACTTCCCGGCACCATTGGCGCCAATCAGGCCATAACAATTGCCCGGAGTGAACTTTATGTTCACATCCTTAAAAAGCACCCGCTTGCCATAAGCAAGGGTCACGTTCGATGCAGAAATCATCTCGATCTGGCTCCGTTGGAAAAAAATAAACCACAGGGGCTAAACCCTGTGGTTTTGCAATGCGCCAAGTGTATTACAAAGTTGCCGGACAGGCAACTGACAAGCGGTAAACCGCGGGTTAACGCGATCCTAGGTGCCGGCTTTTCAACAATAGCCCGCTGCCGCAAACCCGCTTACGGCAGCAAATCTCGAGCAATCACGCCCCGGTGCGGGACAAGCGCAGTTACCTCGATAAACCCAGAGCTAAACCCACGCACGCACCCGACCCGAAGTGTCACAAACAGAAACAGCAGGCTGACCAAACTTTAACCGAGCACAGCTCAACTGGCATGCCTACGCCAAAACCGGAGCGGTTAGGCGCTCAATCCAATAATCGAGCACAACATCGCCCTTGTTTTTCAGCCGTAATGCCCCCACCCCTGCATTACCCCTACCGTCTCCCTGCTCAGCATCCCGCGCCGCTCAAACAGCCCCAGCACCCGCTGCCGCACTGCCGCCTGCACCCGCTCCACACATGCTTCATCCACCTCAGCCCCGCGAAACACCAGCCCCTGCCGCCCCTGCGCCACCACCCCGTCCAGCATGCACAAATGCAAATGCACGTGGGCGTTCAGCGTCGCGCCAAAGCGGTGCACAAACAACACCCCGCCGCTGCGGCCTGCCGCCGCCGTGCTTGTGCTCGCTCCCGCTGTCGCGCGCTGCACTTCGCGCATCGCGATCCCCGCCACCCGCTTCAAACAGTCTGGCGGTCCAGCGCCACCAGCGGATGGTGCCACGTACCGGGCGCGTAGGCGATGGCCTGGTCGCCTCGGGCGATGAAGGCGGAGATTTCCCCCGGGGCGTCCGCCGGGCGGGCGACGACCACGAGGTAGCGCGACGCGGTCATCGGCACGAAGAGCTGGGTGGAGTGCGGGTGACGCTCCAGCAGGCGCACGCAGAGCGACGGTTCGCCCCAGGCCACGGTCCGGAACAGGCTCACGCTCGGTCGGGCCTCGGGTCGGGTCGTGGTCAGCGGCGCGAGGTCGTCCCAGACCTGGGCGCGGCCCTGGTTGCCCGACCGCGGCGGGCTGTGCGACGCGGCGACCACGTGGCCGAAGGGGGCGAAGGCGCCGGCGGTGAGCGGGGTGGCGAGCATGGTCCCATCGGTAGCAGCCTACCCGGCGGCCACCCTGCCGAGGCCCACGGCCATCGCCGCCAGGAACACGGGCACCACCCCGACCTCGAAGCGGACCATCGCCAGCAGGCTCGCCCCGGCCACCCCCCACGCCAGCGGGTCCACCAGCGCGTGCTGGCCGAAAACCACGCCCAGGTGCAGGATCACGCCGACCACGGCCGCGGTGATGCCGGCGAGCGGCGCATGCACCGCCGGGAGGTGGCGCGTCCGCTCCACCACGGGGGCCCCGAGCAGGATGAAGACGAAGGAAGGAAGGAAGGTGTAGAGCGTCGCCACCGCCGCCCCCGCGGCCCCGGCCCCGAGCCACCCGACGAACGCCACCACCATGATGAGCGGGCCCGGGGTGCTTTCGCCGAGCGCCAGCCCGTCCATGATCTGCGGCGCCGTGAGCCATCCGTGGGCCACCGCCCCGGCGGTCACGTAGGGGAGGACGGCGTAGGCGCCGCCGATGGTCAAGAGCGCACTCCCGGTGAAGAACACCGCCATCGCCCGCAACGGGTCGGGCAGGACAAGCCAGGTGCCCGCTCCGATCACGAGCGCGGTCGCCAGGATTCCGAGCGAGCGGGCCCATGATGCAGCGGCGTGCGCCGGCGGGGGGGCCGCGTCGTCGATCACGGCCGGACCTCCGGTGCTCTTCGCCCCGTGACCGCCGGGCCTCGGCATCCAGCGGGCCCCCAGGGCCCCCGCGACCGCGCCTCCCGCCACGAGCGCCGGGAAGGGCACCCCGAGCAGGCTGGCCGACAGGGCCGCGGCGGCGACCGCCTGGGCGAGTGGGGCCTTGAGCGCTCGCCGCCCGATTCGCCACGCCGCCGCGATGACGACAGCCACCACCGCGGCTTTCACGGTCGCGAGCACGGTCACGGCGGCCGGGAAAGCCCCCCAGGCGACGTACGCCGCGGAGAGGGCCATCAACAGCCCGAACGACGGCAGGACGAACAGCGCGCCCGCGGCCACGCCTCCCGGAATCCCGTGGAGCAACCACCCGATGTACGTGGCGAGCTGCTGGGCTTCGGGCCCCGGTAGCAGCATGCAGTAGTTCAGCGCGTGGAGGAACCGCCCTTCGCCGATCCACCGCCGCCGCTCTACGAGCTCGCGGTGCATGACCGCCACCTGGCCCGCGGGCCCCCCGAAGCTGATGCAGCCCAGCTTCAACCACCAGGCCAGGGCCTGCCCGAACGACGGCGGGCTCACCGGCCGGTCAGACGGTGCCCCACTTCCCGATCCCGACGCTCGGGATCTTCTTCAGGAGCGTGCTCTTGACGATCTCGGAGAGCACGGTCACGCCGCCCAGCATCTCCAGGAGCTCCTCGCGCCCCTCGCTCTTGGAGAGCTTGCGACGGATCAGGTCGGGACGGAGGTAGAAGTTCATGTACGCCTTGGTCCGGTACTGCCGCAGGCGTTCGGCGGTGAAGGTCTCGGTCTCGAGCTGCGGGATGGGTCCGCCGCCGTTGATCGTGTACCGACGCCAGAAGTCGCCGTCGACATAGCCCCGCTCCTGCGCGATCCGGTAGAGATCCGTGGCCGGGAGCGCCGTGGCGACCGAGTAGCTGGCCCAGTCGAGCCCGATCCCGGCCGAGAACTTGATCATGTCCTCGATGTCCTGGGGCGTGGCGTCGTAGTAGCCGACCATGAAGTAGCCGCGCGTCTCGATGCCCACCTCCCGGGCGATGCGGAACGCGCGCTCGGTCTGCTCCCGCGTGATCTGACGGATAGGAAATTCAAACCCGCAACCACCGGCAAATGGTAAGCGCTAGGCCCGCACCCGTCAAGCACCACTGTGCGCTAACCTGCACCGCACCATTGCTTAGAGGTAAACGATCACACTTGTTGGATATTCCGAGGGGTACGCTCAGCGCAACAGGCGGAAATGGCCCGATTTGGACAGGCCAGCATCGGCAGCCCTGAATGTTCAGTGCGCTCTGCCAGCAGCCACACCACGCCTGCCCAAGCTGCGCCGCGTGTGCCATTCCTGCAGCGCAGGATTACCAACCTACTGTCTGATCAAACTCCAGTTCCGGGATTGGCTCTGCATCCGCATCCGCATCCGCACCCGCACCGGCACCGGCACCGGCCACTAACCTATCATGCCCAGCTTCCGCTGTCAGGTTTGCCGTCTGGTCAAACTCAATTTCGGGGATTGCCTCTACTGCTTCTGGAGCAATCAGCTGCTGTGCATTCGCCTCCA
>Ga0233425_10000952_pt1 | contig 69332 bp, 62 predicted proteins | sample Watercolumn_Towu_2_FD_181712 | JGI IMG/M metagenome (GOLD analysis project Ga0233425, IMG submission 181712) | Freshwater microbial communities from Lake Towuti, South Sulawesi, Indonesia - Watercolumn_Towuti2014_140_MG | ecosystem: Environmental > Aquatic > Freshwater > Lake | place... | reverse complement strand
GGCGGTGTCGGAGGGGGCGAGGTCGGGGGCGAGCAGGATGCACGGCGCGTCCGGCAGGTCGTGGCCGCTCCTCAGCGCCGGATCGATCTGCGCCAGAACCCGGCGGCCGACATCGCGCAGGTCGGCAGCGCGGGCGGCGAGCACGGGGTTGCCGAGCGCCGACAGCTGGCCCGCCATGCGCTCCACCGCAGCGTTCCAGGCGAAGGCCACGCCGTGACCCTCGACCATGAGCTGGCAGGCCAGCGTAATGAGGTCGCTATCCGTGATCAGTTCGGCCTGCGCGGAGAAAATGCCGGCATCGGCCTTGCCCAGGCGCCGCTCGGTGTCGTCGGCCAGCGCCCTGAGCTGGCCGCCCGTCGTCACGAGCGCCCGGTGCAGCCGGTCGGCGCCGGATGTGAGCGGCTCGGGCTCGTCGGGCACCGCGACCTCGGCCGCCGCCAGCACGTGGATCGGGCCGATGGCGAGGCCGGGACTGGCCGCGATGCCGTCCATCACCCGCGGCGCGTCGCTGGGGTTCCAGCCGGCCACCGGGGCGGCGGCCCTGGCCGCGGCCTCCGCCGCGCGCGCGGTCGCCGCCTTCTCGCCGGCGCTCAGGCCCGTCACCGCCGCGCAGATCCTGGCCAGCGCGCCGGCCTCGTCGTCGCCCTCGGCCGAGATCGTCACCTCGTCGCCGCAGCGCAGGCCCAGCTGCAGCAGCGCGATCAGGTTCTTGGCGTCGGCGACCTGATCGCCGTGGCGCACCTGGATGCGGGCGGGCAGCGCGCGGGCGGTCTCGACCCAGTGCGCGGCCGGGCGCGCATGCAGGCCGGTCGGGTAGTCGACGGTCCACTCGAAGCGCTGGCGCAGGTCTGTGGCGGGATCGGTCGCGGCCGGCACGGCGGCGTCCTCGCTCAGGGCCGCGGCGATGTCCGCCGCATTCTCGGTCGTGCGGAGCTGTTCGAGCCGTGCCTCGTCCTGGATCAGGCGGGTGAGGCGGCGCAGAACGGTGATGTGCGTGTCCGACTGTGCGGCGATGGCGACCACGAGATGGGCGGTCTGGCCGTCATGCCATTCGATCCCGCCGGGAACCTGCAACACCGCGAGCCCGCTCTCGCGCACGAGGTGCCGGTCGTCGACCATGCCGTGCGGAATCACGACGCCGTGGCCGAGGAAGGTGTTCGCCACGCCCTCCCGCCGCAGCATGCTCTCGCCGTAGGCGTCTTCGATGCAGCCGGCGGTGGTCAGCAGTCCGGCGGCCTCGCGGATCGCGGCCTCCTTGCTCGCCGGAGCGGCGCCGAGCCGGACCAGCAGCCGCGGGCCCGCGCGTTGGGGCGAAAGGGTTGGCGTCAGCGCGAGCATGGCGTGCTCTCCTCACCCTAGGGAACCCGAACGGCTTCGCCGGCTCCATCGACGGCCTTCGGTCCAGCGACCTGACCTGTTGTTCCTTATGAAAACGTTTTCACAACCTACGTCAAGTGTGGCTCTGCATCAAAGTGCAAGCATGCCGCTTGTCACCCTTAGAGCCAGGTGGCAGAACCGTTTCATGAGGCTGAAAACGTTTCCCTGCCCATGAGCGTTGGAATCCGCGACGTGGCCCGCGTGGCGGGCGTTTCGACGGCGACGGTCTCGCGGGCGCTCGGCCGCGGCCCGGTCAGCGACGCGGTGCGGGAGCAGGTCGAGGCGGCCGTTCGCGCCACCGGCTACCGGCCGAATCTCTCGGCCCGGCGCCTGCGATCGAAGGCGGCGCAGACCATCGGCCTGATCGTGGCCGACATCCGCAACCCGTTCTTCACGGCGGTGAGCCGGGCGGTGGAGGATGCGGCCTACGCCGCCGGCATGCGGGTGATCCTGTGCAACACCGACGAGGATCCGGCCCGTGAGGCGATGTATCTGCGGCTGATGGAGGAGGAGCGCGTCACCGGTGTGATCTTCGCGCCGACCAAGGTGACGGCCGACGGGCTCAGGGCCGACAGCCTCTCCTTCCCCACGGTGTTCATCGATCGCTCGGGGCTGCCCGGAGCCCATGACAGCGTGGTGCTCGATAACGCGGCTGCAGCCTCGGCGCTGGTGGATCACCTCGTGGCGCAGGGCTTCAAGCGCGTCGGCGGCCTGTTCGGCTCCACCAGTTCGACGGCGCGGGAGCGTCAGGCCGGCTACGCGGCGGCGATGCTCCGCTACGATCTCGCTCCGCTCGCCCGCTCCGTGGCGCCGAACGCGACCGCCGCGGAAACGGAAGCCGTGCGCTGGCTGTCACAGCCCGACCGGCCCGAGGCGCTGATCCTCTCGAACGGGCTGATGCTGATGGGGGCGGTGCGCGCGGCGCGGACCCTCGGGCTCGCCGTGCCGAGGGACCTCGCGCTCGCGGGCTTCGACAACGAGCCCTGGACCGATCTGGTCGAGCCCGGCCTCACCGTGATCGAGCAGCCGGTCGCCGAGATCGGCTCTCAGGCGATGCGCCTCCTGTTCGAACGCATCGAGCAGCCGGGCCAGCCGGTGCGCAAGGTGACGCTGAGCGGGCGGGCGGTGCTGCGGGGCTCGACGCGGCGGGGGTGAGGATCCTTTTCCGGTGGCGGAGGCTCCGGCGGCTCGCTACCCGGCTTTCGCCTTGCCACCAAGCCGAGCCTTCGGGCTCGATCTCTTGCCGGCCTCGCTCGACCGAGACTTCGGCGCCGCGCGCAGCTTCTGCGCACCTCGGCTCAGGCACTCGTTCATGCGGGTCTGCCAGCCGTCGCCCGTGGCCTTGTAGGTCTCGACCACATCGGCATCGATGCGAATCGTCACTGGCACCTTGGGCGCCTGCGCCTTCGGGCGCCCGCGGCGCACGGACGTGACCGCCTCAAACTGCTGGGGGTTCAACACCTCGCGAGCCGGGCGCATCTCGGCAAGCTGCGCACCGGTCAGTTCGGGCGCATTGTCATCGGGTGTCACGGATGCCTTGCGAGCCATAGGCTACGCTCCTGTTTTGTCGCCCTGCGCAGAGAGATGACGCGAAAGCCGTCCTCTGTCGGAGAAAAGACGAGAAAAACCACCTCGCGGCCGATCTTGCCGAGTGCCTGGAAGCGCGGTTCCGGGTAGGCGTCGCGGTCATCCTCACGCACGAGAGCCGTGTCGAAGTCGAACCGCTCCGCCATGGTGAACGGCATGCCGCGCTCTTGGCGGTTCCACTCATTCTTGGCGGGATCGAACGTGATCGGCACGATTTAGTGTACGTACATAAAGCGCTGGGGCAAGCGCTTCGGGACCCGTCCGAGGCAGTCCTGCGGAAACACGGTCCCGCGCTTCCCTCAATGTGCTCCGGCGTGGGAATGCGCCTGCGCGGCGGCGACCCGGTCCGAGGCCTCCGAATGCACGGCGGGCTTGCGGCGGGAGAAGGTCAGGATCAGCACCGGCAGCACCAGCAGGATCAGCAGGGGCGCCAGCGCCATGCCGCCCACCACCACCAGCGCCAGGGGCTTCTGCACCTGCGAGCCGACCCCGGTGGAGAAGGCCGCCGGCAGCAGGCCGACGCCGGCGACCACGCAGGTCATCACCACGGGGCGCATCTGCGTGTAGCAGGTGCGCAGCATCGCCGGGACGCGCTCGACGCCCGCGGCCAGCAGGCCGTTGTAGGAGGAGAGCACGATGATGCCGTCCATCACCGCGATGCCGAGCAGCGCGATGAAGCCGATCGCCGCCGAGACGCTGAACGAGGTGCCGGTGAGCGAGAGTGCGAGGATGCCGCCGGCCATCGCCATTGGAATCACGCTGAGCGCGAGCAGGGAATCGACCACCGACGAGAAATTCATGAACAGCAGGATCGCGATGATGCCGATCGCGACCGGGACGGTCACGGAGAGGCGGGCGATCGCGCCCTTCATGTTGTTGAACTCGCCCACCAGCTCCAGCCGGTAGCCCGGCGGCAGCTTCACCTCGTTAGCCACGCGCGCGCGCGCCTCCTCGATGGTGCTGCCGAGATCGCGCCCGCGCACGGAGAACTTCACCGGCAGGTAGCGCTCCTGGGCCTCGCGGTAGATGTAGGCCGGGCCGGAGACGAGCTCGACCCGCGCCACCGCGCTCAGGGGGAACTGCACGGGGGCGCCGTTGGCCGGGCTCTGGCCGGCGATGCGCAGGTTGGCGATCGCCTCGATGCTCTGGCGGAACTGCGGCTGCAGCCGCACCATGATCGGGTAGTGACGCTCGGAGCCGGGATCGTAGAGGTCGCCGGCCGAGTCGCCGCCGATGGCGGTACGCACCGTGGTGTTGATGTCGCCGGGCGTCAGGCCGTAGCGGGCGGCGCGCACCCGGTCCACGTCGATCTCGATCGTCGGCTGGCCGAGCGATTGGAACACCGCCAGATCCTCGACGCCGTGGATCGTCGAGAGAACCCGCTGCACCTGCTTGGCCGTGTCGGTCAGGGTCTGCAGGTCGGGCCCGAAGATCTTGAACGAGTTCTCGCCCTTGATGCCGGAGACCGCTTCCGCGACGTTGTCCTGAAGGTACTGCGACAGGTTGAAGTCGACGCCGGGGAAGGCCGCCTGGAGCTTGTGCAGCATCTCCTCGGTGAGGGCCTCCTTGTCCATGCCGGGGCGCCACTGGTCGAGCGGCTTCATCGGCGCGAAGAACTCGGCGTTGAAGAAGCCGGCCGCGTCGGTGCCGTCGTCCGGGCGCCCGTGCTGCGAGACCACGCGCTCGACCTCCGGGATCTGAGCGATGATCTTGCGCATCTCGTTGACGTAGCCGTTGCTCTCGCGCAGCGAGATCGTCGCCGGCATGGTGGCGCGGACCCAGAGGTTGCCCTCCTCGAGCTTGGGCAGGAATTCGGAGCCGAGATTGCGGCCGGCCATGCCGACGCCGACGGCGATCAGCGCGACGCAGGCCACCGTCACGAGTCGGGCGCCGATCGCGGCGCGCACCGCAGGGCGGTAGATCCGGTCGAGGAAGCGGACCAGGATCGTCTCCTTCTCCTCGATATGAGCCGGCAGCAGGTACGCCGCGAGCGCGGGCGTGACCGTGAAGGTGGCGATCAATCCGCCGAGCAGCGCGTAGGCGTAGGTCGTCGCCATCGGCCCGAAGATGTGGCCCTCGACGCCGGTGAGGGTGAAGAGCGGCAGGAAGCCCGTGACGATGATCGCCGCCGCGAAGAAGATCGAGCGGCTGACGTCGCCCGCAGCGAGCGCGATGCGCCCCGATTTCGCGTCGAGCCCCGGCGGCGGATAGCCCGGAATGCCGTGGCCGGACAGGCGCCGGAAGATCGCCTCGACCATGATGACGGTGCCGTCGACGATGAGGCCGAAATCGAGTGCGCCGACCGAGAGGAGGTTGGCGGATTCGTCGCGCGCCACGAGGATGACGACGGCGAAGAACAGGGCGAAGGGAATCGTCGCCACGACGATGAGGGCCGAGCGCAGGTTGCCGAGGAACAGCCACTGGATCACGAGGATCAGGAGGATGCCGACCACCATGTTGTGCAGCACGGTGTGGGTCGTCACCGCGATCAGGTCGGCGCGGTCGTAGATGCGCTCGATCTTCACGCCGGGCGGCAGGATGCCGGCGGCCTCGATCTTGGCGACCTCCGCCTTCACCGCCTCGATGGACGGCGTGCTCTTCTCGCCGCGGCGCATCAGCACGATGCCCTGGACGATGTCGTCCTCGTCGTTCATCCCGGCGATGCCGAGCCGGGGCTGATGGCCGATGGTGACGGTGGCGATGTCCTTCACCAGCACCGGGGCACCGCCGACTTGGGTCAGCACCGTGCCGTTGATGTCGTCCACGTCGCGGATCAGGCCGACCGCGCGCACCACCGCCGACTGGCCGCCGATGGCGACGCGGTTGCCGCCGACGTTGAGGTTGCTGTCGTTGAGGGTCTTGACCACGTTCGACAGGGTCAGGCCGTAGGCCATCAGCCGGTCGAGATCGACCGACAGCTCGATGGTCTTGGTCTTGCCGCCCCAGCCGATGGCGTCGATCACGCCCGGCACCGCGCGGAAGCGCTTCTTGAGCACCCATTCCTGGAGCGTGCGCAGGTCGAGGACGCTGTAGCCGGGCGGCGCCGTGAGCTTGTAGCGGAAGATCTCGCCGATCGGGCTGATCGGCGAGATGGTGGGCTTGGCGCCCGCCGGCAGCGGATCGAGCTGCTGCAGGCGGTTCAGGACCTGCTGCTCGGCCTGGAGATAGTCGAACTCGAAGCCGAATTGCAGCTTCACGTCGGACAGGCCGTAGAGCGAGATCGTGCGAACCTGCCTGAGGTTGGGCATGCCGGAGGTGATGCGCTCGATCGGGATCGTGACGTAGCGCTCGATCTCCTCGGCCGAGAGGCCGTCGGTCTGGGTCACGACATCGACCATCGGCGGGGTCGGGTCGGGATAAGCCTCGATGTTGAGGTTCTGGAAGGCGGCGAGGCCCCCGACCACGAACAGCACGAAGGCGAGGATGACGAGGGGCCGTTGCCGGAGCGCGAGCGCGACGATGCCGTTCATGGGGTCGGTTCCAGCCTCGCGCCGCTACGGCGCGGCCGGGGACGGCCCCGGCTCGGAATGCTTCTTTTCGCGGGGAACGTTGGCCAGGCCCGTCAGCCGGGCTGATCGGTCATTCCGTCGATGAACAGGGCGCCTTTCGAGATCACCCGCTCGCCGACGGAGAGACCTTCCGTAATTTCGATGTTGTTGCCGTCGAGAAAGCCGGTCTTCACCGGGCGGCTCTCCACGGCATTGCCGGCGCCGAGCACCCAGACCCGCGCCTTGTCGCCCTCGAAGATCACCGCCTGCCGCGGCACGGCGCGGGAGACGGTCTCGCGCTCGTTGATGATGTGGACGCTGGCATACATCTCGGGCTTCAGCAGCCCCTTGGGATTGTCGATCTCGGCCCGCACGACGATGCGCCGGGTGGCGGGATCGACCGAGGCGCCGATGTAGTTGATCCGGCTCTCGAAGATCTGGTTCGGGTAGGCGAGCACCCGGAAGCGGATGCGCTCGCCGAGATCGACCTTGGCCGCATCGGTCTCGCGCAGCTGCGCGACGATCCAGACCCGGCCGAGATCGCCGATGACGTAGGAAGGATCCGAGCCGCCGGTGTTGATGTACTGGCCCGGGCCGATCTTGCGCTGGATCACGGTGCCGGAGAGCGGGGCGTAGATCGTCGTCTCGGGGTTGATCGCGCCCTTGGTCTGGAGGGCCTTCATGTCGTCGTCGGCGAGCCCGAGGATGCGCAGGCGGTTACGCACCGCCTCCAGGCCGACCTCCGCCGTCTTGGCGTCGTTCTGCGCGGTGGCGAGGTCGTTCTGCGCCGTCTGCAATTCCTTCAGCGTGGTGACGCGGGAATCGTAGAGATCGTGCAGGCGCTTCTCGGTGTTGGTCGCGTAGGAGAGCTGCGAGCGCGACTTGTTGAGCACGTTCAGCGCCGCGAGGAAATCGTTCTGCGCCTGGACCATCTCGTTGGCCTGGAGCGAGAACAGCTTGTCGCCCTGCTTCACCTGTTCGCCGGAACGGGCGAAGATGGTGATGACCCGGCCGGCATAGGGCGAGAAGACCGGCGTCGCTCGATACTCGTCGACGCTGATCTTCCCCTCGGTGGCGATGTCCTCGTAGAACAGGCGCTGCTCGACCGGCACGGTGGTGACGGTGGCGAGCTGGCTGGCGGTGAGCACGAAGCGCACCGGTCCCGTCCCCGGCGCCGCGGCGCTCACCGCGGCCGGCGTCGGCACCGCGGCATCGACCTCCTTGGGCCGCCCGTACCACACGGCCGCGGCCGCTCCCGCCCCCAGCACGCAGGCGACGAGCAGCTGCGTCCGCAGCCGCATCGTTCGCGGCGTCAGGTTTTCCTCGTGCGCCCCGCCCATCGTCGTCCGATCCCGCTTCGACCCAGCGCCTCGATTTCACGACGGGCGCGCCGCGCGCCGGTTGATTCGGCGTGTCGCTTGCGCGCAACCGAAGCTCCCGAATTGCGCCGTTACCGTGGCGGCTTGACGGGGGTATGACGGGATCGTTTCTTACAAATGAATACAATCGGCCCCTCGAAACGAGGCGGCCGAAATTTCGTCGCATATGGTTCGTGACGGCTTTCCCGGCGGCGTATCAGGGAACCGCACCGGGGGCCGCCACGGCCCTTTCCCCCGGGCTTTCCGTCGCTCCCTCGCCATCAACGCGGGCGCCGCTAAAGCGATCCGGCGCGCGGCCTTTCCCGATCGAGCATCACCCCGAATTGCGCGTATCCGGCGCTGCGATGACAGTCGGGCCGGCCCGTCTTCGCGGCCGGGTCGACGACGTCAGTCGTCCATCTTCAGGGCGGCGATGAATGCTTCCTGCGGGATCTCGACGCGGCCGAACTGGCGCATACGCTTCTTGCCCTCCTTCTGCTTGTCGAGGAGCTTGCGCTTGCGCGAGATGTCGCCGCCGTAGCACTTGGCGGTCACGTCCTTCGACAGCGCCCGGATGGTCTCGCGGGCGATGATCTTGCCGCCGATCGCCGCCTGGACCGGGATCTGGAACAGGTGGCGCGGGATCAGGTCCTTCAGCTTCTCGCACATCGCCCGGCCGCGCGACTCGGCGCGGGTGCGGTGGACCAGCATGGACAGCGCATCGACCGGCTCGGCGTTGACGAGGATCGACATCTTCACGAGGTCGCCCTCGCGGTAGTCCGAGACGTGGTAGTCGAAGCTGGCGTAGCCCTTCGAGATCGACTTCAGGCGGTCGTAGAAATCGAACACGACTTCGTTGAGCGGAAGGTCGTAGACGACCATGGCCCGCTTGCCGACGTAGTTGAGGTCGATCTGGATGCCGCGCCGGTCCTGGCACAGCTTCAGCACGCCGCCGAGATACTCGTCGGGCGTCAGGATCGTGGCGCGGATCCACGGCTCCTCGACCGTCTCGATCTTCATCGGGTCGGGCATGTCGGCCGGGTTGTGCAGCTCCTTGAGCTCGCCGTCGCGCATCATCAGGCGGTAGACGACCGACGGCGCGGTCGAGATCAGGTCGAGGTTGAACTCGCGCTCCAGGCGCTCCTGGATGATCTCAAGGTGCAAGAGCCCGAGGAAGCCGCAGCGGAAGCCGAAGCCGAGCGCGGCCGAGGTCTCCATCTCGTAGGAGAAGCTCGCATCGTTGAGGCGCAGCTTGCCCATGGCACCGCGCAGGTTCTCGAAGTCGGCGGCATCCACGGGGAAGAGGCCGCAGAACACCACCGCCTGGACTTCCTTGAAGCCTGGCAGCATCTGCGTCGTCTGGCGCTTGTCCTCCGTGATGGTGTCGCCGACGCGGGTGTCGGCGACCTCCTTGATCGAGCCGGTGAAGAAGCCGACTTCACCCGGCCCCAGTTCGCCGATATCGGCCATCTTCGGGCGGAACACGCCGATGCGGTCGACGCCGTAGGCGGCATCCGCCCCCATCATGCGGATGGTCATGCCCTTCTTCAGCACGCCGTCGACGATGCGCACCAGCACGACGACGCCGAGATAGACGTCGTACCAGGAGTCGACGAGGAGCGCCTTGAGCGGCGCGTCGCGGTCGCCCTTGGGCGGCGGCAGGCGCTTGACGATAGCTTCCAGCACCGCCTCGATATTGAGGCCGGTCTTGGCCGAGATCGGCACCGCCTCGGAGGCGTCGAGGCCGATCACCTCCTCGATCTGCTCCTTCACCCGGTCGGGCTCGGCCGCCGGAAGATCGACCTTGTTGAGGACGGGCACGATCTCGTGGTTGGCGTCGAGCGCTTGGTAGACGTTGGCGAGTGTCTGCGCCTCGACGCCTTGGGAGGCATCGACGACGAGGAGGGAGCCCTCGCAGGCCGCAAGGCTCCGAGACACCTCGTAGGCGAAGTCCACGTGACCGGGCGTGTCCATCAGGTTGAGGACGTAGTCCTGGCCGTCCTCCGCCTTGTATTCGAGGCGGACGGTGTTGGCCTTGATGGTGATGCCGCGCTCGCGCTCGATGTCCATCGAGTCGAGCATCTGCTCGCTCATGTCGCGAAGCGCCACGGTGCCGGTCTGCTGGATCAGCCGGTCGGCGAGCGTCGACTTGCCGTGGTCGATATGCGCAACGATGGAGAAGTTGCGGATGTTGTCGATGGTGCGGGTGGTCATCAGGGTCTCCGGCACGGCGAACCCGTTGCGGGCTGGCGCGGCGCACGGCAGGTCTGTCGGGATTGGCCGGGCCGGGAATAGCAGCGGCGGGCACGCGCGCCAAGGCGGGGCGAGGCCGCGGGGTGGATCCTTCCCGCCAAGACGGCTGCCTCAAGTCTCCGGATGGGGGGGCGGAGCCTCCGCGCCGGCGGCCCGCGCCGCGGCGGCCATCGCCACCAGGGTCTTTCGCAACGCGCCCATGTCGCGCACCGGCTCGGGGTAGGGCACCCGCGCCGTGCGCTCGCCGGCCATCAGGTCGAGCCCCTCCGGATCGAGCCCGGTGAGGCGCCAGCCGGTACCGGGCTCGCCGGCCCCCGCGGCGTAGAGGGCGAGCGCGTCGGCGTGATCCGCGTTCATGTGCTCGACGGCGCCGCGCTCGCCCGCAACGATCGCCTCGGCGCCGGCCATGTCGAGGAGCAGCTCCTGCGGCGTCAGGGTCGCCGCCTTGGCAAAACCTCCGTTGAGGTGGCCAGCCGCGGGGGTGAGGGCGAAGAAGCCGAAATCGGGAAAGTCGGCGTAGAGCTTGGCCTTCGGGTGGCGCGCCAGGAAGCGTTCGCGGACCCGCTTCTCGTCCGTGCGCGTGGCGCGCCCCGTCACGGTCAGGCGCGGATGGGCGAGCGGGTCGCCCTTGCCGCCCACCGAGAACAGCAGCGAGGCGCGCGGGTCCTTGTCGAGATTGCGCGTATGCGCCGAGAGCCGCGACATCAGCATCAGGGGCGTGCCGTCGACGTCCGTGGCGATGGTGACGAGGGAGGCGAAGGGCGTGCCGTCGGTCGCGTCGATCGTGGCGAGCGCCCCCGAGCGCACGCTGCGCAGCAGGTACCGGGCGAGCCCGATCGCGTCGAAGGGCGCCTCGGATGCGGGCAGAGGTTCGGCCGGTCCGCGCCGTTCCTGCACGGGCGGCGTCGCGTCGTTGGCCATGGAAACTGTTCTCCCGAAATTTCGGGAACGAGCATAGCGCGGTGCAGGGTGCGCGCAGAAGAGCCGGCGGAGAGGCCGGGCGCGGCGCGTTGTCCGCCCTGTTTTTTTTATCTCGGGGCCCTTCCGCCGAGCCGGCCGATAAGGCCAAGCTTAGACTGCCGCTCGCTTTTTTCGAACGATGGTCGTAAAGGACGAGACCCTCCGCACGGCCGGCGGTCCCCGATTTGCGGGGGCAGCGCCTGGCCGTCGCGGGCCCGCATTAAGGACGCGCCAGGGGCGGCGCGCGCGCCGTCAAGTCAGGGAAACTGCATGCCCACGATCGCCCTCGTCGACGACGACCGCAACATCCTGACCTCCGTCTCGATCGCGCTGGAGACCGAGGGCTACCGCATCCAGACCTACACCGACGGCGCCTCGGCGTTGGACGGTCTGCGTCACTCCCCGCCCGATCTCGCCATCTTCGACATCAAGATGCCGCGCATGGACGGAATGGAGCTTCTCAGGCGCCTGCGGCAGAAATCGGACCTTCCCGTGATCTTCCTCACCTCGAAGGACGAGGAGATCGACGAACTGTTCGGCCTCAAGATGGGCGCGGACGACTTCATCCATAAGCCGTTCTCGCAGCGCCTGCTGGTGGAGCGGGTCAAGGCGGTGCTGCGCCGCTTCGCTCCGAAAGACGCCACCCCCGGCGCCGCCGCCCGCGAGGCGGACGCCGCCGCCCGTTCGCTCGAGCGCGGCCAGCTGATGATGGACCCCGAGCGCCATACCTGCACCTGGAAGGGCGAGCCGGTGACGCTCACCGTCACCGAGTTCCTGATCCTCCAGGCGCTGGCCCAGCGCCCCGGCGTCGTGAAGAGCCGCAACGCCCTGATGGACGCGGCCTACGATGATCAGGTCTATGTCGACGACCGCACCATCGACAGCCACATCAAGCGGCTGCGCAAGAAGTTCAAGGTGACGGACCAGAGCTTCGACATGATCGAGACGCTCTACGGCGTCGGCTACCGGTTCAAGGAGGGTTGAGACGATTTCCGGGAGATCCCGTCCGTCGATGCTCGCCCCCCTGTCCCGACAGCCCGATTCCGATGAGGCCCAGGCCCGCCCCGGCCTCCTCGCGCGTCTCGTCGGCTCCCTCACCCGCCCGCCGCTGACCTGGCCGCGCGACCTCTGGAACGCGGTCGGCCAGCGCGCCTCGTCGAGCCTGACGCGCCGCATCGTGGTGCTCAATCTCGTCGGACTGATCGTTCTCCTGTTCGGCTTCCTCTACCTGAACCAGTTCCGCCAGGGGCTGATCCAGGCCCGGGTGCAGAGCCTGCTGATCCAGGGCGACATCATCGCCGGCGCCATCGCTGCCCAGGCTTCCGTCGACACCGACACGATCCGGGTCGATCCCGACAAGCTGCTGCAGCAGCAGGCCGGCGAGGGCCGCGATTTCGAGGACGATCCCGCCTCGCTCGCCTTCTCGCTCAACCCCGAGAAGGTCGCCCCCCTCCTGCGCCGCCTCGTGACGCCGACGGGCAACCGCGCCCGGGTCTACGACCGCGAAGGCAGCCTGCTGTTCGACACCCGCTCGCTCTACGCCCGCGGCGACATCGCCCGCAGCGACGCCGCGGTGAAGCCGCCCAAGCCCAACGTCCTGGAGCGGATCTGGGATTTCGTCGGCAACCGCATCCTCGGCCTCGTCGTCAGCGAGCGCTCGGCCCAGGAGGAGGCGGGCCCGCAGGACGGGCGCGCCTTCCGCGAGGTCCAGGCGGCGCTCAAGGGCTCGCGCGGCACCATCTCCCGCCGCAACGAGCGCGGCGAGACCATCGTCTCGGTGGCGGTGCCGATCCAGCGGGCCGGCTCGGTGCGCGGCGTGCTGATGGTCTCGACGCAGGGCGGCGACATCGACCGGGTGATCGCCTCCGAGCGGTTCGGCCTGCTCCAGGTGTTCCTCGTCGCCGCCGCCGTGATGCTGGTCCTGTCGATCCTGCTCGCGGGCGCCATCGCCGGGCCGGTGCGCCGCCTCGCCGATGCCGCCGAGCGGGTGCGCCGGGGCATCAAGTCACGCCAGGAGATTCCCGACTTCACGGGCCGCACAGACGAAATCGGCCACCTGTCGGGCGCGCTGCGCGACATGACCCAGGCGCTCTACCGCCGGCTCGACGCCATCGAGAGCTTCGCCGCCGATGTCAGCCACGAGTTGAAGAACCCGCTGACCTCCCTGCGCAGCGCGGTCGAGACCCTGCCGCTGGCCAAGACCGACGAGTCGCGCAGCCGGCTGATGCAGATCATCCAGCACGATGTGAAGCGCCTCGACCGTCTGATCTCGGACATCTCCGACGCCTCCCGCCTCGATGCGGAACTCGCCCGCGCCGAGGCGCGCCGGGTCGACCTCGGCAAGCTCCTCACCACCGTGACCTCGGTCGCCAACGAGCGGCGGCGCGCCAACGCGGCGGTGATCCAGTTCGACATCGAGCGGCCCGGCGCCGAGATTGAGGATCCGTTCCGCATCATCGGCCACGACAGCCGTCTCGGGCAGGTCGTCAACAACCTGCTCGACAACGCCCGCTCCTTCTCGCCGCCGGGCGCCAAGGTGCGGGTGGCGCTGCGCCGCCTCAAGAACGAGGTCGAGTTCGTGGTCGAGGACGAGGGGCCGGGCATTCCCGAACATGCCCTGGAGCGGATCTTCGAGCGCTTTTACACCGACCGGCCGGAACAGGGCTTCGGCCAGAATTCGGGTCTCGGCCTGTCGATTTCGCGGCAGATCATCCAGGCCCATCACGGCACGATCCGCGCCGAGAACCGCCCCGGCCCGGCCGACGAGGAGGGGCATCCGACGGTGCGCGGCGCCCGCTTCATCGTGCGCCTGCCGGTCGCCCCCCGGGCCGACCGCTACGGCGAGGACGACCTCGCCGCATGAGCGGGGAGGGTAGCGGAAAGGGCGCGTCCGGGGGAGAGCCGAGAGGGGAGACGGTCCACGCGAGCTGCGTGCTCCTCGACGAGGCCGGGGTGCTGATCCGCGGGCCGTCCGGATCGGGCAAGTCCGCCCTCTGCCTCGCGCTTCTCGACCGCTTCTTCCTCGAAGGCCGCCATGCCCGCCTCGTCGGCGACGACCGGATCCGGCTGGAGCCGCATCACGGCCGCCTCATCGCCCGGCCACACCCGGCGCTCGCCGGCCTGATCGAGATCCGCGGCCTGGGGCCTCGCCGCCTCGCGCGCCACGCGCCGGCCGCGGTGCTCCGCCTCGTGGTCGATCTCGTGGCGGAGGCCGAGCGCCTGCCCGAGACGGCGGAGACGGCGCTGGTCCTCGGCGTCGCACTCCCGCGCCTCGTCCTTGATCCGCGCCATCCCCGCGAATACCTGATTCGCGAGGCGCTTCGAGCCGGCGTGGCAATGCGGACGCACCCGGCGGCTCTCGTGCCCGGCGGCGTCCGCGATGTGTAGCGCGGCTGCCACCTCCATGTCATGGTAGCGACGTTGCGTTCGTCAAAAGCGACGCGACCCGCTTGCGCTTCACCTTGCGCTGCACAAGATGGCGTCTCCGCTCACAGGGCGTTGGAACACGCTTCGATGATTGGAATGGTGCTCGTCACCCACGGGCTGTTGGCGACCGAGTTCAAGGCCGCCCTGGAGCATGTCGTCGGCCCTCAGAAGCAGGTCGAGACGATCACGATCGGCCCGGAGGACGATATGGAGCTGCGTCGCGGCGACATCATGTCCGCCGTCGGCCGGGTCAACTCCGGTCAGGGCGTCGTGGTTCTCACCGACATGTTCGGCGGCACCCCGTCGAACCTCGCCCTGTCGTGTATGAACGGCGGCCAGGTCGAGGTGGTCGCCGGGATCAATCTGCCGATGCTGATCAAGCTCGCCAGCGTGCGCGAGGCCGAGAGCCTCGGCGACGCCGTGCTCCACGCGCAAGAGGCGGGCCGCAAGTACATCAACGTCGCCTCGCGGGTTCTCGCGGGCAAGTAACGCGGGCCCGCAGTTCGATCTCTCTGCCGCGCGGCCTTTCCTTCGCCCTGCTCCCGGCTTAACCACGTCGTCCCGCATCCGGAACGGCGCGCCCCGACGCGCCGCGACCGGCATGGAAGCGGCGGGGGAAGGGAGTGCCGGAGGCGATGAGCGAGAGCGTGGACGGCGAGGTCGAGCCGCAGCCGGAGGTGCCGGAGGGCGGTCTCGTCCGGATCCTGCCGATCATCAATCGCCGCGGCCTGCACGCCCGCGCCTCGGCCAAGTTCGTCCAGACGGTGGAGCGCTTCGCCGCGGGCGTGACGGTGACCCGCGGCGGCGAGACCGTCGGCGGGCGCTCGATCATGGGCCTGCTGACGCTGGGCGCGGCCAAGGGCACCACGATCGCCGTCGTCGCCGTCGGCGACGATGCGGGCGCCGCCCTCGACGCGATCGAGGCGCTGCTCGCCGACAGGTTCGGCGAGGACGAGTAGTCTTTCATCTCTCCCGGCATCGCGAGGTTCGGCGCGATCGATCCAGGGCGCGACATTGGCCCGACGCACGTGCAGGATATCAGGCGAGATCGGGATAAAGATCGCGCCAATCGGGATTGAGTCGTTCGATCAGGGCCAGCTTCCTGCTTCGTGAGCCAGCCTTGATCTGCTTCTCGCGCGAAATGGCCTCGATCATTGTTTCGTGCGGCTCGTACCAGACCAGAAGCTTGCAGCCGTAGCGGGCTGTGAAGCCTTCCGTCAGCTTGGCTCGATGTTCGTAGGCACGGCGCGGAAGGTTCGAAGTGACGCCGGTGTAGAGCGTCCCGTTGCGGGCACTCGCCATGATGTAGACGACAGGCTGCCGCATCGATCGCGCCTCGGGGCCAAGCCGTTCCCGCTTTGATCGTAGCGATACAATCTGTGGATGTCGCGCCCTGGATTGCTTCGCTTCGCTCGCAATGACGATGTGAATCGCCCTCGCCGTCATTGCGAGGCGGAGCCGAAGCAATCCAGGGCGCGACGAGAGCGGGAAGAGGCTGCCGCGTCGTGACAGCCTTCTCGCTTGCGCGAACGCATTCTACCCGCCCGGAATTGCCAACGGGTTCTCGGTCAGCGCCGCCCGGTCCGGTGTGTCCGGCGCGGGCTTGCCGAGGAAGGCGTCCCAGATCCGGCGGACGAAGGCCGGGTCGAGGTCGCGCACGATCAGCACCAGCCGCGAGCGGTGGTCCGCATCGGGCCAGGCCGGCAACGTCACCGGCGCGTGGACGACGTGCTGTACTCCGTGCACCACGACCGGCCGCTCGGGGTCGTCGGCGAGCGCCACGAGGCCCTTGAGGCGCAGGAGCTTCGGTCCGTGCGCCGAGCGCAGCAGATCCAGGAACATCTCGAAGGCAGGGCGCGGCACCGGCGCCTCGCTGATGAGGTGGAAGGCGCGGATCGCCGCGTCGTGCCGGTTCACGTCGTGATGATGGGGGCCGTGGTGAGGGTGATGATCGTCGTGATGATGGTGGCCATGGTGGTGATCCGGCTCCTCGGCGCCGAGCCACGCCCGCACATCCTCGCTCTTGCTCGTCCCCCGGCCGTCGAGGCCGAACAGGCCGCCGAGCAGGCGCTCGGGCGGCACGTCGGGCCTGTGGATCCGCGCGCCGGGATTGAGGGCGGCGAGCCGCCGGGTGAGTGCCTCCGCCTCGGCGCCGGGCAGGTCGGCCTTGGTCACCACGAGATGGTCGGCCACCGCCGCTTGCCGCAGGGCTTCGCCGTGCGCGTCGAGGGTGGCGGCGCCGTTGACCGCGTCGACCACCGTCACCACCCCCTGCAGCTGGAAGCGGATGGCGAGATAGGGGTGGTAGATCAGCGCGTGCAGGATCGGCGCCGGGTCGGCCAGCCCCGTGGTCTCGATCACGACCCGTCGGAACGGGTTGATGCGGCCGTTGTCGCGGCGGCGCAGCAGATCTTCGAGCGTCGAGATCAGGTCGCCACGCACGGTGCAGCACAGGCATCCCGCACCGAGCAGGATCATCCCCTCGTCCACCGTCTCGATCAGCAGGTGGTCGAGACCGACCTCGCCGAACTCGTTGACGATCACCACCGTGTCGGCCAGCGCCGGGTCGGCGAGGAGGCGGTTCAGCAGCGTGGTTTTGCCCGCGCCGAGAAAGCCGGTGAGCACGGTGAGCGGGATCGGCTCGGGGCGGCCGGGCTTTTCGGATTGGGTCATGGCGCGACGGCTTTCGAAGTCGAATGCGCCGCGATCGCCTCACCCCCGGAGGGCGTCCGGCCTCATGCCTCGGTCAGAAGGCCATGAAGCCCTCTCCCCGCACGATCACGGGCGGGAAGGGCGGGGGGGTCGGATGTCGCAGCGTGTCTCGGCCCCGATATGACGGTGCCGGATGCCCGCGAAAACCCCTCACGACTCGTCGTTCTTCGCCTTGGTCGGCTTGTCCGCCTTCTTGGCGGCGGGCTTCGCCTCGGGTTTCTTGGCGGCCGGCTTGTGAGCCGGCTTCGCGGCCGGCTTGGAGGCCTCTTTGGCCGACGCCTTGGGGGCGACCTCGACCGAGGTGTAGGCGCTGGTCGCGGCCGGCACGCCCTTGTCCTTGCCGGCGGTCTTGGTGGCCGGCTTCGGCGCCGTCACGGCGGCGGCGCGGGCCTTGGCGGCCTTCTCCGAAGCGGCCTGCCTGGCGGCCTCTCTGGCCGCGTCCTTGGCGGCCTTGGCCTCGGCGCGCTTGCGCTGGGCCGCTTCGAGCGCCGCCTGCTTGGCCGCCTGCTTGGCGGCCTGCGCCTCCTGCTCCTCGCGGGCCAGCGCCATCGCGCCCTCGGTCGGGCTGCTGCCGATCCAGACCGGGATCGGCTGGAGCGGCGCCCGCGGCGGCAGGGTGCGGCCGCGGACATTGGCGTTGCCGAGGGCGGCGAAGGCGAGGTTGGAGGCGTCGGGCGTGATCGAGCCCAGGAGCTGCGTCGCGGCGCTGTTGGCACCGGGGCCGCTCGCCGTCAGGGCGCCGGGGCCCTCGTCCACCGGCATCGGCTTGCGCTTGTCGCAGATGTAGGGCCGCATGTCCGGCGGGGCGGCGACGTTGGAGGCCGGCAGCGATTCCAGCGTCGGCGCGGTCCAGCCCGCCGACTGGCCGAAGCCGTAGTCGAACAGGTCGGCGGCCTTAATGTCGCGCTCGCGGGCGCTCGGCTGGCCCATCACCACGGCGATGATGCGTCGGCCGCCGCGGGTCGCGGTCGCCACCACGTTGAAGCCGCCCGAGCAGATGAAGCCGGTCTTCATGCCGTCGGCGCCGGGATAGCGTCCGAGCAGGCCGTTATGGTTGGCCATCACCGCCTTGCCGTACTGGATCGCCGAGATCGAGAACAGGCCCTGCTGATTGGGGAAGTCCCGCATCAGCGCGCGGGCGAGGATCGCCATGTCGCGGGCGCTCGTCCATTGCCGCGGTTCGGGCAGGCCGTTGGGGTTGTACCAGCGGCTCTCGCGCATGCCGATCCGGTGCGCGGTCTCGTTCATCATGTCGGCGAAGCCCTCGACGGAGCCGCCGAGCCCTTCGCCGATCGCCCAGGACACGTCGTTGGCCGACTTGACCATGATGATCTTGAGGGCGTTGTCGAGGGTGATCTGCGTGCCGGGCTTGAAGCCCATCTTCGAGGGCGGCTCGGCCGCCGCCGCCGGCGAGATCGTCAGCAGGGTGTCGAGGGAGACCTTGCCCTGGCGCACCATGTCGAGGGCGACGTAGGCCGTCATCAGCTTGGTGATCGAGGCCGGATACCAGGGGTCGGTCGCGCCCTGGCTGTAGAGCACCTTGCCGGATTCGGCGTCGACGACGAGGATCGGCGCCGTCACCGCCGAGGCCGCCCCGACCATCAAGCCGAGCGCGGTGAGCGAGCCGATCAGCCGTCCCCAAACACGGTTCACCATCGGGCCAATCTCGAAAGGGTGTGAGGGCGCGGGACGCCGCGGAGCAGGAATTCCGTTGCCGGCCCCGGACGTTCGCGAGGGATGCGTCCGGAAAGCGTCGGATCGAGGAGACCCGTTCATCAACGTGCCCTCCGTGGCGAGAGCATGGCAGACCAAAGGGTTTTGCCCACGGTTAAGCTGCCGATCCGGGTTGCGTTCCCGGAAATCGTGCCGCGCTTGGTCTTCCGAGGCTCCCGGGGGTAAGGGCAAGCCCTGGCAAAAAAGCGCGACGATGTCCTACGCGGTCAAGGAACTGTTCCACACATTGCAGGGCGAGGGGGCCCAGGCCGGACGCGCGGCGGTGTTCTGCCGCTTTTCCGGCTGCAATCTCTGGTCCGGCCGCGAGGAGGACCGGGCGGGCGCCGCCTGCCGCTTCTGCGACACCGATTTCGTCGGCATGGACGGCGAGGGCGGCGGACGTTTCGCGTCCGCCGAAGTCCTGGCGGAGGCCATCGCCGCGACCTGGGCCGGGGGCGCGGCCAACCGCTACGTCGTGTTCACCGGCGGCGAACCCCTGCTCCAGCTCGACGCGTCCCTGATCGCCGCCGTCCATGCCCGCGGCTTCGAGATCGCGGTGGAAACGAACGGCACGCTCCCCGCCCCGCCCGGCATCGACTGGATCTGCGTCAGCCCGAAGGCGGGAAATCCGCTGGTTCAGACCACGGGCGACGAGTTGAAGCTCGTCTTCCCGCAGGCGGAGGCGCCCCCCGAGCACTTCGCCGATCTGCCCTTCCGCCACCACTTCCTCCAGCCGATGGACGGGCCGGAGGCCGCCGCCAACACCGCGAGGGCGGTGGCCTATTGCCGGTCGGATGCCCGCTGGCGGCTCTCGCTTCAGACGCACAAGATCATCGGCATCCCGTAGCGGACGGGTGTCGGCGGTGCGTTCGCCACGGACCTTGATCCCCTTCGCGCGCCGCACCGGCAGCGATCGGCCCGAGGACTTGGGCATGATCCTCGGCTGGGACCTTGCGACCTGGGGCCTGCTCGCGCTTCTCGCTCTGCCCTTCGCCGAGTTCTGGTGGCAGGGGCGGCGGATCGGGCGGACACGCGACAGCGTCGAGAGGCCGGACTCGCCGTTCGCTTTTCTGCTGGGAGGGCTGGACTCACCGCGCAGCGCGCCCGCGAAGTCGGCATGAAGCCGCGCCTCTTCTGCCCTCCGCTGCGCCCGAGCCGCCGCTGAGCCGGCACGTCCGTCAGCCGGACCGGCCGACCCGCTCGCGGGTCTTGCGGACCTGCCGGCGCCGGTGCCGGTCCTCGCGGCTCACCCGGTCGAGGACCGGGGCGAAGCCGTCCTCCGTCCCGGGCGTCGGCGCGGCGTAGGGGGCGGCGAGCGGCCGGAAGCGCAGGTCGGAGAAGTCGGCGAGGCAGCGGGCGCGGGCGAGGAGCTCTTCCGTCGAGCCGATGCCGCCGAGCCGGTCCGCGTCGAGGCGGAACAGCGCGCCTTCCTGCGAGAACAGGAGGTCGCCGTTGCGGTCGAAGGCGGCCCAGCCGGCGACCGGCAGCGGCACCGGCGGGCCGCCGGCGCACAGGCTGTGGCGCACGCTCTCGGGCAGCGACCGGAGCGGGTCGGCCGTGTACGCGCTGACCGCCCGGATGAAGGCGTGGCTCGAAGGCGCGCCCGCGGGGGCGTCGAGGATCCAGCCGCCCTCGACGGCAGGATCCGGCCGCCAGCGGCTCGCCGCCGGGCCGGATTGCGCCCGCGCCGTCACCACCGGCGCGTTCGCGCGGGTGAACGGCAGCACCGTGAGGCCGGGCGGCGGGGCAAGGCCGGGGGCGAGGTCGTAGGGGCCCTCGCCATGGGTCAGGACGAGCGTGTCGTCCGACAGGAAGAACCCGCCGCCGGCCCAGGTGTCGCCCTTCGGCCAGAGCGCGACGGCGGTGAGGAAGGGCGGTCGCGAGAGCACCGTCCAGGTCGCGAACGGCCCCCTGTACTTGCCGAGAAAGCTCACGAGCCATTCGCCGTCCGGCGACAGCCCGCCCCAGGCTGGCTTCACCGTGCCCTTGAACCATTGCCCGACCTCGAACGAATCCTCCGTGCGGTCCCAGGCGATGAGGCAGGTCTGGTTCGAGGGGCCGCGCCGGTAGATCACCGCGCGCGGGCTCGCGGCGGCGAAGACCGGATAGAGGGTGCATTTCGTCGGAGGCAGTGACATATCCACGATCTCGGTGCGCCCGCCGGCCGCCGTCAACCCGCCGCGGCTTCCGCGGCGGGACCGTTCCAGACCCCGTGAAGATCACGCGATGAAGATCACCCAGGCCTTCACCTTCGAGGCGGCCCACCGCCTGCCGAACGTGCCCGAGACCCACCGCTGCCACCGCATGCACGGGCATTCCTACCGCGTGGAACTGACGGTGGCGGGCGATGTCGATCCGACGACGGGCTGGGTGGTCGATTTCTACGACATCGAGAGCGCCTTCGCGCCGCTCCTGGAGCGGCTCGACCACCATTGCCTCAACGAGATCGAGGGGCTGGAGAACCCGACCGCCGAGCACATCGCGGCCTGGATCTGGCATCGCGCCAAGCCCCTGATTCCAGGGCTCGCCAGCGTGCGGATCTTCGAGACGCCCTATTCCTGGGCCGAGTACGAGGGCGATTGACGGCCATGCCGGAGACAGGCGCAGCGGAGCAGGGAGATGGCGCCCTGGTGCTGTTCTCCGGCGGCCAGGATTCGGCGACCTGCCTTGCCTGGGCGCTCGACCGGTTCCCGCATGTCGAGACGCTCGGCTTCGATTACGGCCAGCGCCACCGGGTCGAACTCGACCGGCGCGCCGCGTTGCGGCAGGGATTGAGCGCCCTCGATCCGGTTTGGGCCGGGCGGCTCGGGCCGGATCACACGCTCCCCCTCGCGGCGCTCGGCGAGATCTCGGATACGGCGCTGACCCGCGACAGCGCGATCGCGCTGGCCAAAGACGGGCTGCCCAACACCTTCGTGCCGGGCCGTAACCTCGTCTTCCTCACCTTCGCCGCCGCGCTCGCCTACCGCCGGGGCCTGCGCCACGTCGTCGGCGGCATGTGCGAGACCGACTACTCGGGCTATCCCGATTGTCGCGACGACACGATCAAGGCGCTGCAGGTCGCGCTCAATCTCGGGATGGAGCGCCGCTTCGTGCTGCACACGCCGCTGATGTGGATCGACAAGGCGCAGACCTGGGCGCTCGCGGAGAGCCTCGGCGGGCGCGCCCTCGTGGATCTCGTCGTCGAGGAGAGCCACACCTGCTATCTCGGCGAGCGGGGTACGCGCCACGATTGGGGCTACGGCTGCGGCGCCTGCCCGGCCTGCGTCCTGCGCGCCAAGGGGTTTTCGCGCTATCTCGCGGCGCGAGCGGAATAGGAGGCTTCCCATGCGTGCCGACGCCTTTCTCGAGGTCGTGAAGGCCTTGCCCGTCGCCCCTCTCGCCACCCTGGTGCCGAACGCGGGCGGCCTCGTCGTGGTCGCGCCGCACCCGGACGACGAGAGTCTCGGCTGCGGCGGGCTGATCGCGCAGGCCGTGAGCGAGGGGCGCGCCGTGCGCGTCGTCATCGTCAGCAACGGCTGCGGCTCGCACCCGAACTCCAAGGCCTATCCGCACGACCGCCTGCGGGATCTGCGCGAGGCCGAGACCGTGCAGGCCATGGCCGAACTCGGGCTCGGCTCCGAGCATCTCCACTTCCTGCGCCTGCCCGACGGCGGCGTTCCGAGCGAGGGTGCGGACGCCGAGGCGGCGGCGGATCGGATCGCCGCGATCGCCCGTGAGGCCGGGGCGAGCGCCCTGTTCGTGACGTGGCGGTACGATCCGCATTGCGACCACACCGCGTCCGCCGCCATCACCGATCTCGCCCGCGCCCGGCTCCCCGGCATCGCCGCCTATGCCTACCCGGTCTGGGGCTGGACCCTGCCGCCGGAGCGCGAGGTCGGGCCGGCTCCGGAGGGGTTTCGCCTCGCCGTGGAGGGCGAGCGCGCGGCCAAGCGCCGGGCGGTGGAGGCGCACGCCTCGCAGGTCTCCGGCCTGATCGAGGACGATCCCTCCGGTTTCCAGTTGGAGCCGGCGATGATCGACCGGCTCTGCGGCCCGCACGAATGGTACATCGCCCTGCGCTGAACCCTCTTTGCGCTGATCCCCTTCGATCGCTCCTCTTCATCGGCGTTTCAGGTTGGGGCTGGCAGGACGGGCGCGACCGCACAGCTTGGCCCGGACTGGAAACCCCGTGAGCACCACCAGCGTCGTCACGCTCAACAAGGGCCGCGATGCCCACCTCGCGCGCCTGATCGAGGGGCTCGCCCGCGGGACCGCCCCGAGCGAGGCCATGACCGAGTGCGTCGTGGTCGAGATGGGAGCCGCTCCGGAGCCGCTGCCGGAGACGTGCTTCCCGCTGCGGCGGATCGCGTTCCCGAGCGCCGGCCTGCCGCTCGCCGCCGCGCGCAATGCCGGCCGGGCTGCCGCGTCCGGTGACATTCTCGTCTTCCTCGATGTCGATTGCATTCCCTCCGCCGGCCTCGTTCCGGCGCTCGCCGCGGCAGCGGCGGCCCATGACGGCCTCGTGTGCGGTCCGATCCGCTACCTGCCCGCCGGCGCCGTCCGCGACGGCTGGCGGGAGGCCGATCTCCTGCAGGCCGGCATCCTCCATCCGGCCCGCGACTTTCCGGACGGCGGCGTGCGGGAGACGAAGAATCCCGGCCTGTTCTGGTCGCTCGCCTTCGCGGTGCGGGCCACGACCTACGATCGGCTCGGCGGCTTCGACGAGGGCTACGACGGATACGGCGCCGAGGACACCGATCTCGCCTTCCGCGCCGCGGAGATCGGCGTGCCGGTGCTGCTGGCGGGGGTACCGCCGGCCTTCCATCAGCATCACCTCTCCTGCGATCCGCCGCTGCAGCACTTCGCCGACATCGTCCGCAACGCCCGCCGCTTCCGCGCCCGGCACGGGCTCTGGCCGATGGACGGCTGGCTCGATGCTTTCGCCCGGCTCGGCCTGATCGAAGAGCGCCGCGAGCCCGACATCACCCTCCTACGCGGCCCGAGCCCGGACGAGATCGCTGCCGCCCGCGTGCCGGCGGATCGACCGTTCTGAGACAAGAGCCGAGCGAGAGCCTCATCGGCCGCTGGACGGCGGGTCGGCCGGTTCCGTCCCGCCCGCCTCGCGCTCCCCGGCCTTTCCGCTCGCCGCACCCGGCCGAGGTGATATCCCGCCCGTCAGGCTGCGGTGGCTCGGGCTGCGGTCGCCGGCCTCCGCATGGTCGGGGCTGCTCAGGCTCGGATCACCGGAACGGCCGGCGACGCTCGCGCCGGCAAGCCCCTCCGCCCGGTCTTCGCCGTCTCGCGCCGCTTCCATCCTCGCCTCCATCCGCAAGCCGATGATCGTGTCGCCGGGCTTGGTGGCGAAACCGACCGGCCGGGCTGCGGTTCAAGCCGGATCGGGTAATGCGGGAGCAGGCTCGCCGCCGCGCCTGGTCTGAAAGTTTTGAAGGTAACGTTCGTCCGGGACCGCCGCTTCTTCCAAGCAAATTCGTCCGAGGCACAAAGCATTGCCGCGTCCGGCGCCGCCGTGGTGCATCGCAATTGCCGCGCCTGTCCCTGGTGGATCAGCGCGAGGACCGGTGCTTTGCCGGAAGCTCGATTGAAAAGTTTCAGAGATCGGTTCGAACTCTTCGGGGATCGGCCGGTTCTTTAGGCATAGCCTCCGACAATCGAGCCCCGGAGTTTCGATGAGCACCAAGCCCCCGCCCGTTCCGCCGGCCAACCGATCCGACAAGGGCCCGGGAAGCGCGCCTGAGACCGCCACCGTTCAGGGGCAGGCTTCCTCGCAGACGAAGGACCCGGACAAGATCGGCCAGTCTGGCAATTCGAAGGTCAACACCACCCATCAAGGCCACCAGCAGGATCGCTGAATGAGCACGTCCTCGAAGCACCCCAACGCCAACCGCCATCACGGCGGGCCGGGCAGCAGCCATCAGGACCGTTCGAAGCCCTACGTCGAGCCCGATCACGGTCCGGCGCCGGGAAGCCCGACCAACCATGCCAAATCCGGCGTGTCCGGAGGCGGTGGCGAGCGCGACGCGCACCACCGCCACAGCACCATGGGCCACGCCCCCGACCGCACCGACCGCTCCCACTGAGGACGGCGCCCAGGCCGGAAGCCGACATCGAGCGGCGTGAGCCGCTTCCGCATCAGGAGACACGCCATGGACAAGAGCCGCGGCCAGCACGAGTCCGATCGGGATTCCCTGCGCGACTTCAACGCCAACGCCGACCGCAACGGGCAGGATTTGGGGCAGGACAGCCCGCTCGACGTCGCCCGCCCCGCCGACCTCCAGCGCGCCCTGCAGGAGGATCCGAGCTGGGAGGCACAGGTGGTGCGCACCGCCTCCGGCTTCGACCGGCGCGACTCGATCGCGGGCGGAAGTGTCGAGTCGGTGGAGGCCACCGAGGCGGAGACACCATCCGAAAACCTGCGACGCATCAGCGATCCGACTTTTTCGCCCAAGCGCTGACCGGCGCGCCTGGTCAGGCCAAGATGAGGAGGATCGCGATGAACGGACGATGGCTCGCCGCGGTGACGCTCGGCGTCGCGATCCTCACACCCCTGCCGGCTGCCGCCCAGGAGACGGGCGGCGGCGCGGGCCGCGCCGGCAGCTTCGGCAATGCCGGCGTCAACGATCAGACCGGCACGGCCAGGAGCAGCGATCCGAATCCGGGCAGCGGCGGCATCACCCGCGATGGCGCCGGCGTGCTGTCCGACAAGCCGAAGACGCACGGCGCCTCGGGGCCCGGCACGACGGGGCGGGAGACCTCACCGGGGACGACGAACGACAAGTGAGTACGCCTCAGCGGGGTGTGGCTCGGGCGGCATGGCTCGACCCGAGCAGGCCTCCGGCGTGAACGCCGGTCAGTCCGCCGCCCGGCAAAGCGCCTCGATGGCGTCGGCGGTGCGCGCGAGCGCATCGGGCTCGGCGAGGCGCCGGACGATTTCCGGATCGAGGCTGAGGCCGGCGGCGGCGAGTTGCGGCCACGCCGCCGGTTCTGGCCAACCGCGATGGACCACCGCCGCACCGAGCCGCTCCAGCGCCTGCGCCTTGGCCTCCTGCTCGTCGTAGGCGCGCGGCTCGGGCAGGCACAGGAAACGCTTGCCCAGGGCCGCCACCGCGGTGACGAGTCCGTCGCCCGCACCCCCGACCACGAGGGAGGCGGGGGCGAGATGCGGGCGCACATCCGTGACCCAGCCGTGCAGGTTCAGGTTGTCCGGTGGCGACCCCGTGCCGGTGACCGGTCCGAGCACGTGCCAGGCGCGGTTCGGCACCGCTCGGGCGGCCTCGATCAGCGCCTCCAGCCGCCCGCCCTCGCCGCCGCGGCCGAACACAACGACGATGCGTCCGTCCTCCTCGGACGCGAGCCGCACCGTCGCGTCGCCGAGAAAGCCGCCGTAGAGGGTTTTTTCGCGCACCCAAGCCGGCACGTCGCCGCCGTCGAGCGCTTCGGGGAACGGCGCGAGCAGGCGCGCGGCGGCCCGGAAGGCTTCCAGATGCGGCTGGTCGGTGCGGGTCCCGGACAGGCGCACGACGAGACTCGGGACCGACAGGAGGCGGGCGAGCAGCGCCACCTCCGCGGAGACGTCGACGACGATCAGCGCCGGATCGTGCTCCGCCGCCCAGGCCGCGATCCGGCCCATCCGCGCGCGGATGCCGGGATGGTTCAGCGGCACGTAGTGGAAGCATTCGGGGCGCTGATCCGCACCGTCTTGCCCGTCGAAGCTCCGGTCCAGGCGATCGTCGGGCAGATCGAGAACGGGGCCGGGCGCGCCCGAAGTGTCGAGGCCGTTGAAGCTGCCCATCAGCGTGCAGGGGCGCCCGAGGGCCTCGAGCGCGCGCGCCAGCGCGATCGCCCGCTGGAGGTGTCCGGCCCCTTGGTGATGGACGTAGTAGCCGACCGGACGAGTCATGCGCGATCCAGGAACAATGCGGCGCGAGGTTGGGCCGCCTCAACGACAGCCTGACCCTATCGCCGGCTTTCTCGCCAGCTTCATGCCGAACTCAGGCCGGCCTCACGCTGCCCGGTCGCGCCGCAGGGCCGCGAGGGAAGCGTCGAGCGCCGCCAGAGCCTCGTCGAGGCCGCATTCCGGGGCGGGGCCGTCCCGCGTCTCCAGGCGCGCATGGGCGCGCTCCACGAAGGCGATGTCGTTGGGGCAGGCCGCGAGATCGATGGCGGCGAGGTCCTCCGCATCGAGCCCGAGCGTCTGCAGGGCGGCGGGTGCGGCACCCTCGCGATAGGCGCGGCGCAGAGCGGCCCGGCGCAGGATGACCCGTTCCCAGTGGGACGCCACCGGCAGCCGGTAGGCCTCGCCCGCGCGCACGACCCGGGCGCGGCGCAGCATCTCGGTCGCCATGCCGCCCTCGGCGCGTCCGGCGGTGCGGGCGGAGACGAGCACCGACACGTCGGGGCAGTGGCGCAGGCGACCGCCCGCACGCTGGACGGCGCCGACCAAGGCGTTGTCCTCGCCGCGGGGCAGGGGGGGCAGGCCGCCCACCGCGCGGTAGAGCGAGGCCCGGAGCGCGAGGCTTCCCCCCGTATGGTCGCCGTGGCGCGGCGCCGGATCGTGGGGCGGCGGATCGAGCGCATCTTCGAGAGCCCGCACGCCCGCCCAGTAGCGCTCGACCCGCGCGTGGAAGGCGGCGAGCGCGGGATCGGTGGCGCCCTCATCGTCGATCACCAGTCGGCCGCCGACGATCTCGGCCGTCTCCAGGGCGCGAAGGTTCGCCGTGACCCAGCCGGGAGAGAGCCGCGCATCGGCATCGGTGGTGAGCAGGACGCCCTCGGGCGCGCCCTCGCGCTCAAGCCAATCGGCACCCGCATCGAGGGCGCGGCGGCGGGCGGTGCCGACATGGGCCTCGGCGGCGGCGAAGGTCGCCTCGATCAGGCGCAGCGCCAGGGTGTCGAGCGCGCCCGAAGCATCGAGGGCACGCACCGCCTCGACCGTCCCGTCGGTGCAGTTGTTGCTGACGATCACGACCTTCAGCGGCGCATCGACCGAGAAACCGTCCTGCGCGGCGAGCGCCCGCAGCAGGCGCGGCAGGCGCTCCGCCTCGTTGCGGGCCGGAATGCAGACGACCGCCGGGTGGGAGGGCGCGGGCATGGCGTTCAGGCCGCCGGGCGTTCGAAGACGGCGGTGCGGGCGCTGTTGGCCGGCGCTCCGGCCAGAACCTCGCGGTAGAGTTCCTCGTAGCCGTCGGTCATCACGTCGGCGTCGTAGAGCGCCTCGGCCCGGCGGCGGCAGGCGCGGCGGTCGAGGGTGACGGCCCGCTCGATCGCGCGGGCAAGGGCCGCCACATCGTCGGCCGGGGCGAGCGCGCCCGAGAGGCGATCGACGATGTCGGGAATCGCGCCGCGGCCGAAGGCGGCGACCGGCGTGCCGCAGGCCAGGGCCTCGGCGACGACGAGACCGAACGGCTCCTCCCAGCGCGGCGAGACGATGGCCGCCCGCGCGCCGCCGAGCTGGCGCGCCAGTTCACGGTGGGAGAGATGGCCGACATAGGTGACATCCTTCCCGAGCCGCGGGGCGATCCACTCGTCCCAGTAGCGCGGATTCGGCTTCGGACCGGCGAAGCGCAGGCGCATTCCGGCCTGGCGCGCCGCATCGATCGCCAGATGCGTGCCCTTCTCCGGCACGATCCGTCCGCTCCAGAACACGTAGGCAGCCGGTTCGGCGAAGGGGCTGAAGGTGAAGGTCGAGAGGTCGATACCGTTGCCGATGATGCGGGCATCCGGCACGAGCGCCTGCCATTCCTGCGCCAGCGAGGGTGAGACGGCGGCGAAGATCATGCCGGGCTTGGCCGCGCGCACGCCCTCGGCCAGCGATTCGAAGGGTGGCGTGTGCAGCGCCGTCGTCATCGGCACGGGGAGCGTGTGGCTCGCGCGCAGCGGCAGGTCGTGCAGGCTGTTGTTGTGCACGATGTCGAAGCCGCCGTGGGCGACCGCCTCCATGATGCGCTCGTAGGCCGCGTGTTCCGCCCGCTCGATCCGCTCGCACGCCACCGGATCGCCCAGGGCGTCGCCGGTCGGCGGACAGACGGGATTGGGCACCAGTGCCGGGTCGGAGCCCTCGGAGGCGAACAGGGTGACCCGATGGCCCCGCGCCCGCAGCGCGCCGGCCAAGTGATGCGTGTGCATCTCGAGGCCGCCCAGATAGGGCTGTCCGATCGGGAACTTGAGATGGGCGATGACGGCGATCTTCAAGGGCATTGTCCGAAGTCGGCGGCGTGGAGGACTTGAGGCAGTCCAACGGCTAGGCTTTCGCCCACACCATCGCCCGTGCTCTAGGAACGCCCGATGAACGAACCCTTCAGGAAACGGAGAAGAGAGGATTAAATGTGTCGCAGCCGACCACTGCGCCGCGCGTCACGGCTCGGAGAGGCAAAGTCTTGGCGGAGGTCTTGGCGGAGGAGGGAGCGAACGACAGGACGTTCGCGTCTTCGCGCCAGTCCTCGTTCGGCGGGCGCCGCGCTTCCGGACGCATCCGCCTGAGGGCTGGGCGGGACGGGAAGAGGGCAGCCGCCCATCACCGCGACCATCCGCGGCGAGATCCCGCGGCGGCATTCGGACGGCGGTCAACGGCTTGCGCGCCGCGGCGCGCTGTCCGGGCGGTCAGTCGAGGTGGTCGCCGTAGCGCTGAACGTGATCGGCCAGCCCGAGGCCGTGGTCGCGCACGAGGCGTTCGGCGCGCTCCGCATCGCGGGCCTCCAGCGCCTCGATGATATGCACGTGCTCCTCGATCGACTTGGAGGCACGGTCGCCCTGGCGGAGCGCCGTGTTGCGGATGCCGCGCACGTGCATGAGCAGGTTGCTGGTCAGATCCTTGATCACCTCGCTGTGGCCCAGGGAGATGATCTTCTGGTGGAAGCGGATATTGGCTTCCGAGTACTCGCCGAGATGCTCGTAGGGCTTTCCGTCGAAGAATTCGGGGAAGGAGCGGCGCAGACAGGCGAGGTCCTCGTCCGTGGCGGCGGTGCAGGCGAGCCGTGCCGCCATGCTCTCCAGCGCCGCCCAGGCCTGGATCATGCCGACGATCTCGCGCTTCGTCTTCTTGACGACGAACACCCCGCGCCGGGGCTCGTTGCGCACGAAGCCTTCCTGCTCCAGCACCGTCAGAGCCTCGCGGATCGGTGTGCGGCTCACGCCGAGCGTCTGCGACAGGCCGCGCTCATCGAGCCGCACATCTCCGGACTGACCGTAGATGTCCATGTTGGTGATGGCGGACTTCAGGGCCTCGTAGGCCAGCGTCCGCAGGCTCGTCGCCGGGACGATTGGCTTGATCGAGAGATTTTCCATCGCTTCGGATCGACCTTGATGCCGATGTGGATGCGCAGCCGGAGATGGGGCATCGAGCCGTTCGAGCATGGCGCCTCGCCTCTGGGAAGACAAGCCGGCTGCACCCATGCGTCCGGCTTATGCCTCTGGAATTCGCTCACGAGTCCACGCAGTTTTCCTGCGGAAAGCTCACAAACGTTGACGTCTGGCATCTGGTATGCCAGAAAGAAACCTTGAAGTCGAGACCTTCGGCATTCGCTGTGCGCAGGGCAGCCTTCCTTGGATGCGCCCCGTCCGCACTGCGTGAAAGACCGACCCGGCTTCCCGAAGGCGCGTGCCGGTCGACGCCATGGCCCGGCATCGTGCGAACTTGAGGCTACTCTCCTGGGGAGGAGACCTGCGATGGGCAAGGCGCTCGACGGCGTTCGGATCCTCGACTTCACCCACGTCCAGTCGGGGCCGACCTGCACCCAATTGTTGGCCTGGTTCGGCGCCGACGTGATCAAGGTCGAGCGGCCGGGGGCGGGCGATGCGACACGCCAGCAACTGCAGGATCTGCCCGGCGTGGACAGCCTCTACTTCACGATGCTGAACCACAATAAGCGTTCGATCACCCTCGACGCCAAGAACCCGAAGGGCAATGCCATCCTCTGGCGCTTGATCGCCGAGTGCGACGTCCTGGTCGAGAACTTCGCCCCCGGCGCGCTCGACCGCATGGGGCTGACCTGGGAGCGGTTGCAGGCGGCCAATCCCGGGCTGATCCTGGCTTCCGTGAAAGGCTTCGGCCCGGGCCGCTACCAGGACTGCAAGGTTTACGAGAACGTCGCCCAATGCGTCGGAGGGGCCGCCTCCACCACCGGTTGGCGCGACGGCCTTCCGATGGTCTCCGGGGCGCAGATCGGCGATTCCGGCACCGGCCTGCACCTCGCGCTCGGCATCGTCACGGCGCTCTATCAGCGCACCCAGACCGGCCAGGGACAGCGGGTCGATTGCGCCATGCAGGACGGGGTGCTGAATCTCTGCCGGGTGAAGCTGCGTGACCAGCAGCGCCTCGGCCACGGCCCGCTCATGGAATACAGCCAGTACGGCGAAGGCGTCCCCTTCGGCGAAGCGGTGCCGCGGGCCGGCAACGATTCCGGCGGCGGCCAGCCCGGCCGCATCCTCAAGTGCAAGGGCTGGGAGCAGGATCCCAACGCCTACATCTACTTCATCACGCAGGGGGCGGTGTGGGGGCCGATCTGCGACATCATCGGCGAGCCGGACTGGAAGACCGACCCGGCCTACGCCACGCCGAAGGCCCGCCTGCCGCATCTCAACGAGATCTTCACCCGCATCGAAGCCTGGACGATGAAGCACGACAAGTTCGAGGCGATGGAAATCCTCAACGCCTACGAGATCCCGTGCGGGCCGATCCTGTCGATGAAGGAGATCGCCGAGGATCCGATGCTGCGGGCCAACGGGACGGTGGTCGAGGTCGAGCATCCGACCCGGGGTGCCTATCTGACCGTCGGCAATCCGATCAAGTTGTCGGCGAGCCCGACGGAGGTCACCCGCGCGCCGCTGCTCGGTGAGCACACCGACGAGATCCTGCGCGAGGTGCTCGGCTGCACGGATGCCGAGATCGGCGACATTCTCGGCTCGGGCGCCGTCGGCGGCGTCCACCGCATCGCCGCGGAGTAGCGGTCGGTCTTATTTCTCCCTTCGCGAAGCGGTCGGACCTTGATTTTCGGGCGCTTGGTATGCCAGATACCAAGACGCCATTCCGTTCAGGGGAGCAATCGCCCTTCGGATCGGAATCCGGAGGATGCGGCGATGACCGAGAACGCTCTGGACGACGCTCTGGCCTATCTCGTGGAGGCGTTCGGGCACGTTTCCGAGGCCGAATTGCAGGCCTTCCTCGACGCGACACCGCGCGTGCAAGCGCGTCTCACCGGGCCGGCAAGCGATCGAGGCGTCTTCGATTGGCCAGTCGTCGCCAACGCTGCTCCGGCTGAAGCCTTCGATGTCGCTCAGGCTGCGCGGGCGTAGCGGTTGGCGGTCTGCGGTCTTTCGGGGTCATGCACGGATTGGGGATCCTGAGCAGCGTTGGAGACGGTCAGGCGATCAGCGAGCCTGACGACGAGCAACGCCTGCAGGGCGCCGAAAAACAGCAGCGCGGCGAGCCAAGTGGCGAGCATGATGACCTCCGATGATATCTGCTTCGGCGCGGGCCATGGTGCAGTGCACCAGGAATAGTCCTGCCTTTTTGGAATATGAAGTACAAAATACCAGATTCAGGCATGCGTCACGCGCACGTGGAGGCCCTGACGATCTGGTCCGGCAGCGACGGGTCTTCAATTTCCAATTGGATGAGACGTGTGACAGGCATCGTTGGATGTCGCGACGCGCGGTGAGTTGCGCTCAGGCGGTCACCTGACCGGTCTCCCCACCCCAGGCGCCGAGAGTCGATGTCTCGGTCGGACAGAGGTTCTCGTCGAGCGGCGATATGGTATCGGTCTGCGCCGGCAGCCCGGCAGCCGCGAGAGCCTGCGCCGTTTCGGGATCGGTGAGCGCGGCAGCAAGCGCCGCTTGATCCAAGCCGGTCAGGCGACCCCGCTCGAAGCGCGCGAAGACCCGTCCCGTCCCCCGCTCGGCGAAGCGCACCACGGCGAGCCGCCGCAGCACTTCCCGCAGGAAGCCCGCCTCCGGCGCGTCGGCGACGCCGCGGTAGACGTCCGCCGGACTGCGGGCGCTGATGTCGATCCGCCGATAGCGCTCGATCGCCAGCAGGGCTCTGGCGTCGAGGATGGTCATGGTGTCGTTCGTGCCGAAGGCGATGGTGAGCGGGCGGGCGCCCTTGGGCACGCTGTTGTCGAGGAACTCGAAGAAGACCGGGCGGTCTCGGCGCAGGGCCCAGGTGAAGAACAGCCGCGGCATGCCGGTATAGGCCTCGACATTGTGCGCGAGCAGATCCTCGACCGCCTTGTAGCGCCCGAACTCCTCGCCCCGCTTCCAGGCCCGCTCCACGGTTTCCTCGGGCGGCGTGACCATGAACTGCAGGTAGACCCGGTGGCCGAACCGGGTCAGGAGCTGGCCGGCGCCGTCGGCCTCCGTCGAGAAGCTGTCGAAGCGGAAGCGGTCGATCAGCAGGTGCGAGAGGCGGCCATTCGCGGCCTTGCGGGTGATGTAGCGGTCGAGCTTGGCATCGACGATCTCGACTTCGTGCCCGGTCAGCGGTCCGGCATAGCGACGGGCGGCGCCCAGGCTGTCGTAATCGAGCAGGAACTTGCGCCAGACGTCGGGTGTGATGACGGCGAAATCCTGCCAGCAGGCGCCGATCCGCCCGGCGAGGCCGCGCTGGTAGGGCCGGATCGTGCTCTTGCCCGAGGCCGAGGCGCCCTTGACGGTCATCACCACCGGCTGCGCCTGGGGCGCCGGGCGATGGTAGCCCTCGGCCTCGGCGACGGCGTCGATCCAGGGGGCGATCAGCGCGCCGATCCGGTCGCTGCCACAGCGGTTGGTGACGAGGATCCCGGCGAGCCGTCGCAGCAGCGCGCGGTCGCGGATCAGCATGCCCTGCCGGGCGATGACGTGGCCGAACACCGTGCGCAGGGCCTCGCGGACCGCGCTCTCCAGGGTGTCCGCTTCGCCGGCGGCGGCGCACCGCGCGTCGAGACGCGCGAGAAGGTCGGCTTGGCCATCGCCGGAGCCGGGGGCGATCCGGGGACATGGCCGCTTGCGCGCGCCGAGCCGGACCAGCCGCCGCATCCAGCCCGATGCCGGCTCGGGCGCCGGCGCGGGCGTCGCGTCGAGCAGCGCCGTCAGCTCGCGGTCGAGGAGCGCATCGGCTTCGGCGCGGACGGCGTCATACGTCGCGGTGACGGCGTCGAAGCGATGCGCCACGCCCTCGCGCAGGAGGGTCGCGACGATCCGGCGGAAGTTCAGGCCGAGATCGGCGTAGACTTCGCCGACCGGAACCGAGATGTCGGCCATCACCCGGATCAGCACCTCGTGGACGACGAGGCGCTCGGGGCGAAAGGGGGCGATCTGGGTCGCCGGCAGGCCGCTGAGGTCGGCGAGCTCAAGGATCTCGGGATAGCCGAGGGAGACGTTCTCGGGCCGGAACAGCGTGGCCAGCGGGCGCATCGCCCGCGGCAATCCGGGTTCGAGCCCCGGGTTCCAGGCATGGAAGGCCGGCGGGTCCGTCGCGTCCTCGGGCCCGGCGGCGAGCGAGGTGTCGGCGAGGGCCGGCGCGGCAGTGTCCATCGCGCTGGCCCTCCTCGTTGCGAACGGCCCGCCCCGATCAGGCGGCGGAGGCGTTCTCGATCGCCTCGAACCGGATCTGGTACGCCTCGCCCCAGAGGGTCGTCGCGCGCTCGTGCCACGCGGCGTCGAAGAACAGCTTGGCACAGAACGAGCTGCGCCAGATGCACACCGCGATGATGCGCTCGTCCAAGACGCGGATGTGACGGCTCTCCAGCCCGCCGGCGATGCCGAGGCGCGGCAGCATGTCGACGCTCGACGCACCGAATTCATTCTCGCCCGGGAAGACGATCGGGCACTCGACGACGGTCAAATGTTTCATTGGGGTTTCCATCACGGGCGCCTTTTCTCGGAGATATCGTCCGACCGGTTCCGGTTCATTCTCGCACAACGCCCGATGCGCTGTGTCCGCTCCGTTGGACGCGGTCCACAGCCACGACGCGCCGCGCGCAGCCCCGGTTGCGGGAACGATCGTGCGCTGAGGCGGATCTGTTTGCCCTCACGGATGCGGTGACGCCAGTGGGGTTGCCGCCTGCGCCTGGCCGATGTCTTGGCGGGTGTCTCGGCCGAGATCCTGGCCCGCACAGTCCCAGATGCTGAGGATTGCGCTGATGCGGCAGGATTCCATGAGGGCGATGTGATCGACCTTCCGTTCACAGAAGGTCTTCAGGCGCTCCTGAGCCGAGGCCCCGATATCGACGGCGGGGAAATCGTGGTCGGTGATGAGCCAGACGCTGCGGTTGTAGACCTCCGGCCCCTCGGCCGCCACGGCACGGAAGATGTCGCGCTGGGTGAGAAGGCCGGTCACCGTCTCGTCGGCCTCGCCCTCGACGACGACGAGGGCGCCCGTCTCCGATTGGGCAAGGAGTTGCGCCGCCTCGGCCACTGAACGGTCTCTATGGATGGTGCGGACGCCCGAGGCGTCCGGCGCACGGCGCATCGTTCGAAACACGGCGCTCCTCCATCGGCATGCCTCTCGACGGGGCCGCCTTGGACCGCAGGCTGGTATACAACATACCTATTGTCAATCCTGCGTTTTGAATTATGGTGCCGCCCCGTCCGGAGCGGCTGGCATGATCGAGCCACCGGATCTTCAAGCCCTGGAGCGACACGCGTCGCGCCGGGACCCGCGATCGATCCGGGCCCGTTGCAGCGCCCAGCCTTCGATCTGACAGGCATATCGTCCAGGGTTCGGCAAGGCCAATCGGCGGAGGTGTCACCCGGAAGGTTCCGTGGGTACTATCGAAATATTGCAGCGCTGACCGTGTGTCCGCGTCGGTTCATTGCAGATACTGCCGATATTTAGATTTATACATAGATCAATTTTGAGTCTAAGCTGAACAAAATGCTCGGAAAATCGAGCGTAAACTGGAGAGACGTCCATGACCCAATCTTCGACAACGCCGGTTCCACCACCGGCGAACCGCTGGCTGCAATTGCTGTTCGGCATCATCTGCATGTGCATGATCGCCAACATGCAGTACGGGTGGACGTTCTTCGTCAACCCGATTCAAGAGCGGCACGGCTGGGACCGCGCTGCGATCCAAGTCGCCTTCACTCTCTTCGTCGTGACCGAGACGTGGCTTGTCCCGATCGAGGGCTGGTTCGTTGACAAGTACGGCCCGCGGGTCGTGACGCTGGCCGGCGGCCTGATGTGCGGGCTTGCCTGGGTGATCAACGCCTACGCCGACTCGCTCACCCTGCTCTACGTCGGCGCCGTCATCGGCGGCACCGGAGCGGGCGCGGTCTACGGCACCTGCGTCGGCAACTCGCTCAAGTGGTTTCCCGATCGACGCGGCCTCGCCGCAGGCCTTACCGCGATGGGCTTCGGCGCGGGCTCGGCGCTCACCGTGGTGCCGATCCAGGCGGTGATCCACCATTACGGCTACGAATCGGCCTTCCTCTGGTTCGGCCTCGGCCAGGGTCTGATCGTGATGCTGATCGCCCTGTTCCTGGTGGCGCCGAAGAAGGGTCAGGTGCCCGAGATCGCCCGCGTCAGTCAGAGCCGGCGCGACTTCTCGCCGGGCGAGATGGTGCGCACCCCGATCTTCTGGGTGATGTACGCGATGTTCGTGATGATGGCTGCGGGTGGCCTGATGGCGACCGCTCAGCTCGGGCCCATCGCCAAGGACTTCCACATCGCCGACGTACCGGTCAGCCTCTTCGGCATCACCTTGCCTGCGCTGACCTTCGCCGCCACCATCGACCGGGTGCTCAACGGCGTGACCCGCCCGCTCTTCGGCTGGATCTCCGACCATATCGGCCGCGAGAACACGATGTTCCTCTCCTTCGGCATCGAGGGCGTGGGCATCTACATGCTGAGCCAGTTCGGCCACGACCCGATCATGTTCGTGATCCTGACCGGGCTCGTGTTCTTCGCCTGGGGTGAGATCTACTCGCTGTTCCCGGCGACCTGCGGCGACACCTTCGGCTCGAAGTATGCCGCCACCAATGCCGGCCTGCTCTACACCGCAAAGGGCACTGCGGCGCTGATCGTGCCGTATACCAGCATCCTGACCACCATGACCGGCTCCTGGCACGCGGTGTTCCTGGCGGCGGCCGCGCTCAACATCCTCGCGGCCCTGATGGCGATCTTCGTCCTGAAGCCGATGCGCCATGCCTACACCCGCGCACCGGCGGCGCCGGAGACCGAGCCGAAGACGGCCACGGCGCACTAAAACCCTATTCGGCCGGGCCACTGCCCGGTCGATTCCTCGACCCTCGTCGGCGCAAGCCGGGCCCACGGGATCCGGCCTGTGTCGACGCGTTCCATTTCGAACCCGCGCAGGCGCCGGAGCAGATCCGGCCAGCCCATCCATCCGGGCTGCTGTGCCGGGTTGCCGCAGCATCGCACCCGATCCGTCATTCCTTGGTATATTGTATGCCTAGCATCATCGTGCATGATGCGGCGCCAGGGGAGCATGAGAAAAGCATCAGGGAGATACCGGATGGTTCACCAACCGGCAGAGCAGAACGCGCTTACCAAGGCGCCTTCCGACGCGCCTTCCGCCAAGTGGTGGCAACTCGCCTTCGGCGTGCTCTGCATGGCCATGATCGCCAACCTTCAGTACGGCTGGACCCTGTTCGTCGATCCGATCGACGCGCAGCATCAATGGGGGCGCACGGCGATCCAGTTCGCCTTCACCATCTTCGTCGCCACCGAGACTTGGCTCGTTCCGATCGAAACGTGGTTCGTGGACCGCTACGGCCCGAGCATCGTGGTCGCCTTCGGCGGCCTCATGATCGCCCTGTCCTGGACGCTCAACGCCTACGCCGACTCGCTTTTCCTGCTCTACACGGCGGCCGTCATCGGCGGCATCGGTGCGGGCTCGGTCTATGGCACCTGCGTCGGCAACGCCTTGAAGTGGTTTCCCGACCGGCGCGGCCTCGCCGCGGGCGCGACGGCGGCGGGCTTCGGTGCGGGCGCGGCCGTCACTGTGATTCCGATCGCCAACATGATTGCGGCGAGCGGCTACCAGAAGGCGTTCCTGGTGTTCGGGCTCGGCCAGGGCGCCGTCGTGCTCCTGCTGTCGCTCTTCCTGCGCAAGCCCTCGGTCGCCGTGCCGATCAAGCGCAAGAACCTGCGCCTGCCGCAAACCAAGGTCGATCGCAGCCCGAAGCAGGCGGTGCGCACGCCCGTCTTCTGGACGATGTACGCGATGTTCGTGATGGTCGCCTCGGGCGGCCTGATGGCGGCGGCGCAGATCGCTCCGATCGCCCACGACTTCAAGGTCGCGGACGTGACGATGAACCTGTTCGGCCTGCAGATGGCGGCGCTGACCCTGGCGATCTCGCTTGACCGGATCTTCGACGGGTTCGGGCGGCCGTTCTTCGGTTGGGTGTCCGACAACATCGGCCGCGAGAACACGATGTTCATCGCCTTCGTCATCGCCGCCACGGCCTGCATCCTACTGCTGGGCTACGGGCGCAACCCGATCGTGTTCGTTCTGTGCACGGCGATGTATTTCGGTGTGTTCGGTGAGATCTACTCGCTCTTCCCGGCCACCTGCGGCGACACCTTCGGCTCGAAATACGCCGCCAGCAACGCCGGGCTCCTCTACACCGCCAAGGGGACGGCGGCCTTCCTCGTCCCGTTCGCCAGCGTCCTGTCGGCGAGCTACGGCTGGTCGGCGGTGTTCGGCCTCATCATCGGCCTGAACATCCTGGCGGCCGCGCTCGCGGTCTTCGTCCTGAAGCCGATGCGGCGGCGCTACCTCGCGGCGGAAGCCGAGATCGCCGAGGCGGCCGAAGCGCGGGCGGTCAAGCTCGCATGAGGGTGCGGGCGGCCTCCTATCCCGACTGACGAGACACGCGCCGCGGCGGAGGACGCCCGGCGCGTTTCTCTTTGGTGCGTGACGGGGACGTGTCGCCCGCCCCAGCTCTGCCAAACGATTCCGATGGGCCGCAGAGCGATCCCGTCAGGCGGTCTTCGGCAATGAAGAGGATGGAGTCCGTCTCCCATTTTCTTCACGAGATCGCCGGCGCAGCCCGCAGCAGGGCGTGGTCGAGCAGCGACCCGCGCACAAGTCTTGGGAAGATCGACGCCTCAATTCACGCGATCGTATTCGGCTCTGCGCCCGTTTCTTCAGGTCTGAATTGCGGCTGCAAAATCTCAGGACGCCAAGGCTCGGGACGCGTGACAGAATGAAGTCTGCCCGTCTCCGCTCCGACGGACTCGCTTGAACAACGCGGTGCCTGCAACGGCACACCACGAAAGCCGTCGGTTCCGTTTGACCACCCATTTGGTATTTGGTATGCCAGATCCGTCGAAGCAAGACCGGTCGTTCGACGCACGGTCCGCGCGCCGGGTTTGGCGTTGCGCAAGGCACCGCGCCGCATCGGCCCGACGCCATCGGGCCTTCAGCGGGACACGACAGCCAATCAAGAGGGAGAACGCCGCATGACCGTCCAGGCCCAGAACATCGATGCCATCACCGCGGGCGCGGTGCCCCACGAGGAGGCGGAGCTGACGGACGGCTTCCACCTCGTCATCGACGCGCTCAAGCTCAACGGCATCGAGACGATCTACAACGTGCCCGGCATCCCGATCACCGACCTCGGGCGCCTTGCCCAGGCCGAGGGCATGCGCGTCATCTCCTTCCGCCACGAGCAGAACGCCGGCAACGCCGCCGCCATCGCCGGCTTCCTCACCAAGAAGCCGGGCATCTGCCTCACGGTCTCGGCGCCGGGCTTCCTCAACGGCCTGACCGCGCTGGCGAACGCCACCACCAACTGCTTCCCGATGATCCTGATCTCCGGCTCCTCCGAGCGCGAGATCGTCGATCTGCAGCAGGGCGACTACGAGGAGATGGACCAGCTCGCCATCGCCAAGCCGCTCTGCAAGGCCGCCTTCCGCGTGCTGCACGCCGCCGATATCGGCATCGGCGTCGCCCGCGCCATCCGCGCGGCGGTGTCCGGCCGCCCCGGCGGCGTCTACCTCGATCTGCCCGCCAAGCTGTTCTCGCAGGTCATCGACGCGAGCGTCGGCGCCAAGTCGCTGGTCAAGGTGATCGACGCGGCCCCGGCCCAGCTCCCGGCTCCCTCCGCCATTGCCCGGGCGCTGGACGTGCTCAAGTCGGCCGAGCGTCCGCTGATCATTCTCGGCAAGGGCGCGGCCTACGCCCAGGCCGACGAGGCGGTGCGCGCGCTGGTCGAGGAGAGCGGCATCCCCTACGTGCCGATGAGCATGGCCAAGGGCCTCCTGCCCGACACCCACCCGCTCTCGGCCGGCGCGGCGCGCTCCACCGCGCTCAAGGATTCCGATGTCGTGCTGCTGGTGGGCGCCCGCCTCAACTGGCTGCTCTCCCACGGCAAGGGCAAGACCTGGGGCGAGCCCGGCTCGAAGCGCTTCATCCAGATCGACATCGAGCCGCGCGAGATGGACTCGAACGTCGAGATCGTTGCGCCGGTGGTGGGCGATATCGGCTCCTGCGTCGAGGCGCTGCTTGAGGGCATCCGCAAGGACTGGAAGGGCGCGCCCTCGGCCTGGCTCGAGACCATCCGCACGAAGCGCGAGGCCAACATTGCCAAGATGGCCCCGAAGCTGATGAAGAACACCTCGCCGATGTGCTTCCACTCGGCGCTCGGGGCGCTTCGCACCGTCATCAAGGAGCGACCCGACGCGATCCTCGTCAACGAGGGCGCCAACACCCTCGACCTCGCCCGCGGCATCATCGACATGTATCAGCCGCGCAAGCGCCTGGACGTCGGCACCTGGGGCGTGATGGGCATCGGCATGGGCTTCGCCGTCGCGGCTGCCGTCGAGACCGGCAAGCCGGTGCTGGCGGTCGAGGGCGACTCGGCCTTCGGCTTCTCCGGCATGGAGGTGGAGACGATCTGCCGCTACGAGCTGCCGGTCTGCATCGTGATCTTCAACAACAACGGCATCTATCGCGGCACCGACATCGACCCGACCGGCCGCGATCCCGGCACCACCGTCTTCGTCAAGGATTCCCGTTACGACAAGATGATGGAGGCCTTCGGCGGCGTCGGCGTGAACGTCACCACGCCGGACGAGCTGAAGCGGGCGGTCGACGCGGCGATGGATTCCGGCAAGCCGACGCTCATCAACGCGGTGATCGATCCGGCCGCCGGCAGCGAGAGCGGCAACATCGGCAGCCTCAACCCGCAGAGCACGCTGAAGAAGAAGTGAGGGCGGCCTCCGCGCCTTGAGAGGACCGCGGTGCCCCGGCACCGCGGTCTTCGTCGTTTCACGGCCGGGGCTGCCGACCGGCGCCACGGCCCCAGCAACCACCCACCTTCCTCATGCCGAGGTGCAGGGCGAAGCGGAGCCCCGAGCACTCCCGGACGTATCCGGCCCCAGGCGCCCAGGAGTCCGGTTCAGGCGTGCTTCGAGGCTGCTTCGAGGCTGCTTGGCCGCACCTCACGACGGGCATGGTGGGCTCCATCAGGAACGATGCCCATGGCCTCCTCCGCCTTCGATCCGACCGCTCCCCTCGACCCCCGCCTCGCCGGGCGTCTCGCCTTCCTGCCGCGGCTGCCGACGAAGCCGCCGCTTCCACCCGGCCGCCACGCGCTCGGCCTGTTCGAGACCCGCGACGCCGTCCTCTGCGTGCCCGAGCACATCGATGCGCGCCTGCCGACCCCCCTCGTGGTCCTGTTCCACGGCGGCGGCGGACATGCGGAGAAGATCCTGCCGATGCTGGAGGGGCATGCTCAGGCGCGCGGCTTCCTGCTGCTCGCGCCGCAATCGCTCCATCCGACATGGGATCTGGTCATTGTCGGCAACGGCCCCGACCGGGAGCGGCTCGACCGGGCGCTGGCCGAGGTCGCCGACCGCTTCCTGATCGATCCCCGCCATCTCGCCTTCGCCGGCCATTCCGACGGCGGCAGCTACGCGCTGTCCCTCGGCCTCACCAACGGCGACCGGGTCAGCCACCTGATCGTGTCCTCGGCCGGTTTCATGTCCGTTCAGGTGCAGGTGGGTGCGCCGAAGATCTTCCTGTCGCACGGGACCCGCGACGAGCAGATCGGCATCGATCGCAGCGCCCGTACCCATGCCCGGCTTCTCAAGGGGGCGGGTTATGACCTGACCTATGTCGAGTATGACGGCCCCCACGCCTACAATCCGGACGTGGTGGCTCAGGCCGTCGATTTCTTTCTCGGCGATTTCTTTGCCTGAAACGCCGCGTCGTCCCGAACAGCAGCGTCAGGCTTTCGGGACGATACGGAAGGGCCGATGCCGGTGGCGAGGCCTGCCGTAAGCGGCTCCACGCCCCAGGTCGATACCGCCTCGCGGGCGCCATTGTTGCGGGCGTCGGCGTCGGACAGCCGTGCGGCGGCGAGGTTGCCCCGCGAGACGGCGCCCATCAGGCAGCCCTCCGGTCCAAACCCGCCGACCACTGCACGAAGCCGTCGCCGAGACCTTTGATCGCCGTCACGCTCAGCACGGCGTTGAGCGCAACCGGGCGGGTCCAGGCACCGCAGGGCCATCATCACCGCGATAACGCCAGCCCCAGCGAGCGCTTCGGCGACCACGGGATCGGGGACGAACAGGGCGACCGTGACGCCGACCCGCGAGGCGACGAGATTTCCGCCGAAGATCGACCGGCGCTGCGCCAGCGGACTCGAACGGCACCGCTGAAGTGGAGAACGGCGGAGGCGCCCAGCGCCGCGACCGACGTCGGCCGTTCGGTGTCCGTATCCGGTGCGGCACGGGCTGACGGGCGCGCCGCTCGGGGAGAAGACGGCCGCGGGGGGACGTCACCGACTGCATATCCGGCAGGGCGCTGCAGGCTCGAGGCGAGGCGGAGGCGCGTCGCGGCAGCCGGCGGGCGAGACGAGAAAAACCGGACCGACAGCGTCGGCCCGGGAAAGTCATCGGAGGAGGAAAAAACCCGGGCACCGTGCCCGGTCAAGCACTCCCGGGGCGATGCCCCGTCCCGGGAGAATCATGGCCGAAGGGGGGCCGGCCATCCAGCGCGGGCAGTCCGGGATCGGGGCTGCCCGCCGTCACCCGTCAGACCGCGCGGGCCTCATGCATCGCGGCGATCTGCTCGGGGGAGTAACCGAGGCCCGCCAGGACCTCATCGGTGTGCTCGCCGAGCAGCGGCGAGGCCTTGATGTCGACCTTCATGTCGGAGAACTTGATGGGGCTTCCGACGGTCAGGTACGAACCGAGCTTCGGATGCGGCACCTCGACGATGGTGCCGCTGGCGCGCAGCGACGGATCGGCGGCGATCTCCTTCATGGAGAGAACCGGCGAGCAGGGAATGTCGAACTTGCGCAGGATGTCCACGGCCTCGAACTTGGTCTTGTCGGCCAGCCAATCCTCGATGAAGGCGAAGATCTCGAAGATCTTGTCCTGGCGGGCGCGGGGGGTGTTGTAGGCCGGATCGTCGATCCACTCGGGCTTGTTGAGCGCCTTGCAGATCGGCGCCCAGGCGTGACCCTGGATCGTGAAGTAGATGTAGGCGTTCGGGTCCGTCTGCCAGCCCTTGCACTTGAGCACCCAGCCCGGCTGGCCGCCGCCGCCCGCATTGCCGCCGCGCGGCACCACGTCGGTGAACTCGCCGTGCGGGTACTGCGGGTACTCCTCGAGGTAGCCGATGGCGTCGAGACGCTGCTGGTCGCGCAGCTTCACGCGGCAGAGGTTGATCACCGAGTCCTGCATCGACACGGCGACCTTCTGGCCCTTGCCGGTCTTGTTCTTCTGATGCAGCGCCGTGAGGATGCCGATGGCCAGGTGCATGCCGGTGTTCGAGTCGCCGAGCGCGGCCGCCGACACGGTGGGCGGGCCGTCCCAGAAGCCGGTGGTGGAGGCGGCGCCACCGGCGCACTGTGCCACGTTCTCGTAGACCTTCAGGTCCTCGTAGTGGTGGCCGTCGGAGAAGCCCTTCACCGAGGCGAGGATCATGCCCGGGTTGAGGGACTGGATGTGCTCCCAGGTGAAGCCCATGCGGTCGAGGGCGCCGGGGCCGAAATTCTCGACCATCACGTCGGATTCGCGGATCAGCTTCTCGAGGACTTCCTTGCCCTGCGGGGTCTTGGTGTCCAGCGTCAGCGAGCGCTTGTTGGAGTTGAGCATCGTGAAGTAGAGCGCATCCGCGTCCTCGACGTGGCGGAGCTGGCTGCGCGTCACGTCGCCGGAGCCCGGGCGCTCGACCTTGATCACGTCCGCTCCGAACCATGCGAGGAGCTGGGTGCAGGCCGGGCCGGCCTGGACGTGCGTGAAATCGATGATTCTGATCCCGTCGAGCGGCTGGGTCATCTTGGTTTTCTCCCTCTTTCGACTTCGTTGTGGAGCGTCGTTGTTGAAAAATTAGAAGATAATATTTCTAGTAATATCGCTGAATGCCTTGGGTCTTGTTCCTGACTCTCGCTTCAGGCGCAGACCAGCGTACCCAGCGCCTCCTCAAGTTCCGCGACGCGGCGGCGCAGGTTGCGCTCTTCCTGGAAGCGCTCGGTCTCGTCGCGGATGATCGCGGCGATGCCGGTGACCTCACCCCCCGCGCCGTGCAGCAGCGCGACGGTGAAGGCGATGGAGAGCGCCCGTCCATCCTTGTGCAGGGCGGGCACCTTGAGCAGCGACGTGCCGTAGCGGGTCTCGCCCGTGCGCATCGTCTTTGCGTAGCCTTCCCAGTGACGCCTGCGGTGGCGCTCCGGGGTGATGAGATCGAGGGTCTCGCCGAGGGCCTCGGCCTCCGAGAAGCCGAAGATCCGCTCCGCGGCAGGATTCCAGGTGACGATGCGGCCGTCCGCGTCGGAGATCACCACCGCATCGCCGATCGCCGCGACGAGCCCGGATGTGTCGAAGGTCTGCGCTTGGGCCATCCGCCACCTCCCTTGTGCCGCCGCTAGCCCAAAGGCCGCACGGCGAGCGGAGAGGAACGATGTCCGTCGAGGATGCCGCGTTCGGTCATGGCAGGCGTTGCCTCCTTGGCTTCCCGGGTCCTGGGCTCCCCCGATTTCGGGGTTCCCAGATCGAGGCCACTCTTTGCGGTGGCTCATCGATTGGCATCTGGTATACCAGATACGAATAGCAGGTCAAGGCGCGCCGTGCGGTTCGAACGCCGGAGCGACAGCGCCGTTGATAGGGAGGCAAGGAGGCCAGGATGTCGGGCAAGCACAGCATCAAGATCCGGCAGATCGAGGCCTACGCCTTCCGGATCGAGTTCGGCGAAGCCTTCGTGCCGCTGCTGACGGACGAGCCCGAGCCGATCGGCGGCGGGACCGGTCCCTCGCCGGAGCAGGTGCTGATCGCTGCCGTGAGCAATTGTCTGTGCGCCAGCCTCGCCTTCGCGCTGGGCAAGTACCGGCAGGAGGCGGGCGGCGTGAGCGCCGAGGCGATCGGGCGCGTGGCCCGCAACGCGGAGGGCCGGCTGCGTCTCGTCGGGATCGAGGTCGATATCGCGTTGGGCGCACCCGCCGAGTCGATGGACCGGCTCGATCGGGTGCTGGCTCAGTTCGAGCAGTTCTGCACCGTGTCCGAGAGCGTCAAGGCCGGTGTTCCGGTGGCGGTTGCGGTGCGGGACGGGCAGGGAAACCGCCTGAAATAGACAAACCTGAAAACCGGGAGGAGCATCGATGAGCGCGAGCGAACGAGACGTGGCGCGGGAGCCGGAGGATCTGGCCCGGCTCTTCCACGAGCGGGCCAATGCCGGCGATGCCGAGGGGCTGGTCGCCCTTTACGAGCCGCAGGCCGTGGTCGCCGCGGGCGACATCGTGGCGACGGGCCACGACGAGATCCGCCGCTTCTACACGGATCTGCTGGCCCGCAAGTCGGACTTCCCCGAGCCCGAAACGCTGCCGGCGATCCGCAACGGCGACCTCGCGCTCACCTTCGCGCGGCTGCCGAACGGCGCGCTGTCGGTCGAATCGGCCCGCCGGCAGTCTGACGGGACCTGGCGCTGGGCGATCGACCAACTCAAGATCAAGCCGGTCAAGAAGGACTGACGTCTGGATCCGCGAAAGGGATCGACCCTTTCGCGGATCCAGGGCGGAGCCCTGGCTGAAGGGGCGTTGGGGCGCTGCCCCGACGCCTCGCCAAAAGGCTGATCCCCTTAATCCGCCGAGGCCGAGCGCCGCGGCGTGGCGTTGCGCCGGCTGGCGAAGACGCCGGGGGCGGTGCCGGGGACCACGACGAGGCGCCGGACCTCACCGCGCAGGTAGGCCTGGAGGAAGCGGGTGTAGTTCTTGAACACGACGCAGCCGTTGGAGGCGCCGCTCGGGCCCAGCATGTAGGTGTGGGCGAGGATGCCGTCGCGCCCGTGGATGGCGGCCGAGCCGCCGACCGGGTTGAGGCGGATCGCCCGCACCCCGTGGAACAGGGCCTCGCGCTCACGCAGGTCGTAAACGCCGGGCGGGGTGGCGCCGCGCATGCGGACGTGGACGTAGTCCGGGTTGTCCTGGGCGACGCCGAGGCCGGAATGAGCCTCCAGCACCTCGCCGTTCGGCAGGGTCACGGTGGCGGCGCTGATATCGTAGACGGCCACGCCCGGCTCGGAGACCGGACCCGGCACGACGCGCCGCCGCGCGGCCGAGTCGACCGCGCCGCTGTCGAGCCCGGCATAGGCCATCGCCCGGTTCGAGGCCTGCGCGGGTGCCGAGGAGCCGGGCAGGTCGAACATCTTCTCGAAGAAGGAGCGGTCGTCGGTCACCGCGGCGCTGAACACGCTGCGGGTCGGCTCGGTCGAAGCGCGGGGCGCGGAGGCGGCAGCGACCCGGTTCGACGCGGCGCGGGCGGTCTGCGTCCGCGGCTCGAACCGGAATTCCTCGGGGCGCCGCAGCGGCAGCGGCACGGTGAGCGCGACGCGCGCCGTCGGCGCGGCCGGACGCGGCGGAACGGCGGGTGGCATCACGGCGGGCGGCGCTTCGGCCATCTCGGCCGCGGGGAGGGCGGCCAGGGTTGCGACCGGCTCGGGCGTCACCGGAGCCTGGAAGGCGAAGGTCTTCGGAGCCTGTCGGACGAAGCCGCTTGTCGCACCGTCGAGGACCGGCGCGGGATCGAGCATCCAGGCGAGGCGGCCGGGCGCGACAGGCACGGTATCAGTCGGTTCGGCCTCGCTCGACACCTGCGCGCTCTGCGTAGGGACGGGCACTTCGCCGTCCTGCGGCTGCAGCAATCCGGCCCCGGCGAGGCCGCCAAGGGCGGTGAGCGCCAGCACCGCGAGGGGCGGCCCGCGCCGACGGCGGACGGCGGGCAGGGCGGAGCGGCTCTGAACGAGCTCGGCGATGTCCATGCGGGCGGTACTCGACAACGCGGATCCCGCACGGCCTCCCGCCGTCGTTCCTGGCTTATCTGTGCCAGAATGACGATCGAGATGGCTTCGCCGATTAGGGAAGGATCAACCTTAAGCCTTCGTCATTGAACGGGATCTTGGTTAATCTTGCCTAAATCGCAGCCATATTCGTTCAAGCTTCGGTCGGCACCGAATTGTCCGCGCTGAACCGCGCTGCGGGCAGCCATGGCAGCCACGCTCCGGATGCGGCGCCGGCCCCTCAGTCCGACGCCGCATCGAACTGTGCCCGGCTGGTCACAGCGAATGTGATGTTGTTACATTTCATCGACCGTCCTGTTGACCCTTCGCCGCGGCGCAGCGAAGTTGCTATGGCCAAGGTTCCTTCGGACGCCTCTCCAGGGCATCCGGGGCTAAGAGGGAATTCGGTAAGCTCGTCCGGGCAAAGCCGAAGCTGCCCCCGCAACTGTGAGCGGCGAGCCCCTGTCAGGGATGGCCACTGGTGCGCCGCACTGGGAAGGCCGGGACGGGGGCGCTGACCCGTGAGCCAGGAGACCTGCCTTGGCGCGACGATGTCCCCCCGGGCGGGGTGTTCCGGCGGCGGGTCCGAGCGGCGAGAGCGCGCCCACGCGCTTCGCGGCCGGGCCTCCGCTCGAGCCCGTGCCCGCACAGCCAGAGCGCGCCCCGTGAGAGTTCGGACGAGCCTGAATGCCGTCACTGATGCCAGACCGGCCCGGCACCCGCGCTGGGTGCTGGCCGCACTGCTCTGCGCCGGCCTGCCCGGCGCGGCAGCGCGGGCGCAGGATTCGGTGACCCTGGAAGAGCTGGCGGTCGAGGGGGAGGGGCGCGGCCAGGGCAACGGCGCGCCGGACGGCCGGACGGCGGCGGCCGGCACGATCGGCCTGATCGGCCCGATGCCAGGCTACCGGGCCGACCGGGCGGTGAGCAGCACCAAGACCGACACGCCGCAGCGCGACGTACCCCAGGTCGTCACGGTGGCGCCGCGCGAGGTCATCACCGATCTCGCCGCTACCCGGGTCGACCGCGTCTTCAACTACACGCCGGGCGTGGCGCAGCAGAACAATTTCGGCGGCCTCTCGGTGTTCAGCTACGCCATCCGCGGGGTCACCACCTCCGAGATCTACAAGAACGGCTTTCCCCTGAATCGCGGCACGCCGCCCCCGCCGGACACGCAGAACGTCGAGCGCATCGAAGTGCTGAAGGGACCCGGCGGCGGTCTGTTCGGGCGCAGCGATCCGGGCGGCCTCGTCAACATCATCACCAAGCAGCCGACCGCGGAGCGCTTCGTCGAGATGGGGGGCCTGTGGGGCTCGTTCGGGCAGTTCCGCGGCACGGTCGATTCCGGCGGCGCGCTGAACGAGGAGGGCACGCTCCTCTACCGCTTCAACCTCGCCGCCGGGCGCCAGGGCAGCTTTCGCGACTTCGTGGACGGCGACCGGCTGCTCGTCGCCCCCGTACTGAGCTGGCAGATCACGCCGGACACGCGGATCACCGTCGAAACCGAGTTCCTGCGCAACCGCATCGTGTTCGACCGCGGCGTCATTGCGATCAACGGGCGGCTCGGGCTGCTGCCGATCTCGCGCTTCCTCGGCGAGCCGGGCCAGAGCACCTACCAGACCAGCAACACCATGCAGGTGCGGGTCGATCACCGCTTCAACGCCGATTGGCAGATGCGGCTCGCCACCCACTTCAACACCGGCACGCTGGAGGGCGAATCCGCCGAGATCCGCGCGATCGCCGCCGACAACCGCACCGTCTCGCGCGACCGCAACCTGCGCGACTACCGCTGGGACACGGCGATCGGTCAAGCGGAAGTGGTGGGGCGCTTCGATACCGCCGGCATCGGCCACACGCTGCTCGTGGGCTTCGAGCGCGAGAGCACCGACAGCCGGGTCGTCTACAACCGCTCGAACTTCCGCACGAGCCCCTACGCCATCGACATCTACGATCCGCGCTACGGCCAGCCGCTGCCGCCGATCACCATCCCGCGCAACAACCTCGAGCGGATCACCAACACCGCCCTCTATGCCCAGGACCAGATCAGCCTCAGCCCGGAATGGAAGGCGCTGGTGGGCGTGCGCTTCGACTTCTTCGAGCAGTCGTTCCGCGAGCGCATCCCGCGCTCCCAGGTCGATCAGACCTATTTCGCGGCGACCCCGCGGGCGGGCCTCGTCTACCAGCCGACCCCCGAGCTCGCCCTCTTCGCCAATGTCGGCACGAGCTTCCGGCCCAATATCGGGCCCGACGCCGCCGCCGTGGCGCTGTCCGGGCCGTTCGCGCCGGAAACCGGCATCGGCTACGAGGTCGGCAGCAAGATCGACCTTTACGGCGGCGGCTTGGCGCTCACCGCCACGGCCTTCCGGGTCGACCGGGAGAATGTGCTGACGCCCGATCCCAACAACACGGCCTTCTCCCTCGCCGCCGGTGCCGTGCGCAGCCAGGGCTTCGAGCTGACGGCCGCCGGCCAGATCACGCCGGAGATCAAGATCCTGGCAGGCTACGTCTACGCCGATGCGGTCGTGACCAAGGACAACGTGCTGCCGGTGGGCACGCCGCTCATCAACGTGCCGCGCCACTCGGGCAGCCTGCTCGCCGTGCACGAGGTGCAGGCCGGTCCCTGGAAGGGCCTCGGCCTCGGCGGCGGCGTGCGCGGCGTTGGCGAGCGGCCGGCGGATGCGGTCAACAGCTTCTCGCTGCCCGCCTACATCGCCGTCGATGCGCTCGCCTATTACCGCTACGAGAACTTCCGCTTCGGGCTGAACGTCGAGAACGTGTTCGACACCGAGTATTACGAAAGCTCGCTCAACCGCTTCCGGGTCTATCCCGGTTCACCCCGGCGCTTCACCGGAACCCTGACGGTGCGGTTCTGATGACGGCTCGGTCGGACGCCTGCCCGCTTCCACGCGCCCGCATCGGCGCCATCGATGCCCTGCGCGGGCTCGTGATGCTCCTGATGCTCGTCGATCACGTGCGCGAGTTCTTCTACCTGCACGCCCAGGTGAGCGACCCGGTCAACCTCGCCGCGACGCCGCCGGGCCTGTTCCTGACGCGTGCCGCCTCGCATCTCTGCGCGCCGGTCTTCCTGCTGCTGACGGGGCTTTCGGCGAATCTCTACGGACAGAAGCACGGCAGCCGGGCGGCGACCTCTGCCTTCCTGCTGAAGCGCGGGCTGTTCCTGATCGCCCTCGAAGTGAGCCTGGTGAACCTCGCCTGGACCGGCAGCCTGCTGCCGCCGATCCTCTATCTTCAGGTGATCTGGGCGATCGGGCTCAGCATGCTGGCGCTCGCGGCCCTGCTCTGGCTACCGCGGCCGCTGCTGATCGGCGCGGCGCTGGCGATCATGCTCGGGCACAACGCCCTCGACGGCCTCGTTCTGACGCCCGATCAACCGGGCTACACGCTCTGGGCGGTGCTGCATCAGCGCGGGATGATCCCGCTGCCCTGGGGGGCGGCGCGCACCTCCTATCCGGTTCTGCCCTGGGTCGGCGTCATCGCGGCGGGCTACGCGCTCGGGCCGCTCTACGCGCCCGGCTTCGATCCGGCGCTGCGCCGCCGGCGCCTCGTCGCCCTCGGCCTCACGAGCCTGGCGGCCTTCCTGGCCCTGCGCGGCCTCGACGGCTACGGAGACCCGCATCCCTGGCAGGTCGGCAAGGACGGGGTCGCGACCGCGCTGTCCTTCATCAATCTCACCAAGTATCCGCCCTCGGCCGACTTCGTGCTCGCGACCCTCGGCCCCGGCCTGCTGCTGCTCGCCCTCTTCGAGCGCCTGCCGGAGCGGCGCCTGCGCTGGCTCACCGTCTTCGGCGGGGCGCCGCTGTTCTTCTACCTCGCCCATCTGTGGGCTCTGCGCCTGGTCTATGACGGCCTTGCCGGCCTCGACCTTGCCGGCGACTCCGGGCGGATCGAGGCCGGGGCACCGTGGCAGATCTGGCCGATCGCGGCGGCATTCGCCTTTGCCCTCTACCCGGCCTGCCTCTGGGTGGTGCGGTTGAAGCGGCGCAGCGCGTGGCCGGGGTTGAGCTATCTTTAGGATCGCTCCCGACCCTGCGACCGGTTGAACCTGTCCCCTCGCCCCGCTTGCGGGGAGAGGGGGCTTCCAGGGCTACTGATACCCCTTCGGGAACGGATTCGGCTCGATCAGCTCCGGGCTTTCGTAGACCACGTCGAACTGCCCGTCCGCCCGTGCCCGCGCCACGCGGGTCTTCGACCAGAGATGGTGGTTCTCGTGGATCTTCACGGAGCCCTCCGGCGCATCCTTCATCTCGATGCCGGGCGAGGCCTCGATCACCCGGTCGATCTCGAAGGTGCCGGCCTTCTCCACCGCCGCCTTCCAGAGGAAGGGGCTCAGATACGCCGCCTGCGTCGCGTCACCGATGACGGTCTTGTCGCCCCAGCGCTTCTTGAAGGCGGCGACGAACTTCTCGTTGGCCGGATTCTTGAGCGACTGGAAGTACTTCATGCAGGTATAGGCGTCGGCGATGTTCTCGCCGCCGATGCCGTCCACCTCGTCCTCGGTGACCGAGACGGTGACGAGCGTCTGCTTCTTCAGGTCGATGCCGGCCGCCTTGAGCTGCTTGTAGAAGGCGACGTTCGAGCCGCCGACGACGGTCGAGAAGATCACGTCGGGCTTCTTGAGCTTGATCTTGTTGATGACGGAGTTGAACTGGGTGTGACCGAGCGGGAAGTATTCCTCGCCGGCGACCGTCCCCTTCAGCACGCTGGTGATGTGCCGGGTGGCGATCTTGTTGGTGGTGCGCGGCCAGATGTAGTCCGAGCCGACCATGAAGAAGGACTTCGCGCCCTTCTCCTTGCCGACCCAGTCGAGGCCTGCCAGCGTCTGCTGCGTCGCCTCCTGCCCGGTGTAGATCACGTTCTTGGACTGCTCCAGCCCCTCGTAATAGGTCGGGTAGTACAGCAGGCCGTTATACTGCTCGAACACCGGAAGCACCGCCTTGCGCGAGGCCGAGGTCATGCAGCCGAACACGGCGGCGCAATGATCGTTGACGACAAGCTTGCGCGCCTTCTCGGCGAAGGTCGGCCAGTCGGAGGCGCCGTCCTCCTGGATGATCTTGATCTGCCGGCCGAGCACGCCGCCGGCCGCGTTGATCTCCTCGATGGCGAGCTTCTCGCCCTGCGTCGTCCCGGTCTCGGAGATCGCCATCGTGCCGGTCAGCGAGTGCAGGATGCCGACGGTCACCTCCTTGTCGGTCACGGCGAGCGCACCGGCACCGGCCTCGGCGAAGGCACGCCCGGGCAGGGCGCCCAGCAGCGGCGAGGCGGCAAGGCCGAGGAGAAGTCGGCGGCGGAGATGGAAGTGGGCGTCGTTTCGGTCGCGCGAGCGCATGTCTTTTCGAAATCCTTCGAACGTCATCCGGCAGATCGGCTCGAATGACGGCCATCGGCCGTCAGACGAGTGCAGTGCCCCCGCCCGTATTTCGTCTCAGGAAACCGATTTGCATCAAGGGTATTTGCTGAGCGTCCTGCTCATATTCTTTGCGATGTGCCGCCTGACTGGCCTTTCGGAAAAATATTTACTTGCGGCGGCGGCCGGGATGGCACCCACTGAGGGCTTCGAACACGATCCGGAACACCGCCTCCATACCGGCCGATAGAGCACCGCCATCCGGCGCGAGCAGGCGCAGGCCGAGGCCGGCTCCGTTGGGCAGCGGGCTCACGCCGGTCAGGCAACCCGCCGCATCGGCCGCCTGCCTCAGGCTGAGGCCGGCCAGGCGCTCGTCGGCGGGGGCTCCGAGCACGACCATCGTACCGTAGGCGCGGTGAGATCCCATCGGCGAGGCCGCTGCCGTGAACGCGGCTCCGTCGATCCGGCCGCGCTCTCGCACCAGCGCGCGGCCCTCCGGTGTCCGGATCGTCAGGCCGAGCTCGAGCTGGTCGAACGGCCGTCCCTGACCGAGGGGATCGTGGCAGGCCACACTCTCGGTGACGATGGCCCGGGCGCCCGGCTCGGCGGTGATCTCGGTCGAGACCGCGAGGTGGGCGCCGGGAAACAGGATGAGCGGATCGGGATTGAGCGCGAGCAGGGCATCGCCTGCGATCGTCAGCCGCGTCTCCTGGCGCGTGGGCTCCGGCCCGCCGCGATGCACCACTGTGCCGGCCTGCGTCGTGACGTGGACCCGCGCGCCGGCACGCGCAGCGATGTCGAGGGTGAGATGGTCGGCGGCGTAGAGCCCACCCGAGGCCGATTGCAGGTAGAGGGTGGCGAGATCGGGACTCTCCGGATGCATCCGGAAGGCGCGGGTGATGTGGAACGGGTAGGGCACGGTCTGCCGCGACAGCACGGTGGTGCCGCCGCCGCGAGCGAAGACCAGGGAGGCCCGCACCCGGCGCCCGACCGGCGCGGGGGCCGCCTCGGCCGGGGCGGGCGTTTCGGGCTGGCCGTCCAGCGACAGAGCCATCAGGGCGCGAACAGCACGGCGCGGCAGATCGCGTCGGCCACCGCCTCGACACCTTCGCCGGAGCGGGCATTGGTGGCGGCGACAGGCTTCTCGCCCCGCACCCGCGCGGCCTCGGCCAGCATGCCGGGCAGATCCACGCCGACATGGGGCGCGAGATCGGTCTTGTTGATGACGAGGAGGTCGCAGCGCAGCACGCCGGGCCCGCGCTTCCTCGGAATGTCGTCGCCGCCCGCGACGTCGATGACGAAGATCCACCAATCGACGAGATCGAGGGAGAAGGTCGAGGCGAGGTTGTCGCCGCCGGACTCGAAGATCAGGAGCTGGAGGCCGGGAAACTTCGCCTCCAGATCGTCGCCGGCGGCGATGTTGAGGGTCGGGTCCTCGCGGATGACGGTGTGCGGGCAGGCGCCCGCTTCCACCGCCTCGACCCGGGCCGGATCGATCAGCCCGGAGCGGCGCAGGCGCTCGGCGTCTTCTTTCGTCACGAGGTCGTTGGTGACCACCGCGAGATCGATCCCGCGCGCCTGAAGCGCCGGGATCAGCCGCTCGATCAGCGCGGTTTTCCCTGAGCCGACCGGGCCGCCGATGCCGATGCGGGCGGCGGTGACGGGCTCGGACAGGGCGGGGGAGGGGAGAGCGGAAGCGGTCATCGCAGCATGTAGCGTTGGGCGAGCGGCAGGACGGTCGCGGGCTCGCAGGTGGCGAGCTCCCCATCGACGAAGACCTCGAAGGTCTGCGGATCGACCCGGATGTCCGGGCAGGCATCGTTCCAGAGCATGTCGGCCTTGGTCAGCGTGCGGGTGCCGCGGGCCGGCAACAGACTTTTGCGCAGGCCCAGACTCTCGCGGAGGCCGCCTTGAATCGCCAGCGGGTGGACGAAGCAGGCCGACAGCCCCTGCTTTGCGAGGCCGAAGGCGCCCCATTGCGGGCGCATCAGCATCGGCTCGCAGGTCATCAGCGAGGCGGCGGAATCGCCCATGGCGCCCCAGGCGATGAAGCCGCCCTTGATCACCAGTTCCGGCTTGATGCCGAAGAAGGCCGGGCGCCAGATCACGATATCGGCCATCTTGCCGGGCTCCAGCGAGCCGATGTGGTCCTGGATGCCGAAGGTGCGCGCGGCGTTGATCGTGTATTTGGCGATGTAGCGCTTGATCCGGGCGTTGTCGCCGAAGCCCTGCCGCTCCTCCGGCAGGCTGCCCCGCTGGTCCTTCATCTTGGAGGCTAGCTGCCACGTCCGGCAGATCACCTCGTGGATGCGGCCCATGCCCTGGCTGTCGGAGCCGAGCATCGAGATCGCGCCGATATCGTGCAGCACGTCCTCGGCCGCGATGGTCTGCGCCCGGATGCGGCTCTCGGCGAAGGCCACATCCTCCGGCAGGGCCGGATTGAGGTGGTGGCACACCATCGTCATGTCGAGGTGCTCGTCGAACGTGTTGACCGTGTAGGGATTGGTCGGGTTCGTCGAGGAGGGCAGGCAGTGGGGCAGCCCCGCCACGCGGATGATGTCCGGCGCGTGGCCGCCGCCGGCGCCCTCCGTGTGGTACATGTGGATCGTGCGCCCGCCGATCGCCGCCAGCGTGTCCTCCACGAAGCCGGATTCGTTCAGCGTGTCGGTGTGGAGCTGGACCTGGAAGTCGTGCTCGTCGGCGAAGGCGAGGCAGGAATCGATCGCCGCCGGCATCGCCCCCCAATCCTCATGGATCTTCAAGCCGAGCACGCCGGTCTCGAGCTGCTCCTTGAGAGCGGCGGGCTTATGCGTGTTGCCCCGGCCCAGAAAACCGAAATTGACGGGCCAAGCTTCCGCCGCCTGGAGCATTTTTCCCGTGTTGAACGGCCCGCCGGAATCGATGCCGACCGTGATCGGCCCGAGCGAACCGCCGAGAAGCGTGGTGATGCCGGAGGCGATGGCGTGGTCGGGCAACCCGGCGGAATCGAAGTGCACGTGCACGTCGATGGCGCCCGGCGTGGCGATCAGCCCCTCGCAGTCGCGCACCGTGGTGCCGGCCGATACGATCAGGCGGGGATCGACTCCGTCCATGATCGCCGGGTTGCCGGCCTTGCCGAGACCGACGATGCGCCCGTCCTTGATGCCGAGATCGCCCTTCACGATGCCGATCACCGGATCGATCACGAGGACGTTGCACAGGAGGAAGTCGAGCGCGCCCTGCGCCGCCGTGACGCCGGGGGCGAGGCCGATGCCGTCGCGCAGCGTCTTGCCGCCGCCGTGCAGGCACTCGTCGCCGTAGACCGCGTGGTCGTGCTCGACCACCGCGATGAGCGAGGTATCGGCGAGCCGCACGCCGTCGCCGGTGGTGGGGCCGTAGAGGGCGGCGTAGTCGCGCCGAGGGATCGTGACCATGATTCTCAGTCTCCCTCAGGCGCCTTTGAAGCCGCGGGCCCGGGCGCGCGCCAGCGCGTCGGCGCGGGCGGCGTCGGAATCGAGCTTGCCCTGCGTCAGGTTGTTGAGGCCGGTGAGTTCTTTCGCGCCGCCGAAGCCCGTGAGCGTCACCGTCTTGCGCTGGCCCGGCTCGAACCGCACGGCGGTGCCCGCCGGGATGTCGAGGCGAAAGCCCAGCGCCTTGGCCCGGTCGAAATCGAGCGCCCGGTTGACCTCGAAGAAGTGGTAGTGCGAGCCGATCTGCACCGGCCGGTCGCCGGTGTTGACGACCTCCAGGCTCACCCTCGGGCGGCCGGCGCCGAGCTCGATCTCGCCCTCCGCCGGCAGGATCGCGCCGGGCTCCAGCGTGTCGGGCGCCGCGCCCTCCGCGGGCCGGATCGGCTCGTGGACGGTGACGAGCTTGGTGCCGTCGGGAAACACGCACTCGACCTGCAGGATCGGCATCATGGAGGCGACGCCCGGCATCACGTCGCCGGTGGTCAGGATGGTCGAGCCCCAGCCGATCAGGTCGGCCACGGAGCGCCCGTCGCGGGCGCCCTCCAAGATCTCGTCGGTGATGATCGCCACCGCTTCCGGGTAGTTGAGCTTCAGCCCCCGTGCCCGCCGCTTGCGGGCGAGTTCGGCGGCGGTGAAGATCGTGAGCCGTTCCATCTCGGTCGGCGTCAGCAGCATCGGCGCGGCTCCTTTCAGTTCGCGAACAGGCGCAACTCGGCCTGGGCCTGGCGCATCGCGGCGATCTCGATCAGTGGGGTGAAGCCGGTGAGCTCGATCTCGCCCTCCGGTTCGGGCACCCGCTCATCCAGCAGTTCGGCGATCAGCGGCAGCGCGCCGCTCAAGCTCCGCTGCGCCTCGATGGCGCCGATCGCGCCGAGCCGCACCGCCGCCGAGGTCAGGCCGCTGGCGAAGAGGTAGCCGGAGACGGAGGCCGCATTGCGCTCGTCGAGGCCGAGGGCTGGCCACAGCGCGCCCTGCACCACGGGAAGATGTCCGAGCAGCCGGCTCGCCCGCACCGCCGCGCGCAGTTCGGCGGCGCCCGGCGTGGCGAGACGGGCATGCGAGGCGAGCAGCGAGGCGCCGTTGCGGCGGCTGCCGACCCGCATCGGTTCGGACAGCGAGGCGGCCTCGAGCGCCGCGTCGATGGCCGCGAGCCGCTCGATCGCCGGACCTGCGCGGTGGGCGAGGATCAGCGCGACCCGGTCGGTGCCGGCCCAGCGGAAGCGCAGGGCGGCCGCGAGGGTGCGGGCGAGGGCCGCCTCGTCGAAGGTGGGATTGTCCGCGATCAAGCCTTCGAGGCCGTTGGAGAAGGCGAAGCTGCCGCTCGGAAAGGCGGTGTCGGCCTGCTGGAGCGCGGTCAGGGCGGCGAGCAACGCCTCAGCCCTCCTCGCCTGCATCGACGGAGTGGGTGACGCGCCCCTCCGTGATCAGCGCGCCGAGGCGGACGAGATAGTCCTCCACCGCTCCCTCCAGCGCAACGAGGATGGCCCCGCCATCGAAACGGACCCGCCAGTGCAGGTTGCCGGCATGATAGCCGAGCTCGAGCGCGTCGGCAGCGTCCACCGGTACCAGCCGCAGCCAACGCTCGGTCCCGACGCGGGCGACCAGGGCATGATGGTCGTCGAGGACGAGCACGGCCCCGTCGAACAGGAACTGATCCCGCGGCAGGGCGAGCGCGATCTCCTCGCCGGCCAGCGTCTTCGCCCGGAGGCGGCGGCGGGCCACGTCGGCGCTCGGCACCCGCAGAATGTCGACCGCGCCCTGGTGCTCGAGGTGATGCAGGCGCTCGGCGAGACCAGCCTCCGACCGGCTGCCCAGAACGCGTTGGATCACACGCATACGCCACGACTCCGATACACGACACCCCGCCCGACAGTGGGCCGGGTTGGTCTTCGGGCGCCGAAACCGCCGCGCGGTTCCTGCACCTCTCGGACCCTATGCGAAGATCAGGCCAGAATCGAGCGTAAAGAGAATTAATTTTTCTCAGAAAGAAAGCATATGTGGCGTTAGGCGCTGTTACCGCGATGCGACCAGCGGGTTGGTATCGCGGCCGCGGCCCGGGACGACCACGACGCGTCGGATCTCGCCGCGCAGATAGGCCTGCAGGAACTTGTCGTAATCCTTGAACGAGATGCAGCCGTTCGAGGCACCGTTGGGGCCGAGCAGATAGGTGTGGGTGAGCAGGCCGACGCGGCCGTAGATCGCCTCGCTGCCCCCGACCGGCGTGAGCCGGAGCGCCCGCACGCCGTGGAACGGCGCCTCGCGCTCCGTCAGGTCGTAGGTGCCCGGCGGCGTGGGGCCGCGCATCTTGAGATGGACGAAGCGCGGGTCGTCCATGCTCTCACCGAGACCGGAATGCGCTTCCAGCCGCTCGCCGTTCGGCAGGACCACGCTCTGGGCACTGATGTCGTAGACCGCGATGCCGCCTTCGCCGGCTGGCGGCGCGATCGGGCTCGGCGCGGTGAGCGGCCGGCGGGCGGCCGACTCGACGGCGCCGCTCTCCAGGGCCGTATAGGCGAGGGCCGGCGTGGGAGAGCTGGGTTTCTCGACACCGAGCAGCTTCTCGAAGAAGGTGCGGGTGTCCTCCGTCTCAACTGGCGCGGCCGCCACCGCGGTCCGGCGGGCGGCGAGCCGCTCGGCCCGGCGCAGGGCGGCGGCCGCTCCGAGGCTGGTCAACTCGGGCGGGCGCCGCACCGGCAGGGGCACGCGCTGGGCAATCGCGGTCTCCCGCGGCGGGTCCGGAAGCCAGAACAGGGCCGCCATGCCGAAACGGGCGTCGGTGGGAGCGGGCAGTGGCTGCGGGCCCCACTCGGCGAGGGCGACATCCTGCGGCTCCACGACCTCCGGTGCGGGGGGCGGCGCTTCGGCCGACCCCTGAACCGGTTCTTGAACCGGTTCTTGGGCAACGGCCTCGGCCACCACAGCCGGCGGTGCCGCCGGCTCGACCGCGAGCGGCAGCACGACGGTGTGCCGGGGCGGCAGACCGAGCGATCCGAACGGGGCGGAGGAGGCCAGGATCAGCGCCGCGCTCAGATAGGCAGCCGTGGGCAGAGCCCATGAAAGGAGAGGATGTGCCATGCTCGCGCCGCCCGAAATCTCGTCCCGGAGCGGCCTTCGCTCCCGAACCGCCCTGTCGGCACGGGCGCGATGCCCCCGCCGCCGGCTCATGTGTCGTTAACCAAATGTGCGGCGGCACTCGGCGATTCTGGGGCGAGATCGTGGTCGGGCGGGGGTAAAACCGGAGCGGACTCTGGGCCGGGTCGGCAGAGGAAGACCGCGCCCTCGCCTCCGGTGAGCGTATGTCGGACAGGCGGTTTCGCTGCTTTCGATTTCTATTCAAATATCCAGGCGCTTATCTGGTTCGGAAAAATCTCAATATATATTGATTATTGATATTAATTGTACGATATAGGCGATCTGGGTCGATGATTGCGCTTTGGATGAGGTGTGCAGGGTCCTGCAGTCCCTGAGTGCCTGAATCATTTCTGCGACCGGATATGGCCGCGAATCTGCTCGAAGGAGGCGCTGATGAGGTTCAGCGCGTGACGCCTCTTGCTGAGCAGATGCTTCATTTCGAGCTGAGCCGATCCGCGCGGCGGCCCCTCGAGGTCCGGCAGGGGCGGCAGGATATGGGCGTAGTAGGTTCGGCCGAGCAACCGGTGCAGCAGGCGTTCGCCTGGGAAGGGCTCGTTGTTGTTCAGGGCGCGCGCCGCTTTGAGAAGATTGCGGATGTCGTACTGTACGGGGCTGATATCCGGCACCTGTTTGGGCAGATCGAGCAGCGTATAGACCGCCACCCGCGCGGTGCGGATCGAGCTGTCCATCGTGAAGATGATGTCGTTCGAGGTTTCGACGAACTGGCCCATCAGGCCCAGATTCGTGCAGCCCTTCGGCACCACGTGCGGCCGGTCTCCCGCGGCGCGGGGCATGAACATCGCCGTGATGTAGGGCATGAGCGCGAGGCGTACCTTCGTCTTCGCCGCAACCGCCTCGCACTGATCGGCAATTCCGAGGTGGTAGCAGAGTTCGCTCAAGATCTCCCGGCCGGTACAGGCCGGCATCGGCTTCCTGACATGGTTTCCATCCCTGTCCATCAGGAGCGCGTAGGCCCAGAGGACCAGCACGTCCCTGGGCTGTCCCGGAAAATGCGGCTGGCGGTTGCAGGTCACGCTCAGCACCCAGTTCGAATCCGTGAAGGTGATGATTCCGCCCGTCACGGTCCTGCCCGAATAGGGATCGTTGACCGCCAACTCCCTCAATCGCTCGACGAGGGGCGAGGGTTCGCAGGTCAGCGTCACCGACTCCCACATCGATTTCTCGGTATCGCCGTAGAACTTTGCGGGTTTTCCGAAGACCGGGGATTTTTCGGCTAGATTCTTCCAGAGTGTCCAATCGCTGTCCTCGCCCGGATCATGCCGGCCGCGTTCAAGGACCGGCGCGCGGTCCATGTCGCCGTAGGCTGTGCCCTCGGTCATCGAGCCCGTCAGGGCGAAGACCACGTCCTCGGCCTCGACCGGAATGACCTCGTCCTTGCCGTCCGTCCGGGCCCGGATGCCCGTGACAGTCCGGGTCTCGCCATCGATGCTCATCGTGAGATCGTAGGCCCGTACGCCGAAGCGCACCGTCACACCGTGGCTCTGAAGGTGGCTGACCAGCGGGCGGACGAAGCTGTCGTACTGATTGTATTTCGGAAAGACGAGCGCCGACATGTCCGTCAATCCGTCGATGGCATCGAGGAAGCGGTGCATGTAGAGCTTCATCTCGAGGAGGCTCTGCCAGTTCTCGAAGGCGAACATGGAGCGCCAAAGAAACCAGAAATTCGTCTCAAGAAATCCAGGGCTGAAATATTGCTCGATCGTAATGTCGTCGAGATCTTCCTTGCGCTTGAGCAGCAGCCGGATCAGCTCCCATTGCTGAGATTTGCTGAGGCCGAACCTGGAGAAATCACGGATCTGTCCCTGGCGGTGCATGAGCCGCGCTTTGGAGTAGTTGGGGTCGCGGTCGTTGACGAGCCGATATTCGTCGAGGACGCTATAGCCCTCCGGCAGTTCGAGCGCCTGAACATCCTGGAACATGTCCCAGAGATTGTCGTAGTTCCAGTTCATCTCGCGGCCACCGCGGATGATGTAGCCGTCCTCCGGATTGCCGGCACCGTCGAGGGAGCCGCCCTCGACCGTCAGGGCGTCGAGGATCGTGATGTCCTCACCCTTCATGCCGCCGTCGCGGATCATGTAGAAGGCCGCCGCCAGCCCGGCGATGCCGCTGCCGATGATCCAAGCCTTGCGCCCTTCCACCCGCCGGTCCGGCACGGGCCGGTTGCGCATGTAGGCGCCCATCATGTCCGGAGGCGGTAGCGTGTTATCAGGCCGATGGCGCCAATAGGCCGCCGACGCGTCCGCTTCGACGATGAACTCGCGGCCTTCTTGGCTCGGATGGGCCCCAGCCATAGCGCTTCTCCCAGGAAAGCGGACGGTGTCCTGGCTCCGGTGTGACGGATCCGGCCGTTAGCGATTCGCCGTTGCGGGCATGGCCGCCGGGCGAGGGCTTGGCCCACGCACGGTTGAAACCCTACTTTGCACGCCGGAGCATTGTCTCGGCCCAACGGTCGGGCAATCCAATGAGGCAGATCAATTGATGCTGCCGATTTGTGGGGTAGGATTGGAAATCCGCTCTCAAAGCTTGGTGAGGCGAAGGTTGCGTCTAGGCAAAGACACGGTTCAGAGTAAGGGTGTATCTGTAGATCTGCTTTGATTGCCGTGCATTTCAGCCGCATCGCAGATTTTGGTGGGCGCATGTGCGCTGCCATCGCTTCGGCGCTGGGTTTTCGGCGGGTGCGCGACGCCGAAGAACTTCCAGAGCCATCGCGCGGAGGTTGCGCGGCGGTCGGCGAGATTTTCGGTGGTGATGCCGTCTGCTCGTTCCGGGTGTGTCCGTCGCCGGTCGGCGTCGGCAGGGTCGGTTCGGCATCCCGACCGAGCCGCCTGAAACACCCGTCGCGCCTCATTCAGCGAGGAGAAACGAATGGCCGAGCTTGTGGTGATTGGCTTCGAGGGTCCGCACGAGGCGGACCGCGCTCTGAACGAGTTGGCACGCCTGCAGTCCGAATACCTGATCGATCTGGAGGATGCGGTGGTCGCCCTTCGGACTTCCGACGGCAAGCTGCGGCTCAAGCAGAGCGTCGATCTGGTCGGAGCCGGGGCGGCCTCCGGCGGCATCTGGGGCGCGATGTGGGGCTCGCTGGTCGGCCTCCTGTTCCTCAACCCGCTGCTCGGACTCGCCACGGGGGCCGCTCTCGGCGCCGGTGCGGGGGCCCTGTCGGGCAAGCTCGCCGATTACGGCATCAACGATGATTTCATCCGCTCCGTCGCCGAGGCGGTGCAGCCGAACACCTCGGCCCTGTTCATCCTCGTGCGCCGAGCGCAGCCGGAGAAGGTCCTCGCGCAGATGTCGCAATTCCGGGGGCGGGTGATCCGCTCCTCCCTCTCGCCGGAGCAGGAGAGCCGCTTGCAGGCGGCTTTGACGGGACCGGAGGTGTCGATGCCTGGAAGCGCCGAGGCGGCATCGCCGTCCGCCGACGGCACGGCCGCACCGGCGCCGGGGGTCGGCGGCAGCCCGCAACCTTCCGCCGGCGGCTCGACCGGTCCGACGGGCGCCTGATCGGCCTCGGATCGAATCCGGGCCGCCCCTCCTTCGGGACGGCGGATTTGCGCCTTGCTCAAGCGCCGCACGGAGCTTGCCGATACGGTTGTCCGCTTCGATCGGGCGCAATGCCGTAGGGAGTCCTTCGATGGAAGCGGTGTCGCCAGGACGCCGCCCCAGGACGCCGCCTCAGGCCGGGATCAGTCGGCGGCGCCGGTTCGGGATACCGCGCAGGGCCCGTGCGACCTGCTCGGCCGAGTAGGGCTTGCGGACGAGGTCGAAGCCGTGCGCGTCGTCCTGCGCCAGCACGTCGCTGTAGCCGGTGGTCAGGATGATCGGCAGGTTCGGGTGGCTGGCCTTCAGCCGCCGGGCGAGCTCGACCCCGCCCATCCCCGGCATCACCACGTCCGAGAAGACGGCGTCGAACCGGAACGGCACCTTCTCGAACTCGACGAGCGCCGCCTCGGCGTCGTGCGCCCAGACGATCGAGTGGCCGAGATCCTCCAGAAGCTGCGTGCAGAAGCGCCCGACATCGAGGTTGTCCTCGACCACGAGCACGCAGAGCGCCCGCTCCTCGGCCGGGACTTCGGCCGCGTCCTCGCCTGTCTTCGCCTCCGGCTCGGGCGTGTCGACTTGGGGGAGATAGAGCGTGAAGGTGGCGCCGTTCCCCAGTTCGCTCGCCACGTCGATGTCGCCGCCCGATTGCTTGGCGAAGCCGATGACCTGGCTCAGCCCCAACCCTGTGCCCTTGCCCACCGCCTTGGTGGTGTAGAAGGGCTCGAAGATGCGCGTCAGATGCTCCGGTGCGATCCCGGTTCCGTCGTCGGACACCGAGAGCGCGGCGAAGGGCCCGGCCGCGCCGGCATGACCGCGGATCGAGGGCAGCGCCGCCCCGCAGGCGAGCCGGAGCGTCAGCGTGCCCTCGCCGGCCACCGCGTCGCGGGCATTGACCGCGAGGTTGACCAGCGCGGTCTCGAACTGGCTCGGGTCGACCCGCACGTGACAGGGCGTCTCCGGCACCTCCGCGACGATGCGGATACGGGTGCCGGTCACCGCATTCAGCATGTCGGCCACGCCGCGAAGCCGCTCGCCGAGGTCGAACACCTCGGGCTTGAGGGGCTGGCGTCGGGCGAACGACAGGAGCTGGCTCGTCAGCTTGGCGGCGCGGTCGACGGTGTCCGACACCGCCTCCAGGTAGCGGCTTCGCCGCTCCTCCGGAAGGTTCGGACGGCGCAGGAACTCGACCGAGGAGCGGATGATGGTCAGCAGGTTGTTGAAGTCATGCGCCACGCCCCCGGTCAGCTGCCCCACGGCCTCCATCTTCTGGGCATGGCGGAGCGCCTCCTCCGCCCGGGCGAGCTGCTCCTGGCTGCGCAGCCGCTCGGTGACGTCCTGGGCGTACTGGAATGCGCCGATCCGCCGTCCCCCCGTGTCCCGCAGCGTCGTGAACCGAAGCTCGTAGGAGGGACGCCGGCGCTCCGGATCACCGAACGCTTCGACCAGGGAGAACTCCTCCCCGGACAGGGCGCGGGACCAGACCGCCTGCGCCGCGGCGCGCTGGTCGGGGTGGCCGCCGAGCAGGACGAGGAGATCGTCGCCGACCCCCGGCCGCACGCCGTAGAGGCTCTCGAACTCGTCCGCATAGGCCCGGTTCACGGCGAGCACGCGGTAATCGTGGTCGAGTGCGGCCACGAGCGCGTCGGTGGTCTCGAACACGTCGGCCCAGAGCTTGCGCTGAGCGAGCGCATCCGCGACGCGCCGCTCCAGCGTGGCGTTCATCTCCTGCAGCCGCTCCTCGGCGAGCTTGCGGTCGTGGACATCCTCGACGACGCCGTACCAGCGGATGATCGCGCCGCCCGCGTCGCGTCGCGGCCGGGCGCGTGCCCGCATCCAGCGGTACTCGCCGGTGCGGGCGATGCGGATGCGGTAGTCCACATCGACCGGCTCGCCCGAGGCGAGGCAGTTCGCGAACACGGTCATGGTCCAGGGCACGTCATCGGGATGAAGCGACTTGGCCCAGCCGGCGCCGTCCGGCTCGCCCGGGGCCTGCCCGGTCAGTTCGAGCCAGCGGTTCGAATAGGACGTGATGTTGCCGTCCGGGTCGCAGGTCCAGGGCACCTGCGGATTGAGCTCGACCGTGTGGCGGTAATGGTCCTCGCTCTCGCGCAGGCGCCGCTCGCCGAGAACGCGGTCCGTCGTCTCGGCCGTGACGCAGAACAGGCCGCTGACGGTGCCGGCCTCGTCGTAGGCGGGCGAGTAGGTGAAGGACCACCAGCCCTGCTCGGGTCTCCCCTCGCGCGAGAGGTCGAGCATGACGTCGGTGAGCGTCTGGCTCTCGCCCGCCAGGGTCGCGTCCACCAGCGGGCCGATCTCGTCCCAGATGCTCGCCCAGACCTCGCGGAAGGGCTGGCCCAGGGCCGTCGCGAGCCGGTAGCCGAGGATCGGCCGGTAGGCGTCGTTGTAGAAGCAGAGCAGGTCCGGTCCCCAGGCGAGAAACATCGCCGTGGGACAGGACAGCATCAGCGACAGCGCGCTGCGCAGCGATTGCGGCCAGCGCTCCGGCGGGCCGAGCGAGGTCGCCGACCAGTCGCGGGCGCGGATCTCGGCGCCGGTCTCTCCCCCGGGCGGCAGGAACGCGAAAGCGTCATCCATGATGCGCGAAGCCCGGGCCCCGAAAGTCCCCGCGCGCCGGCCTGTCCACCGCCTCGCACTCGGCGATGGTCGGACGGCCGGTCACAGCCGGTCGAACCGCGCCCGTCGGGCACTGCACGTTTCCAGGGGGGCGGCCAAGCATGGTGGTTGGATAACCTGTCGATTCATCGCGGGCGAGCCTCTCGGCCTGCGCCATTTCAGCATGTCCTGGATTGTAACCGGTCTGGTCGGCCGCCGGTTGCCACTCGATGCCGCAAGACAGTTGTGACGGTACGGTGCATGCATCCGGCACCCTTCATCGCTCGACGCGCTGTCATCGCCCACAGATCGGCCTCACTTTCGCCTGAGCCGGCCCCGCATGGTGGAACAATCCGGTAGCCCCAAGCCTGTCTGAACGATGAACCCCGCCACGACGAGCGAGCGAGAGGCTGCGCGCCTTCGCGCCTTGGACCGCTACCGGTTGCTCGACACGCCGCGCGAACAGGATTTCGACGAGATCGCGGAGGCCGCCGCCGAGCTGTGCGAGGCGCCCATCGCGTTGGTCAGCCTCGTCGGCGAGGGGCGACAATTCTTCAAGGCGGAGGTCGGCCTCGGCGTGCGCGAGACGCCGCTCGAGACCTCCTTCTGCCGGCAGGCCATCCTGCACAACGACTTCCTCTACGTGCCGGACGCGGCGCGCGACCCGCGGTTCGCCGGCAATCCCCTCGTCAGCGGCGAGCCCGGTCTGCGCTTCTATGCCGGCGCCCTGCTGAAGACCGCCGAGGGCCACCCGATCGGCACCGTCTGCGTCCTCGACACCCGGCCGCGCGAGCTGTCGGAGCGGCAGCGCCGCGGCCTGATGCGGCTCGCCCGCCAAGCCATGGCGCAGATGGAGCTGCGCCGCTCGCTGCGGGAGCAGGCGGAGCAGCGCCTGCTGCACGAGCGCATCCTCGACAGCGCCCTCGACTACGCGATCGTGGCGACCGATGCCGAGGGCCGCGTCGCCCGCTGGAACGCGGGTGCCGAGCGCATCCTCGGCTGGACCGAGGCCGAGATGCTGGGTCGGGCCATCGATGCGTTCTTCACCCCGGAGGATCGGGCGGAAGGCCGGCCCGAGGTCGAGATGCGTCTGGCCCGGGAGAACGGCAGCGCCCCGAACGAGCGCTGGCACATCCGCCGGGATGGGACCCGCTTCTGGGCCTCGGGCGAGATGATGCCGCTGACCTCCGAGGGCGGCGCCCTCATCGGCTACCTCAAGATCCTGCGTGACCGGACCGGGGCGCGTGCCTCGGAGGCGGCGCTGCGGGAGAGCGAGATGCGCTACCGCTCGCTGGTCGAGGTCAGCCCGCAGGTGGTGTGGTTCGGCGACGAGGCCGGCAACATCACCTACTGCAACGCCTACTGGTACGATTACACGGGGCTGCCCCCCGGCGAGACCGGCGAGGCGAGCTGGATGGGCGTGATCCACCCCGACCATCGCGCGCGCGTTCGCGACGCGTGGCTCGCGGCGGCGCGGAGCCAGGGCGCCTACGAGGTCGAATTCCCCCTTCGCCGGGCCGATGGGCAGTATCGCTGGTTCCTGTCGCGGGCGCGGCCCGTGCGCGACGAGGCGGGCGAGCTCCGGAGCTGGATCGGCACCACCCTCGACATCCACGAGCGTAAGGTGGCCGAGGAGCGTTTCGAGGCGCTCACCGAACTGGCCCCGGCCATCATCTGGTTCGGCAATCCGGACGGCAGCCTCAGCTACCTGAACGACCGCTGGTACGCCTATACCGGCCAGACGCCGGAACAGGCGCTCCCGCTCGGCTGGGGCGAGGCCATTCACCCGGACGACCTCGACGGCCTGCTCCTGGCCTGGGACACGGCCCGCACCCGCGAGATCGTCTACGACACGGAGGCACGCCTGCGGCGTCGGGACGGAACCTATCGCTGGTTCCTGATCCGGGCCGAGCCGCTGAAGGATGCGAGCGGCGCGGTGGTCGGCTGGCTCGGCAGCAACAGCGAGATCCACGACCGGCGCCAAGCCGAGGAAGATCTGCGCAAGGCGCGGGAGCAGTTGTACCTCGCCGTCGAGGCCACCGGCACCGGCATCTTCGACTACGACCTCGTCACGGAGAGGCTGGAATGGGACGTGCGCACCCGCGCCCTGTTCGGCCTGAATCCTGAGGCGCCCGTCAGCTACGACGTCTTCCTGGCGGGCCTGCATCCGGACGACCGGGACTGGGTCGATGCGGCGGTCAAGGCCGCGCTCGACCCGGCCGGTAGCGGCAGCTACGACATCGCCTACCGGACCGTCGGGCTGGAGGACGGCGTCGAGCGCTGGGTCGCTGCCAAGGGACAGGTCTTCGTCGCCGAGGGCCGCGCCGTGCGCTTCATCGGTACCGTGCGCGACGTCACGCAGAGCCGGCGGGCCGAGCAGGCTCTGCGCGAGACCGAGGAGCGTTACCGCCTTGCGGCCCGCGCCACCAATGACGCGATCTGGGACTGGAACCTCGCCACCAACCACGTCCTCTGGAACGAGGCGCTCACGGTCGCCTACGGCTATGCGTCGGAGGCGGTCGATCCGACCGGCGACTGGTGGATCGCCCACATCCATCCCGACGACCGGGCGCGGATCGACGCCTCCATTCACGCCGTCATCGACGGGACCGGCACCGCCTGGAGCGACGAGTACCGTTTCCTGCGCGCGGACGGCAGCTACGCCGACATCCTCGATCGGGGCTACGTCATCCGCGACGGGCACGGATCGGCCGTGCGGATGATCGGTGCGATGCTCGACATCAGCGAGCGCAAGCGGGCCGAGGAGCACCAGCGCCTGCTCACCGGCGAGTTGCAGCACCGGGTCAAGAACACGCTCGCCCTCGTCCAGGCGATCGCCAGCCAGACCTTCCGCAACGCTCCGGATCCGGACGCGGCCCGTGAAGCCTTCGCCGCGCGCCTGATCTCGCTCGGCCGCGCGCACGACATCCTCACCCGGTCGAGCTGGACCGAGGCCCCCATCATCGAGGTCGTCGAAGGCGCCCTGGCCGTCCATCGCGGTGCCGCGACGGCACGCATCCGCGCGAGCGGGCCGGGCGTGCTGCTCGGCGCCAAGGCCGGGCTCTCGCTCGCCCTGTCGCTGCACGAATTGGCCACCAACGCAGTCAAGTACGGCGCACTTTCCAACGAGGCGGGATCCGTCGATCTGCGCTGGCACGTGGTGCACGAGGGAGAAGTGCCCCGCTTCTGCCTGACATGGACCGAGCAGGGCGGTCCGCCGATCCTGACGCAGCCCTCGCGCCGCGGCTTCGGCTCGCGCCTGATCGAGCGCAGCTTCGCCGCCGAGGTCGGTGGAGAGGTCAAGCTCACCTACGCGCCGACCGGCCTCGTCTGCCGCCTCGAAGCGCCGCTTGCCTCGATGCAGGAACCGCGCGGCGAGGCCGCCGCCTGAGGCGACGTGGGACAAGGTTCGGTCCGGACGGCCCGGCGGACCGATCCCCCGCGTCGGCGCTCGAAACAGGGGCGGCCTCGGCATCGGGGCGGCCAATGCCGGGTCGGACCGCGCGTCGGCGACGCGTACGTATGAAAAAATTCAGGCTTGTGCATACTCACGATTTGAAGTCTGGTACCGCTCGGATGCCTTGAGCCCGGGTTGCCCGATGTCGCCGCTCCTGACACGCCTGCTCGCATCGGCCGGCACACTCGACGCGACAAGGCTTGCCAGTCTCGCACGCGATCCGGCCGTGGCGGGGAACGCGTCGCAAGCCACGGCGCCGCCCGCACCGGTGAAATGCGGGGCCACGATCCCCAGCCCGGCCGCGGGCCTGAAGGCCGCTTTGTCTTCTCCGATCCCGGCCCTGCCGGACACCACCGTCGTGGTCCGCGCCGCGGAGATCGCGCGACCGGGCTCACCTACGGCTTTGCAACAGGAGCACCGCCCCGATGAAACCGACCGCCCTCCTCGCCGCCCTTCTCGCGCTCACCGCCCCGGCCGCCGCCCACGACCTCTGGCTCGACCCGACCGGCAGCGGCGTGCAGGTGCTCTACGGGCATCCCCACGAGCCGGAACTGCCGAGCGCGGGCAAGCTGATGAGCCTGACCGCCTACGAGCCCGCCGGCGCGGTGGCGCTGAAGGCCAGGCTGGAGGCCGGCCCGGCCCCGACCCTGAGCGCCGCCCA
>Ga0233425_10000951_pt1 | contig 69358 bp, 49 predicted proteins | sample Watercolumn_Towu_2_FD_181712 | JGI IMG/M metagenome (GOLD analysis project Ga0233425, IMG submission 181712) | Freshwater microbial communities from Lake Towuti, South Sulawesi, Indonesia - Watercolumn_Towuti2014_140_MG | ecosystem: Environmental > Aquatic > Freshwater > Lake | place... | reverse complement strand
GGGAAAAATCGCCGACATCCTCCAGGCCCGCGGCCAGCTCGACGAGGCCCTGCGCATCCGCACCGAGGAACAGCTCCCGGTGTTTGAACGCCTCGGCGATGTGCGCTCCAAGACCGTCACCCTGGGACAAATCGCCGACATCCTCCAGGCCCGCGGCCAGCTCGACGAGGCCCTGGCGCTGCACGCCGAGCGCATCCCGCTGGCCGAAAGCCTGGGCCACATCGACAGCATCGCTCATATCAAGTATTCGATGGCCGGTATCCGCTTGCAGCGCGGCGACCATGAGCACGAGGGCTTACAAACCATCTACGACGAACTGGCCGAAGCTTACGGTATTGGCCTAAAGCTCGGCCGCCCGGATTACATTGGCGGCATTGACCAACTGCTGGCGCAGGTCATGGCCATGGGCGGGCTGAGAGACGAGGCTTTGGAAGTGCTGGATCAGGCGGAGGCGGCGTACCGGCAGCTCGGCCGGGACAACGGCGTGGCACAGATTCGGCAATTGCGGGAGGCCATCGCCCAACGGGGGTGATGGTTCGGTTCCCAATGACCTGGCCTTCGCAGGAGCCGAGGGGAAAAACGGCAAGAACTTCAATGGGCCTTGGCATCCTTTGACGAGACTGGATGCGTCCTTGGTGGTGACCTGCCAACGATTGGGGTCAGACCGGCGTCGGCGCACGGGAGTCTACGCCGGGTTCGATGAGCAAGTCGGTGTTCCCGACATGGCCATTCTGCCCGCCGGGGTTGCGTGGGCCTTTGGGTTACGGGGTTTTGGGGCGATTCGGGTCGGTGGATGGCCGCCTGTCGGACATCCCAGAAAAGCGCCGAGAATTTCATTCCGGCTCGCTGCGTCCGTCACCGGGAAACACCGTTTCCCAGTGACTCGAAAAATCAACGAGTTGTGGCAGACGAATTGGCCGATATCTTCGAGCACGCCATGCGTCGACGGTTCCCCGACGGGGATTATCGCTTGCACCTTGAGACGACCGGTCATATTATTTTTCCATGAGCCGCGCAACCCTCAAACTGCTGACCCGGGACAAGATACTCGATGAAGGTGTAAGCCTGCTGATGGAGCACGGCTACCACGGCACCGGATTGCAGCAGATCCTAGACCGGGTGGGGGTACCCAAGGGTTCCTTTTACAACTATTTCGGCAGCAAGGAAGAGTTCGGCGGCGAGGTGATCCGACACTACATCGAACCCTTCATCGCCCTGTTGGAGCGCCACCTGCACCTGCCCAACCGCTCGGCGGCGGCGGCCCTGCAGGCCTATTTCGACGAACTGATCGGCGAACTGGAACGGCGCGGCTACAAGGGGGGCTGCCTGCTGGGCAACCTCATGGGGGAGATCGGCGATACCAGCGACCATTGCCGCTCGGCCCTGCAGGATGCCGTACACGGTTACCGGGACAAACTGGGGGAAGGGATCGCCCGTGCCCAGCAGGAAGGAGACTTCCGCACCGACAAGCCAGCGGCAGAATTGGCGGATTTCCTGACGGATGCCTGGCAGGGCGCGTTGCTGCGCATGAAGATCGAGCAGTCCACCCAGCCATTGAAAGCTTGTTGCCACAACCTATTGGGAGACCTGTTCCGACCCTAAAAATTTTGCCCTAAATCGAGACGACCGGTCATATCAACTCACGGGAGACCACCCCATGCCCAAGTACATCATCGAGCGTACCATTCCCGGTGCCGGCCAACTGAGTGCCGGTGAACTTCATGCCATCTCGCAACGATCCTGCGGGGTGCTGCGCGAACTGGGACCGGCCATTCAATGGATCGAGAGCTATGTCACCGACGACAAGGTCTACTGCGTGTACCTCGCGCCCAGCGAAGACCTGGTGCGCAAGCACGCCGAACAAGGCGGCTTTCCGGTGGACAGTGTTCGCCGGGTGACCAGCCGCATCGATCCCACGACCGGCGAATAAACGCCGGCACCACCACAAGATCAACGAGAGAGGTTATGCACCCATGAGCACCATCCCATTCCGCACCCGGATTCTTCGCAATCTGATCCTCGGCGCCACCACCACCCTGCTGGCCGTTCCACCGACGGCGCTCGCCGACGAAACCTGTGCCTCCCCCTACATGAAGAAGATCACCGGCCAGGAGGATTACGTCTACGTCTGGACCTTGGGGGTCGAAGGCCTCGGCGACGCCCAGGACAAACTGGTCACCGTGGACGTCAACCCCAAGTCGGCGCAGTACGGCAAGGTGGTCGCATCCCTTTCGGTGGGCGGCCGCAACGAGGCCCACCACTCCGACTTCACCGACGACCGCCAGTACCTGTGGGCCGGCGGGCTGGATACCAGCAAGATCTTCATCTTCGACGTCAAGTCGGAACCAGGCAAACCCAAGCTGCACAAGACCATCACCGATTTCGTCGCCAAATCCGGCGGGGTGGTGGGTCCCCACACCCTGTATGCCCTGCCCGGGCGGATGATCATCACCGGCCTGTCCAACAACAAGGACCACGGCGGCCGCACCGCCCTGGTGGAGTACACCAACGAGGGCAACTACGTCGCTACCCACTGGATCCCCACCGACAGCGACCTGCGCGGCGCCGTCAAGACCGGCAAGTACGCCGACGGCTACGACTACGACGTGCGCGCCCTGCCCCGCAAGAACCTGCTGGTCAGCTCTTCCTTCACCGGCTGGAACAACTACATGATGGACTTCGGCAAGATGCTGACCGACCCGGAAGCCATGAAGCACTTCGGCAACACCGTGGTGACCTGGGATCTCCACACCCTGCAGCCCAAGAAGGTGTTCGATGTGCCCGGAGCCCCTTTGGAAATCCGCTGCGCCTGGGGCGAGACCCATAACTACTGCTTCACCAGCACCGCGCTGACCTCCCAGATCTGGCTGATCTACGAGGACGACAAGGGCGAATGGCAGGCCAAGGCGGTGGCCGACATCGGCGATCCCGGCAAGGTGCCGTTGCCGGTGGACATCTCCATCTCCAACGACGACCAGCTGCTGTGGGTCAACACCTTCATGGACGGCAACAGCCGCGCCTTCGACATCAGCAACCCCCATGCGCCCAAGCAGATCTACGAGAAGCACATCGGCGCCCAGGTCAACATGGTGTCTTCCAGCTGGGACGGCAAGCGGCTCTATTACAGTTCGTCGCTGCTGGCCAACTGGGACAAGAAGGGCAAGGACAACGAACAGTTTCTGAAACTGTTCCATTGGGACGGCAAGGAACTGAAGCCACAGTGGACCATCGATTTCACCGCGGAAAAACTGGGACGTCCCCACCAGATGCGGTTCGGCGCCCTTTCCCTCTATTCCAAGCTGGCCAACCGGGCGCCGGAAAATTTGAGTGCCGGCAACCCCTGAAGCCGAGCCGCAAGCGGGGCTCGTCCCGTTTGCGGCCCGCGGTCTGGCGCAGCACGATCGGCAAGGCGTCAGGGCGCTGGCGCAAACCGTGCTGTCACCGTCTGGGCCGCTTCCAGTGTGAGTTTGCAGACCTTCTGCCCCGCACACTCCCCGCTCCAATCCACCAGCACCGAGCCGCGGTCGGGCCGCGCCACCAGGGTGACGCGGCTGCCCGCACGAAAAGCCGCCTGGCAACGGCGGCCGCAGCGGATACCGGCAGGCCGGCTGCGCACCTGGCCCGCGCCGGTCACCGCCACGGCCAGTTCCAACCGGTCCGGCTTCGGCTCGAACAGCGCCTCGACCACATGGGTCTCTGCCATCTTCAAGACACATCCCCGCCTGCCGCTGCAATCGCCCGACCAGCCGGCGAAGCGGTAGCCGGCGGCGGGGACCGCCCGCAGGACGACGCGGGCGCCCCGGGCGAAGGAACCGGCGCAGTCCGAGCCGCAATCGATGCGGGAGGGACGGCTCGCCACGCGGCCGGCCCCACCTCGCCCCACCAGCAGTACCGGCTTGTCCGGAACCTCCGATCCGAGGCGGCGGATGCGGCCATGCCCGGCATCGGCCACATACAGATTGCCGGCGCCGTCCAGCGCCAATCCCGAGGGGTCCAGGTCGATCCCGCTCGCTACCCCATCGCCGACTTCCGCTCCGCCCCCGGCGACGGTGGAGATGACACCCGCGGCATCCACCTGACGAACCCGCCGGTGACCCCGGTCGGCGATGAACACATTCCCCAGCCCATCGACCGCCAGATCCACCGGCCCGCCGAGGGCCGCCGCGGTCGCCGCGCCACCGTCGCCGAGACCGTCGGCAGGGCTGCCGCCCCCTGCGACCGTGTCGATCAAGCCGTCCGCGGTGATCTTGCGGATCCGGTTGTTGTCGGTGTCGACCAGGTACCAGGAGTCGTTGGCGGCGACCGCCGCCGCGGGACGGTTGAGCTCCGCCGCGGTCGCAGCCGAGCCGTCTCCCGAGAACCCCGGCGCCTGCTCGTCGACCGCCACCCCGGCCACCGTCACCAGTCCGGCGCCCGCCGGGTCCACCCGGCGCACCCGGTGAAACCCGGTATCGGCGATGAACAGACCGCCGCCGGCGTCCGGCGCCACCCCCGACGGGAAGTTGAGGCTGGCGGTCGCGGCCGTCCCATCCTCCGGGGCACAGGGCACAGAGGTCGAGCGGTATAGATCGCAGAACACGCCACCGGCGACGGTGCTGATCACGCCCCCCACCTGGACCCGCCGAACCCGGTGCTGGGGGGCATCGGCGATATAGAGCGTGCCCAGGGATCCGACCGCCACGCTCCGTGGAGCATGCAGCGCCGCCCGCATCGCGCTGCCGCCATCGCCCGTATCAGCGCCGCCGCTGCCGTCGCCGGCCACGGTCTCGATGGTCCCTGAGAGGCCGACCCGGCGCACCCGGCCATGCCCGGTATCGGCGATGTAAACCCGCCCGGCGGCATCCACCGCCACATCGGCCGGGACCGCCAAGATCGCCTGCGGCGCCGGCCCGCCGTCGCCAATGTCGCCGCCTGCCACCGTGGTGATCAGGCCGGTGCTGTCGATCCGGCGTATCCGGTCGTTGCCGGTATCGGCGACATAGAGGTTGCCGGAACCGTCCACCGCCAGCGCCGACGGGCTGCTCAGCCGGGCCGCCGGCGCCGCACCCCCATCGCCGCCGAAGCAGCCGTGCTCCTCGTAAAGCCTGCTGTTGTCGTAATAGATGCAGTACAACCCTCCGGCCAGAGCGGAGATGGCAGCGTCGGCGCCGATCCGGCGTATCCGGTGGCTCTCGGCATCGGCGACATAGAGATTGCCGGCGACATCCCTCGCCACCGCAACCGGGGCACGCAGCGTGGCCTCGGCCGCCTTGCCGCCGTCGCCATAGGAACAGTCGGCCAGATGGCCTTGAGCCCCCAGGTACCACAGGTACTCGCAGCCGCCGCCGGCGACGGTGCTGATGACGCCATCGGCATCGACCCGGCGGATGCTGGCGAGAGTCTGCTGATTACACGTCGTGGTGGGATTGCAGGACGAAGCATCCCGCCATCGGGAACGGTCGGCGATGACGATCCCGCCGCCATCGGCCACCAGCCCTACGGGATGATCCAGCTGAGCCTGGGCCGCAGGGCCGCCGTCGCCGGAGTGTCCCGCGGTGCCGGTGCCCGCGAAACTGGTGATGGTGCCCTGCCCGTCCACCCGGCGCACCCGGTGATTGGCGGAGTCGGCGATGTAGAGGAACCCGCCGGCGATGGCGAGCCCCTTCGGCTCATCGAGCCGGGCGCCCGAGGCGGCGGCTCCGTCCCCGGAAAAACCCGCGGTTCCGGTACCCGCCACGGTACCGATGAGGCCTTGGCCGTCGACCTTGCGCACCCGGTGATTGCCGCTGTCGGCAATATAGAGGTTGCCGTCGCCATCGACGGCGATGCCGGTGGGATCGGCCAGATTCGCCTGCAGAGCCGATCCGCCGTCGCCGCCGAATCCCGCAACCCCGGTTCCCGCCACCGTGGTGACGCTGCCGTCGGCGCTCAGCTTGCGTATGCGGTGATGGCCGGTATCGGCGATGTACAGATTTCCCGCCCCGTCGAGCGCGATGCCTCCGGGAGCAGACAGCCTGGCCTTGGCCGGCGGGCCACCGTCGCCCACGCCACCGCCGCCGGCCACGGTCACCAGCGTTTCCTGACCGGTAAAACCGAGCGCCGCCCCATGTCCAGCCACCCCCAGCAGGATCGACAAGATTCCCGCCGCGCGCCATCCGACCGTCACTGTGTTCATGGCATGACCTCCATCGCTGCAGGGCTATTGTGCGGCCATTGGATCGGGAACGGAACCGCCGGCGCGCAGAGGCGCCACCCCGGAAGTTCGCAGACCGCCCAGCTTGCCGAGCCATGATGACCGCAGCGGACGGAAAATGGACGCAGGAAGTCCCGGCCGAAACGGCCGAGCGAGAAACCATCGAAGGCGTGGCGAACGATGCGAACGGGAAGCTTCGGCGAGGCTGCCGGGAACGCTAGTGCACCATCCCCCCGGCAACATTCGGTGAACCGGCAACCATGCCACGCAGGTGAATGCGGATAATCAGCCGGGCATAGCGGAACAGGGCGGAGAAGGTGTTTTCAGTGAGCTCGCGCTCGATCATGATGGATGACATGACGCCTCCCGAATGTTCCGATGCCGATCAGTGCAGCCTTCGATGAGGTCTCTCGGCGAGCGGCCTCATCGAAGGCCGGGTGGGAGGTTCGCCCGGGGATGCCCCGAGCGAACCGGGACCACTTATTCGATGGTGACCGAACCGGCGGTCGCGACCGACTTCTCGCCGATCGACAGATTCAGGTTTTCCGCGTTGGCGGAAGCATTCAGCACGGTGCTGTCCTTGACCTCGGCGCCGCCCCGGATGTTGACGGAACCGGTGGAAGCCAGCGATTCCTCGCCGATGGACAGGTTCAGGTTCTGGCTGTTGAAGCTGGTGTTGGCGATGGTGGAATCCTTGATTTCGGTGCCTTCCGCCATGGCGGCCATGGAAGCGGCCAGGAAACCGGTGAATGCGATGCTCTTGATGACAGTCTTCATGGGAATAACTCCTTGCGTCTGGTTTGTTGGTAGATGACCCGGCGGGTTGTTCCCGCCCGTCGCTCACCACTTCGGGATAGCTCCCCTATTCGTTGGTAGCGGACGGAACATCACCTCCCGCTGCGGCGCCGGATACCCGTGTCCCCTACCCAGAAACCTGCGGCCTGTGGCCGCACCTTGCTTCCTTCTCCCTCCGGGAGAAGGTGGCCCGACAGGCCGGATGAGGGAGAGAGACCACTCGGCTCCAGGGCACAATCCGCGGGCCGTGGGGCCGAGTGGTCTCTCCCGGTCGCTGGAAGGTGCGAGCGGCTACACCGGCTGCTGCCGCTCAGAACGCGCCATCGAGTGCGTCTGCGCGATCCAGCAACACCCGCCGAATCACCTCCCCCTGCGCCTGGCGCCAGTCGGCTTCGGCGTTGCCGTGGACGCCCTGCTCGTACAATTGGTAGGCGCGCCGATCGATGGCGGCGCGGTGACGCCGGGTCAAGTCATGGATACAGCCGTGGTAGGCCTCCCAGGCGGGGACCGCTTCGGGACGGCCGGCCAGGATCAGCCGAATGGCGTGTTCGGGATCGAGTGCTTCGGCCAGGGTGAGATAGCCCAGCACCGTCAGCGGCCCTCGCCCCAATCCCGCGGTACAATGCACATAGGTGCGGTGGCCGCACCGTTGCAGCCGGGCCAGAAGGGCGATCGCCCGGGGCAACTGGCGCCGCATGTCGGGGATGTCGAAGTCGCGGATGGGATGGCGCGCCATCACCAGACCCAGCGCGGCGGCGGCGGCCGTCATCTGCGGGTAGTCGATGTTCCAGTACGCCAGGCAGTCGTCGTGCTGCACCGAAAATACCGCCGACACCCCGGTTTCGTCGCGGATGCGCCGCAAGTCGTCCGCCGTCATCGGGCAGCTGCCCACCAGGATGCGCGGCGTCACTTCGGCCCAATTCAATGACCACGTCCACATCGACCGTCACCTCGAAGCAGCCCGTTGCGAGATGGCTGCGGCGCCCTGATCGGTAAACTCACTCCGCCCTCTTCGGCGTCGCTGCAGGAGCACCGGGACAGGACCCACTCCATAGCCAACCCGTCCAGCATGTGGCCTTTCGATTCGCTCAAGCGCAAGAGAATACTCCGCGACGCCTTGCTGGCCGATGCCCTCTGGCAGCAGACCCGCGCGAACCATCCCATCCTGGCACGGCTGCAGCCCGACGAACTGGCGCGGCTGCGCGAGCTGACCACGCTGTTCATGCACGAGAAGCTGTTCGAGCCGGTGCGGGGATTGGCGCTGGACGACGCCATGCGCGCCATGATCGCCGTTCAGGCCTGCCTGCCCATCCTCCACTTGGGGCTGGACTGGTACGACGATTGGCGCACCGTGGTCGTGTATCCGGGACAATTCGTCCGCCGGCGCGAGCTGTTCGACAACTCCGGCGTGATGCACGAGTGGCGCGAGGTTCTGGGCGGGGAATCCTGGGAGCGGGGTCCGGTGATCCTGTCCTGGGCGGATGTCGACGCTTCGGGCCTGGGCGAGGGTTACAACGTGGTGATCCACGAAATGGCCCACAAACTGGATATGCGCAACGGCGATGCCGACGGCTTCCCCCCTTTGCATCGGACCATGAAGCCGCGGGCGTGGACGGATGCCTTCACTTTCGCTTACCAGGACTTGAGCCGGCGGGTGGACGGCCATGACTTCGCGCCGATCGATGCCTATGCGACGGAAAGTCCCGCGGAGTTTTTCGCGGTGGTGAGCGAGTATTTCTTTGAGCTGCCCCAGTTGCTGGCCGACACGTATCCGGAGGTCTATCGGCAACTGGCGGCGTTTTACCGGCAAGATCCCTTGAAATCCAGCGCCTAAGCGGGACTTAGGGTGTGGCCGCCAATCACTTCCCGATCTTTTCCTGTAGGAGGGGGCTTTAGCCCGCGACCGGCGCCTAGTCGCGGGCTAAAGCCCCCTCCCACCCGCAAGCTGCCAAAGGTCCGCGAAGTTGTCTTCGGGCATATCCTTAGCCGGGAGGCGGAGCCGCTCCCGGTGAGCCTGTCGAGCCCTGACTGCCCGAACATCGGCGGCTGTACACCGAAGATGCCAAGGCCTGGCTTTTCCTGCACCGGGAAGCGGGCGCAGACCGCATCTCGGCCGCGCCGCTTGCCCATTCCCGCCCTCAGCCGCCCGCTTTGACGCCGGCGTCGGCTTCCACCGGAATTTCGCCACCCTTCTTCGGGCGATACAGCCGATACACACGATAGCCGATGATGGCCATCACCAGATAGAAGGTGAAAGCCAAGCCGCCCGTCAGTTTTCCGGCCAGCTTGCCGTAATTGGTCGGCGGCGGCAGCGCGACGCTGAAGGGAATGCGCAGCTGGTCGTCTTCGGTGACCGGGCCGTCGCCGATGGTCACCAGCAGGGCATAGTGGCCGGGCTGGCTGATGGCGACCTGGGTGTCGGCGGTGCCGTTCTTGTAGATTTTGGGGCTGGTCTCGTTGAGGGTGGTCTTGATCTCCGGGGTGCGGCCATCGTCGAAAACCGATTCTTCCACTACCCGCAAGGCGATGGGGGTCGAGCGAACGTCGCGGTCGAGCAGGTCGACCGACAGATAGACGCGGCCGGTGGCCGGTATCTCCTGGCAATACTTTGCGAAATCGGTTTTCTCGCCGGCTTTGCGCCCTTCCTGCAGGGCGGTGAAGTGCACCGCGTAGAAGTCGTTGGCGATCAGGCAGCTCATGGCCGAACCGGAGTAAGTCTGGCGTCCGTTGAAAGGATCGCGCTGGGACGCCGCCAGGGTGTCGCCGCACAGCAGCCCGAGCACTGCAATCACTTGAACCGCAAAGGCGATCGTCGATGGGTGGGGTGATCTGATCATGGTTGAATCCCTCATTTGGCTTGGATTTGGAAATAGTACTTGCCGCTCACCACATGGCCGTCTGCTGAAAGTACCCGGTAGCGGACCATGTATCGTCCGGGCACGAGCTTTTCCACCGATGCCCGCAAATGGGAGTGATCGGTGAAATCCTGATGTGCGTCGTGTTTGTCGACCCGCTTGCCGGCCTCGTCGACCACCGCCAGCGCCAGAAACTCCTGGCCGACGCCTTCGTTGAAGGTCAGCAAGACTTCTTCCGGCGCGTCGCTGACCACGGCGTCCCGGTCCGGCAGGGCCTTGACCAGGATGGCGTGGGCCAGCCGCACGGGGCTTGCCGGTTCGGCGCCGGCAAACGGGTTTGCCGGCCCGATGCGGACGGGCGCCGGTTCGGCGGCCTCCACCGGCGACTCCCGCCGGACCGCGATACTCGCCTCGGCAGCACCGGCCACGCTCGCCAACACCCAAAAACACAGTGCCAACCTCTCCCCTCTGCTCATCTTCATGTCGATCTCGTCGTTGTTGTCCAAGGCGCCGATGTGTCCGCAGCTTTCCGGGATGCCGGGGGCGAATGCAGTGCCAAAGGCGGCTAGAGCATCGCCGTCACCAGGACCTTTCCCACACGATCCCGCCGTTCCGTCCAGAACACCCGAAAGCCCTGGGTCGTCACCAGGATGCGGGGATGGTCGGCGATCGCGCCGGGGTCGGTCAGGGTGCGGGGCTCCGACCAGCCGGTTCCTGCGTTGTCGGACTGGACGACGCGAATGGCCGAGCCGGAAGCCGATTCCTCCGCATAGACGAGGGCCACCCGGTTCGAACCCCGCGCGGCGACGTCGCCCTGCCGGTCGTGACCGTCGCCGATCCGCAGCAGCGGTTTCCAGTGTTTGCCGCGATCCCGCGAGCGCAGATAGAACAAACCCGGCGTGGTCTGCTGCCCGGTCCAGACCACCCCGTGCAGCAGGTTGCGGCCGCCTCCAGGCTGGGCGGCGAGGCCGCCGCCGCAATGCGGACAGCCGGAGAACTGCCAGTTGAACTGGCCTACGCTGGCCAGCCTCTGCCAATCGCCGGAGCCGCGGCGCTGCGCCGCCAGCGTCATGTCGTGCGGCTCGACGTCCCGATACAACACCGACAATTCCCCGTTGGGCAACAGGAACAGCCGGTTCCAGCAGCAGGTGCAGACGCTGTCGTCGATGGTGGTTTGCCCGACCCAGGTACGGCCGCCGTCACTCGATGCGGCATAGTGCAGCCCCTGGGTGTCGCCTTTCTCCTCCCGGTCATCCAGCCACACCAGGTGAAAGCGTCCGGCGCCGTCGGCCACGAGGTCCAAATAGCTCTGGTTCCGGGTCGGGTCGCTGCCGGCGGCCGGTGAATCCGCCAGGGTCCAGTGGACTCCACCGTCGCCGGAATAGGCGGTCACCATGGGGCCGGCACCGGGAATCTCCCCGCCACCTTGCCAGGCGGCCACCAGATTTCGCCCCGCCGCGGCCAGTTGGGCATCGTTGCCGCGCCGGGCGATGGGGCCTCCCGAAGGCGGTTCCGGCAGCGCGACCGGGGTCCCCCAGCTGGCACCGTCGTCGCGGGAGCGCACATACATCAGCCGATGCCGCCCGCCATCGGCGCCGCGTGCCGCGATCAGCGCGTGCAACGCGCCGCCCTGGCGGTACAGGTCGAAACTCTGCACGTCGTGCAGTCCGAAGTCTGCCAGGACATCGGCCCGGGTCGCCGCGGCCCCCGGCAAGGGACCGGCCACCCAGGCCAGGACCGCGGCAATGGCCCGGCCGGCGAGTCGAAAGCGTTGAGGGCTGGAACGAACGATCACGCGGATTTGGCTGGCGAGCCCCATGATGAGGACGGAATACGCACCCCCGTCGAAACCGGCACGGTCGCGGCGTTTGGGGACTAGCTGTGGAATGAAAATGTCGTGCCAAGAATTTCGGCATGGCCGATCAGTAGCTTACGGATCGACCGCGCCGGATGGCTGCGTGATCTAACGGAATCTTCTGCGCCATATGCCACGACCTCAGCCTGGATAAGCGCCATCCAGGGATGGATCGGAGCACGATCAGGAATCGCAGCCGGCAGCTGGACACTGGAGCCGGTCGCGGGAGCCGCGACCGGGCGGGGGAAGTGGGGCGATCCGGGAAAGACTGGACGTGGCTTACAGCCGGTGGGTCTCGAGCTGGAGCCCGCGTTCCTTGTAGTGGCGGTAGCGCTCCCGCCCCCAGTTTCGGCGGGTTTCATCCTGGTCGATGATCTCGGCGATGCGCTGATAACCGGCGGGATCGAAGTCGTCGGACGCCAGGTTGATGCAGAAATCGACCGCCTCCGGCGGCGGCAGGCCGGCAGGACCGACCCAGACCGGCACCTCGGCGGTGGCGGCGGTGGTGAGTGCGTGGGGTACGAAGCTGCCCTGGCGAAAGGTCCACAGCAGATCGTCCACCAGGGCCGCCTCCCGTTCGGAGGCGGCCCGGACATAGACCCGCAGTCCCAGCCGCCAGGCCTTTTCGGTCAGCTTGCAGGCCAATAGCCGGCGGCCCTGCTCGTCGGCATCGGGCAGCACATAGAAATCGACCCGGCTCATCCGGCCCGGTCGATCAAAAACTGCACCAGCAGCGGCACCGGGCGGCCGGTCGCACCCTTGTCGGCGCCGGTCTTCCAGGCGGTGCCGGCAATGTCCACGTGGGCCCACTTGAAGTCCGAGGCGAAACGCGACAGGAAGCAGCCGGCGGTGATGGTGCCGCCGTCGGGGCCGCCGATGTTGGCGAGGTCGGCGAAATTGGACTTGAGCTGCTCCTGGTAGTCCTCCCACAGGGGCAGCCGCCACACCCGGTCGGCGGCGGTGTCGCCGGCGGCGGCGACCTGGCCGGCCAAGTCGTCGTCGTTGCTCATCAGGCCCGAGGGGTGGCGGCCCAGGGCGACGATGCAGGCGCCGGTCAAAGTCGCCACGTCGATGACCGCAACCGGTTCATAGCGCTTGGCATAGGTCAGGGTGTCGCACAGGATGAGACGGCCTTCGGCGTCGGTATTGAGGATCTCGATGGTCAATCCGGCCATGCTGGTGACCACGTCCCCCGGCTTGTTGGCGGCACCGTCCGGCAGGTTTTCCGAGGCCGGCACCAGCCCCACCACGTTGATGGGCAGGCCCAGCTCGGCGACTGCCCCGAGGCTGGCGATGACGCCGGCACCCCCGCACATGTCGTATTTCATCTCGTCCATGTTGGCGGCAGGCTTGAGGGAAATGCCGCCGGCATCGAAGGTCAGGCCCTTGCCCACCAGCACATAGGGCTTGGTCTTGGCGGAGGCGCCCCGGTACTCCAGCACGATCAGCCGGGCCGGCTGGCGGCTGCCCTTGGAGACCGACAGGAATGCCCCCATGCCCAGCTCTTCCAGCTCCGATTCCCCCAACACCTTGGCACTGAGCTTCTTGTGCTGCCTGGCGAGCTTCTCGGCCTGCTCGGCCAGGTACGATGGGGTGCAGACGTTGCCCGGCAGGTTGGCGAGGTCGCGCAGCAGCAGCATGGCGCGAGCGATGGCCTGGCCCTGGGCGAGGCCGAGCTCGCCGGCTTCCCGCTGATCCGCCTCGATCCACAGCTGGAGCTTGGCCAGCTTGGGCGGCTTGTTGTCGCCGTCTTTCTTCAACTGAGTGAAGCGGTACAGGGCATGGTCGAACACCTCGACGGTCTGGCGCATCTTCCAGGCCAGGCCACGCTCCTTCACCTCGGCTTCGTGCAGCGCGCTGACCGCGCTCTTGGCCCCGGCATCCTTCAGCGCCTTGATGGCTGCCGCCAGAGCCTTGCGGTAGACCGCGCCGGTCAATTCCGTCCGCTTGCCCAGCCCCACCAGCAAAACACGCTCGATCTTGCCGTGTCCGACATGGTTGATCAGCAGGGTTTCCCCGCCCTTGCCCTCCAGGTCGTCCCGCTTCAGCAGCTTGCCCAGCAACCCGTCCAGGACCGCGTCCACCTTGGCGGCGGTCTCGGTCAGCTTGCGCTTGTCGTAATAGCCGAGCACCAGGCAGTCGGCGTGCAATTCATCGGGGGCGGAGTACTTCAGTGAATAGTCCATGGTAGTATCGAGAGTTTGATATCAGTGAATGATCGGTTGGGACGTTCGCCAAGCTTATTATGAAATCCGGCGCAGTAAAACCTGAAAACAGAGTCCTGCGGTTCCGCCTGCCGGTCCTCGACCGCATGGTGATGAGCGGTCTGCTGGCCTCCCTGGCGGCGGTCCTGGGTGTCCTGGTGGCCATCATCGTCAGCCGCAAGTTCTTGGGGATCCTCGCCAAGGCCATCGAGGGCGAGGTCGCCGCGGAGACCTTGTTCATCCTGCTGGGCCTCAAGACCCTGTCGGTATCCATCCTGTTGCTGCCCCCGGCCCTGTTCCTGTCGGCGCTGATGGTGTTCGGGCGGATGTACCGCGACCATGAGATGGCGGTGCTGGCGGCGGTCGGGGTGGGACCGGGCCGCTTGTACCGGGCCGGCGCCTATTTCGTCCTGCCCCTGGCGGCGTTGGCTCTGGTGTTGGCGCTGAAGGTGATGCCCTGGGCCGAGAGCCAGGCCCAGACCCTCCTCAAGAAGGACGAGCAGACCTCCGACCTGCGCGGCATCAAGCCCGGCAAGTTCAACGAATTCAGCCGCGGCGATGTGGTGCTGTACGCCGAAACGCTGTCCGAAGCCGACCATCTGCTCAACCAGGTGTTCGTGCAAAGCCGCGACGGCCGGGAAGTCGCCGTGGTGGTGTCGGAACGGGGCTACCTGAAACAGACCGAGGCCGGCGAGAACTTCGTGGTGCTGGAGCAGGGGAAGCGCTACCAGGGCGTTCCCGGCCGTTCGGATTTCACCGTGACCGAGTTCGACGAATACGGGGTCCGCATCGAGGACTCGGCCACCGACAGCCGCATCAAGCGGGAAAGCCTGCCCACCGAGACCCTGTGGGTGTCGGACCTGCCCAGGGAGAAGGCGGAACTCATGCGGCGGCTGGCCATACCGCTGGGAGTGCTGGTCTTGGGCATCCTGTCCCTGCCCCTGGCGCGCATGGCACCCCGTTCCGGGGTCTACGGCAACGTGGTCACCGCATTTCTGATTTTCGTGATCTATGAAAATCTGCAGAAACTCAGCCAAGCCATGGTGATCTCCGAGCGCATCCCGACCTGGCTGGGATACGGCGGCAGTTACCTGCTCATGCTGTTGCTGGCGACCATGCTGCTGGCCCTGTCCACCGGCGGATTCCGACTGCCGGCCTGGGGCCGGAACGGAGCGGGCCGATGAACGTCATCACCCGCTACATCGTCACCGAGGTGATCAAGGGGGCGCTGGTGGCGGTCCTGGTGTTGCTGAGCCTGCTCACCTTCTTCACCTTCGCCGACGAACTGGGCGACATGGGCCAGGGCGATTACGGCCTCAAGCAGATCGCCCACTACCTGGCCCTGGGATTGCCGCAGGGCTGTTACGACTTGATGCCTTCGGCCGCCCTGCTGGGCGGCATCATCGTCCTGGGCAACCTCGCCAACAGTCGCGAACTGGTGGCGATGCAAGCGGCGGGGGTGTCGCGCAGCCGCATCATCGGCGCGGTCCTGCTGGCGGGCGTGGTACTGGGCGTAATTTCGGGGCTGATCGGCGAATACATCGCGCCCGCCTCGGAGCGCGCCAGCCACCTCCTGAAGACCACCGCCCTCAAGGAGCAGACCGCCTCGCAAACCCGCTACGGTTTCTGGGTCCGGGACGGCGACATCTACATCAATATCCGCCGGGTCGCCAACCACGAGGAACTGGGCGACATCAGCATCTACCAATTGGACCAGAACCGCGGATTGCAAACCGCCAGCCATGCCCGCAGCGCGCTCTACCAGGGCGGCGGCTGGCGGCTGGAAGGCATCCGCAGCACCCGGATCGGGAGCGACGCCATTCGTTCCGACAAGCGCAAATCGGAAGCGTGGTCCTCGATACTCGCCCCGGAATTGCTGAACGTCTTCGTGTTCCGGCCCGAGAACCTGTCGGGGGCGGAACTGACCCGCTACATCCGCTACCTGGACGACAACGGCCAGGACGCCAACAGCGCCCGCATCGCGCTCTGGGAACGCATCGTCAATCCCTTCATGATCCTCACCATGCTGCTGCTGGCCTTGCCCTTCGTGCTGGGAGTCGGCCGCGAGGCGGGTTTCGGCCAGCGGGTGGTGCTGGGCGTCACCATCGGTCTGGGGTTCTACCTGTTCAACCGGATGTTCGGCCACTTCGGCCTAATCTACCAGATGCACCCGGTGTTTGCCGCCACCTTCCCGACCGCCCTGATCCTGGCTGCGGCCCTGCTGAGCCTGATCCGCACCAGCCGCTGAACCCCAGGCCCTCAGGCCCAATCGATCCGGGTCCCCGACAACAGGTCGTGCCAGCTCGCGCGTTCCGGCGAGAGCGCCGGCCACAGAAACCCCAGCCCGAAGCCGGCCAGCGACAGCCACGCGGCGGCGAAACGGAGGGCGGCGCGGTTCCAGCCCACGGGCTCGCCGCCCGTGCCGTAGAGCCGTATGCCCCAGGCACGCATGCCCAGAGTCTGGCCGCCACGTACCCACGACCACCCGAAAAACAGGAAACTGACACCGACCAGGAATGCACCGTACAGCGGATGGTGCGGCCGGACCGCCTCGCCGCCGGTGAACGGCAGCCAGCAGGCGGTCGCCACCGCCAGCACTGCAATCAGCAGCAGCACATCGTATGCCGCCGCGGCCAGGCGGCGCATGAGGCCCGGCCGCGGCCGGCGGCCAGGCGCGGCGGAGAGTGCTTCCGAGGCGGCGCGCCGCACGGCAGGGTCAGGAATTGTCCGCGCGGTGGAATTTGACGCCGAAAAACATGGACAAATAGACCAATCCGCCCAACAGCAGCAGGCACAGGATCACCGGCGGGCGGATCAGCGGCAGGAAGGTCAGCAGCAGGAACAGCACGATGAATGCGCTGGTGTGAACCGGATGGGCGATCAACGCCTGTTTGTCGAATCTGAACGTCATAGCACTCCTCTCCTAACGATATGCCGGCCGCCGGCCGGTCCGAAACCAAGCTGCGCCCCGTCCCGGCAGCATCCGGCGAACGCGTACGGCGCCTCCAACGGCTCGGGCTTGAAGTGATTTGCGGCTGGCGATTCTAGCACAGCCCCCCGCCGGCTCCCGGCCCCGGGGCGAAACCACGTTCTTTCCGGCACATCAATCCTTTTGCGCCATGCACTTGAGCATCCCGACCAACTGCTTGAAAGGCATCGGCTCGGAAAACAGAAATCCCTGCACATAGTCACATTCCAATTGCACCAAATACTGCAGTTGCCGGCGGTTTTCCACCCCTTCGGCGACCACTTTCAATTTAAGCCGTTTCGCCATGCTGAGGATGGCATCGACGATGGCGGTGTTCTCCCCCAATACCCCGATCTGCCCCACGAACGAACGGTCGATCTTGATGTGATCCACCGGCAGCTTGTGCAAATAACTCAGCGAGGAATAGCCGGTCCCGAAATCGTCGATGGCGATATGGATACCCGCCTGGCTGAGCCGGTGCAATCCGGCGAGAACGTCTTCGCGCCCGTTCAGCAACAGGCTTTCGGTGATTTCCAAAGCCAGCAGTTCGGGCGGGAAACTGGTGGCTTGGAGAATCTGCAGGACCTTGTCGGCGAAATTCCGGCTCGCCAGCAGCAACGGCGAAACGTTGACGGAAAGCCTGAGGTTCTTGATCCCGTGACGGGTAAGCTGACGCATCTGCCCACAGGCCTTCTGCAGTGTCTGCAGATCCAGGTCGATGATGATGCCCGTCTCTTCGGCGAGGCTGATGAAACGGTCGGGATACAGCAAGCCGTCCTGGGGATGCTGCCAGCGGACCAGTGCTTCGAGGCCGAACATCTTCTTGGTGACGGCGTCGATCTGGGGCTGGTAATGGACGTCGAACTCGCTGTTTTTCAATGCCGTCCGCAGATCCTGCTCCAACTGCAGACAGCGCATCGCATCGCTTCCCAGATCGTGGCTGAACAGGCTGAAGCCGTTCTTGCCGGAGTTCTTGATCTGATACATGGCCGCATCGGCGTTGCGCAGCAAGTCCTCGTAGCTGTTGCCATGGTCGGGATAGATCGCGATGCCGATCGACAAACCGACCACCACGTCATGGCGGCTGAGGGAGAACGGCCGTTCCACCGCTTTCAAAATCTTCTTGGCCACTCGAATGGCCGCGTCCAGCGTCTGGCTACCGGGCAATAGCAGAGCGAATTCGTCGCCACCCAGGCGCGCGAGGGTATCGCTCTTGCGCACACAATCGAGCAAGCGCTGACTCAGCAGCTTCAGCAACTGGTCTCCGGCATAATGCCCAAGCGAATCGTTGATCAGCTTGAAGTGATCCAGATCGATGAACATGATGGAAAATCGACCGTTGTCCCTTTGCTTCTGCGTCATCACCGTGTTCACGCGGTCCTGAAACAAGGTCCGGCTCGGCAAGCTGGTGAGCGCATCGTGCAGCGAGTGAAACCAGAGTGCTTCCTCCGTCGCCTTGCGTTCGGTGATTTCCCGGGCGGTGCCGTAGACCTGTTTATTCTCGCCCTGGCCTCCGCCATTGATGAACGAGAAGGCCTGAATTTCGAAGTACCGCCTTTCGGTACCGGAACCGGCCGGGCTGAGCGCAACCTCAAGACTGCGGCACTGGTAAAGGTCTCCGAGAATTTCCTGAAAGAATCGGTCGAGATTGGAGACATCCGACGCCGAAGCGATGCGATGAAACGAGGTGCCGAGCAGTTCCTCCGGAACGTAGCCCAGCAAGTGATTGAAGCGCGCGTTGACGAAGCGGAACCGGCCTTCCTCGTCGATGACGAAGATCAGATCCGGAGAGTGTTCGACGATAAACCGGTTGAGCAGGTTGGTCTGCTCGAGGGCCTGCAGCATGGCCTGGCGATTGCGCTCCAGATGGCGCTTGCGCAGGGAGTTCCTTACCGTGACGAGCAACTCCTCCGGCACGTAGGGCTTCTTGATATAGTCGTACGCGCCCAGTTCCAGAGCCCGTCCTATTTCCGCAAACGCACGGCTGCCGCTGACCACGATGGTCACCACGGGCGATCCCGAATTGTGCAACTCCATCATCACCTGAAACCCGTCCACGCCCGGCATCTGCAGATCGAGCAGCAGCACGTCGTAGTCCCCGCCGCGCAATTTGACGAGAGCTGCGGCGCCACCGTCGGCCGAATCGATTTCATGGCCGTGCATGGCCAGCAAGGTTTCGAGACTCGCGACCATGCGCGGATCGTCGTCGACCACCAGGATGCGGCCTTGCTGTGCCGCGAGGGATTCGTCGTTCGGGACCAGTCCGCATCCCCGTGCGGGGAACCAATGATTCATGACTGGACCGTTTCGCTGCTCGGCAACAGGACCTGGAACCGAGTTCCTGAAGTCCCTGTCTTGCATGTGAGCCGCCCCCCCAATTGATCGATCAGTTTCTTGGTGATGCTCAACCCTAAACCCGAATGTCCCTCCCCTTTGGTCGACTTCATCGGCTGAAATAGCTGCATCATGACGGGATCGGGCAAACCCGGTCCATCGTCCGAGACCGTGATTTCCACCCACCGAGTCCCTGATTCGGCATACACCGAGGCAGCCGATAACCCGATACTGCCGCCTTCCGGCAATGCCTCGACGGCGTTCTTCAACAGGTTCACCAGAACTTGTTTCAAGTGCCCGACGCGGGTGCGAACCACCAGCGCCCGAGACGGAAGATCCACGCTCAATTCCACCCTGCGCGTCGCGCACAGGGTCGTTCGAAAAATGTCGGCGACACCGCCGATCACCTCCGAAATATCCTGCAATTTCTCGCTAGCCGAGTCATCGCCGGTCTCCCGCAAGCGCAGGAGTATCGAACCGATCCGATCGATCTCCTCGCCGATCAAGGCAATTTCACTGCACGCCAGAGCCTGGTCGCCGATGCGCATGCGCAGTACATCGAGGTAGTTGCGGATGATGCTGAGCGGATTGCTGGCCTCGTGGATCGCCTCGCGAAGCTGTTGCCGCAAGTCGTCGTCGGGCGCCGCAGCCCCCCCCGTAGTGGTGGCTTCCCTCAGATTCTGCAATGCATCGGCAATCTGTTGGCGCAACAGATCGAACAAGAAAGCCTTGCCGGCGCCGGGAAAGGGTTGGCCGCCACTGACCCCGAGCGCCAACACGCCAACCGTCCGGCGATCATGCACCAAAGGTACGGCATAGCAATGATCGGGTTCGACGCGCCTGATCAATTGCTGGTCGAGTACACTCCCGCCACCGTGCACGATGGGACGAACGGCGCGCTGCCTGAACGCGTCAACCAGCTGGCTGTTGCTGCCTGCGATATTCACGGCGATCGTGGGCATCCCGCCGCTTTCGCCGTAACCACCCTCCAGAGTGCCGCCAGCGTGATCGAGGAGAAACAGCATCACCTTGCGGACCGGCATCAGTAACGCCAGGCAGCGTTGCGCCCCCTGCTCAAACTCGGCCGGACCACGGATAGCCCACAATTCCCGGGTCGCCTGGCTGGCCTCTCCGATCATACCGAGCAATTCTTGCAACCGGATGACATCCCGCTGCTGAGAGGCCTCGTCGCCTTGAAGATTCAAGGCGCTGGCAAGCTGCCCAACCTCCTCCCTGGTAGCCGCGAGCATTTCCCGGAGCAAGGATTGATTGAGGCCGAATAGTCCGTCGGAAATGGTCCAGCCCTCATCGGCTCCCCCGCGGAGGCGAATCGCCTCGCTGCTGAGCGCGACGATCTTTACGAGTTGGTGGGCATCGCGGAGGTTTTCCATGGATTCATGGTGAAAACACAGGGCATCCGCCAGATACGGCGACAGTCCAGAATGGAGCGCAATATCCCCACCCAAGCGCGGGTGCGTCGTACCGAACAATTTTTTTTCCCGAGCCAACTGGTCGGAATCGGCCTCCTCAGCATCCAGCCGGACCTCCGCAGGGGCGTAGGACGCCAGTACCAGTTCGCCGCAGTTCATCAGCAGTCCGGCCAGGAAAGCCTCGTCGAGATTGGCATATCCCACCAATTTGGCCAATCTCCGTGCAAAATGCGCGGACGTCAGCGACCGCCACCAGAAAGCGCGAAGATATTCCCGAGGGAGACCTTTGAAACCATCGACGAACTGCCGGAAAACCATCGCCAGAACGATCGACCTGACCGATGACATACCCAGGCGAATGATGCTTTGCCGCAGACTGGCGCTGGCGAGGGCGCGGCCATACTTTCCGGAATTGGCGACCGCCATCAGCCGCAAGGTGAGTGCCGCGTCGCGCTGGATGATGTTGGCAAGATCCTGCAGCCCGGTTTCGTCTTGATGCAGTGTCTCGACGATGTGTAGAAGGGCCTCGGGCAGCGACGGTAAGTCGTGAATCAGACTGTGAGAGTTGATATTCATACCGTCGGGATCCGCAAACTCTCGGATAGCGGGTGGGTGCTTTACAAAAAATTGGAAGACGACCAATTAACATGAGTATCGGTCGATTTATGGCAAAACTGCAAGAAAGCCCTGTCGGTTCACCAACATCGGAACTGCTGCGCGGGAGCCACTTGAAATCGAACCGCAAAACCTCCGCAGGAGGTCGGCCGAGAGGCCGCAAGGCACGCCAACCCCGCCCGTTCCGGCATTTTCACTCCACGCCTGGCGTCCCCCTTCGACGGCTGGCGTCAATCATCGGCGCAACAATGCCTTACGCATGATCCTTGTGTCTTGCCAGCCGATCCCGCATAATGCACGCTCTTTCGGTCAGGGCGCCGCCCTGACGAGAAGGTCCCGTTTCTATGGCGAGTCGTGTTGGTCCCCTCGCAATGATACGCTGTGAACCCCGCCAGGCCCGGAAGGGAGCAACGGTAACAGCGGACTCGTGTGCCGGGGTGTGGCTTTCACGGCTTGCCTCCATTTCTTGCTAGCTCCCGAGCAATCCAACGCCGCCATGGCTTACCAGGCCCTCGCTCGCAAGTGGCGTCCGCGTAACTTCAGCGAAGTCGTCGGCCAGGAACATGTGGTCAAGGCGCTGACCCATGCGCTCGAATCCGACCGCATGCACCACGCCTATTTGTTCACCGGCACCCGCGGGGTGGGCAAGACTACCATCGCCCGCATCCTCGCCAAGGCGCTCAATTGCGAGAACCGCCAAGGCTTCGATCCCTGCGGCGAGTGCCTGACCTGCCGCGAGGTGGACGAAGGCCGTTTCGTCGATCTGCTGGAAGTGGACGCCGCCTCCCGCACCAAGGTGGAGGACACCCGCGACCTGCTGGAGAACGTGCAGTACGCGCCGACCCGGGCGCGCTACAAGATCTATCTGATCGACGAAGTCCACATGCTGTCGGGCCACAGCTTCAACGCGCTGCTGAAGACGCTGGAGGAGCCGCCGCCCCATGTGAAGTTCCTGCTGGCCACCACCGATCCCCAGAAGATTCCGGTGACGGTGCTGTCGCGCTGCCTGCAGTTCAACCTGAAGCGGCTGCACCCGGAACAGATCAGCGGACAGATGGAAGCGATCCTGCAGGCAGAGCACATCGTCTACCAGCAAAACGCCGTGCGATCCCTGGCCCGTGCCGCCGACGGCAGCATGCGCGACGGCCTGAGCCTCTTGGACCAGGCCATCGTTCATGGCGGCGGCAGCCTGGAGGATGGCCCGGTCAGCGCCATGCTGGGCACGGTTTCGCGGCTGCCGGTGTTTACATTACTCGACGCGGTCGCCGCCGGCGATGCCGCGTCCCTGTTGGACCAGGCCGGTCAGCTGGCGGAACGGGCGCCGGATTTCGCCGACGTGCTGCAGCAGATGCTGATCGTGCTGCACCACGTGGCGCTGGCCCAATGGGCGCCCGATGCGGTCCGCCACGACGACGATGCCGATCGGATTCTCGCCCTGGCCCAGCGCATCAGCCCGGAGGATGCCCAGCTGTTCTACCAGATCGGGCTGATCGGCCAGCGCGACCTGCCGCTGGCACCAGAACCGCGCATGGGCTTCGAAATGGTGCTGCTGCGCATGCTGGCGTTCCGTCCCGCAGGTGCCGATGGAGCCGCAGCGAAACCGGCAGCTGCCGCGACATCGGGCTCCACTGCCCTCAACGCCGCCGCCCCACGCAGCGCGCAGCCCTCCCGTGCGCTCGCCGAGGCGCGGCCTGCCGCCCTGCCACATCACAAGCCGAAAACCGAAGCACCCGCCGATCCTGCGGCTTCGATCCAGACCGCCGGCCGCCCACCTGCCCCGCCCGCTGCACTCGCCGCCGATGGAAGCTGGCCCCGGATGATCCAATCCATGGGCTTGGCCGGCATTACCCTGCAGTTGGCCAACAATTGCGTGCTGGCAGGCATGGATGAACATACGGTGACCCTCACTCTGGACCCCCAGCTTGCCCACATTCGCACGCCCCAACTGGAGAGCAAACTGGAAAAGGCCCTCCAGACCCATTTGGGCAAGCCGGTCAGGCTGCAGTTGAACCTGGTGAAGCCCGGCCAGGAGACCCCGGCCCTGCAGCAGCAGCGGCTGCGGGAAGAGCGCCAGCGCGCCGCCGAACAGGACATCGAGCAGGACGAAACCGTCAGGGCGCTGAAGGAGCGCTTCGACGCCCGCATCATTCCGGGTTCCGTCAAACCCGTCGATTAACCTTCCCATCGGAGCCCTCCCATGAAGAATCCCCTCGCCCACCTGATGCAGCAAGCCCAGCAGATGCAGGAGAATATCAAGAAAGCCCAGGAGGAACTGGCGGCCATGGAAATCGCCGGGGAGTCGGGCGGCGGTCTGGTCAAGATCGTGATGAACGGCAAACGCCAGGCGCTGCGGGTCAACATCGACGACAGCCTGCTCAAGGACGACCGCGACATGCTGGAGGACCTGGTCGCCGCCGCCATCAACGACGCGGTGAACAAGGTCGGCAAGATCAAGCAGGAGAAGATGTCGTCACTCACCGGGGGTATTCAGCTGCCGCCGGGCTTTCAGATGCCATTCTGACCGATGCGCCCGACCGACCGCCTCGGCCGGCTCATGCAGGCCCTGCGCTGCCTGCCGGGAGTCGGCCCGAAATCCGCCCAGCGCATGGCCTTCCATCTGCTGCTGCGGGACCGCGACGGCGCTGCAGTCCTCGCCGAAGCACTCGCTGCCGCCCTCCAACACATCGGCCACTGCCGGGAGTGCCGCACCCTCACCGAGGGCCAATTGTGCGAGATCTGCGCCAGTCCCAAGCGCGATCCCTCCCTGCTGTGCGTCGTGGAAAACCCGGCGGAAACCTTTGCCATCGAGCAATCCACCGGCTACCAAGGCCGCTTCTTCGTGCTCAACGGCAGGCTTTCGCCCCTGGACGGAATCGGCCCCGACGAACTGGGGCTTGACCTTCTGGAAACCAAGCTGAAAGCCGGCTGTATCGCGGAACTGATCCTGGCCACCAACACCACGGTGGAAGGCGAAGCCACTGCCCACTACCTCGGGGAAATGGCCCGCCATTTCCACGTCAAAGCGACCCGCATCGCCTACGGCGTCCCTTTCGGCGGCGAGCTGGAATACGTCGATGGCACCACCCTCGCCCACGCCTTCAACGGCCGCCAGAGCCTCTGACCAGCCCTGCCCGTAGCCTCGGCACGACCATAGCCCTGGCAACCGCCAACAAATCCGATCCGTTACAAGGCATTGCGCAGAGATTCCCAATCTGCGCGGCGACCTTAAACCGGTTAAGTTTTGGTTAATCAAACCCGCCCTATCCTATCGCCACGGTCACGGCATTGCCGGACCGAACAACTTCATCAGGAGTCCATCCATGAACCGGTTTTTCAGTCGTCTCGGCCTCATCGCCGCAATGGGTCTGATCTTTTCCGCACCCGCCCTGGCCGACGGCCATGGCCGTAACCGCCACGGCGGCTGGGGCCATCATGATCGCGGCCACCATGGTGGCTGGGAACAACGCGACCGCGGACATCACGATCACTGGGGACACCATGGGCATCACCGTCCGCCCCGCGTGGCCCTCCACACCTATGCGCCGGCCTATTACGCTCCGCCGCCACCGGTGTACTACCAGCCGGCTCCGCGGGTCTACTACGCGCCTCCGCCGCCGCCGACCTATTACCAGAGTTCTGCCGGAGGCGTATTGCCGATCGTGGCGGGCGGCGTGCTCGGCGGCCTGGTCGGCAACGAACTGGGCTACGGCAGCCCCGGCGCGGTCATCGCCGGGTCGGTGGCGGGTTCGGTGCTCGGCCACGAAATCGGCCATTAGCCACCGGCCCATAGGACTTCCCGCCATGGACCGGCCTGTTTCAAGCCCCAACCTCGTTAAGTTCTGGTGCGTCGCTCAGGGGGAGTTCATCTCCCCCTTTTTTTGCCTCGCCCCACCGTCATTCCGCGCGATCATCCCGTTTCCAATACCGCACGGCGGCGCATGCGCTCCCACTGCGGGTATCCGACCGCCACCCCGGTCAACAGCAACACCCCTGCCATCGACCAATCCCCCAGCACCACATAAGGGGTAGCCCCCCGCATCGGGTAAATACTCGCACTCACCGCGGCTTCCTCGAACAACGGAGCTTGCGCGATCACCTCACCGCGCGGCGACAGGATTGCCGTGACCCCGGTATTGGTAGCCCGCAGCAGATAGCGGCCGGCCTCCAGCGCGCGCATGCGGGCCATCTGCAGGTGCTGATGCGGCTCCGGAGAGCGTCCGAACCAGGCGTCGTTGGTCACGTTGACGACATAGGCGGCCTCCGGCAATCCCATCCGGGATTCGTGACCGAAACCGTCTTCGTAGCAGATGGAGGCAGCGAGCGGATAGCCGCCGGCGTGCAGCAAGCCCTGCCGCTCGTTGCCGCGCTCGAAGTTGGCCATGGGAATCTGCAGCAGCTCGGCCACGAAGCCGAATACGTGACGGAACGGCAGGTATTCGCCGAACGGCACCATGTGGCGCTTGTAATACATGGCAGGTTCGGCGCCGACCACCACCAGGGCGTTGTAGTACCTTCCCGAATCATGGTCGAGCACCGGCATGCCGATCAGCAGGTCGGTGCGGTGACCGGCCGCCTCGTCGGCGAGTTCGCGAAGGAATCCGTCCTGAACCTGGTGATAGAAGGCGGGCACGGCGGTCTCCGGCCACACCACCAGCTTGCTGCCCCAGTGGCGGCGGGTCAGTTCGCGGTAGCGCCGCAAGGTCGCCTGCCGGGTTTCCGGGAGCCACTTCTGCGCTTGCCCGATATTGCCCTGCAGCAGCGCGGCACGGATGGGTTCGCCGGCAGATTCGGTCCAGCGGATTCCGGCCATCGCACTCCCGGCGAGCACGACGACCGACGCGGCAATCAACGCCACCAGCCGGTCGCGCCGCGACCCACCGATACTGGCCGCGACCGACAGGGAAGCGGCGATCGACGCGGTCGCGAAACCTACCCCGTAAACCCCGGCCAAAGGCGCGAATCCCAAGCCCAGGGCGGTGTCGACCTGGCTATAGCCCAATTGCAGCCAGGGAAATCCGGTCAGCAGCCAGCCCCGCAACCAATCGGCGGCCACCCAGGCGGTCGCAGCGACACCGATCGAACGCAAAGGACCACGAATCTCCCGGCCCCACAGACTGGTCCAATAACCCGCAAGGGCCGGGTAGAGAGCGAGATAGGCCACCAGCAGCGCGGTAAGGCCCATCCCTTCGACGACACCGGCACCGCCGAAGTCGTGCATGCTGGTGTACACCCAGGACACGCCAGTTCCAAACTGGCCGAGACCGAACAGAAAACCGCGCAGCGCGGCCCGACGCGGTGAAGAGTGACGCCACAGGAAAAACAGGAACGCCGCGCAGCCGATGGCCAGCGGGCCGATGCCGCAAGGGGCGAAAGCGAAGGGAAACAGCGCTCCGGCGGCGGCTGCCAGCAGGTCGAGGAGCACCCGAGAATAGCGAGTGCTAAGCGCTGGAGCCACTCCCGCCCTCCGTCTCGGAGAGGATGTTCAGCTTGAGCAGATGGACGCGGCGGTCATCGGCGCGAATCACGACGAAACGGAACAGGCCGAGATCCACCCGCTCGCCTCGCCGCGGCACGTGGCCCAGTTGATGGACGATCAGACCGCCGACGGTGTCGAACTCGTCGTCGCGCAGGCCAGCGTCGAAATATTCATTGAACTCCTGGATGGGCGTCAGCGCCTTCAGGGTGTATTCCCGGTCGCTCTTGCGGAAGATGAATTCCTCGTCGCCGAAGTCGTGTTCGTCCTCGATCTCGCCGACGATCTGTTCCAGCACGTCCTCGATGGTCACCAGTCCGGCTGCGGCGCCGTATTCGTCCACCACGATGGCCATGTGGGTACGGGCGGCGCGGAATTCCCGCAGCAGCACGTTGAGCCGCTTGCTCTCGGGGACGAACTGGGCGGCCCGCATGATGTCCCGGACCCTCGGGGTCCGGTCCTTCAGGCTGATGGCCAGCAGATCCTTCACCAACAGCACACCGACCACCTCGGCCCGGTCGTCGCCGATCACCGGGTAGCGGGAATGCGCCGATTCCACCACCAGCGGAAACACCGTCTCCAGCTCCGCATCCTGCGGGACCACCACCATCTGGGCCCTGGGGATCATGATGTCGCGCACCCGCAATTCCGAGAACTGCATGACGCCTTCGATCATGGCCAGGGCTTCCGGGTCGATCACATGCCGCTTCTGGGCATCCCGCAAAACCCCCAGCACGTCCTCCCGGTCTTCCGGCTCCCCGGTCAGGAAATGGCCGAGCCGCTCCAGCCAGGAGCGGTGTTCGCCGCCCGATTCCTCGCTCATATCTACTCGACCTCGTAAGGGTTCGGGAAACCCAGCCCATCGAGTATGGCGATTTCCCGCGATTCCATGTTCAACGCCTGTATTTCATCCAAATGATCGTACCCCTGCAGGTGCAGCGTACCGTGCACCACCATGTGGGCCCAGTGGGATTCCAGGGACTTGCCCTGTTCCTCCGCTTCCCGCTCGACCACGCCGGCACAGATTACCAGATCGCCAAGAATAGCCGTCGCTACGCCGGGCGGCGCCTCGAAGGGAAAGCTCAGCACGTTGGTGGCGCCCTGCTTGTGCCGGTAGAGACCGTTCAATTCACCGCTCTCGGCTTCGTCCACCAGGCGGATGACCAGTTCCGCCTCCGCGTCCGCGGCCGGTTCCAGCGCCGCTTCCGCCCAGAGCTGTAACGATTCGTCGGAAGGCAGGCCGGGCATGGTGCTGGCCCTTTGCACCTCAAGCAGCATCGTCGTCCCGGTGAGCCCGGTCATAGGCCTCGTAAGCCGACACGATGCGCTGTACCAGGGGATGGCGCACCACGTCGCGGGCGGTGAAGAAGCTGAAACTGATACCTTCGACGTCACGCAGCACCCCCAGCACGTGGCGTAACCCGGATTCCTTGTTCTTGGGCAGATCCACCTGGGTGATATCACCGGTGACCACGGCGCGCGAGCCGAACCCCACCCGGGTCAAAAACATCTTGATCTGCTCGGTGGTGGTGTTCTGGGCCTCATCGAGGATGATGAAGGAATCGTTGAGGGTACGGCCGCGCATGAAGGCCAAAGGCGCCACTTCGATGACACTGCGCTCGATCAGCTTGGCCACCCGCTCGAAACCCAGCATCTCATACAGGGCGTCGTACAGCGGCCGCAGGTAGGGATCGATCTTCTGGGCCATGTCGCCGGGCAAAAACCCCAGGCGTTCGCCGGCTTCCACCGCCGGGCGGGTCAGCACCAGCCGGCGCACCTCGTCGCGTTCCAGCGCCGCCACCGCGCAGGCCACCGCCAGATAGGTCTTGCCGGTACCGGCGGGCCCCACGCCGAACACGATGTCGTGCTCCAGGATGTTGTGCACATACGCCTGCTGGTTGACGCCCCTGGGCCGGATCACCGCCCGCTTGGTGCGGATGCACAGGGCCTCCTCCTCACTGTTGGCGGCAGTGCCCTTCACCAGGCTGTCGAGGCTCGACTCCTGCAGCAGCAGATGGACCCGCTCGCCGGTGATGATTTCCTGCGAGCCCAGCTCGAACAGCGCCTCGATCACCCGGCGCGCGGCTTGGGCGGGCTGGGCCGAGCCGATCACCTGGAATTGCGTGCCGCGGTTGACGATCTCCACCCCGAGGCGGCGCTCGATCTGCTTGAGGTTCTCGTCGAACTGGCCGCACAGATTCGCCAGACGCTCGTTGTCGTCCGGCAGCAGGGTGAAGCGCAGCTGATTGGGATGGGTGGCCAACTCAGGCTACCGCCGCGATGCGGACGGCGGCGGGATCAGCGGAGTCCGCCAGGCGGCCCCGCAGGGAATTGGGCAGCGCCTCGGCGATGACCACCTCGGCGAAGCGGCCGATGAGCTGGGGCGGCCCGTCGAAATTGACCACCCGGTTGTTCTCGGTGCGGCCGCACAGCTGGGCGAAATCCTTGCGCGCCACTCCTTCCACCAGCACCCGCTGGACGGTGCCGACCATGCCGGCAGAAATTTCCGCGGCCATGGCGGCGATGCGCTGCTGCAAACGGGCCAGGCGGGCCTTCTTGGCTTCCAGGCCGACGTCGTCGGCCATTTCCGCGGCCGGTGTACCGGGCCGGGCACTGTAGATGAAGCTGAAGGAATGATCGAAGCCCAGCCGTTCGATCAACTCCATGGTCTGTTCGAAATCCGCCTCGGTCTCGCCGGGAAAACCGACGATGAAATCCGACGACAGGCTGAGGTCGGGGCGGGCCTCTCGCAGCCTCCGCACCAGATCGATGTAATCGTCGCGGCCATGGCCGCGCTTCATCAGTTTCAGGATGCGGTCGCTGCCGCTTTGCACCGGCAGGTGAAGATGGCTGACCAGCTTGGGGATTTCCCGGTAGGCGTCGACCAGGGCATCGGTCATTTCCACCGGATGGGAGGTCGTGTAGCGGATGCGGTCGATGCCGTCGATGGCGGCCACGTAGTAAAGCAGCAGGGCAAAATCGGCGATCTCGCCGTCTTCCATCTCGCCCCGGTAGGCATTGACGTTCTGGCCCAACAGATTGACTTCCCGCACGCCCTGGGCCGCCAGCGCGGTGATCTCCCGCACCACGTCTTCCACGGGACGGCTGATCTCTTCGCCCCGGGTATAAGGAACCACACAGAACGTGCAGTATTTGCTGCAGCCCTCCATCACCGACACATAGGCCTTGGGGCCTTCGGCGCGGGGTTCGGGCAGGGCATCGAACTTCTCCACCTCGGGAAAGGAGATGTCCATCACCGGCCGCTGCGACGCCTCCGACTCCTCCAGCAATTGCGGCAGCCGGTGCAGGGTCTGGGGGCCGAACACCAGGTCCACGAAGGGCGCCCGCGCCTGCAGGGCTTCGCCTTCCTGGCTAGCGACACAGCCGCCCACGCCGATCTTGACGCCGGGGCGCTTGGCCTTCAAAGGACGCCAGCGGCCCAGTTGGGAGAACACTTTCTCCTGGGCCTTCTCGCGGATGGAGCAGGTATTGATCAGCAGCAGGTCTGCGGCTTCCGGATCATCGGTAAGCTGATAGCCGTGAGACCGTTCGAGCACGTCCCGCATCTTGGCGGAGTCGTATTCGTTCATCTGGCAGCCGAAGGTCTCGATGTAGAGCTTTTTGGACATTCAGAGGGGGCGGAACCACACCCGGGGATTTAAGGAAGGATTCATTCTACCAGAATCCTCCTGACGGTCACCGCCAGACCGTGCCCCTTCCGTCCCGGCGCCCGAAGGCCGGCACCCGATCCAGTGAGCCAGCACACAGGGTACGCCGATCGATCGATGCCGGCCCCTCGATCGCCCCGAAAAACCGGCGCCGGCCACCTACCGGCTGAAAGCGGTCGTCCCGTTCGACCACGACGGCAATGGAAGCGGCCCCGTGGGGTGCTGGGATTGACGGACTCCCCAAGCGGGATCGAAGGGGTCGGTCACGTTGTGGTAAGCCCGGTTGATCCACAGTACCCGGAGCCTGCCTTCCACCAGTGATTGCCGCTCGCGCTTTGCACGTTCCGTCTGTTCTTGCAGACGCCGGAGCGCATCGCTTTCGCAGGCTGTCCTTTTCTTCTTGTTCTTCAGCTTGTCAATCAGAGGCTGATTCTTGCGTATGATGTCGTCCTCCTGATTGATTCTGTCGGCGAGCATGTCGTAGCTGAGCCCGGTCAATGGATCTATCAGAATCCCCAAAGCCCCGCCGACACGCTCAACCGGCTTTGTCCCCGTGGGATCCATGGCGTTGACGGGGACATTCCCGACATAGGCAAACAAATTGGCATCCCCGCCGCGGAACCACAGGGGATCTTTCGCCGTCCAGCGTCCCGTCTCCGGGTCGTAATCCCGCGCCCCGAACCGCACCAGCCCGGTATCCCGGTCGTACAGCCCTCCGGCGAAGCCGAACGGCTGGAATCCCGGACTGCTGTCGGCCAGCACCTGGCCCCAGGCGTCGTAGTCCATGCGCTGCACGATATCGCCGCTGCCGGTGTCGATGACCCGGCGGGGGCTGCCCAGATGATCGGTGACGATCCGATAGGTCTTGCCGCCGCGGATCATGTATTCGGGGACGTTGGAGCGGGTGCCGTAGACGAACCGGCTGACCACCGCATTGGAGGCATCCAGTTCGGCGGCGATCTTCAACTCGTCCTGGTAGAGAAAGCGCTGCTCGGTGGTGACGCCGCCGATCACCGCCTTGCGTCCGACCCGCCGGTCCGCCGCGTCGATGGCGTAATCGATGTGGTCACCGCCGGCGAAGTCGACCCGTCGAAGATTGCCCAGCACGTCGTACTGGTAGGTGGTGGCGGCGCCCGCGAGAGTCTTGCTCTTGAGCTCGCCGTTGGCGTTGTAGGCGTAGGTCGCGCCGCTGTAGGAAAGTAACCGGTCCTGATCGTCGTAGGTCGCGACGGCGGCCCCGTTGACGCTGGTGCGATTGCCGTTGGCGTCGTAGCCATAGCGGGTTTCCACCCCGCCGCGGCTGACCAGGCTCAATCGACCGGCCGCGTCATACCCGTAGGTGATGGCCGTGGCGGTGCCGCCGTCGGCGGTTTCGCCGAGAGTGGTGATTCGTCCCAACTTGTCGTAGCCGTATTCGAACTTCAGAGTGGTACCGCCACTGATACGGACGTCATAGACCGTGGTTTCGCCGAACCCGTTGAAGGTCCGCGTGTCCGTCACCACACCCAGGCCGGTGCCGCTCAGCAGGCCGTTGTCGCCGTCGCGGCTGAGGCTCATGGCCCCCGCCAGGATCAGCAAACCGTCGCCGTCGTAGCCGAAAGTCACCGGATCGCCGCCGTTGACGCGGACTTCCTTGAGCCGGAAGTCGCTGTCATAGGCGTAGCCCACCGATCCCGCCACCTCTCCGCTGAAGCCGACACCGGTCAGCAGTGATCCGGAGTGGGTCATCGCCAGCTTGCCGCCGGTCGGCGAACTCAGCTCCGCCAGCTGACCACCCGCCGCGTCATAGCGATAGCCGTAGCCGCCCAAGGGGGTCTGCAGGGTGGCGAGCTGCCCGGCGGCGTCATAGCCCGGTTCCAGTGTCTGGCCATCGGGTCGGGTGACGCCGGTCAATTGCCGTGCCGCATTGTAGGCATGACCGGTATTGCCGCCGTCGGTCACGACCGGCGGCAGATATCCGGTGTGCTGATTCAAGGCATCGTACGCCAAGACATGCTTGGGCCGGCCCGGCGGCGTCAGCCCGGTCAGGTTGCCGTTGCGGTCGTACTCGAAAGCAAGAGTCCGCTCGCCCGGCAGGGTTTGCGACAACACCCTGCCGGCGCCGTCGCGGCTGTAACCAAACGCCCGATCGAGCGGGTCCAGCACCCGGCTGAGCAGCCCGTCGCTGCCATAGGACAGGCGAACGGTCCGCCGGTCCGCCCCGCTGCCCTGGCCGACGGCGGCCAGCCGCCCGCGCGCGTCGTAGCTGTAGCGGACCGGCGCCAGGCCGGTGACGGAACGCTGCAGCACCCTGCCCTGAGCATCCACGGTGACGCTGGCCTGGCGCCCTTCCGGCGTGGTCGTGGTGCTGGTTCGGGTGTCCGCCGCATAGATTGCGGTATAAGCCCTGCCGTTCAGCGTCATGGTGTCGGTTTCCGTCACCAGGCTGAGGGGATCGGCGGCGGCCGCCAGGGTCGTGTTGCGGCTGAGCGTCGTGGTGCGGGTCAGCCCGTCGGGGGTCTTCAGCTCGGTACGGGCGGTGATGGGGACCTGCATCCCGAAACGGGGATCGCCGCTTTGGGTCTCGGTCACCGTGGTGCCGTCCGCAGCCTGGACCTGGTCCACCCCATCGGCGCCCTGGCGGGTCGTGGTGACCAGGCCGGCGGGATCGGTGACGGTGCGGATGCGGCCGCCGTCGGCCAGGGTCTCTTTCCGATAGTGGGTCGATCGGCCCAGGGGGTCGGTGAAGGTGGTCTCCCCGACCCTCAGGGATTCGGTGCCGGCCAGGCTGCGCTTGGCCGTGGCGGCATCGCTGTCGTCGATCAACCGGCCGAGATCGTCGTAGGTGAACAGGGAGGCATTGCCGCGGGGGTCCTCGAACCGGGTCAACAGCCCCGACTCGCCGTAGGCCATCGTGTGGGTGTCGCCGGCCGGATTGGCGACCGTCGCCAGATAGCCGGCGGCGTCCAGCGTCAGCACCGTGCGCTGGCCATAGGGGCCGACGATTGCCATGGGCGCGCCGCTGCCGGACCGTTCGATGGCGGTGACGTTGCCGTCGCCGTCGGTGATGGACGTCAGCCGGCCCGCGGAGTCGTAGCCGAATCGGTACAGGACCGCCCGGGTATAGCTGTTGAGGGTCTCCAGATGGCGGCCGCTGGCATCGAACCGATACAATTCGCCGCCGTCGGAGGAGGGAATGGCGATGTCATTGCCGGCGAAACCGGGCAGTGGCGCGCCGATGCGGCGCAGCCGGTGATTGGGGCCGTCGGTCACATAGAGGCTGCCGTCGGGAGCGAGTGCGCTGATCTGGTTGCCGTCGGGCCCGGTGTTGCCCAGCTGTGCCTGCGCCGGGGGGCCGCCGTCGCCGCAGGGCGTGGTGGGGTCGGGACAGCCGCCGCTGCCGGCGAAAGTGGTGATCACATGATCCGGCGTGATCCGCCGCACCCGCTTGCCGCCCGCCTCGTTGACGTACAGGCTGCCGTCGCGGCCGACCGCCACGCTGGTCGGCGAGTGCAGCCGCGCCGCAGCGGCCGGACCGCCGTCGCCGCAAGGCAGATCCTGGGGCTCGCATTGCTGGCCGTTGCCCGCCACCGTGGTGATGATGCCATCCACCCCCACCCGGCGGATGCGGTGATTGCCGACATCGGCGATGTAGACTTCTCCTCCGGCGCCCACGGCGGTCATGAACGGGAAGCTCAGCTGCGCTTCGCGCGCCGGACCGCCGTCGCCGGAATAGCCCTGGCTGCCGGTACCGGCGAAGGTGCTGATGCTGCCGCCGGGATCGACCCGGCGTATCCGGTGACTATTGGCATCGCCGATGTAGACGCTGCCGTCCACCGCCACGGTGACGCCGATGGACTGGCGGATGGCGGCGGCGGTGGCAGGGCCTCCGTCGCCGGAGTCGCCCGGGCTGCCGTTGCCGGCGAAGGTGGCGATGGTGCCGTCGGCGGCGACCCGGCGGATGCGGTTATTGCCCCAATCGGCGATGTAGACGCTGCCGTCGGGGCCGACCGCCAGCCCCTGGGGGCCATTCAGCTGCGCTTGCGCCGCCGGACCGCCGTCGCCGCCAAACCCGGCGACGCCGGTTCCGGCGAAGGGGCTGATGGCGCCATCGCGGGACACCCGAAACAGCCGGGACAGCCGCGAATCCGACAGGTAATAGCTGCCATCCGGCGCAAACGCCACGCCGTAAGGGAAATCCAGGCAGGCCGCCGTCGCCGCGCCGCTGTCGTTGCCGCAACCGGCGGAAGGCAGGGCGCCGCTGCCCGCCACCGTCGCGATGGCGGCACTGACGGTGTCCACCTGCTGCTGTTCGCCGTCGCCGCGGTACAGGACCCGGCCGACCGGATCGTAGGAATGGTGCTCGCTGAGACTCCAGCCGCCCAGATGCGCCGGCGCGCTGGCGGCTACCGCCGGATTGCCGACCCGGGCCTGATGGGCCTGCCATAACACGACCGGCTCCCGGGTCGGCCGGGTGCTGAGCGCCCCCAGCGGCAGGCCGAAGCTGCGGGCCACCGAGGGCGGCAGCAGGTAGAAGCCGTCATAGGCGTAGCCGATGCGGACGGTGGCCGGCTGGACACCGGGCAGTTCGCGGCCGAAGGCGTCCTTGCCGTCCCATTCGAACTCGGTGACCTGGTTGGCGGTGTTGGGGAAGGTCTGCTCGAACTTGCGCCCGGCCACTTCCACCTCCAGCCGGATCTCCTTGAGGTTGGGAGAAACGCCGGCGCCGCTCAGGGTGATCCGGAGGCGGTTGCGGAGCTTGCGCCCCGGCACCCGGTCGCTGTCGTAGCGCAGGAAAAACGGCGTGCCGACCACATCCAGCACTTCGCCCAGGGTCCGGCTTTCGCAGCCGATGATGGAGCCGCCCTGCTGGCTCTCGCAAGGGTCTTTGTCATCGTCTTCGGGCGGCGGGTTGCTGGGCGGGTTCGATCCCGGCGGCACGCCGGCCCCGTAGTTGGGATCGTACTGGCCGGGTCCCGGAATGGGTACGGATTGGCTGGAGCCATCGTCGGAGGTGGTGCCGTCGGGGTCGGACTCCCACTCGCCGGTATCCGGATCGAGACGGCCGTTGGGCACTGGGGTCCCCGGCGGAAATCCCAGATTGTTGCCGGACCTCAGCTGCAGCGGTGGATCGCAGGAGACCGGATCGGTGATGCGGGTCGCGCTGCCCTGCGCATAGAAGCCGACGTCGATGGCCTTGGTGTAGGCGCTGGTGGCCGGCAGCGCGGCCGGCATGGCGGCGGGCCCCAAGGCACCGACCGTGAACTCGGTCAGCCGAACGTCGAACCGGTCGAGGGCCTGGGACGAACCGCCCGGCGGGGTGCGGGTGCATTGCGTTCCGGCCGCCAGGGTCAGCGCGGCAGTGCGGGTGCCGAAACCGTCTGTCACCGGATTGCCGGTCGCCACCTTGTCGCCCGCCGTTCCCAGATCCACCGCCGTCGCCTTGCCGTCGGGAGCGATCATGGCCAGCTTGGGTACGCTGGCATACTGGCCCCAGGCGAGCTCTACCCGGCGGCAGGCGGAGAGCACCCCGTCCTTCTCGAAAGCCAGGGTGACTGCGCCACCGCCGTTGACCGCCAGGTCGTAGAAGCCGTCGGCGCGGGACAGGGTCTGGCCGAACTCGGGGCGGCCCAGTACCGAAACCCGCACGCCGGACAAGGGCTGGTCGGCCTGGTTCACCACCAGCCCGCGCAGCGCCGCCGCCTGTTCCGGGACGATGGTTCCCTCGGCGACCCCGGTCTGCAGCGGGCTGGCACCGGCATAGAGAAAACGGGTGGCGTCGAAGGTGCCGGCGGCCACGGTGGATTCCGGCAGCGGCGCCACGGTGGCGGGATTGGGCGGCAGCCCGGTCTCCGGTCCCAGCGACACGGTCAGGTCGACGGGCGCACCGGGGGCGACCGGGGTATCCTCGGCCGGGCTCTGACCCACCACCAGGCCATCCGCCGCGCTGGCGCTGGTCTGGAAGCTCAATGCGCCCGGGCTTAAACCGGCCTCGCGCAGCTCATCCTCGGCGGCGCTGCGCGTCAGGCCGGTCAAGCCGGGCACCGCGACCGGCTGGGGCGGCGTGCCGATGCTGAGCGCGTAGCCCTGGGTCGCCAGCCCACCGCGACCGTCGCTGGCTTTCACCGTCACCGCGAAACTGCCGGTCTGCCCGGTGGCGGGTGTCCAGTTGATGAGGCCCGATACCGGGTCGATGCTCATGCCGGCGGGAGCACCCGCCAGGACATATCCGAGAATGTCGCCGGTGTCGGGATCGGACGCATCCACATCGTAGCTGTAGGCTTGGCCCGCCACTCCGGTGAGTTGCGGAATGCTGGTGATGGAGGGATTGCGGTTGCTGCCCCCGGTACCGCCTTCGGCCACCACGATGCGGGTGGTGTCGGGCCGGCTGCGGGCCTTGCCGTCATCCACCCACAACTGGGCCACGTAGAGCCCCGCCTGATCCGGCACGAAACCCGCCAGGGCGGCCTCGGCATCCTCCAGCAGGCTGGCATCCAGCGCACTGGCCGGCGGTGCCGACAGCAGACTCCATTGATAGCTGAGGGAATCGCCGTCCGGGTCGCGCGAACGGATGCCGTCCAGGACCACCGACCCGCCGAGCGCACCTAGGCCGTCGCTGCCGGCATCGGCCAGCGGCGGGCTGTTGAGGGTGCGCAGGGAAACTGTGGCGGGAGCACTCTTCAGGCGGCCATCGCGCACCACCAGGCGCACCGCGTAGAGTCCGGGCAGGTCCGGTGTCAGGCAGGGTGTGGCGCCGCTCCTGCCGGTCAGTTTGACCTTGCTGGCCTTGGGTTTGGCGGCGAAGGACCAGGCATAGCTCAGGGCCGCACCTTCCGGATCGGACGAGGCGCTGCCGTCGAGACAGCTCTCCACACCCACCGTCACCGTGTCGTCCTGGCCGGCAACCGCCAACGGTGCTGCGTTGACGGTACTGAGGACGAGCACCGCCGGCTTGCCGTCGACGGTGCCGTCGTTGACCGTCAATTGCAGCTGATACTTGCCGGCGCGATCTGCGGTGAAGCTCGGTTCGACCGATTCCGCGCCGGCCAGGGTAGCCTGGCTGCCGCGCGGCTTCTTGCGCAAGGTCCAGCGGTAGCTCAGGCGGTCGCCGTCCTGGTCGGTGGAGCCGCTGCCGTCCAGGACCAGCGGACTGCCGACGGTCGCCGCACGGGGCCCGCCGACCACTGCGACGGGGGCATGGTTGGCTGGGACCGGCACCACGCCGAAGACCCGCACCCCGGCCTGGACGGCGCGGGCATCGGCGACGTTGGCGAAGCGGAGGGTGATGCGGCAGGAACGACGCGGCTTGAGTGAGTTGCCCGTCAAGGCGCAGCCCACGAAGGGTGTGCCGCCGGGCAGGGTATCGGCGGTATCCGCCAATTGCACCCCATCCGGCACCAGGGTATGGATGGCGACGCCGAGGGGAGCCGGCAGGGCTGCGGTACCGGTGTTGACCAGTTTCACGACCTGGGTCGCCGTACCCCCGGCCGCCGGCTTGACCGGCCCTTGGGTGACGCCGACGCGGGTATCGAGGGCCTCCAACCCGGCCAGTTCGGCCCCGTGGCAGAACGGCTCGACCAGCATTAACACCAGCCCGGCGGCCAAAAAAAATCGGGCAGTCATGGCTGCAGTCGCCTGCAGGGTCGGAATCCGGTTTTGCATGGGCAGCACCTCCGCGGTTACGGTTCGGCGGTTCGGTCGAACACGTCCCCTGTTCCAGGCGATCCCAGGGACACACCGCCAGCCAGACCAATTCCCAAGCAAGAACGATTCCCATCGGCACACAAGCATAAACCGATCAATGCCTTATCGAACGGCTGCCGGCGCGGCTCCAGATTCCAGAACATCGATGTAAAAAATCCTGACAATCGAACCTGCTGCCGGACAGCCCGGTTCTCCTCCGACGCAACGGCCTGCCTTCAACGGAACCCGGTGGACTCCGCGGCTGAAATCGCGTACTTGGCTCTCCGCAGCCGCCGACGAACGTCGCGAGGACCGGAATGGCCGGCAAGACAGTGCCGCAGGCCGGCTTATCCCGAAGCTGTTTGGAGATCGGCCGGAACCTCGTTCCGGCATGGGATTCCGACGGACTTCGTGATGGCGGACTCCGACGCTACACTTATGGCGATAGCAACGGTGGCAGAGGAGACGGTTTTATGGCGAAAATCCAGCTCTACTTCGCGGGCGAACTGCTGCGCGAATATGTGCTCGATGACAAATACGAACTGAAGGTCGGCAGAGGTGCGGACTGCGACATCGTCGTCGACAGCGTGGCCATCTCCCGCCACCACTGCACCCTGCGGGAAATCGAACATCACTGGACCGTGATCGACGAAGGCTCGTCCAATGGCTGCTTCGTCAACGGCGAGCGCATCGAACGCCACGTGTTGAAGCACAAGGACCGGGTGGTCATCGGCAAACACACGCTGATGTTCGACCAGTTCGGCACCGGCCGCGACCCGCGCCGCCGGCCCGAGGCCCCGACCGAAGCCGCCGAAGACCGCACCATGTTCGTAAGCCCCGGCACGCTCAGCCAAATCCTGCAGCGCAGCCAGAAGCAGCAGTCCATGGGTTTGGTGCTCAGCGGCTTGAACCGCCAGGTTGTTCCCCTGATCCAAACCGTCACCGTGATCGGCAGCGCCGCGGATGCGGACCTCCGCATCCGCGGCCTGTTCGTCAAAGGCCAGCAGGCCAGGGTCATCAAGACCGACACCGGCCATCGCATCATCCATACCGGCGGCTTGCGCGCCTTGCGGGTGAACGGCGAAAAGCGCGATGAAGTCGCCCTTTGGGCCGGCGACGTCATCACCATCGCCGGCAACAAGATTTCCTACGGCAGCCTGTGACCGGCACCGGCCTCCGCAGGCCCGGTTTGCCGGCTGCAAGCGCTCCGACGCGGGAAAACACTGCCGTTCTGAAGGCGAAGGCGCCGGGTTCGTCGACTTTCGGAAATTTTCGGTTGTTTCTACACCGCCAAATCCGGCTTGGTAAGGCCCATGAAGGCTTAGGCAACGCTGCTGCTAAAGTTTGCCGCTGACGCTCCGATACAGGAATCGAGAGTTGAACAAGGGATGAAAAGACATCCACCTTCAAACGTACCGTCCTTCCCTCGAACTGAATTAGGAGATGTGTCATGAGCGCCAGCGTCATCAACACCAATATTGCATCCATCAATGCCCAGCGTTCCCTGTCCAAGACCGGCAGCGCGCTGCAGCAGGCCATGGAAAGACTGTCCTCGGGTCTGCGCGTGAACAGCGCCAAGGATGACGCCGCCGGCCTCGCCATCGCGGATCGGATGACCTCCCAAATCCGCGGCATGACCGTCGCCACCCGCAATGCCAACGACGGCATCTCCATGGCACAAACCGCCGAATCGGCCATGGGCCAGCTGACCGATCTGTTCCAGCGCATGCGCGATCTGGCGGTGCAGGCTCGTAACACCGCCGCCGTCAGCTCCGACGACCGCGCCAAGCTGAACACCGAGTTCAGCCAACTGGGCCTGGAAGTTTCCCGCATCATCGACAACACCAAGTACAACGGCAAGCAGCTGTTGAAGGGCAGCTTGGACGGCGCCAATTTCCAGGTGGGCTGGAGTACCGCCGCGGACAACCAGATCTCCGTTACCGTGAGCAACCTGGCCAGCGTTTCCGGCGTCACTTCCCTGCTGGGCACCGGCAAGTCCATCGCTTTCGCGGGCCTTTCGAATGGAGCCGTCGAATCCGGCATCGCTTCGGTCATTCAGGCAATCGACGTCGCGGTCGGCAAGGTGGATACCTTCCGTTCCAAACTGGGTGCGGTGCAGAGCCGCTTCACCATGACCATCACCAACCTGGAATCGGCCATCGAAGCCCAGTCTGCCGCAAGATCGCGGATTCTCGATGCGGACTTCGCGGCCGAAACCGCCAACCTGGCCAAGTCTCAGGTCCTCCAGCAGGCGGGTACGGCGATGCTGGCCCAGGCCAACCAGTTGCCGTCGCAGGTACTGACCCTACTCAAGTAGTAAAGTACTAGACTGATAGCTAACTGGTTTTTCGGAGGATATGGTCATGGTTAACGAAATCTCGGCAGGAGCACTGCAAGCCATGCCCCGTTCCGCGACCGAAGCGAATAGAAGTCCGCAACCGCCCGCTTCCGCAACAGCGTCGTCCCCTGCGGCCGAAACCGAACGCAGTGAACAGAAGAAACCCGCCGCAACGGCCCAGCCGTCGGCGGAAGAGCTGAAGCAAGCGGTGGACAAGGCGAACTCATTCCTTCAGTCGGTCCAACGCGGATTGCAATTCCGCGTCGACAAAGACACGAACACCACCGTGGTCAAAGTCGTGGACAGCGAGAGTGGGGAAGTCGTCAGGCAGATTCCGCCCGAACGCACCTTGGAGATGCTCAAGGAAATGAGCGAAATGCAGAACAAGTTGGGTTCTTTCCTCAAGGAATCGGCCTGATCGAGACAGCCGCATCGGATTTGGAGCCGGTCTTCGCCGGCTCCGCCCGATCCGGAAGGCACTAGATTTTCACAGAATGGGGGCACCGCCATGGCGACCACGAGTTCAGGCATTACCAGCACCGGCATCGGTACCGGACTGGACATCACGAACATCGTCAAGACGCTGGTGGAGGCCGAAGGTGCGCCAATCCTGGCCCAACTGGACAAAAAGAAAACCGCAACCGACAGCAAGATTTCCGCCCTCGGCAGCCTGCAAAGCGCGCTGGAGACCTTTCAGAAAGCGGCGAAGGCACTGAAGGACACGGACACCTTCCAAGCCCATTCCGCTACGTCCAATTACGATTCCATCGTGACCGCCAGCGCCGATGCCGATGCGGTACCCGGAGCCTATACGGTGGTCGTCGACCATTTGGCGACCAGCCATCAGTTGGTCAGCAACGGTTTCACCGATTCCCAGGCGACCGTGGGTACTGGCAGCCTGTCGTTTCAGGTCGGCAGCGACCCCGGCAACAGCTTCACCGTCGCCATCGATGCCACTCACCAGTCGCTGGCGTCCATCCGCGATGCCATAAACGGCGCATCGGACAACAAGGGCGTTGCCGCATCCATCATCAATGTGGACGACGGTGCCGGCGGCACCGTGTCGCGGCTGGTGTTCACCGCCAAGGACACCGGCACCGCCAATGCCATCACCGTTTCCGTTCAGGACGATGACGCCGACAACACCGACGCCGCCGGGCTGTCTCAGCTGTCCTACACCGCCGGGGCACAGAATCTGACCGAGAAGGTCACCCCTCAAGATGCCCTGATCAAGGTCAACGGATACGATGTCACCCGCTCCAGCAATACCATCAGCGACGCAGTCGACGGTCTCACCTTCAACTTGAATTCGGCGGCCCCCGCCACCACGGCGACGGTCACCGTGACGACCGACACCGAAGCGATCACCAAGTCGCTGAACGACTTCGTCACCGCGTTCAATAACCTGGGCACGGTGATGAAAAATCTGGACAGCTACGACACCACCACCAAGAAAGCCGGAGCGCTGTTCGCCGACTCGATGGTGCGCAACCTGAAATCCCAGATTCGCAGCGCCCTGAGCACCCCGGTTTCGGGAACGACTTCCGCGTACAACAGCTTGCAAATGATCGGTCTGGAGATCGACCGCAACGGCGTGATGTCGTTCAAGCAGGAGACGTTCGAGGCCGCCCTGGCCGCAGACCCGACCGGCGTAAGCGCGGTATTTTCCTCCGCAGACGGGGTATCGACCCGACTCGAACCGAAACTGGACACCTACCTGCAAACCGGCGGTCTGTTCGACAACCGCAACGAAACGCTACAGAGCACTCTGAGAAGAATCAGCGACGATCAGGCGAAGACGGAAGACCGCCTCGCCGCCCTCGAGGCCCGCTTGCTGAAGCAGTTCAACGCCATGGATTCCCTGGTGGCCAGCATCAATTCCACCGGCTCGTTTCTGACTCAGCAGCTCGCTGCGCTGAATGCATCGACCAAGAAATCGTGAGCCCGCACATGAACCAAAAATCATCGGAGAGCACCATGTACCTCAATCAGCGAACCCGCAGCGTCGGCGAATACACCCGCACCCATGTGCAGACCGATCTGCACGCCGCGTCGCCCCACCGCCTGATCCAGATGCTGATGGAAGGCTTCCTGACCCATGTCAACGTGGCCAAGGGGGCCATCGAACACGGCGACATTGCGCAAAAATCCGAACAGATCTCCCGCGCCATCATGATCGTGGGCGGCCTGCAGGAAGCTCTCAACGGAGAAAAGGGCGGTGAACTGGCGGCAAACCTCGCCGATCTCTACCGCTATCTGCGGGATCGCCTGCTCCAGGCCAGCCGGGACAATGACCGGGGGGCGCTGGATGAGGTCAGCGATTTGATGCTGCAGATCAAGGGGGCCTGGGATGCCATCCCGGAGGAAATGCACTACGTGACCCGGCAGTAGCGCGAATCGCAGTGGACCTCCACGACGACATCCTCCGCCTCAGCCACAGCATTGCCGAATTGGCCGGGTCGGATGAGGTCGAGGTCGAACAGCTGGAGCAGGTGATCCACGACCGCGATCGCCTGATCAGGGATTATTTCGCCGTCCCCATCCCGGCCGAGTCCCAAGGGAGGGCGGTGGATCTGATCCGCACCGTACTCGATCTGGACGCAACATCCAGCCACAGGATGCGAGACCTGCAGCACCGAATCGGCGAAGAACTGGGATTCATGCGCCGGAGCCACAAGGCTGCCGGCGCCTATTCCGCTACCGAGCAGGATTGAGCCATGACCTTGGGTTGACGAAAACACGCCAACCCAACCGTCTATGAATCGGAGCAGCGTTGGTTCGGTCGCGGCTCAATCCAACCGGTAACTTCAGGCCAATCCCCCCTTCATCCGCTCCATGGCCTTTTCCAGATTGGCCATGCTGGTGGCGATGGAGAGCCGCACATGGCCGGGACAGCCGAAGGCCGAGCCCGGCACCACCGCCACCCCGCCCTTCTCGATGAGATATTCCGACAAGGCCAGGTCGTCGGCCAATCCCAAGCGCTCGATGGCGCCTTGGACCGAGGGGATGACGTAGAAGGTGCCGTCGGTTTCCAGGCAGTTCACGCCGGCGATGCCGTTCAGCTCTCCTACCACGTAGTCGTGGCGTTCCTTGAAAGCCTTGACCATGTCCCGGATGAAGGACTGGTCGCCGTTGAGTCCGGTCTCCGCGGCTACTTGAGAGATGGAAGTCGGATTGGAGGTGCTCTGGGACTGGATGTTGGCCATGGCCTCGATCAGCCGGGCGGGACCCGCCGCATAGCCGATGCGCCAGCCGGTCATGGAATAGGCCTTGGAGACCCCGTTCAGCACCATGGTGCGGTCATACAGTTCCGGGCAGGCGTTGAGGATGTTGCAGAAGCTGCCCTCCTGCCAGACGATGTGTTCGTACATGTCGTCGGTGGCGACGATCACATCCGGGTAGTCCTTCAGCACCGCGCCCAGGGCCTTGAGCTCGTCCAGGGTATAAGCAACCCCGGTGGGATTGGAGGGGCTGTTGATCACGAACAACCGGGTCTTGGGGCCAAGTGCCGACTTCAGCTGGGCGGGCGTGATCTTGAAACGCTGCTCCTGGCCGGCGGTCACGATGACCGGCGTGGCTCCGGCCAGCAGCACCATGTCGGGATAGGACACCCAGTAGGGCGCCGGGATGATGACCTCGTCACCCGGATTCAGCAGGGCCTGGGCCAGGTTGTAGAAACTCTGCTTGCCGCCGCACGACACCAGCACCTGCTTAAGGTCGTAATCGAAGCCGTTTTCCCGCTTGAACTTGGCTACAATGGCCTTCTTCAGTCCGGGCGTGCCGTCCACCGCGGTGTACTTGGTGAAGCCGTCGTGGATCGCCTGGATGGCGGCCTGCTTGATGTGGTCGGGCGTGTCGAAATCCGGCTCGCCGGCGCCCAGGCCCACGATGTCCTTGCCGGCCGCGCGCAGGGCGGCGGCGCGGGCGGTGACCGCAAGCGTCGGGGATGGCTTGATGGACTGGACGCGGTCGGAAAGTTGTATGCTCATTGGTGTCAGTAACCTGCTGTTCCTGAATGACGAAAGAATTGGCCTCGAAATGGCAGCAATCCCACATGATACAGGAGGCGGCGCAGCCCCTGAATCCTTCGCGGGAAAAACGCTTCACGCTGCACAGCAAGTTCGCGCCCGCCGGTGACCAGCCGGAGGCCATACGCCAACTGGTGGAGGGGATCACGGCCGGCGAGCTGCACCAGACCCTGCTGGGGGTGACCGGCTCCGGTAAGACCTTCACCATGGCCAATGTCATCGAAAGGCTGCAGCGGCCGGCCCTGATCATGGCCCACAACAAGACTCTGGCGGCCCAGCTGTATGGCGAGATGAAGGAGTTCTTCCCGGAGAACTCCGTCGAATACTTCGTTTCCTATTACGACTACTACCAGCCGGAAGCCTACGTCCCTTCCTCCGACACTTACATCGCCAAGGACGCCTCCCTCAACGAGCACATCGAGCAGATGCGGCTGTCCGCCACCAAGGCGCTGATCGAACGGCGCGACACCGTCATCGTGGCGACGGTCTCCGCCATCTACGGCCTGGGCGAGCCGGCCTCCTACTTCGAGATGGTGCTGCACCTGGTGCGGGGCGATCTGATGGACCAGCGCAAGCTGCTGCGGCGACTGGCCGAACTCCAGTACACCCGCAACGAAACCGAGCTGCGCCGCGCCACCTACCGGGTGCGGGGCGAGGTGATCGACATCTTCCCTGCCGAATCGGAGCGGGAGGCCTTACGGGTGGAGTTGTTCGACGACGAGATCGAACGGCTGTCCCTGTTCGATCCACTGACCGGCGAAATCCTGTCGCGGGTCGCCCGCTACACCGTCTATCCCAAGACTCACTACGTCACCCCGCGGGAAAAGCTGGTGGCGGCAGTGGACCAGATCAAGATCGAACTGAAGCAGCGGCTGGAGGAGTTGCGCAAGCTCAACAAGCTGGTGGAAGCCCAGCGGCTGGAGCAGCGCTGTCTGTTCGACATGGAGATCATCCTGGAAGTGGGCTACTGCTCCGGCATCGAAAACTACTCCCGGCATCTCTCCGGAGGTCTTCCCGGCGAGCCGCCACCCACCCTGTTCGATTACCTGCCGGCCGATTCGCTCATCTTCATCGACGAGAGCCACGCCACCATCCCCCAGATCGGCGCCATGTACCGGGGCGACCGTTCCCGCAAGGAGACCCTGGTGGAATACGGCTTCCGCCTGCCCTCGGCGCTGGACAACCGGCCCCTGAAGTTCGAGGAGTTCGAGGCGCGGGCGCCGCAGCGCATCTACATTTCCGCGACCCCCGGCCCCTACGAGCGGGAACATTCCGGGGCCATCGTCGAGCAGGTGGTGCGGCCCACCGGCCTGGTGGACCCCGATGTGGAGATTCGGCCTGCCATTTCCCAGGTGGAAGACCTGATGTCGGAGATCAAGCTCCGCATCGCCCGCCAGGAGCGCACCCTGGTCACCACCCTCACCAAGCGCATGGCGGAAGACCTGACCGAATACCTGCTGGATCACGACATCGCGGTGCGCTACCTGCATTCCGACGTGGAGACGGTGGAACGGGTGGAGATCATCCGAGACTTGAGGCTGGGCAAGTTCGACGTGCTGGTGGGCATCAACCTGCTGCGGGAGGGCCTGGACATCCCGGAAGTGTCGCTGGTGGCGGTGCTGGATGCCGACAAGGAAGGCTTCCTGCGCAGCACCGTCTCGCTGATCCAGACCATCGGCCGGGCCGCCCGCAACCTCCACGGCAAGGCCATCCTCTATGCCGACCGGATGACCGGCTCCATCGAGAAGACGCTGGAGGAAACCGAGCGCCGCCGCACCAAGCAGATCGAATTCAACGCCCGCATGGGCATCGTGCCCAAGAGCGTCTCTCGAGACGTCACCGACATCCTGGAACTGGCCATCCCCGGAGCCGGCTTCCGCCCCGCGGACACGGCCCCCAGGCGCAAGGCGGCGGAACCTGCCGCCGACTACAGCGTGCTCCCGCCCAAGGACGCCGACAAGCTCATCAAACAGCTGGAAGACAGGATGTATGCCTGTGCCCGCGACCTGGAATTCGAGGAGGCGGCCCGGCTGCGCGACGAGATCAACCGCATCCGCTCCCAGTCGCTGATCGGCTGAGCCGAGACGGCCGGCGCATTGGAAACGGCCGGCTTGTGAGCTATGGTTGTCTAATCGCCAGCCACCGGCCAGGCCCTTCAGGATGAAGACCAGCGCCTCATCGATTCTCCCGTCGATCCCCTCGAGCAGGTAGCCTCATGTCGACGTCGGTCTATATCATCATCGGCCTAGCAGCGATCGGATCGGTGCTGGTGCTGCGGATTTTGCGCCAGACCCGGCGGCAGCTGGCGCACTACCGGCGACTCGCCGAGCGCCAAGGCGTCATCGCCGAATCCCTGTTCACCGAGTTGGCCGCCGTACGCTCCGACCTGGCGTGGCTCCATACCCGCCATGACGTGGCCGGACGGCTTTCGTCGGAGACCACCTGGGAATGGCGGATGCAGAGTGGCGAGCTGATCTTCTCCAACCCCTGGAAGGCCGCTCTCGGCTATGATCAGGCCGACCTCCCCCCTGCCCTGGCCACCCTCGAACTGGTACTGCATCCGGACGATCGCCAGCAGGTCATCGGGCAACTGCAGCACTTCGCCCTCGCCACCGCGCCCATCCTGGAGCTGCATTACCGGCTGCGGCATCGCGACGGCCACTACCTCTGCTTTGAATGCCGCGCCCTGCGTACTACCGAACCGGACGGAAAATCCGAAACCCTGCTCGCCGTTCAGCGCGCTGTTCGCGCCTTACCGGCGTCGCCGGCCATCGACCCGGAGACCAGGGCCGCCGCCCTGCTGTTCCGCGACGGCCCGCTGGCGCTGGTGGAATGGGACGGCGATGGCACGATCTGGCATTGCAACGACCGCGCGGCATCTCTGCTGGGCTGGAGCCGATCCGAACCGTCCGAGCCCCGGTTCTACGACCTGTTTTCGGAGCCGGAAGGCAAACGGTTGCGGAGCGACTGCGAGGGGCTCTCCGCAGGCGGTTGCAGCTCCCGCGCTCTAGTCACCCGGACCGGGGCGGGGGTAGCGGTGGTTCTGCACTGGATCACCCTGGCGCGGCGGGGAACGCGCGGCGACCGTTCCGGCTTCGTTTCGGTCGGGCTCGAGCCGGCAGCGCCGGTGCATGCCAGCTACGACCATCGCGGGCAGCCGGGTGAGCCTGACCCCATCGGCCTGTTGCACGACACCCTCCAATCGCTTGCAGCGCCACTGACCACCATCGCCGCGCAAACCCGCGCGGCCCTGCGCGAAACGCTGCCACCCAAGCCTCGCAAGCATCTGGAGAACATCGGCGGCGCCGCGACCCGGATCCAGTCGATACTGGACAAGCTCCTTGCGGTCTCCGGCGACGGCCGCGACCATCACGGCGTCGCCGGCAATGCTTTCGTGCTGGACCAGCGCCTGATCGACAGCTGCGACGCCTTGCTGCAGCCTTGCCGCGCCAAGGGGATCGCCCTGCGGCTCCAGGTCGCCCCCGAAGTGCCTCAGGACCTTGCGGGCGACTCCACCCAGCTCGGCCAAGTCCTCGCCCAACTGCTGGACAATGCGGTCAAGTACACGCGCCGGGGTTCGATAACGATCGCGGTCGGCTTGGGCCAGCGCAGGGGCGCCCGCGTCAAGCTGGAATTCGGCATCACCGATACCGGCACCGGCCTCGACAGCCACCAGGCCGACAGTCTGTCGAAGGATCGCCTCCCCCCCGGCCTCAGCGTTGGCGGCTTCGCCGTAGCACGCCACCTGGTCCGTCACCTGGGCGGCAAGATCAACCTGGAGAGCACGCCCGGACGGGGTACCCGCGTCAGTTTCAGCGCCTGGTTCGAGTGTCGGGCGGACCGGCCGGCCTATCTGTCGACACTGCCGGCCACCGCAGGTGCATGCCGAGCATTGGTGGTGCATCCGGATGCCGATATCCGCGAGGACCTGGCCGCACAGTTGGCGCGGATGGGTTTGCGCGCCGATGCGGTGGACGCGGCGGAACGCGCCACGGCCCTGGTCGAGGCGGCGGATGCCGATCCGTACCGACTGGTCGTCCTCGGCTGGCAGCCGCCGGTGCTGGACGGTATCGCCCTCGCCGCGCGGCTGCGGTCCATGGCGTGCGGCGAGGGTGGGCCGTGGCTCGTCATCGTTGCCGGAGCCGGAGCCGGGCTCCAGGACGTCGAAAGCGCCATCGGCGACCTGCCGGTGGACGGGGTGCTGATCATGCCGATCACCGGCCTGCATCTGGCCAATCTGCTCGCCGGCCTGTTCGCACAGCCGCCGCAAGGTCCCGCCCATCGCCTGATGACGCCGCCCAGCCGCGATCTGGCCGGGCTCCGCATCCTGCTGGTGGAAGACTCGGACACCAGCCAGCTGATCGCCACCGAATTGTTGCGCGACATGGGAGCCGAAGTCACGGTCGCAGGCAGCGGTCCGGAAGCCTACACCCTGCTGGCCGGCGCCGCCGACGGAAGCTTCGACGCCGTGCTGATGGACATCGAAATGCCCGAGATGGACGGAATCGAGACCTGCCGGCGCATCCGCAACGCCGCCCGCTTCGCCCAATTGCCCGTCATTGCCCTGACCGGCCACCGGCTCGACGAGGCCGCGCCGCGCTACCTGGCCTCCGGCATCAACGACTTCATCCCCAAGCCACTGAATCCCCAGCATCTGTACAACGTGCTCGCCCACTGGACCCAGCCCCAGCCCCATCCAGCACGCCACGAACCTCCGTCTTGGCCCGGAGCAACGTCGGGCCGCCATCCGGTCTATACACGGCTGCGCGGCATCAACACCGCCATCGGTCTCGAATACATGAGCAACAAGCCGGCGCTGTACGAGAAGGTTCTCAAGGAGTTCCACGCCCGTTTCAAACACGCCACCGTCGACATGCGCGATGCCCTGGCGCGCGGCGATTACGATTCCGCCCGGCGCCAGATCCATGCGCTCAAGAGCCTGGCGGGCTCGATCGGTGCCGCCGAACTCAGTGCTGCGGCGGTCGACCTCGAATCCGCGCTGGTCGAATCCGCTCCGCCCGCTTCCGGTGTCCTGGAAGCCCTCGAAGAAGCGTTGGCGGAAGTCCTTGGCGGACTGCAGCAACAATTCCTGACGGATTGATACGATTTCATCCACAGCCGGTGGCCGGCACCGCGCCGGCTACCCCATCGTCTGACCCGGCCTGCCGCGCCTCGTCGATACCCTCCGCCATCTCCCACCCGACCCCATCCAGCTGCATCGGCGAACCCGAACCGGTCATTGCCTGGCCTTTCGGGTAATTTGCACTATGGAAGCGGTGCCGGATTTTGATATCTTTGCGCCGCCCGATTGCCGACCGATGGACAGCATCCCGCGCCGAACAGAGACCCCGGCATCGCCAAGGACTCGAACGTCTGCGGCGTGCGAAAAGCTATCCCGAACTGCACAGTAGCCGCGTTGCGCCGGCAGCTGCGCCCGTGGTGTTCCGCGGCTGCAGCCGGCGCCGAACGCCCGGTCAGCACACGATGACATCCTGCCGCGACCGACGGCGGGCCAAATCCCAATCCCAGTTTCCAGCCACGAGACCAAGCCATGGCAACCTTTACCGGATCTACCGGCGACGACATCGCGAACGCCACCAGCGGCACTTTGACGGGATTCACCGGTGGCGATCTGGCCGCCCTGCAGGACACAACCGGCGATACCTTCAATGCCGGCGCGGGGGCGGACTCCATCGTCGCCGGCTCCGGCAACGATACCCTCAACGGCGGCGACGGCAACGACACCCTGGCCGGCGGTCTCGGCAACGACAGCTTGAACGGCAACGCCGGCAACGACACCTACGTGTTCTCCAGCGGCGACGGAACCGACACCGTCTATGCCTACGACACCGAAACCGTACGGAACGAAACCCTCCAGTTTACCGACGTCGCTTCCAACAACCCCGCCGTCCAACTGGCCGCCGACGGTTCCGATCTGATCCTCAAATACGGCGCCACCGATCAGGTCAGTGTCACCAGCTTCTTTTCCGGAGCTAACTACAAGATCACCCACGTCAAGTTCACTGACACGGCGACCGCCCTGACGTCCGACCAGTTGCTGGAGAACTATGTGCTCAACGGCGGAGCCAACGCCGACACCATCAACCTTGGTGCCGGCAACAACACGGTCGACTCCGGGGCCGGCAACGACAACGTCCACTCCGGCGACGGCAACGACCAGGTCTCGGGCGGTGCCAACGACGATTACCTCTACGGCGGCAATGGCGACGACACCCTGGACGGCGGCGACGGCATCGACCGGATCTACGGCGAAGCCGACAATGACTCGCTCAGCGGTGGCCTCGGCACCGACACCCTGTATGGCGGATCGGAAAACGACACGATCACTGGCGGCCAAGGCAACGATTACCTGCAGGGCGACACCGGCAACGACACCTACGTCTTCGCCACCGGCGACGGCGTCGACAACGTCTATGCCTACGACAATGACACCGTCCACAAGGAAACCCTGCAGTTCACCGACGTCACCTCGATCGATTCATCCTTCCAGCTGTCCGGCGACGGTTCCGACCTGATCCTCAAGTACGGCACCGGCGATGAAGTCCACATCCAGAGCTTCTTCTACGGGGGCGGCTATCGGATCACCGATTTCAAGTTCAGCGACAGCGCCACCGCGCTGACCGCCGATCAACTGCTGGCGAACTACGCCCTGAATACCGGCGCCAACGCCGACACCATCAACCTCGGCGCCGGCAACAACACCGTCGACTCCGGCGCCGGCAACGACACCGTGCACGCCGGTGACGGCAACGACCAGATATCGGGCGCTGCCAACGACGATTACCTTTACGGCGGCAATGGCGACGACACCCTCGACGGCGGCGACGGCATCGACCGGCTCTACGGCGAGGCGGACAACGACTCCCTCAGCGGCGGCCTCGGCACCGATACCCTCTACGGCGGATCGGAAAACGACACCCTCAACGGCGGCAAGGGCAACGACTACCTGCAGGGAGACGCAGGCAACGACACCTACGTATTCGCCATCGGCGACGGCATCGACCTGGTCTCCGCCAACGACAACGACACGGTCCACAAGGAGACTCTGCAGTTCAGCGACGTCGCCTCGTCCGATGCTTCCTTCGGGCTGTCCGGCGACGGTTATGACCTGATCTTGAAATACGGCACCAGCGATGAAGTCCATATCCAAAACTTCTTCTACGGCGCCAACTACCGGGTCACCGATTTCAAGTTCAGCGACACCGCCACGGCGCTGACCGCCGACCAGTTGCTGGCGGCGTATGCGCTCAATCTGGGCGCCAACGCCGACACCGTCACTCTCGGGGCCGGCAACAACACCGTCAGCGGCGGCGCCGGCAACGACAACATTCATGGCGGCGACGGCGACGACCAGCTCAACGGTGGTGCCAACGACGACTACCTGTACGGCGGCAACGGCAACGACACCATCGACGGCGGCGACCACGTCGACCATGTCTACGGCGAAGCCGGCGATGATTCCCTCAGCGGCGGTCTGGGGGCCGATACCCTCGAGGGCGGCGAGGGCAACGACACTCTCGACGGCGGTGGCGGCAACGACACGCTCTACGGGAATGCCGGGACCAACACTTACAAGTTCTCGGCCGGCTTCGGCAGCGACACGCTGTACTCCAACACCGGCAGTTCGACGATCGCCAATACCGATGTGGTGATTTTCACCGACATCAAGTCGACCGACGTCACCAGCGACGTCAAGGGTGGACCGAACAACTGGGACCGCATCATCACCATCGGAACCGATGTGCTGACGCTGAAGGATTACTACTACACCACCAGCACCACCCAATGGACCGTCAAGGAGATCCGCTACAGCGACTCGCCGGTCAACCACGCCCCCGCCGGGGCCGACGCCACGGTCGCGACCGCCCAGAACAGTCCTTACGCCCTGAAGATCGCCGATTTCGGTTTCAGCGACAGCCTGGACACCCCCGCCAACACCTTGCTGGCGGTGAAGATCGCCACCCTGCCCGCAGCCGGCACCCTGCTGCTCAACGGCACCCCGGTCAGCGTCGGCCAGTTCGTGGCGGCGACCGACATCGCCTCCGGCAAGCTGACCTTCGCGCCGGCCGCCGATGCCACCGGCTCGCCCTACGCCAACTTCACCTTCCAGGTTCAGGACAACGGCGGCACCGGCAATGGCGGGGTCGATCTGGATCCGACCGCCAACACCGTCACGGTCAACGTCACCGCGCCGGTCAGCGTGAACCAGGCCCCGGCCGGTACCGACAAGACCGTCACCACGATACCGGACACGGCTTACACGCTGAGCCAGGCCGATTTCGGCTTCACCGATGGCCAGGACGGCGACCAGCTGCTGGCGGTCAAGATCACCGGCCTGCCCGGCGCAGGCAACCTGCTGCTCGACGGCAGCCCGGTCACCGCCGGGCAGTCGGTCACGGTCGCCGACATCAGCGCCGGCCTGCTGAGCTTCGCGCCGGCCGCCGGCGCCAGCGGTTACCCGTATGCCGGCTTCACCTTCCAGGTCCAGGACGATGGCGGCACCGCCAACGGCGGAGCCGATCTCGACCCGTCGCCCAACGTCCTCACGGTCAATGTCGGCACTCCCGAGGTCAACCACGCCCCGTCCGGCACCGACAAGGCCATTTCGACTGAGGAAGACACCCCGCGCACCCTCTCCGTCGCCGACTTCGGCTTCAGCGACGGCCAGGACGGCTACAGCCTCAAAGCGGTGAAGGTCGCCACCTTGCCCGCCTACGGCAACCTGCAGCTGGATGGGGCGTCCGTCGTTGCCGGCCAGTTCGTCCCGGCAACCGACATTGCCGCCGGCAAGCTGCGCTTCGTGCCGGTCGCCAACGCCAACGGCATGCCTTACGCCAGCTTCACCTTCCAGGTCCAGGACAACGGCGGCACCGCCAACGGCGGGGTCGATCTCGACCCGACCCCCAACACCCTGAGCCTGGACGTCACCCCGGCCAACGACGCCCCCATCGTGGCCCAGCCGCTGTCCGGCCATACCGAGAAAGCCGGTCAGTCCTTCAGCTACCAGGTGCCGGCGGCCACCTTCGCCGATCCCGACCAGGGCGACACGCTGACTTACCGAGCCACCCTAGCGGATGGCTCGGCGCTGCCCTCCTGGTTGCAGTTCGATCCGGCGACCCGCACCTTCACAGGTACCGCACCCACCACCGCCGGGACCCTGGCGATCGAGCTCACCGCCACCGACAGCGCGATGCTCGCGGTTACCGAGGAATTCAGCTGGGTGACCTCCGCCGGCACGGTGGGCGGCGAACCGTCCGAAGGGGACGATCTGCTGGCGGGACAGGCCGGCCAGAGCGACCGCTTCGACGGGCTGGGGGGCGACGATGCGGCCGTCATCAACGACAAGCGGGACAGCTTCAGCGACAGCGGCCCGGCCAGCGACTTCGACGTCGCCGTGGTGACCCTGCCCATCGACTACCGGCTCGGCCGCGGCGTGGAAGGGCTGGTCTACGCCGGCATCACCGGTTCCGACGATGACCCCGTCAAGGCCAGCGGCGACAACAAGGCCAACGTCATGGGCGTTTACGGCGACGCGCTGCTGGACGCGCTGTTCGGCAAGGGCGTCGACCTGTTCCCCCTGTTCGACGAAAACGGCCCGGTGCCGTCACCCGCTGTCGACCCCGGCCTGCGCTTCTACCTGGACGGCAAGGGCGGCGACGATTGGCTGTTCGGCGGCGACGGCGACGACACCTATGTCCTGTTGGGAGCCGACGCCAGCCTGGAGTTCATCGAGGACAGCGGCGGCAATGACACGGTGGTGGTCGATACCGCCATCGGCGGGGCCGCGGTCGAATTGCCGGACGGCTTCGAGAACCTCGTGATCAAGGGCAGAGCCAATGTCGACGGCAGCGGCAACAGCCTCGACAACACCCTGGCCGGCAACGGCGGCGTCAATCACTTGATCGGCGATGCCGGCAACGACACCCTGATCGGCGGCAACTCCGGCAGCAAGGGCAAGGACGTGCTGGAAGGCGGCGACGGCAGCGACACCTACGTGGTCTACGGGAAAAACTACGAAATCGTCGAGACCGCGGCCTTCGGCGACATCGATACCGTCCGATCTTCCAAGATCAACATCGACCTGTCCCAGCTCGGTGAAGGCGGCGCCAACATCGAGCAGATCATGCTGGAAAACGGCCGTTCCCTGAAAGCCACCGGCAACGATGCCGGCAACGCGATCCTGGGCAATGCCGGCCGCAATCCGCTGGATGGCAAGGGCGGCGCCGACCTGCTGTTCGGCGGGGCCGGCAACGACAAGTTGACCGGCGGCGACGGAGCCGACCTGTTCCTGTTCGACGGTTCCAAGGGTTACGATCTCGTGACCGATTTCACCAGCGGCACCGATGCCCTGGGGCTGGATGGGGAAAGGTTCGCGGTGCTCGATGGCGACGGCGACGGGCGGGTGGATGCGGCTTTCTTCGTCTCCGGCGCCGGTGCCAAACCGCAGGAAGCCGACGATTACCTGATCTACGACAGCCGCAGCGGGATCCTGTGGTTCGACGCCGACGGCAGCGGCGGCGGCAAGGCCAGCAAGCTCGCGGTCCTGAGCGGCACTCCGGAATTGTCGGCCGGCGACATCCAGGTCACCAACGTGGGTGTGGCGGAACTGGCGGAGCAATGGCTGGCTCAGCCGCTGGACACCGTCGCTTAGCCGATCGTGGCCGCACTTCGCTCTACCTGTCCGATGAGCCGGCTCGCCGTTCCGCCAGGAATCTCCTCGCCGCCCCCATCGGCACATGGGACAATCGAGCGGCTCCCGGCTTCGGGATCGCCGCGCGCGCCCAGCCTGTTTATCCAACCCCTGATGGAAAGATTCATGTCTAGTGTGGATGCCCCCCTGTATCGGCCCCGCCGCCGTCTCCCGGCTGCGGTCGAGCCTCTGCTCATCCTGTGCGCCCTGTCGCTGGGAGCGGTGACCGATGCCCAGGCCGCCAAGCTCAAGTATTCGAGCTACATCAAGGGCGCGACGGTGTTCCGCGATGCCAACGGCAACGGCGAACCGGACGGCAATGAACTTCAGACCGTCACCGACGACGACGGCAACTTCGAGCTGGCAAAGGCCAAGGGCCGTCTTTACCTGAAGGACGGTACCGACATCCGCACCGGCAAGCCCAACACCACCCTCCTCACGGCCCCCCCCGCCAGCCGGGCGGCAGGTACCTTGAGCGCATTGTGGCAGGCCTTGCTCGACCGCAAGAAGAACAACCGGAGCATCACCAACAAGACCATCCGGATCCTGCTCAACGTGCCGGCCAAGTCCGGCCTGCCGGACTATGCGGCGGCCCCGCTGGCGGGCAGCGCGGCGAAACCCAAGCCGAAAGCCAAGTCCCAGACCCTCATCAAGAAGGACGCCCAGCAAGAAACCCTGGTGCAGTTTCTCAAGGCGCTGGCGGGAAAGCCCAAAGCTTCCATCAAGCCTGATCGGGCCCAGGCGGACAAGCCGCTGCCCAAGGAAGACCCGGAGATCGGCGCGCTCGCCCAGACCTTGATCGACGGCGGCTCCAGCCAGCCGCCGGACCTGTCCGACCTGGCCACCGTGCGCGCGGCCTTCGAGGCGGCGGCCGCCAAGCTCCCGGTCAGCCCGCCCGGCGGAGACGCCCTGGATTTGCTGGCGGTCGGCATGGCCTCCCTCAACAAGGGCATCGAGCAACTCAGCGGCAGCTCGCCGCCGGCCGACCAGATCGCCATCGAGGACCGGCTGCTCCATGAGATCGACGCTCTCGCCGATGCCGTCGGTTCCGGCAATTACGATCCGTTCGAAAAAATCGCCTTCCCGGCCCCGGTCATCGCCGGCATCAGCGTGGATTCCGGCGCGAATAGCTCCGACCATCTCACCAACGACACCACCCCGACCCTGTTCGGGACGGTGGACCGGGCCGCGACCCTGGTGCGCATCTATTCCGTCGATCCGGCCAGCGGTGCCCGCACCAAGCTGGCCGACGTGACCCCGGAAGCCACCGGCAACTGGAGTCATACCAGTCCCGAACTGAGCGACGGCAGCTACCGGTTCGGCATCACCGGCGTGGCCCAGTCGGGTACCGAGGTGGAATCCGGTCTTGCCGAGATCACGGTCCAGATCGACCATGCGGCACCCAGCGATGCCAGTCTGCGTGTGGACACCCAGGAATCGACGAATCTTCGGACCCCGATCCTCACCGGCAGTTGGGAATCCGCCCAGGGCAACACCCTGTCGGTCACCGTCAACGGCATCGTTTACACCGCCGCCAACGGTCTCGACCTGAGCCAGCCTGCCTGGCGGCTGCCCATCCCCCAGTCCAATCAGCTTCCGGACGGCGTGTACGACGTCCGCGCGGTGGTCACCGATGCCGCCGGCAACACCGCCAGCGACGCGACGACCGACGAGCTGACCATCGCGGGTGCTCCGACAGCGAGCTTCCCGGTAGGCGCCGTGCCGCGCGCCTTGGCCTTCGCGTCCCTCAACGGCGACGGCCAGTCCGATCTGGTGGTGGCCAACCAGAATGCCAACACGGTCTCCGTGCTGCTGGGGAACGGCAACAACAGCTTCCAGAGCGCCGTCGCCCACCCCGCCGGCAGTGCTCCGGTGGCGGTGGCGGCGGGCGACATGGACGGGGACGGCGACGCCGATGTGGTGGTGGCGAATTTTGCCGGCGGCACGGTCTCGGTGTTGCTGAACGACGGTGCCGGCGGACTGAGCCAGCCGGCCGCGGCGGGCTATCCCGCCGGCAGCAAGCCGACCGCCCTGGCCTTGGGCCATTTCAACGGCGATGCCCTGATCGATGCGGCGGTCGCCGACGCCGGCAGCGACAGCCTCGTGATCCTGCTCAACAACGGCAACGGCGGTTTCGATGCACCCGTACAGCTTGCCGCCGGCGCCCTGCCCTATGCGCTCGCCACCGCCGACCTGAACGGCGACGAAGCCGCCGACATCGTGGTGGTCAACCGCAACGGCAACAGCGTCTCGGCCTTCCTCGGCAACGGCAACGGCAGCTTCCAGGCCAAGCGTGACCACAGCGTCGGCAGCGAGCCGGCGGCTCTGGCCCTGGGCGATGTCAACGGCGACGGCAAGCCCGACCTGGCGGTGTCCGGGGGCTGCTGCAGCGTCGCGCTGTCGCTGGGCAAGGGTGACGGCAGCTTCGAGCCGGCGGCCTTCCATGCCACCGGCAACTATACCCCTACGGGGTGGTCATCGCCGACCTCGGCGGCGATGCCTCGGTGGACCTGGCCACCGCCAACTGGGGCAGCGATTCGGTTTCGGTGCTGGTGGGGGACGGTTCCGGCGCTTTCCCCTCGGCCCTGGCCTACGGCGCCGGCGCCCACCCCGTCGCCCTGGCGGCCGGCGACGTCACCGGCGACGGCCGGGTGGACCTGGCGGTGGCCAACTATTCCTCGAACACCGTCGCGCTGCTGCCGATGGAAGCCGCTCCGGCGCAGTGACGGAAAAGCCTCGCGGCGGCACCGGCCAAAGGGCTTCCGGTCCCGCCACCGCAATTTGCCCCGATCCTGCTGAAGACTGGCCTAAACCGCACGGGTACGGCGCCGGAATCCCGCCAGCACCGCCCATCCGCCCGGCAGCAGCGCCAAGCCCGCCGGAACCGGCACCACGCTGTAGCTGACGGAGCCGAACCCTGCCGCACCGACCGCCGGGGTATAGGCGAAGTAGGCGTCAGCGGTGTCGGCCAGCCCGGACACCAGACTGAAGGAAGGATCGAAAGCGTCCACCGTGTAGCTCAGCCCGAGAAAGACGCCATCCTGGAAGTCGGCAGTGGCGGATGCGGAACTCGCCAGATCGAAATCCGTGGCCAGGAAGCGCAACGACAGCGACTGCAGCGCCGCCGACTCCGAGCCCGTCAGTAGCAATCCGGTGTCGTCGAAACTGAAACTGCCGGAGTAGCTTTCCCCGATCAAGGAGCCGGAATCGGCCGTGCCGTTGAAGACATAGTCGACCGTGCTGGCTTGGGCGAAAGCCGCCGCGAACAGGGTGACGCCGGCGACCAGGGTGGCGCGTAGAACTCTGTAATGAACCATGATGTCCTCGATTTGATCAATGTGCGGGGGCCTCTGCGGCAATGGTGTTGAATTAAGCCCCTCTCCCTTTGGGAGAGGGGTTGGGGTGAGGGCCTGGGCGCCTCGTGCTTGCGTCGGCCTCGTTGGAACATCAGGCGCTTCAGCCCTCACCCTGCCCTCTCCCAGAGGGAGAGGGTTCCTTATTTCAACAGCATTGGGCCTCCGCGGAGGCCCCCGGCGTTAGTGGAAGGCCGGTCTCAGTAAGTGAAATTCGCCGTCACGTTCAATGCCGCACAGCCCTGGTTTCTTACGAGCACCAGGGAGCGTTTGGCAGCGGGACCCACGCCGTCGGGATCGATGCTCAGCAGGCTGTTGCCGCCGGAGGCGCTGCACTGCAGGTAGCCGGCGGCGATGGGATCGGTCCCCGCCGGCAAGCCGATGGCCTGCAGCAAGCCGGTAAGCACGATGGTGTCCTCGTTGATCGTGAAGTCGGTGATGGTATCGATCCCTTCCTGAACCCCGTTGTAGACGAAACGGTCGCGGCCGGCGCCACCGCTGAGGGTATCCCGCCCGCCCAGCCCGATCAGGGCATCGCGCCCATCGGTGCCACTCAGCCGGTCGGCACCGGCGGTGCCGGTGATGGTGTTGACCGGCACCGCCGCCAGGTTCAGCCCCACCACGATGGGATCGTGGTCCGAGCTGCGGAAGGCGTCGGCGGCGTAAAGCGAGGCCAGTTGTCCCGCGCTCTTGAAGTTGCTGTTGTAGTCCAGCACCGAGGGCTCATCGGCGTTGACGTGCCATTCCAGCAGGTCGGCCACCTGGGGTTCCAGGCTGGGAGACGCCAGCGCATGGTCCAGATAGCCCCACTGGCCGTCGAACACGTAGGAATAGCCCCTGGCGCCGATGCGGCTTTCAACCAGGTCGAGGTAACCGGCATTCTTGATCGCCGTGACCGGGTCCTCCTTGGCGTAGGCGTTCAGGTCGCCGGCGATGAGGATATCCCCGTCCCCGGTGGCCGTCGGGTCGGTGAGCAGCCATGCGACCAGTTCCTGGGCCGCCGCCGTGCGGGTCAGATTGCAGTTGCCCTGGCCATCGCCGGCGTCGGGGTCCGGTCCCACCGGGCTGATATTGTCGGTACACGCGCTGCCCTTGGACTTGAGGTGGTTGACCACGGCGATGAAGCGCGCCCCCGAGGCGTTCTCCTCGAAAGCCTGCGCCAGCGCCGGGCGGCTGCGGCCGATGGTGCCTGCGCCGGTCTCGAACAGCCCGAAAGCGCCGGTGTTGAGGGCAGCGGTCTGGCCCACCGGTGTCACCTTGGCGGGTTGGTAGATCATGGCCACCTTGATGGCATCGCTGCCGAGGACATTAGCCTGGCCGGTAGCCGCGTCGGCGTCGATGAAGGCAAAGGTGCCGGCCGCGGTGGCGGCATTCAGCGCATCCACCAGGAAGCGGATGGCACTGCCCGAACCGTAGCCGTCGTTTTCCAACTCGTTGATCAGCAAAATATCGGCGCCGGTACCGACCAGTTCGGCGACCGTCTTGGGCCATTGCCGGTCGAATTCGGCCTGGCTCTCCGCGCCACGGCAGTCGGTGGCGGCTCCGCCCACACCGTTGGTGCAGGCTCCAACGCCGAAGGTGTTGAAGAAGTTCAACACATTGGCGCTGGCGAGTTTCAGGCTGCCGGCGACCTGGGCCGGCACCGTGGGGCGCGGGTTGGCGGGCTGGATCGCGGGCGCGCCCCCGTTCAAGGCGTTGACCGGACGGACCCGCCAGGCATTGCCGCTGGCGGCATTGCCGGACCAGGTGTAGGTCAGCACGCCGCTGAGATTGGCCAGGCTGTCGCCGCCGCGCAGGGTGTTAGCGGCGCTCAGCGGATTGCCGCCGCGTCCGAAGCGGATGGGGTCGGGGTTCTGATTCTGCAGTTCGTCGTCCAGCAGGATCCGGTTCAGGTTGTTGCTGGCCTGCCGGGCCAAAGCCGCGGCGCCAGGCAGGACGGAATGGGTGGGCTGGACCAGCCGCTCGCTGGAAGACAGCAACACCTGGCCGAACCGTCCCAGTTGGAAGTGCTCGGTCACGTAGAGGGTCTGCGGGAAGCTCACCAGCATGCCCTCGAAGCGCTCCAGGAAATCGACTCCCGCCGCGGGTGCCGGCAACGGCAGGGTGACCGCGGCCGGAGCGACGGTCGCGGTGATGCCGCAAGCCTCGATGGCGGACGCGGAAATTTGGGTCTGGTCCTGGAATTCGCTCACCGTACCGGTGACTTGCACCACTTGGCCCAGGCTCACGCTGTCGGCGTTGCCGTTGAACACGAAGATGGCATCGGAAGTGGCCGGATCGCCGTCCGCGGTGGCCGCCGTGTTCTGCAGATAGAACCCGCGCAAGGCCGGCGCCGCACCCTCGTAGTCGCCGACCACCACGCCTTCCACCGTCTGCACGGTGTTGGCCAGGGCCGTGGCGGCTCCCGAACCCTGAATCTGGCCGATGGCCATGTCGGCGGAGGAACAGGCGGTCGCCGAGACGGTCGTGAAAGTCGAGCTGAAATCGCTGGCCATGGGATTGCCGTCGGCATCGACGACGCCGGCGGCGGCGACTCTGACCTCGCAGGCTGTGGCATTCGGCAGATTGCCGAAGGCGACGGTCGCCGCGGTGACATTGGCCAGGGCCGCATTGGCGGCAACCACGTTGCCGGCCGGGCAGGAGACGGTGATGGCACCGGCGGCGACGGTCACCGCTTCGCTGAATCCGATCACCAGGTCGCCGTTGAGCGCCACGCTGGTCGCGCCGGGAGCCGGCGTCACGGCGCTCACCGCGGGCGAGGCCGGCACCGCGGCGCAGGGCGAAAGCACCGTGGCAGCGTTGCGCGGCGCCGGCGCGCCGGCCGCGAAGTCGGCGCCGTTGTTGTCGGTATCGGTACAGCCGCCGGCGCCGCGCAGATCGGCGGTGGCATTGGTCAGCACCGGTGCCGGACTGGTTTCGGAGCAATTGGCGGCGCCGTAGCCGATCAGGTCCACCACGCCGTCGCCCGCGCTCGGGCAGCTGCCGCTCAAGGTGGTCTGGGTACTGACCAGCGCGACCTTGCCGGCGCTGGCGCTCATGGCGATGGTTCCGGTGGTATCGGGCACGGGCAGGCTGGCGGTGCCGCCGGTACCGGCGGCCTGCTGAACCAGATGATACTGTCCCGGCTGCAGCAGGGTTCCGTTCAGATTGGTTCTCTGCCAGGCCGTGCCGGCACTGGAGGCATATTGCACCGACCATCCGGTCAGGTCCACCGGCGCATTGCCGCGGTTGAACAGTTCGACGAAATCGTTCCGGTAGGTCGCTCCGGAATTGCCGCCACCACCATAGACCTGGCTGACGACGACATCGGCCGCCCGGACGGAGGAGGCTTGGGACAACACCGCCAGCACCGCGAGGGCCAAGGGGTGCCGGTTCAAGGGATACGCTGGTGACATAAATTCTCCTGGGTAGGGTCCTGCGCCGGAACACGATGGTCCCGGCGGCGAATCGGGAGTGAGGCCCCCAGCTGTGCTGATGGGCCATTACCGCAGTTCGGGGCGAACCGCTGTAACGGGGCTTTTTAGCCGAGCTACATGACAGCCCGGTTGAAGCCCCGTTAAGAAGCGGTGGTGATTGTGTGACAGCGACGGCCTTCCCTGGCGTCGCGAAACTCGAAGGACGGGCAAGGGGATCCATCCCCCGGCTGGCTCAGGGCGCCGGAACGGCAACCCGGTTGGCGGGAACGATTTGCGGCTGGTAGGAGAACACCTCGCGGCTGCGGGGCTCAACCTTCACCTTCAGCCACTGCACGTCGTTGGTGCCGTTGCCTTGGTTGTTGCCGAAGGTCTCGATGCGGGTGAAGTTCTCCAGGCGGCGGCCCTGACCATCGAGGAAGGGCTTGTCGACCCGGAAATAGTGGGAATCGCCATGGACGTACGCCACCGGCTTGCGGAAGGCCACCACTTCGGCGCGCAGCGCGCCGAGGAATTCCTGAAATCCGTCGGGAAAGCCGTCGGTCTCGGCCAGGGTCCTGGGATCACGCAGTGGGGCACGGGTCGGATCGCTCTGATCCCAGCCGGGATTGGCCTGGGAGATGAACATCACCGCCGCGGCATTTCGCGCCATCGCATCTTCGAAGGTTTCCCGCATCCATTGGATATTGGCGCCGTTGCGGGCGGCGTATTCGGCCGCATCGGGACTGGTGTCGCAGAGGTTGTTGCAGGATCCCTGGATGTTCAGGGTGGCGTAGACCACGCCGGCAACGGCCCAGCGGCGGTTTTCCACGCAGGCCGCCGAGGAACCGCCGGCGCTCAGGCACATCGGGGCTTCCTGCACCTGTTGGCGCATCCGTTTCTGTCCCATTGAATAGGGCGTCGAGAAAAACATCGCGCGTTCCTTGTCGAGCTGAGCCAGGGAGTCGTAGCCGGGTCTCCGGTCGCAATCGGTCCAGTCGTTGTCGCCGGGCGTGAACATGGCCGGTGCCTTCAGCGCATTGAAATAGCCCAGGGCGTCGCTGTAAACCGCGTCGGTGCATTCGCTGCCGCCGGACTTCAGGTCGCCGTCGTGGACCGAGAAGGCCAGGCGCTGGGTGTTCATGTCGGCAACGAGGGCCGACACCCCGGTCGCCTGGGCGGAAGAATAAGGCAGATCGCCCCACAGACCGATGGCATAAGGGTCGCGGCCTTCCCCTTCGTCGGCATGGGCCATGCCGCAGCCGACCGCCAGCAGGGCGAGGAGCGGCGCGACCGGGTTGCGCCGGAAATTCCGGCGGTTGTGTGGTTGTTTCATTCGATTGGGCTCGTAAAGGCGTTGGAAAGCCCCGAAGGCAAGACGGTCGCTCGGACAGAGGCCGCCCCGCCGCCGGGGATGGCCTGCCGACGGTAGCAGCCTTTGTTTACGGCACAGTGACGGGGCCCGCCCGCATCCTCCGCGAACCCCATCCGTGCCCGGCCGTGCGGCGCAGGAAATGGCCGCGCCCCGTGCCGGGACGGTCCCTTGAAAATCGCCGGCATAGAGAGGGGAATCCGCGGCAGGCGCCCCGGCCCGCGGCCCATGAGGCGGGGCTTTGCCGCGGTTGCCGCCGGGAACCGCCGTCCCGAACCGGGATCGCTCCCGGCCGGCGAGGCCCGGCGGACCCGGCCTGCGCTCAGCTATTGCGGCGCCAGGACACCCGCAAGATGCGTTCTTCCGCCTGGTAGGCGTAGTCCAGCTCGCCCTTGTAAGCATGCTGCAACGCTTCGCCGGCACCCCGCGCCAGATGGGGATCGGTGAAGGTGATCAGCATACCGTCGGCGACGCTTTCCATCGCGATGATGCGCTTGAGCGGATGCCGCTCCTTTTCGGCGGCCTCCAGGTTGCGTATCGTGTTGAGGATTTCGTCGCGGTGGGCGTGGAGGAATCCGCCGCCCAGCGTCAGGAACCCCGCCGGCACCCGATCCTGGATGCGTTGGCAGGCGGGACAGCTTTCCGGGTGGGCGTCATCGGGCGCTGCACCCCATTGCCAGCGGCCATCCCGGTAGATCGCCCCGCAACCGGGACACACCGTCGGCTCTTTCAGCTTGTGTTTGGATTTGTAGGTGTCGTGCTGCCATTCCTGCAGCAGACGGTCGTGGCGTCCCTGAGGGGAAACGCCGGCAGTGACGGTGACTTGGTTCATGGTCGTTCTCCTGTTTAAGGTCTCGCTGAGATAATGCCGGCGCCCTCCGCGAAAAACGCGTTGCGGCACCGGAGCCCTGACCAAGACTCCTACTATTTCTGACCTTGCGTGGGGAATATCTATCCGGCAGATCGGGAATGTCGCGGCGCCGTTGAGGCAACGAGCCCTGCCTCAACCCGCGCGCCAATAGCCGACCGCTGCGACCACCCCGGTCAGCAGCCCGAGTCCACAGCCCAGATTGGCCCAAAACGGCCAATGGGTGCGCGGTTCCAGCACGAACGGCAGAAAGAACACCAAAGACAGCGGCACCAGGTAGAGGATCTCCCGCGCATAAGCGCTGACCCGGCTCGGATCGCGGGTATCGATATAAAGCCAGGTCATGGACAGTATGGAGACCAGCGGCAGGCTCACCAGTACCGCCCCCATCCACAGGGAGCGCTTGGCCAGTTCGGCGGCGCCGACCACGATGGCCGCGGTGAGAGCCAGCTTCACCAGGATCATCGGCATCGGGCCACTCCCCGGCACGCGTTCAGGTCGGCCCGGCCGGCACCGGGCGCCGGTAGAGCACCAGTACGGCCAGCAGGGAGGCCGGCAGCATCGCCGAGAGCACCACGCCGTCCAGACCGGGCAGCGCCCCATGCCCGACCGCCGCCAGCACCACGTGAGCCAGGTAGGCGAAGTAGTAGGCCAGCATCGCCCCCCCTTCCCAGCGCGAGATGGACAGGCCGGTGAAGAACACCGGCGCGCAGGCCAGCCCCACCATGATCATGATCGGCAGGTCGAAGCGCAGCACTTCGACCGCCACCGGGATGCCCTGGGGCGCGATCGAACCGGTCAGGCCGACCACCGCCAGGATGTTGAAGATATTGCTGCCGACCACGTTGCCGACGGCGATGTCGCGCTCCCCCTTGAAGCTGGCCACCACCGAGGTGGCCAGCTCCGGGGCCGAAGTCCCCATGGCGACGATGGTCAACCCGATGACCAGTTCGCTGACGCCGAAATGTTGGGCGATCCCCACCGCGCCCGCCACCAGCCAGTGCGATCCCAGCACCAACAGCACCATCCCCCCGGCCACATAGGCCAGGTCGATGCCTTGGGCGCGCGGGGTCTTGTCCTCCTCGCCCACCGCGTACTCGCGGGCATACTCTTCCTGCACTTCCCGGCTTTCCTTGCGGCTTTGCCAGACCAGGAACACCGTGTAGGCCAGCATCAGTCCGAACAGGATCAAACCGTCGCCGCGACCGATATGGCCATCCATCCCGAGCACCGGCAACAGCATGGAAACCCCGATCATGATGGGTACATCCAGCCGCACCAACTGTTGGGCCACCGCCAAGGGCGCCACCAGGGCCGACAATCCCAAGATGAACAACACGTTGAAAATATTACTGCCGACCACGTTGCCGACGGCGATGTCGGCTTCGCCGGCGAGGGCGGAACTGACGCTCACCGCCAATTCGGGCGAACTGGTCCCGAAAGCCACCACGGTCAGTCCGACCACCAAGGGCGATATTCCCAGTGCCCCGGCCAATTTGCTTGCACCCCGCACCAGCGATTCCGCGCCGGCCACCAGCAGCACCAGCCCCCCCAACAACATCAACCCGTTCTGCATCATTCCTCCGGCGGCTCCGCTAGGTTGTCCGCATCCGTCGCCAGCCGGCGATTCGCATGCGGCGCACGCAATCGACATTCGCCGGAAGCTCGGGTCGGGAGGACGGAGCCTTATTCTATTTTTGGCTATCGATAGAGAGTTATTATTCTGTTCTTACGCATCATCCCCGGTACAATCTCCGTTACCTGACATACAGGACTTCGACGGAGACTCCATGACTATCGCGTACATCGTGTCCGGCCTTTCGGTCGGCCTGCTGGTGGGTTTGACGGGCGTCGGCGGCGGTTCGCTGATGACTCCCCTGCTGGTGTTCCTGTTCGGCTTCGCCCCCACCACCGCGGTCGGCACGGATCTGCTGTTCGCTTCCATCACCAAGTCGGGCGGGGTGATAGTACACCACCGCAACCACGGCTCGGTAGATTGGCGGATCGTGCGCAACCTGGCCATGGGCAGCATTCCGGCGTCGATCGGGCTGGTGTTGATCCTGGAGTATCTCGATATCGACAAATCGACGATTTCCTCGGTGGTGACTCTGGCGCTGGGAGTGGCCCTGATCCTCACGGCACTGGCGCTGATCTTCCGCAACCGTCTGGTCAAGGCTGGCCTGGAATGCGACAGCCACGACCCGGGCCGGTTCGACCGCTGGCAGCTTCCGGCCACGGTGTTTACCGGCTTCGTGCTGGGGACGATGGTGACGCTGTCCTCCATCGGAGCCGGCGCACTCGGCACCGTCGCCCTGTTCTACCTGTACCCGCGGTTGCCGACGGTGCGCATCGTCGGCACCGACCTGGCCCACGCCATCCCGCTCACCGCCGTCGCAGGCCTGGGCCACCTGCACATGGGCAACGTGGACTTCGCCCTGCTCGGAAGCCTGTTGATCGGCTCGGTTCCAGGCATCTGGATCGGCAGCCATCTGAGCGCCAGGGTGCCGGACCGGGTGCTGCGCCCGGCCTTGGCCTCCCTGCTCATGCTGATCGGGATGAAGTTCGTGTGGCCGGCGTTCGCCTGACCGGCGTTGGTTCATGACGATAAGGGGCCGCAAGGCCCCTTATCGTTGACATTCTCCCACGATCGAAAAGCCGCCAAGCGCAACAGTCCGAAAACCGATAAGCGCACATCATGGCCGAGGTCGGTCAATTCCCGCGCTCGATCGTGCAAACCGGCAGGCCCCGATGGCGATCAGTGCCGCCGGCAGATTCGCAAATTACGCGAAGACTTCTTCCTCAAGAAGTACGGGTTGCCCCCCGGCCTTGCAACGATTGACGGTCATCATACGAGGAGCGGATACGTCGCGATGGGACCTCACGCCACAATCATCCGGGCTTTATGCGGTTTCCTTGGGGCTCTCGCACAACTTCGCAGTTGATCATGAAATGCTGAAGCACGGCCTGGTGCTAAACGACGCCTCGTTCGCATGGAGCAAACATTGCCACCACGAACCTCATAGCTGGCCACCTGTCATGTAAGCCACTGCCCCATCGACTTGTTGATGCGCGCGAGCTGAGAGTGGATGCCGTATGATTTCAAGTCTCCCTCTCCTCATCGGTAATAGAAGGTTTCCCTTGAAACGCGCTGTTCTGCTGATTCTGATCGGCCTATTCGCACATTCGGCGGTCTCTGTGGCCGCTCCCAAGGAACGGGAAGCCCTGGCATTTACCCACTACGCTCCCGAAAGCGAGCTGTTCGTCGAGTTCAAGGCCCTGGCCGTCGGCCAGGAATCCCCCTTCGCGGCCCATCTGACCAGCCTTGCCGACTTCTCGGCCCTGACCGAGGGCAAAGTCACGGTCAGCTTATCGGGCGGGGGCCAGCCTCCGGAAACTTTCGAATCCGGGCCTTCGGCCAATCCGGGCATCTTCCGGCCCATCGTGAAACCCGCCCATGCCGGAGAGCGCCGGCTGACGGTCACGGTGGAGTCGGCCCGTTTCAAGTCGATGCACGATCTGGGCGACGTACGCGTGTATCCCGACCTGGATGCGGCGCCGGCTGCGGTTGAAGAACCGAAGAAGCCTGGGGAAATCGCCTTTCTCAAGGAACAGCAATGGCAGATTCCCTTCGCCACGGCGCCGGCGGAGACGAAGACCCTGCGCGCCTCGTTCCCGGCCACCGGCGTATTGCGGGCACCGGCCAACGCCGAGACCACGATCACCGCGGCCAGCCCCGGCATCGTGGTGTTTCCCGAGAAGACACCGCTGGTGGGCCGTCCTGTGGAGCGGGGTGAACTCCTCGCCTCCCTCGTGCCCAAATTGGCAGAAAAGGGCGACATGGCCCTCCTGGCGGAAGAAGCGCACAAGGCGCAGTTGCGCCACGACCAGGCCCACCGGGAGCAGGACCGAACCCGGATGCTGGTGGACAGCGGCGTGGTCGCCGAACGCCAGCTCCTCGCCGCGCAGACGACGCACCAACTGGTGCATGCCGAGTGGGACGCGGCAGAGAAGCGCCTGAATCAGTATCGGCAGCCCGCTGCTGCTTCAGCCTCCGGCATACCGCTCAAAGCGCCGATCGCCGGCATCATTGCCCAGTCTTACGCCGGCAACGGCCGCTATGTGGAGGGGGGCGAGAAACTGTTCCAGATCGTCGACCGCAGCCGTTTATGGCTGGAGGCACGGGTACCGGAATCGGATTCCGCCATCGTCGCTCAGGTCACCGCCGCCTCGTTCAAAGTCGATGGCTACGAAGGCAGCTTCGAGATCAAGCCCGGCGACAACGGCCGGCTGATTTCCCTGTCCACGGTCGTGGACCCGGTGCAGCGCACGCTCCCCATCGTCTTCGAACTCGACCGGCCCGATCCGCGCCTGCCGCTGGGCGCGTTTGCGCGGGTCCGGCTGTATACCGGCTCGGCGTCGGAAACTCTGGCGGTACCGGAATCGGCTCTGGTCGACGACAACGGCGTCAGCGTGGTGTTCGTGCAAACGGGCGGCGAATCCTTCGAGCGTCACCCGGTCAAGCTCGGTGCCCGGGATGCCGGCTATGTCGAGATTCAGGAGGGTTTGCAGCCCGGCGATCGTGTCGTCACCAAGGGAGCTTACCTCGTCTATCTGTCCTCCACCGCACCGGGAACGGCCGCTCACGGCCACGTCCACTGAAAGCGAATGAATAAATCGCCCATTGTGATTTCGTTGGGTTACGCTGCGCTAACCCAACCTACATTTTTGGCTTTTACGATAACCTCCCTTGAGGCGCCGGGATGATTGGCATCCTGCTGGACTGGTCCCTCAAGAACCGTCTGTTCGTCCTGCTCCTGGCCCTGTTGCTGCTCGTGTGGGGTGGCTATCAGAGCGCGCGGATGCCGGTGGACGTGTTTCCCGATCTGACCGCGCCCACCGTGACGCTCATGAGCGAGGCCCACGGGATGGCGCCTGCCGAGATCGAGCAACTGGTCACCTTCCCCATCGAAGCCGCCATGAACGGCGCGCCGGGCGTGCGCCGGGTGCGCTCCACCACCGGCGTGGGCTTCGCCATCATCAACGTGGAATTCGCCTGGGGCACGGACATCTACCAGGCCCGGCAGATCGTCACCGAAAAGCTGCAACTGGCGAAGAGCGCGCTGCCGCAGGACCTGCCATCGCCCATCCTGACGCCCATCGCCTCGGTGATGGGCGAGATCCTGTTCATCGCGCTGCGCTCCGACCACGACGACCCCATGGCGCTGAAGACCGCCGCCGACTGGACGGTACGGCGGCGGCTGATGG
>Ga0233425_10000950_pt1 | contig 69363 bp, 55 predicted proteins | sample Watercolumn_Towu_2_FD_181712 | JGI IMG/M metagenome (GOLD analysis project Ga0233425, IMG submission 181712) | Freshwater microbial communities from Lake Towuti, South Sulawesi, Indonesia - Watercolumn_Towuti2014_140_MG | ecosystem: Environmental > Aquatic > Freshwater > Lake | place... | reverse complement strand
CCTCGGGCGAGAGCCTCCGAGGGTCGGGCTGAATTGTCGAGAGGCGCCTTGTTCCAGCGCGAGGTCCCAAACTCTGTCCGCCACTTCTCGGCGCCTGAGGTCAGGCCGGTGCCGTTATGTTACACTTGGTCCTCGATAAGATCGCGTATCAGAACAAAAAACGCACGAATCTTGTCATCATGCAACCCATAACTCCCTGAGCCGCTGCGCCAGGCCTTCTGCAACTCCTCGACGCTCGCGTTCCCATTCAGAAGCTCATCGAGAAATTTCTTGATCACCTTTTGCTCTTCGGGCGTGCTCATGTTGAGCGCCCGAGCAACCCAAGCTCGTTCATTCTCTGCTTCGCGATGGCTTCCATTCCAAAAGCACGATTTCAGGTACTTGAATTCCTCAGGAACATCCATTTTCGTCACCTCCCGATCCTGTACCCACCACCCGTGTTTGAGTCATTGAGCGGATACGCTGTATGAACCGAATAGCCGCGCGTGGAACGCCGATCAGGGCGGATCAGAACGCCAACCTTGAATGTCGGTCGCACATAAAGTGGCTCCTCTGGGCCAGGTCTGAACGCCTGCTTGCCAGTCGGATAGCCGAACCGTTCCTCGATCCATGCTTCCTCCACTATACCGCTGGCCACGGCATCGACCTTCGGCTGGTTTCCTTCGAGAATACGATTGACGAAATCGTTGGCGGACTCGCGCGACAGGAACGACCCTTGTGCTTCCTTATAGAACGAGTAGCCAGGAGTGTGGATGACCTCCTGTTCTAGAGCACTCAATAGCTGTGCGTCGCTCTTTCCGACATGATCGCGAATTGTATGTCCGCCGCGCGCATCCTCCTCTTCAATTATTACCTGGTACTTCTCTCTGCTCTCGGCCTGCGCAAGTCGTGCGCCCGGCTTCGCTAGGCCATCAGGCCTGGCGTCGGAAATGACACGGTCATCGTCGCTGGCCGATGCGCCGTTCCCCCCGCCCCCGTCCGTCCATTGCCCGCCATCGGTATGCCCACGCGGCACGCGCGGCTGGTCGGGGCTGTATTTGAAGGCGGGAGCGAGAAGCGGTGTCAGACCTGGAGGGCGAGGTACGGTTGGCGCTCCTGGAAGCTCTCCACCCGCTTCAGCCGGCTCGTAGCCGACCGCTTCCCGCTTCTCGTTGGCGGTGAGGAAGCTCGTGCGCTCGAGACGACGCACACCTAACGCAACTAAAGCTGCTCGCGGACCATCCGAAGAAACAGTCGTAAGTGCCCGTCATCTGGGAAGAGGAAGTCCGGATCTCCAGACTCCCAGATCTTCCGAAGCTCAGCTCCAGAGATTTCCAGGCCAAGAACCTCATCTAGGAAGACACGGAGAGCCTGCCTCTTTTCCTCAGGCACATGAGCTATCTGATTCTCTATCCACCTTGTCTCCGAGAAGGGTTCTGGAATGCTATCCTGATGAAAGCATCGCACAAGTGACCTGAACTCTGGTGGGATATTCATGATTGCACCTCATTCGTCACTTGAGCGTGGGTTGAATGGGTAGGCTGAAAAGACTCGATAGCCCTTCGGAGCCCGGTTATCTGTTTGAATGCGAACACGGACACTGTATGTTGGTCGAATGTATGGCTCCGCGTCCGCATCCGGTCGGAATGCTTCCTTTCCAGTCACGTAGCCGAACCGCTTCTCAATTTCCACATCCGCGATAGCACCGGTCGCCACTGCATGAACCTGATCGCCGTTGGCCTCCAAGGTTCGGTTTACGAGACCATTTGCATCCTGCAGCGTGTGAAACGAGCCTTGAGCGCGCCGTGCAACTGTTATGAATGGGCCCTCGTATCGATCTCTTCGTACAATCTCCAAGAGCTCGTTCTCTGGCCTTCCGACATGCCGGCGAATCGTGTGTCCCCCAAATTCGACTTCCTCTTGCTGAAGATCGACTGTTCCTCGCGTCTGCTCCTCCGCCTGCACAAGCCGTGCGCCCGGCTTCGCGAAGTTGTCCGGCGTAGCATCGGAGAGACCACGATCGTAGGTGCTTGCGGAACCACTGCCCGTTCCCCCGCCCCCATCCGTCCATTGCCCGCCGTCGGTATGCCCACGCGGCACGCGCGGCTGGTTGGGGCTGTACTTGAAAGAAGGAGCCAGACCCGGTTTGCCGGAGGAGATCAGGATGGCCGGGTCCGACCCCGAAGGCGGCTTTGATGCCGGGGGCGCTCCCGGCAGATCGCCACCCGTATCCAAGGCCTCGTACCCCACCGCGGCGCGCTTCTCGTTGGCGGTCAGGAACGATGTCCGCTCCATCCGCGCCCACAAGGCCTCGCGCCTACATCATCTCCAGCGGGAACGGTGAAGGCTCCCAGAGGTGATCGAGCTTCATCAGGCGCACCGTTTCTGCTTCCCACTCGTGCAGCATGCGCGCCATGCCCGCGCGGTCGTCTTTCTCAAGCAGCGCACAGAGCACCTTCACCTTACGCAGATGCTCGCGATCCTCGTCGTCGAGATGGGGATCGTCAAGGGACTTCTTGGCGATCACGTCACGCGACAATCCTCGCGCCGTTGCCAAGTCGCCCCGCGCGATATCGAGAACAATTTTCTCAACCGGCACTTCGAACAACAAATGCGGCCTGTCAGTTTGAGCTACGGTCGCCACAAAGTCATCGAGGCTTTCGAGTGCCCTCAGCAGCGGCAAGGCCTGCCCCTCCACCGATAGAATAAGCTCCTCCTCAATGCCGGCCTCGGTCGTGTACCAAACCCAGCCCTTTGTCGAATGCCTGAGACACTCACCCCACGAAAGGTGGTACCTGCGCCTCGGCTCAAAAAAGTGATCGACCAACCAACGCGGAAGAAATCCATGCTTGCCCGACGTTCCGTCCATGAGCACGCCCCGGATAACGTGGCGCAATGGCGTCACGACGACAAAGCGCTTGACGAGTGCAAGATCGGCGTTACGGGCCAGAAGCGGCTTGACCAGCTTCTTGATCTCGGCTGCGGTGGTCATTTCATGCTCGGGCGCGTCTCTATCACGATGATCCGAGTTGTTCCCGGATATGCTTTTTGCACGTTGGCGGCAATTTCGGTCATTCGCGGCTTGCTCAATCCCCTCCGTCCGGTCTTGATATCATAGACACACACAGTACTCCCCTCTGTTTTCTCGAGCACATCCACTCGTACTGTACCCTTCTTGCCGTAGGTCTCTTCCTTTACCTTGAGCAACGACACCTCAGCACGCAAATTTGGATCGAACTTTTTCTTTATTTCGTCACGAATCCTAGTGTGCACCTTCGTCCCATAGTCGGCCGCACCAATGTAATTGCCTTCGCGGCTCACCGTATCCGCCGCCTCATCCGTGAAGTTTTGCACCTCGCCATGCCGGGGATATGCGCGATCGACATCCTCCCTCGTGCGCACCCCGACCCAGATCGGCTCGGGCTCGCCTGGAGCGAACTCGCTGGCCCGAAAGCCAAGCACCGCAATTTGGCCCTCGCTATTCCGGCTCGACAGCCAGGTGCCGAGCGCGAGCAGCGCCTCGACCGCCTTCTTGGCGGGCCCTGCATAAGCGGGCGTGTGCCGCATCTTCGGCCCCTCGGGTGTCCACTCCGAGGTGCCGACCAATGTCTCGCCATCTGGGCCCTTGGTGATGCGCTGCTCGGAGCCGGCGGTCGTGACCTGGTAGGTCTCGCCATCCGCGGTCGTAAGCGTATGGCGCTCGTCCCAGTCGTCCGTGCTGTCCGCGGTGCGATACTCGGACTCGATCGTGCTGCCGTCGCGATTGCGAACCGTCTGACCCGCGAGCGTTCCGTCGGAGGCATAACGGTTTGTGACGCGGCGGCCACTGTCGTCGTCTTGCTCAGGGCGCTGCTCGGGTTCCGCATCCGAGGCCTGCGCATCCTCTCTGGCGCGCGACAGGCCGGACGTGCGCTCACCTGGACTTCCGTCCGAGCTCGAGCTCGCACCTCCCCCGCCCCCATCCGTCCATTGCCCGCCGTCGGTATGCCCACGCGGCACGCGCGGCTGGTTGGGGCTGTACTTGAAAGAAGGAGCCAGACCCGGTTTGCCGGAGGAGATCAGGATGGCCGGGTCCGACCCCGAAGGCGGCTTTGATGCCGGGGGCGCTCCCGGCAGATCGCCACCCGTATCCAAGGCCTCGTACCCCACCGCGGCGCGCTTCTCGTTGGCGGTGAGGAAGCTGGTGCGCTCCATGCGCGCCCACAGCGCCTCGCGCTCGGGCGCGAGGGATTCGACCTGATCGAGATCGGGGCGCAGCTCCAGCGTGCTTTTGCTTGCGCCGGGCGACTCCGCTTCGCGGAGCCGGCCGCCCGGCGCGCCGTCCGAGTACGCGGGCGAGAGCCAGTTGCTGAGTGCCTTCACCGTCCGGTTGACGAGCGGCAGCACCGTCTGGCGCCAGAAGGCGCGCTGCGCCTCCTGGTAGTTGGAGTAGGTGTTGTCGCCGGGGATGCCGAGCAGCATCGGCGGAACACCAAGCGCCAGCGCGATCTCGCGCGCCGCCGCGTGCTTCGCCTCGACGAAGTCCATGTCCTTGGGCGAGAGACCCAACGGCTTCCAGTCGAGCCCGCCCTCGAGCAGGAGCGGCCGGCCCGCCTGCCTGGCGCCCGTGTAGCTCGTCTCCAGCTCCACTTTCAGACGCTCGAACTGCTCCGCCGTCATGCGGCCCGCACTCGCCGCATAGACGAGTGCGCCCGAGGGCCGCGCCGAGTTGTCGAGCAGCGCCTTGTTCCAGGCCGAGGCCGTGTTGTGGATGTCGATCGCCGTCGCCGCCGCCTCGATCGGGCTCAGCCCATAGTGATCGTTCACGGGATGGAAGAGCTTCAAGTGCAGGACGCTGCGCACGCCCGCCACCACCTCGCCCGCAAAGCGCACGGCTTGTCCGCCCGCCGTGTACTCGTAGGCCTCCGGCCAGCCTTCCGCGCCGGGGATCACCTTCATGCGGTCGGGGCGCAGGACGTGCAGCTCGCGCACGCTGTCGCCCAGCGCGACCGCCTCGACGTAGGCATTGCCTGAGACGAGCAGGAAGCCGTACCAGGTCTCGAAAAAGTCGGCGCCCGTCTGCTCGCCGTTGGGTTTCTTGATGAGATCGAGGAACGGGTGCCCGGCATGCTCGGCCTCACCCTCATAGAGGAGGAGCGGAATGGAGGCCGCAGCCTCCGCGATCATGCGCACCGAGCGATAGACGACCGCGTTCTGCATGAAGCCTTCGCGGGCGAAGGCCGAATAGTCACGCGGCGTCCATACCGGCCGGCCCAGCGTCTCGAAGGCGATGAGCGGGCCCGTACGGCTCGCTTTCGCTTCGGCATGGAGCATCGTCCGGCGCGGCAGAAGCCTCGCCAGCGCGTTTCTGATGCGCGGCATGAAGTGGTCCTTGGTGGGATCGATCCCCCTCTCCCCGCAAGCGGGGAGAGGGGAAATTACAAGCTCCGGATGGCGGGCTCGCACGCGGGCTCCAGCATCAACTCGGTCAACGCCCAGACGAGCGCATCGAGCCGGTCGGGGCTCCTCCCTCGCGCAAGTCCGTCTGCACCGAACGCGCACATCTGGTCCTCGAGCTTGTCGAAAGAGCCGACGTGCGCCACGCGGCCCTCGGCGTAGAGAGCGGCGATGGGCTCTGCCCTCAGCCACTTGCCGCGCGTCGCCCGGACCTTCGAGACGGGCACGTTGCGATCGATCTGGGTCAGGATGGCAATCACCATGTCGCCACCCTGGTTCACCTCCGCGACGATGCGGTCGGCGGAGAAATCCTTGTAGGCGGCGAGCGCCGCGCGCGCCCACACATTGGGCTCGCGGCCCTGCAGCGTGCGGTCGGCGATGACGTAGGCGCGCCGATCGGGGCCCATACCCGCGACGACGATCCCGCACGCATCCGACAGAGCCGTCGCCGTGACCGGCGGATCGACCGCGACCACGATGCGGGCCAATTCCGGAGCGGCGGTCACGCGATGGGCCTCGATCCAGTCGCGCCGCCACAGGGCACCCGAGCGCTCGTCCACGATCTCACCCAGAAGCTCCTGACGCATGAGCGCCGAGCCGGCATAGCGCCGTTCCATCTCGGCGATGAAGCCGGGCGCCAGGAACGCGGCGTTGGCGGCCGTGCCGGCTCGCGTCACGGCGGTCGCGCCGTCGTCCATGAGCGCTTTCAAGAGCGGAATGGGCCTCGGCGTCGTCGTCACGCACACCTGCGGGTTCATGCCGAGGCGCAGCGCGAACTGGAGCATGTCCCACGCCCGCTCCGGCTCACGCCACTTGGCGAGCTCGTCGCACCAGGCACAGTCGAACTGCGGTCCCCTGAGGCTGTCCGAGGTCTCGGCCGAGAACAGGCCGGCGATGGCCCCGCCCGGCCACACGAGCTGCATCTTCGAGACCTCGAAGCGCGGGCGCTCGGAGGCGCTGTGAATCGCGAGCAGCCCCGACACGCCTTCGATCATGACCCGGCGCACATCCGCCAGCGTCTCGCCGACGAGCGCGATGCGCAGCGCCCGCTCACCGCTGGCGCCCACGCCTTCGAGCACACGCGCCTTGATCCATTCGGCGCCCGCGCGCGTCTTGCCCGCCCCGCGTCCGCCGAGAATGAGCCACACGCGCCACGGCTCCCCGCCGGCATGTGCCGGGGGCAGCTGATCGTCGCGCGCCCAAATCTGCCAGTCCGATGCGATGTGCTCGAGCTCGTCCCGGTTGAGCTCATTGAGACTTCGATTGAGCGAGCCATTCTGCGTTGAGACGCTCAAGGCGTTCCGCAATCTCTCGGCGCAGGCGCTCCGTATCCTCCGGAGAGCGGGTTGGGGATGCGGCACCTGCGGCTCTGGATTTGTCGAGTTCAGGGTCCATCTCCCGTACCTTTTCCAAGCTTTCGAGCGTCCCGCTCACGGCACGCGTCATGCGCTCGCCGTCCTGGACCGTCGTCAGTCCTTCCTTGATCATCAGCATCTCCAGATTCCTGAGGTGCAGCTCGACGAGCCCCAAGGCCCGCTGTCTGCGCTCGCTGTCGGTGAGCGGCTCCGGCTCGAGCAGTCGCTTTTCCCTGGCGGCAAGCTCTGCGCCGGCGCGCGCCGGAGTTTTAGCGCCCGAGGCATTCCTGCAGTCCGGCCCGCGCTGCCCATCCTCGTTGCCGTCGCGAGACGTTCGCCGGCCTCCTCTCGCGCCGGGGCGCAGCGGCCAGCCCTCCTTTTTTGCCCGCCGGCGGATGGCCGACGGCGTCATGCCGTGGCGGGCCGCCAGGCTGCCGGCGGACTCGGCCGTCTCGGCCCAGGCGCGTTTGACCGACGCCCACACCTCTTGGCTGTGAGCCATTCCGAAGATGTTCCGGTGCTTTTGGGGAGTACGGCCTTCGGGGACGAGAGGCGTTTCGGATCGCGCTTCGCACACTTTGTCCGTTATACAGAAACTCTACCTATCGAGCGTCACGCTGTCAACAGTATTTCTTGCCTGACACGAAATATTATTTGTACTGTCCAGTATTTTGACGTATTTATATCGACTTTTAAATGAAATATTCTAGAATAGCACGCACGAAAACTGCGGGAATAAATTTCTCGATCTGTGCGCGGACTGGCAGAGGCGACAGCGCGCCCGGCCCTGTGTTAGCGAGGGCCATGCCCTCACAATCCCGCTACACAGGCTACGCGCTGGCCGCCGCCGGAGCCGCGCTGTTCTCGACCAAAGCCATCTTCATAAAGCTCGCGTTTGCCGAGAAGGTCGACGCGAGCCTGATGCTCGCCTATCGCATGATCTTGGCGCTGCCCGTGTTCGTGGCCATCGGCCTCTGGGCCTTTGCCAGGAAGCGCGTCAAGGGCGAGCCGTTGCCGGGCTGGGACAGCGTGGGCCGCGCCATGCTCACCGGTTTCGTCGGATACTATCTCGCCTCGGAATTCGATTTCGCGGGCCTGATGTACATCTCCGCGCAGCTCGAACGGCTCGTGCTTTTCACCTATCCGCTGTTCGTGATGTTCATCGGCTGGGCCTTCTACGGCGAGAGCTTGACGCGCACCGGGATTGCGGCGGCCGTCATCACCTATCTCGGGCTTGCGATCGTGTTCGCCCTCGATCTTCCCGAGGGGGGCCGCAACACGGTGATCGGCACACTACTCGTGCTGGGCGCAGCGGTGACGTTTGCGCTTCACCAGATCTGGGCGCGCCGCTTCATGGCGCCGCTCGGCAGCGCGCTCTTCACCTCACTCGCGCTTTCGGCCGCCTCCCTTCTCTGCATCGCCCATCAGGCGGTCGTGGGCCGCGGCGACTTCTCGGCAAGTCCGCGCTTTCTCTGGCTCTCGGCCGGCTGCGCTATCGTTGCGACCGTGATGCCGTCCTTCCTCATCAACGCCGGCCTCGCGCGCGTCTCCTCGGAGGCCGTCTCGATGATCTCGACCGTTTCTCCGGTCGTCACCATCGCGCTTGCCGTAGTGATCCTCGGCGAGCCCTTCACCTTGGCCGACGCCATCGGCTCTGCGCTAGTGCTAGCGGGCGTCGGTCTTTATGCATGGGGCGAAGGGGCAGGCCGTGCGACGGCGCGGCTGGGTCCCAGCTCGTCGCGATCGCGATAGCCCGACCTATGCATCCACGCTCACCAGAACAATAGAGTAGGCCGGCAGACTTGACCGATCAAAACGACCCAATTGCGGCCCCTCCCCATGACAGTGCTCCGACCGTGCGATATGCTTCGCCATTCTACTGAGCCTGAGTTAGGGGGAGAACGCAATGTCTGCAGGGAGACTACGGACGGCGGTTGCGCTCGCGGCGCTGATCTCGACGGCTTCGGCCGCAAGCGCCGAGACGCTGAACCTCCGCTGCACGGAAACCTCAGAGTGGGACGATTCGCGGGCGGTATCGCTCGCGATCAATCTTGCGGAGAAGCGCGTGACGGAAACGTCCGGCGCTATTACACTGACGACCAACGACACCAAGATCAATGGCGACGTGGTCCAATGGACGTTGCACGTGCCGGCGACCGGGAATGGGCAGGGATACGACGTCTACTACGAGCTCAGCCTGTCGAAGTTGACGGGGACGTGGGAGGACGGAGATGGCCTCGACGGAGGAGAGCTCGAGAGCTGCACGCGGGAGTAGCGAGGTATGGTACGGAACGTGTCGGACCTTCTCGGCTGCCGCTTCGGTCCGTCCGGCCTGCGGTGCTGAGGAAACCCGTCACCGAGCTCCCTCCAGCGCCTTGGCCACCGCCTTCGGATTGGCCTTGATCACCTTGAGGTAGCTCATCGCCGCGGTGTCGGGCTCGCTGCGGTGCTGCTCCCAGTCGCGCAGCGTGCCCAAGGGAATGCCGAAGCGGAGGGCAAACTGCTCTTGAGAAAGCCCGAGCTTGAATCGCACGTGCTTGGCGAACGAGATGCGCCGCATACGCGAGAGCTGGGCTTCGGTGAGTGGTTGCGCGTCCGGGTCGGCGAGAGCCCGAGCCATCACCTCTTCCTCAGTTAGCGCATCGAACGCCGCCCAGTCCATGCCCCCGGGGCCCGGAATTTTCGGCCGGCCGACTTGCTCACGCTTGGCGGAAGTACTTCGCTTGCTCACGTCTGTTCGCCTTTCTGGCGGAGATAAGCCGCAATCGAGGCGGCCGGTCTGTGCAGCACACCGTCACAAGCCGCCCTTGAACCAATCCCGTGATGTTGAACCTGTCCTCATCGGGATCGTCGTCACGTTCCTCAATCGAATTGGGATCGTCGAAAACGGAGCAAGCCGCATCGAAACTGATCTCGTGAGCGAGCAGATTGCGCCGGGCCTTCTCGTCGTCCCATTCGAAACGATCGTTTCGCATGGTACGGGATTTCCGTAGTGTTGGCAAGCTGGCCGCACGGGCTCATACTTGCAAAATGGAGAAGACCCCTGAAATCCGTCGGTGAATATCGCTGGTGGCGATGCAGGTGTCGCACCCAGGCGACAGCCTCGAGCACGCCTCAGTTGTAACGTGCGTGGGTGGCTGCCTGCTCGCCTTGCGAAGCGGCCATAATCAGTGAAATCGGGTGGGTTAGGCGCGAAGCGCCGTAACCCACCGTGGCCACTGTGGATGAGGCGGGATGGCGGGTCACGCTTCGCTGACCCGCTCTTGCACTATGGACTCATCTCAAATCCGGCGCCGTCGCCTCGTCCTTGAACACCGTAACAGCCTCGTCGAGCCCCATCACCGTCTGCTCCTGTGAGCCCAGGCGGCGCACGGAGACGGTGCGGGCGTCGGCGTCGCGCATGCCGACCGCCAATATGACCGGCACCTTGGCGAGTGAGTGCTCGCGCACCTTGTAGCCGATCTTTTCGTTGCGGAGGTCGGTCTCGACGCGCAGGCCCGCGGCCTTGCACTTTTCCGCCACCTCGTTGGCATAGCCGTCGGCGTCGCTCGTGATCGTCGCAATCACGATCTGCACCGGCGCGAGCCAGAGGGGCAAGTGGCCGGCGAAGTTCTCGATCAGGATGCCCGTGAAGCGCTCGAGCGAGCCGAACATGGCGCGGTGGATCATGACCGGCGTCTTCTTGTCGGAATGCTCGTCGATGTAGAACGCGCCGAGCCGCCCAGCGAGGTTGAAATCGACCTGCGTCGTGCCGCACTGCCAGTCCCGCCCGATGGCGTCCTTCAGGACATACTCGAGCTTGGGCCCGTAGAACGCGCCCTCGCCCGGATTGATCGCCGTCTTGATGCGCCCGCCCGAGCGCCGCTTCACCTCGTCGAGCACGTCGCTCAATGCCTTCTCCGCCTTGTCCCAGAGATGATCGGCGCCGACGCGCTTCTCGGGGCGCGTCGAGAGCTTGATGAACACATCCTCGAAGCCGAAGTCCCTGTAGATCGAGATCATCAGGTCGTTGATCTCGAGGCACTCCTCCATGATCTGGTCTTCGGTGATGAAGATGTGCGCGTCGTCCTGCGTGAAGTGGCGGACCCTCAGCATGCCGTGCAGCGCGCCGGAGGGCTCGTAGCGGTGCACCTTGCCGAACTCGGCGATTTTCAGCGGCAGGTCGCGGTAGCTCTTCAATCCATGCTTGTAGATCTGCACGTGCCCCGGGCAGTTCATGGGCTTGCAGCAGAACACACGCTCGTCGGGGAGCTCGGTGACGAACATCAGGTCCCCGTAGTTCTCCCAGTGGCCAGAAAGCTCCCAGAAATGCTTCTCCATCATGTCGGGGGAGTTGACCTCGACATAGCCCGCACGGCTCTGCGCACGGCGCATGTATGAAATGAGCGTCTGGAACAGCGTCCAGCCCTTGGCGTGCCAGAACACGGAGCCCGGCGCCTCCTCCTGGAAGTGGAACAGGTCCATCTCGCGCCCGAGCTTCCTGTGGTCGCGCTTCTCCGCCTCCTCGAGCTGTGTCAGGTATTTCTGAAGCTCCTCCTCCGTGGCCCAGGCCGTGCCGTAGATGCGCTGGAGCTGGGGCTTCGATGAGTCGCCGCGCCAGTAGGCGCCCGCGAACTTCATGAGCTTGAAGGCCTTGCCGATGGCGCCCGTCGACGTCATGTGCGGACCGCGGCAGAGATCGAACCACGCGTTGGGTCCCTGGCCCTGCTTGTAGATCTTGACGTCCTCACCCTCGGGGATCGCGTCGACGAGCTCGACCTTGAACGTCTCGCCCATCTTGGCGAACGTCGCTTTCGCCTTCTCCCGGCTCCACACCTCCTTGGTGAAGGGCGCGTTCCTGGCGATGATCTCGTGCATCCTCTTCTCGATCCGGCCGAGATCGTCCGGGTGAAACGGCTCCTTCTTGGAGAAGTCGTAGTAGAAGCCGTTCTCGATGACGGGGCCGATGGTCACCTGCGTGCCGGGCCACAGCGACTGCACCGCCTCCGCCATCACGTGCGCGGCATCGTGCCGGATCAATTCCAACGCCGCAGGGTCCGTGCGCGGGACGAAATTGATCTTGGCATCCTTGGTGATGGAACCGGCGAGGTCGGCCAGCACTCCGTCGAGTTGCATGGCGACCGTGCGTTTCAAGAGGGAGGGGGAGATGCTTTTGGCGACATCGAGGCCGGTCGTGCCGGACCTCACCTTGCGGATCGCACCATCGGGAAACGTCAGGGAAATCTCGGGCTCTGCCGCCATCGTCCTCTTCTCCTCTCACTCGCTGCCTACCAATGCAGGTAAGATATGTGAGGGGCTTGATGGGGCGGAGCGTGCCGGAAGTCAAGCAGGCCCGCTTGCCATTGATGCGCCTCAAGCCTTTGCTTCCTGACCCTGGTCATCGTTTGGGACATCTTGCCCGGCGGGCCGGGTACTCGTGAGAAAGGCGGCCCAATGGCCCACAATCGAGCCTGGCTCAATGCGCGCCGTCCCGCCCTCCTCGCGGGCCTTTCTGCCGCACTCGTGGCGCTCGTCATCTGGGCACGCCTCGCCTCAGCGCCGGCCGTCGTCACGGTGCTGCCGACACGCGGCGACGCCGCCGAGGTTGTCTACGCCACGGGCGTCGTCGAACCCAAGCTCTGGGCCAAGGTGGTCGCGCTGCAGAGAAAGCGCATCGTCGACATATGCGACTGCGAGAGCAAACCGGTCAGGATGGGCGACGTGCTGGCCCGCCTCGACGACGCGGAGGAACGTGCCGTGCTCACCGAGCTCGAGGCCCGGCGCGCGACCATCGCGGACGACGTGGCGCGGACCGAGAAGCTGGTCGAGCGCAGCGCCGTCTCGCGCGTCTCACTCGACGAGAAACGCACGCAGCTCGCCGAGATCGACGCCCGCATCGCGGCCCAGAAGGACCGGCTCTACGATCTCGAGCTGCGCGCGCCCATGACCGGGGTCGTGCTGAGGCGCGACGGGGAGGTCGGCGAGATCGCCGGCACTGGATCGGAGGATGCTCTGTTCTGGGTCGGCCAGCCGAAGCCACTCGAGGTCGAGGCCGAGGTCAACGAGGAGGACATCGCCAAGGTCAAGGTGGGTCAGGGCGTGCTACTGCGCCACGAAGGCCATACCGAAGGTCCGCTCCACGGCGCCGTCACTGAGATCACGCCCAAGGGCAATCCGGCGACCAAAACCTTCCGCGTGACGCTCGAGCTCCCCGACGACACGCCGCTCATGATCGGCATGAGCGTCGAAGCGAATATCGTCGTGCGCGAAAGCAAAGGCGCCCTCCTGGTGCCGGCCGAGGCGGTCCGCGATGGCATCCTCTTCACGGTGAGGAGCGGCCGGGCGGCGAGGACGCCGGTGGTGACCGGCATCCGGGGCAACCGCATGATCGAGATCGTGAGCGGCCTCGCCCCGGACGCGCGGGTCGTCGCCGAGGGAGCGGGCCAGCTCAGCGGCGGCGAGCGCGTCCGCGAGGAGGCGAGTGCCGCTCCATGAGGCTCATTCTCGACATCGCCTGGACCCATGTCAGATCGCGCGTGCGCCAGACGCTGGTCGGCATGCTCGGCGTGGCCATGGGCGTGGGCTTCTCGATCATGATGGCGGCGCTGATGGAGGGCTCGCAGCGCGACTTCGTCACCGAGCTGGTCGACAGCCTGCCCCACATCCGCATCACCGACGAGCGGCGCTCATCGCCTCCGCAACCGGCAGAGCCCGTCTACCCCGCGCTCGAGGTCTCCGGCCTGTCAACGCCTGTCATCAGGCCCGGAATCAAGAACCCCTATGCCATCCTCGCCATGCTCGAGGGCTGGATCAGGGGCTCGGTCGCGCCCTCGGTCGAGACCCGGGCCATCATCCGCTATGCGGGGCGCGACACGGCGGCGAGCGTCACCGGCATCGACCCCGTGCGTGAGCCGAGCGTCTCCAAGCTCCCCGCCCAGATCCGCGAGGGCAAGCTCGCCGACCTGCGCAAGGCGTCGAATGCCATCATTCTCGGCGACAAGCTCGCCGCCAAGATCGGCGCCCGCGTCGGCAACTCGATCTCGCTCGTCTCGAGCACCGGCGCGCTTCTCACCTGCACCGTCGTCGGCCTCTTCCACTCCGGCATGAGCGGGGCCGACGAGACGCAAGCCTACACGCTGATGAAGACGGCCCAGATTCTGGCCGGCCAGACCGGTCTCGTGAACGCCATCCGCGTGCGCGCGGCCGACATCATGGGCTCGCGCGAGGAGGCGGCCCGCATCGAGGCCGCAACGGGCTACAAGTCCGTCTCCTGGCAGGAGCAGAACGAGGATCTGTTGTCCGCCTTCCAGATCCGCAATTTCATCATGTTCACGGTCGTGGGCGCCATTCTGCTCGTCGCATCGTTCGGAACCTACAACATCATCTCGACCATTACGCACGAGAAGACGCGCGACATCGCCATCATGAAGTCGCTCGGATTTGCCGAGCGCAGCGTGCGGCGAATCTTCCTCATCGAGGCGCTGATGATCGGCCTTGCCGGCACGCTCATCGGCTGGATGCTCGGCTACCTGCTTTGCTTTGGCCTCGGCATGATCGAGTTCAAGAGCCCGTTCATGGATGCAACGCGTCTCCCCATCTACTACGCGCCCAAGCACTACCTTTTGTCGGCACTCGTGGCGCTCGGCGCCTCGGGCATCGCCGGCTTCCTGCCGGCGCGCAAGGCGGCCAAGGTGCAGCCCGTCGAAATTATCCGGGGGGCGTCATGAGCGAGCCGCCTAAGGCCCCGACACCACTCATCGAGATCAAGGGCGCGACCCGCATCATCGACGGCGAGGCGCCGACGACACTCGTCGAGGACATCGACCTCGCCATCCGACCGGGCGAGTTCGTCGCCGTCACCGGACCGTCCGGCTCCGGCAAGAGCTCGCTTCTCTATCTGCTCGGCCTCCTCGACCTCCCGACCGAAGGTGAGGTGTTCATCGAGGGCACCGCCACGACCACGCTCACCGAGGACGAGCGGGCGCGGCTGCGCCTCAGTCACCTCGGCTTCGTGTTTCAATTCCACTTCCTGTTGCCAGAGTTCACCGCGCTCGAGAACGTCCTCTTGCCCATGCGCGCACTGGGCCGGCTCGACGAGGCGGCCCAGCGCGACAGGGCCCGCGCAATCCTCGCCTCGCTCGGTCTCGGGGGGCACATGATGAAGCGGCCCGGTCAGCTGTCCGGCGGACAGCGCCAGCGTGTCGCCATCGCCCGGGCGCTCGCCAACGATCCTCTCCTGGTGCTCGCCGACGAGCCCACGGGAAATCTCGATACGGCCTCGAGCGAGCAGGTGCTCGACATCCTGCGCCGGCTGACCGACGAGCAGGGCCGCGCCGTCGTCTTCGTCACCCACGATCTCGGCCTCGCCGCCCGCGCCGACCGGCAGGTCAGGATCGTGGATGGGCGGATCGTGGATGGGGCGACGTCAGCGGTTGCCAAGGCGTGAGCCGTTATCTACACTTTCCATAACGTGTAGATAGCAAAGCTGGGCACCCTACCCAGCACCAGTTATCTACATCAATATGAATTTGTAGATAACCGCCCGACATGAAACCGATCCCGCTCAATTTGATGACAGTCTACGCAGACGTCCAGCAGAGCCTCGAGCTCGGGCCGGTCGATGCGGCTTCGATCGCGATCAAAACCGTCAAGGGGAGGCGGTACGCCTACGCTACAAGGAAGGATGGCTCCACAAGGGTGGAAACGTATCTTGGGGCAGCCGATGATCCGCAAGTTCAGACGGAAGCTAATCGGCTGAAGCATGCTGCCGGGCGCGCCCGACATCTACGGAGCTCCGTAACCATACTGAAGGCAGGCCGCCTCCCCGCTCCAAGCATTATGCTCGGGAGAATTCTGGAAGTGATTTCCAACGCCGGCTTGTTTGAGAGAGGCATGACGCTTGTGGGAACTGCCGCCTACCAAACATACGCACCGATGCTGGGCTACTACTTGCCGACGGCAACCTGCGCCACCAATGATGTCGACTTGTCGGTTGCAGAGTTTGTACCGAAGGATGACGAGGAGCACTTTCAAACTCTCCTGAAGCGCGCCGACAAATCGTTCGAGCCGCTATGGAGTAACGAGGACAAGCTCCCAAAGGCGTTCATAGCATCGAATGGCTTCATCGTGGAGCTCTTGACCCGGTTCGGTCGAGGCCGGAAGTCGCCAGTTCCGGTGGAGAGCATAAACGCTGCCGCTGTTCCCCTGAGCTTTCAGGAGTATCCAGCTGAAGAAACGACGACTGGAGTTGTGCTCTACGGAGATGGTGTGCTCGTGAGAGTTCCGACGCCAACCCGCTATGCCGTGCACAAGCTGATCGTCGCGCAGCGGCGAAAGCCTACGGAGCTGGCGAAAAAAGCGAAGGACTTGCGGCAGGCTCAGGAACTGATTGACCTGCTGCTCGAAGCCGATGAGACAACGCTACAGGCTGAACTGGATGGCGCACGCAATCGAGGTAGGGTCTGGAAGACAGAGATCAATGCGTCTCTACGAGAGATCAAGCGAGACGTCCGACAAGGGCGGCTGCCTATCGCAGTGGGAACGAAGCAGACTTGACCCCTGTGAACTCGACCGGTAGCGAAGGCGGGTACACAAGAATAGAACGACTCCATGACAGACATCCTCGACAAGATCACGCGCTACAAGGAGGAGGAGGTCGCTGCCGCAAAGGCGAAGCTGCCGCTTGCTGTGTTGGCGGAATATGCGCGCTCGGCCCCCAGGGTCCGACCCTTCGCGGCCGCAATCGAAGCCAAGCTGGCGGCAAACAAGCCCGCGCTCATCGCCGAGATCAAGAAGGCCTCGCCATCGAAGGGCCTCATCCGCGCCGATTTCGATCCGCCGGCCCTCGCCAAGGCCTACGAGAATGGTGGCGCGGCGTGCCTCTCCATCCTGACGGACGGCCCTTCGTTCCAGGGCGCGCCGGAGTACCTCTCCGCGGCGCGGGCGGCGGTGAAGCTCCCCGTTCTGCGCAAGGACTTCATGATCGACACCTATCAGGTGGTGGAAGCCCGCGCCTGGGGCGCCGATTGCATCCTGATCATCATGACGGAGGTGGATGACGCGCTGGCCGCCCGCCTCGCCGCAGCAGCCGCCGACTGGAAGATGGACGCCATCGTCGAGGTGCACGACGCACGAGAGCTCGATCGCGCCTTGAAGCTGCCCTGCCGGCTCATCGGCATCAACAACCGCAACTTGAAAACCTTCGAGACAACGCTCGCGACCACCGAAGCGCTCGCGCCTCGGGTGCCGGGGGACCGCATCGTCATCGGTGAGAGCGGAATCTTTACCCCTGCGGATATCGCTCGCCTCGGGAAGGTGGGGGTCAACACGTTCCTGGTCGGCGAGAGCCTGATGCGCCAGCACGATGTTACGGCGGCAACCAAGGCCTTGCTCGCGCCTTCCCCCACGTCCCGCTCGGGGGGAGAGGGCCGCAGTGACGGGCGATGGACAAAGGGGCACTCATGACCAAGCTCTCTCACCTGAACGAGAAGGGCGAGGCGCGCATGGTCGACGTCTCGGACAAGGACGTGACCCGGCGAAGCGCACGTGCGGAGGGCTTCGTCGCCATGCGCCCGGAGACGCTCGCGCTCATCGAGAAAGGCGAGGCGAAGAAGGGCGACGTGCTGGCGACGGCGCGCATTGCCGGCATCATGGCGGCCAAGCGCACGCACGAGCTGATCCCGCTCTGTCACCCGCTCGCGATCACCAAGGCGACGATCGACTTCGAGGCCTCTGAGGCCCCTGCCGGCATCCGCGTCACCGCCGAGGTCAAGGTCTCCGGACAGACCGGGGTCGAGATGGAGGCGCTGACGGCGGTCTCTGTCGCCTGCCTCACCATCTACGACATGTTGAAGGCCGCCGACAAAGAGATGCGCTGCGACGGCATCCGGCTGTTGGAGAAGTCCGGCGGCCGCTCGGGCCATTTTCGCGCGCTGTCAACGCGCTATCCTCTTATCCCTATCGCTCCAGCCCGCAAGCGCTAGCCCGACCTATGCCCGCCCTCCTTCCCGTCGCTGAAGCCCTGGCCCGCATCCTCGACGGCGCGACGCCGGCCGCGGCGGAAGACGTGCCGCTCGCGCTCGCGGCGAAGCGCGTGCTCGCTGAGGATCTCGCAGCCAGGCTCACGCAACCCCCGTTCGATGCCTCGGCCATGGACGGCTATGCCGTCCGCGGCGAGGACGTGCGAGCGTTGCCCGCGACACTGACGCTGATCGGAGTGGCCGCTGCGGGGCGCCGCTACACGGGCAGCGTCGGGCGCGGAGAGTGCGTGCGCATCTTCACCGGCGCGCCGGTGCCTCGGGGTGCCGATGCCATCGTCATTCAGGAGAACACCCGGCGCACGGACACGAGCGTGGCCGTTGTCGAAGGCAGCCCCGATCCGGCTCACATCCGCGGCCGCGGAAAGGATTTTGCGGAAGGCGACGTCCTCCTCCACAAAGGCCGCTTGCTCGAAGCCCGTACGCTCACCCTGGCGGCCGCGATGGGCCATGCGCGCCTCCCCGTCCGGGCCAGGCCCCGTGTCGCCATCCTCGCAACCGGCGACGAGCTCGTCGAGCCCGGCACGGTCCCGGGTCCCGATCAGATCGTCTCGTCGAACCCTTATGGACTTCATGCCCTCGTCGCGGCAGCGGGCGGAGCACCGGCCCTGCTCGGCATCGCCCGCGACAGCGAGAGCGACATCGAGCGAATGCTGGGCGAAGCGAGAGACGCCGATGTGATCGTCACCATTGGCGGAGCCTCGGTGGGCGATCGCGACCTCGTCGCACCGGCCCTCGAGGCGCGCGGCATGGCGCTCGATTTCTGGAAGATTGCCATGCGACCCGGCAAGCCGCTCCTGTTCGGACGGATCGGCACCCAGCGCGTGCTGGGACTTCCAGGCAATCCCGTCTCCTCGCTGGTGTGCGCCCGTGTGTTCTTGGTCCCCTTGGTGCGGGCGCTCCTCGGTCTCGTCCCCGAGCCTACGGGCGGCAAGACCGCCGTCATGAGCCACGCCCTCGAGGCCAACGGCCCGCGCGCCCACTACATGCGCGCCACGCTCGATGCATCCCGGACGCCGCCCACTGCGACCACCATCGCCGATCAGGACAGCTCGCTCATGGTCCCGTTGGCAGCGGCCGATGCGCTCGTCGTGCGGGCCCCCGGTGCCGGCGCCCTCCCGCCGGGCTCGGAGGTGCCGATCCTGCGGCTCGATTTCTGAGCGCGCCGCATAACGGAATTCAACGGACGGCGCGGCCACAAGCGGAGCGAAATCGTGCCAATCCGGCTCAGCCATTAAGGGCCCGGTAAGAGTTGTGGAGCACACTCCCTCAATGGCAATTGGCTCAAGGGAGCACTCCCCGTGACTCGGTCGATCCTCTCCTGCAGCGGCGCCCATTGGATGCGATGGTTCGCCGCGTGGTCTTTCCTCTCGATCGCACTCGCAGGCCTCATCGGCGACGCGCCGGCCGATACGGCCGCCGGCCAGCACGGTTCCACGACCGATCAGCCCCTCGTCACGGGCTCCATCGCTCCTCCCCTGACGCCGAGCCCCGGACAGCTCATCGTCCATCGGGTGGCGAGCTTCGATTTCAACCAGCAGAGCCGCGCGAGCTTCGGCGACGCCGAGGCGGACCTGCCGGGGCGCTGATGCACTGACGCGATTCCCGCCCCTATTTCTCTATTCCTTTTCGTCCTTCTTGCGCCGTCTCGCAGGAGCGGGCGAACCCTCGACGGTCTTGGCGGCATCTGACGCGTCCGGACGCGCGCCCGCCCGCTCGGCAGCCGCCCTCTGAAGCAAGGCCCACAGCCGGTCCAGATCACGCAGGTGGATGTCGTGCTGGGGATGGGGCATCTCGATGCCCGCCGCGCGAAACGCCCTGACAATGCTCAGTCTCAGGTCGGTCTGCGCGGCCCCGGCCTTGCCGACGTCCGAGACGACGCCGGACAGCGAGAACTCGAACCCCGCCGGCCCGAAGTTGTCGAACGACACGCCGGGCGGGGGATGCTGCATGATGAGCGCGCACTCCGACGCCACCTTCTGGAGCACGTCCCGGACCTGCTCGGGGTCCGCATTGTAGGAGGCGCCGACCTTGATGACCACACGCCCCAGCGCGTTGCGGTGCGTCCAGTTGGTGACCGTACCGGTGATCAATTCGGAATTGGGAACGATGAGGCTCGCCTTGTCGCCGGTCTCGATCTCTGTCGAGCGCACGGCGATCGAGCGCACGCGCCCCTCCCGTCCGCCCACCGCCACCAGGTCGCCGACCTTGATCGGGCGCTCCACGAGCAGGATCAGGCCCGACACGAAATTGTTGATAATCGATTGCAGCCCGAAGCCGATGCCGACCGACAGAGCGCCAGCTACGATGGCAAAGCTCGTGATGTCGAGCCCGCCGTAGGAGACGGCGACGAGCGCCGCGAGCGCGAAGCCCGCATAGCCGACCGCGGTATGGATCGAGTTGGCGATACCCCGGTCGATCTTGGCCGACTGGAGCGGACCCGCCTGCAGCCAGCGCTGAATGAGCCGCGTGAGGAACAGGAGCGCGAGGAACAAGAGGATGGCCAGCACGATGCGGGCGAACGAGATGCGGAACTGGCCGATCTCGAAGCCGAAGATCGCCGCCTTGAGCCAGGAGAGTGCCTCGGGCAGCGTGTAGCCCCAAGTGAGCAGCAGGAGCGGCAGAGCGATGAGTGCGAGGACCGCATCGAGAAGCAGCGTGAGCGCGCGCGTGATGGCAATGCCCTGATCCTCGCTGAGGCTCGCCCGCTCGGCCAGAATGGCGGAAAGCGGACGAATGCCGCTGCCCGGCGCACCGAGCAGAGCGCGGATCGCGAGATGCACGAGTAGCACCACCACGGCCGCGCTGCCGGTGACGACGACTTGACCGGCAATGAAACGGCCGAGCGCTACGTATCCGGCCAGCACCGAGGCGATGATGATGAGGCCGAAGACGAGAAGCGGCAGCTTGACGATCAGCGGCTCGAGCCGGGAGACGGGCCGTGCACCCTTCTCCGGCCCCTGTCCCTCGCTCTCGGACGCAGGCACGACCACCGTCTCAGCGAGCTCATCGCTTCGCTCAGTGCCGGGACCGTCGGCAGCAGCGGCGTCGGGGGCGGCACGCGTTGAGGCGGCGAGCTGAGGCGTAAAGGGTGTGCGCACGAGCCGAAGCATCATGAGTGCCATCGCCAGGCTCGACGCGGTCGCGATCATGACACTGACCGGGAGCGGCATGGCCAGCATGCGTGCGAGCTCGCTCGCGACCAGATCGGCTGAATAGATGGCTCCGATCCAGGTGATGGTGCGTGCGACGATGCGAGCCGGATTGTCGGCAAGGCCGACCAGACGCCATTGCGGGCGGCGCGGCGCGAGGATCGCCGTCGCCAGCGCGTGGACCGCGATCACGAGTGCGATGCCGCTCAACACGACCGGAGCCACCTTGCCGAACTCGTAGATGAGCAGCCCGATTGAATCGAGACCCCAGGCGAGGGCCAGGACGGCGGCCGCGGGTGCAATGACGGAGGCGGGTGCCACCCAGCTCGCAACGGCCGTGCGCGCAAAGAACGACGGCTCGAGCGACGGGTCGGCGTCGAGACGCCGCGCAAGGAAACGATGCACGAGGGCACGCAGGACGACGTATAGCGCCATCACGAACGCGACGAGCACTGCCAGCTCGAGCCCGCGTCCGCGCGCCGCCTCGAGCCAGCTCGTTGCAGAGCTCGCGAGCTGGCGTCCGGCACCGGGCAGCTCGGCCGCAAACCGGTGCCACGTCGTGACCGAGAGCGGCGACTGGCTCCTCGCCAGGATGCGGTCCGTGAAGAGGGTCTGCCGCTTGTCCTGGACCTTGTCGAACAGCTGGCGCGCGCGCTCGCCGACGAGATCGGTCGTGCGGATAGCCCCACTGATGATGCCTGCCACCGCGGACAGGCGGTCGCGCTCGGCGGCAATCTGCAAGCTCTCGGGCGGGCCATCCTTGCCGGGCGCGGAGCCGAGCTTGTTGATCTGGCTCTGCACGGCGGACAGCCGCGGTCCGAAATGCTCGCGAAGCAGATCGGCGCCCGAGGCGAGCCCCTCGACGTCGAACCGGAGGCGCGCCAGCTCCTCCTCGTCGTCGCCGGCTCGCTCGACAGCCTTCTCGAGCGTGTCGATGGTCGCGACGAGCGCCGCAGCGGGCTCCTCCACGTCCGAGAGCCGCGCGGCCGGAGCACTTTGTGCGGCCGGCTCGGCCTTTCCGTCCTGCCCCGCGCCTTCGGCCCATGACGGGGCCCATGCCACGAAGATCAGAGCGATGAGGGGCACTAGTCTCTGCAGAACGAGCCGAAGGACAGACGCAAGCTCGCGCGATGGTTTCGAGACGGACAACGAAACGGTCCTTTCATGTCGTGTACCGGAACAGAATAGCAGAGTTCGCGCTCTGCACCGGACGGCCGCAGACGGTACGCCTGACTTCGGTTCGTGGCCGTCTCGGGGCGGAGCTTCGAGCCGCCTCATGTCTGGCCCAAGCTACGCGGCTGACGCGTATAGACTGCCCCCGCCGGTTCCACCGCCTCCGGGATGCGGCCCCGGCTCTCCTTGATGCCCGTCTCGATCACGACGTCAATGGGCCCACCCGTCATGATGAGATGCTCGACGTCGTCACGCCGGATGAGAACGAGCTTGCGGCGCCCGTCGACGCTGGCGTGCTCGACTACGTCGAGACGCCGCTCGGGTCGCGGACCGAACAGTGCCGCCGTTGGAGACGTGCCCGTCATGTAGCCACGGATCAGAAGGGCGCCGATCACGGCCGCCGCAGCCAGGAGCACGATGGTTAACAGGTAAAATGCAATATCCAGCATACCCTTGCGCCACGGTCCCTTGCCCGTGCTCCCCCTATGATCTCCACCGTCCCACACACCGCCCGCAGAGACGGCGCTTAACCCGATCGCCACATCCGGCGGGCCACCCAACGTCGCGGTCCCGGTCTGGCACATCGGCTAAGCCCAATCATACTCCGCGGTTCATGGCATTTTAACCCTGATGATCGAACTGTTGATGGCATCGCCAACAGGAGTCTGCGGCCGGGAGAGAGCGACATAGGCCGGTTAGAGCAGTCCACCCCCAAAGCCCGCGCCCGTTGGTGGTGCAACAGCCGCGACAGTCATCAAGAGTTTTGCGTATGCCGGTCTCCGAAGCCTCCTCCACCCCGAATCAGATAGCCTTCGCCTTCATGAGCGAGAGCGAGGCTCTGGAGCATCAAGGGGAGACCAGCGTCGCCGGTGACGCCATGGCCGAGGCCGCTGGCGGATCGGGGCTTGTTCCTGTCGTGTCCGTCGTGGCAGCCGCGGGCACGGTGGTGCTTGCGCTCGTCTCGAGCGGCGCCGGTGAGCCGCTCCTGCTGACCCTGCTCGCCTCGTTCGCCATGCTCGGACTGTTCCTGTTGTTTGGCGTGGTCGCAGGCCACATCCGCATCGGCGAGCGCGTTGAGGAAGCCGACATCGCCAAATCGCTCATCGAGGAGTACGAGACGGGTCTCATCGTGGCGCGGCGCGACGGAACGGTTCTGTTCGCCAACCGGATGATCGGGGGTTTGATCGGGCGCTCGCCCTCGGGCGAGATCGTTCCTCTCGAGCAGGCCTTTGCCGGAGAGGCCGCCGCGACAGAGGCGCTCTTTCGCCTGACGCGGGCGGCAGCCCGCGGCGAAACATGGCGCGAGGAGTTCGCCGTGCGCCACGGCACGGGCGGCGCACGGCGTCTGCTCAGCGTCCAGGTGAAGTCCCTCAGCATCCCTGGTCAGGAGCGCGATCGCGGTCCACTCACGGTCTGGAGCGTCACCGACGTCAGCGAGGATCGCGCCAAGGAGGCTCACACGCTCGATGCCCTGCAGGTGACGTTATCCCACTATGACTCTGCTCCCGCTGGCCTGTTTTACGCAGATGCTGCCGGTGTGATCGCTCACGCCAATGCCACTTTCCTCAACTGGCTCGGCATCGATCCTCACACGATCCAGGGGCGGAGGCTGCGCCTTGCCGATTTCCTCATGGAAAGCTCGATTGCGCTCCTCAATGCCGCTGCCCGGCGCCCCGGCTACGAGCCGGAAGCCGTCGACACCGACATCGTCGCCGATGACGGACGCCGGTTACGCGCGCGACTCGCCGCGCGGCGTGATGCCCGGGGAGGTCTCGCCGTCGCCGCCTTCAATCGCGAGGACGAGGCTCAGGCGCCCGACGGCGCGGGCGCTGCCGGCATCCGCTTCACCCGCTTCTTCCAGTCCGCACCGTTCGGCATCGCCACACTCGGCCCCGACGGGCGCATCATCTCGGCCAACGCCTCGTTCGCGCGCATGGTGCTCGATGATTCGAGCGGCATCGGCGACATGGCGCTCGATGTCTTGAGCCGGAACTCGGATGGCCCGGCTCGGATGAGCCTCGAGGCGGCCCTCAAGCAGGTTCTCTCCGGCCGCGATTTCCCTGCTCCGGTCGAGATCACGGCCGGCGCCCAGAAGGAATTCTCGCGGCGCGTCTACATGAGCCCGCTCAGCGCCGCGAAGGACGCCCGTGAGGCCGCCATCCTCTATGTCCTCGATGCAACGGAGCAGAAGGCGCTCGAGGCCAAGTTTGCGCAGAGCACGAAGATGGAAGCGGTCGGCAAGCTCGCCGGCGGCATCGCCCACGACTTCAACAACGTGCTGACGGCGATCATCGGCTTCTCTGATCTCCTCTTGCAAACCCACCGGCCGTCCGATCCGGCCTACAAGGACATCGTGAACATCCGCTCGAGCGCCAATCGCGCTGCGGGCCTCGTTGCCAAGCTGCTCGCTTTCTCGCGCCGCCAGACGCTCCAGACCGAGCCCTTGCAGCTCGGCGAGGTGCTGACCGACCTCGCGCCGCTCCTCAAGCGCTCCATCGGCGAGAAGATCGATCTCAAGATCCCGACCTCGCGCGACCTCTGGTATGTCAAGGCCGACAAGATCCAGTTCGATCAGGTAGTGATCAATCTTGCCGTCAACGCCAGGGACGCCATGCCAGACGGCGGCACGCTCGCGATCCGCACGCGCAACGTCACCGAGCGCGAGAGCCAGCGCCTCGCCCATGTCGGCATGCCGGTCGGCGAGTATGTGCTGGTCGAGGTCGAGGACACTGGGACCGGCATGAGTCCCGAGGTGCTCGCCAAGATCTTCGAGCCGTTCTTCACGACCAAGGGCGTCGGAAAGGGCACGGGTCTCGGGCTCGCGACCGTCTACGGCATCGTCAAGCAGTCCGGCGGCTTCATTTACGCTTCGAGCCAGCCCGGCAAGGGCACCACGTTCCAGGTCTACCTGCCTCGCTACCTTCCCGAGGGCGACGAGGAGGTCGTTCAGCAGAAGGAGAAGAAGAAGGAGCGCCAGGCCGATCTCACTGGCACAGGCCGCGTGCTCTTGGTCGAGGACGAGGATGTCGTGCGCCTGTTCGCCGCCCGGGCCTTGAAGCGGCAGGGCTATGAGGTGCTGGAGGCCGCATCCGGCGTCGAGGCACTCGACGTGATGGCCGCCAACGAGGGGCGCGTCGACCTCGTCGTCTCGGACGTGGTGATGCCCGAGATGGACGGCCCCACCATGCTGAAAGAGCTGAGGAAGACCAATAAGGACCTGAAGATCATTTTCGTCTCGGGCTATCCGCACGAGGCGTTCGAGACGAGCCTCGACAAGGACGAGACGTTCGCCTTCCTGCCAAAGCCCTTCTCTCTGCCCCAGCTCGCTGCCAAGGTCAAAGAGCAGCTCAGCAAGTAATAGGCGATCAATCCTCGCGATAGACCCGCTCGCGCCGCTCGTGCCGCTCCTGCGCCTCGAGCGACAGGGTGGCGATGGGGCGTGCATCGAGCCGCTTCAAGCCGATCGGCTCGCCGGTCTCCTCGCAGTAGCCGTAGGTGCCGTCCTCGATGCGGGCGAGCGCGGCATCGATCTTGGCGACGAGCTTGCGCTGGCGGTCGCGGGCGCGCAGCTCGAGCGCACGGTCGGTCTCGGACGTGGCCCGGTCGGCGAGATCGGCGTGCTGCGTCGAATCCTCGTGCAGCCCCTCCAGCGTCTCCTTGGTCTGTCTCAGGATGTCCTCCTTCCACTGCAGTAGCTTCTGGCGGAAGTACATCCTGTGCCGCTCGTTCATGAACGGCTCGCTCTCCGAGGGACGGTAGTTCGGGGGCAGCGTGATGGTGGAGGCGGTGGCGCGCTGAGTGAGCCTCTTCTCGGGGGGCTTCGCGGCGGCCTTGGTTTGCGCCTTCGATGCCGGAGCTGACTTGACGGCGCTCCTGCCGGCAACCGCGCTCTTTCCCGGCTTGGCCTTGGGAACCGGCTTCGATTTGGCTGGCGCCTTGACCGCCGCTTTCGCCGCCGGCTTCTGCTTCCGCTTGCTCATGATGGCCTCCGTGGACCTTCGAGGCGTGCCCTCTTGCTGACCCGGCAGCCGCTCCTGCCTCCTCGCGGGACCCGGCGGCACTCGACAGGCGCAGTGCGCCCCATTTGCCGAGAGCCCCATCTTCTGTCAAGAAATTCCGGGATTTAGCCCTTATCCCCCGGGCCGGATGGCGCTTTTCCGGTGTGCCCGCATTCGCCGATCCCCACCCTGCGGCTTTTCGATAGCAGAGATTTCGCTCAGCTCGGCTCTCTAGAGCCCATCGATTTACGGCTCATTAACTGTGATTGTGCTACTTATGCGTGTGTGTCTAGATTGTCGTGTTTCTTTGGTTGTAGCGTAGTGCAGGCAGCTCTCACGGCGGGCGAGCGGACCTTTCCGACCGCGAGCTCCCGCCGCCGAGAGTGTCACGGCGGCAATCGAAACACACTGGAGCGGGGCGGTGCTCGGCCAGAGGACTCATCCTCGCCGGGACACAGTCCGGGGAACCCTCCCAGCCCGGGTCCACCCACCACCCGGACCTCCCGTCGAGGCCCAAAGCCGCGTCGCCCCCTCCTCCCGCGCCACTCCCGTCCTCCCCGGGAGTGGCGCTCCTCTCCCGGACGCTACGCCCGCGACGACGCGGCCCCGGCCGCGTCACGACAATCACCCTCCCGTCCTTTATGGTTCCCTCTCCGGCAGCAGTGAGAGGCGGCAATGACGACTGGCGCGCGCGGGAGATTCGAGGGCACGAAAAGCTACGTCGCGACCGATGACCTCAAGGTCGCGGTCAACGCCGCCATCACATTGCAGCGGCCGCTCCTCATCAAGGGCGAGCCCGGCACCGGCAAGACCATGCTCGCGCTCGAGGTCGCGCGCGCCATCGCCGCGCCCATCATTGAATGGCACATCAAGTCGACGACCAAGGCCCAGCAGGGCCTCTATGAGTACGATGCCGTCTCGCGCCTGCGCGACAGCCAGCTCGGCGACGCCCGCGTCCAGGATATCGCCAACTACATCCGTCGCGGAAAGCTGTGGGATGCGTTCACGCGCGAGGTGCGCCCCGTGCTCCTGATCGACGAGGTCGACAAGGCAGACATCGAGTTTCCGAACGACCTCCTGCAGGAGCTCGATCGCATGGAGTTCTTCGTCTACGAGACGGGCGAGACGATCAAGGCGCTGAACCGCCCGATCGTCATCATCACATCCAACAACGAGAAGGAGCTGCCCGACGCGTTCCTGCGCCGCTGCTTCTTCCACTTCATCAAGTTTCCCGATCCCGGCACCATGCAGCAGATCGTCGACGTGCATTTCCCTGGCATCAAGCAGCGGCTCGTCTCGGAGGCGCTGCGCATCTTCTACGACATGCGCGAGGTGCCGGGTCTCAAGAAGAAGCCCTCGACCTCCGAGCTGCTCGACTGGCTGAAGCTCCTCCTAAACGAGGATATCGACCTCGCGACCCTCAAGGAGACCGACAGCCGCAAGCTCATTCCGCCCCTGGCCGGCGCGCTCTTGAAGAACGAGCAGGACGTGCACCTGTTCGAGCGCATCGCCTTCATGAGCCGGCGCAAGGACGCCTGATGCCGGTACTTTCCAGCGCGGAGCCGGCGCCTCAGGGTGTATCCTTCAACACCTTCGTCAGCGTGTCGAACAGCTCGTCGATCTCATTCTCAGTGATGATGAGCGGCGGCGAGAGCGCGATGATGTCGCCTGTCACGCGAACGAGCAGGTTCTTCTCGAAGGCGGCCACGAAACGGGCATAGGCGCGCGTCGTCGGCGCGTCCGCGATCGAAGCCAGCTCGATGGCGCCGATGAGACCGATGTTGCGGATGTCGATGACGTGCGCCAAGCCCTTCAACGCGTGAAGCCGCTCCTCCCAATAGGGCGCAATCTCCTTGACCCGCGTGAAGAGGCCCTCCTCCTGATAGACCTCGAGGGTAGCGATGGCCGCCGCGCAAGCAATCGGATGGGCCGAGTAGGTATAGCCGTGGAACAATTCGATCATCCACTCGGGGCCGGTCATGAAGGCGTCGTGCACGTGGCCCTTCACGAGCACCGCGCCCATCGGGATGGCGCCGTTGGTGATGCCCTTGGCCGTTGTTATCATATCCGGCGACACGCCGAAGAACTCCGATCCGAAGGCCGTGCCGAGGCGCCCGAAGCCGGTAATGACCTCGTCGCAGATCATGAGGATGTCGTGCTTCCTGCACAGCGCCTCGAGGCGCTTCAAATACCCTTTGGGCGGAACGAGAACGCCTGTCGAGCAGGCCACCGGCTCGACGATGCAGGCGGCGATGGTCTCGGCCCCGTGCAGGGCAACGAGGCGCTCGAGATCATCGGCGAGCTCCGCGCCATGCTCCGGCTCGCCGCGGATGAAGGCGTTCTTCGCGGGATCGTGCGTGTGGCGTAAATGATCGATGCCCGACATGTGCGTGCCGAACACGCGCCGGTTGTTGACCATGCCGCCGACAGAGATGCCGCCGAAATTGACGCCGTGATAGCCGCGCTCGCGGCCGATCAGGCGCACCTTCGAGGCGTTGCCCTTGGCGCGGTGATAAGCGACGGCAATCTTGAGGGCCGTATCGACCGACTCGGATCCGGAGTTCGTAAAGAACACGTGCTCGAAGCCGTCGGGCGCGATGTTGACGAGCTTTGAGGCCGCTTCGAAAGCCTTGACGTGCCCCATCTGGAAGGTGGGGGCGAAGTCGAGGGTCGCGGCCTGCCTGGCGATGGCCTCGCTGATCTTGGGATGGCAGTGCCCGGCGTTGGAGCACCAGAGCCCCGCCGTGCCATCGAGCACCCGGCGCCCCTCCGGCGTGATGTAGTGCATGCCCTCTGCGCCGGCGAACAGGCGCGGCGCCTTCTTGAACTGACGGTTCGCCGTGAACGGCATCCAGAACGCGTCGAGGTCGTTGGTCTTGAGCTGGGTGGACATGTTGGGTCTCGATCTCTGAAATAAAGCGAATAGGGAGTAGGCAGTAGGGAGTGGCGAATAGGGGGTGGGGAATCGAGATTGCTGTTGCCTACTCCGTACTGCCTGCTGCCTACTGCCTACTCCCTCACTTGACCGCTTCCGTCAGGCTGGCCTCGAAGATGTCCATGCCTTCCTTGATGAGAGCGTCGCTGGCAACGAGAGGCGGCAGGAAGCGGATGACGTTGCCATAGGTGCCGCACGACAAGAGGATCAGCCCGCGCTCGTTTGCGCTCTTCATGAGGGCCTGCGTGAGCTCGGGCGCCGGCTCGCGACTGCTGCCGTCCTTGACCAGCTCGACCGCGCACATGGCGCCGAGCCCGCGCACGTCGCCGATGCAATTGAGGTTTGATCGCGTCTTCATCTGACTGCAGCGCTCCATGATGATCTTGCCGATCGCATTCGACCGTAAGAGGAGCTTCTCGTCCTCGATGATGTCGAGCACGGTGTGGGCTGCCGCGCAGGCGACGGGGTTGCCGGCGTAGGTTCCGCCGAGACCGCCGGGACCAGAGGCGTCCATCACGCCGGCGCGCCCGGTGATGGCCGCGAGCGGAAATCCGCCGGCAAGCCCCTTGGCCATCGTCACCACATCCGCCATGACACCCGAATGCTCGAGACCGAACATCTTGCCCGTGCGCGCAAAGCCGGTCTGGATCTCATCACCGATCAAAAGGATGCCGTGCTCGTCCGAGAGCGCTCGCAGCTCCTTGAGGAAGTCGAATGGCGCAATGTTGAACCCGCCCTCGCCCTGGACCGGCTCGATGATGATGGCAGCGATGCTCGAGGGATCGGCCTGATGCTTGAAGAGGCTCTTCAGCCCGTCGATGCTGTCCTTGCCCGTCACGCCGTGATAGCTGTTAGGAAATGGCACATTGTAGATGTCGGCCGGAAACGGACCGAATCCCTTCTTGTACGGCACCACCTTGCCCGTCAGCGCCATGCCCATATGGGTGCGGCCGTGAAAGCCGCCCGAGAACGACACGATGCCCGGGCGGCCGGTGAAGATGCGCGCCACCTTGACCGCGTTCTCGACCGCCTCCGCCCCCGTCGAGACCAGCATCGTCTTGACCGGGCCCCTCACCGGAGCGATGGCATTGAGGCGCTCGGCGAGCGAGACATAGGATTCATGCGGAGTGACCTGAAAGCAGACATGGCTGAACGCCTTCATCTGCTCCTCGACCGCCTTTACGATGCGCGGATGCTGATGCCCGGTGTTGACGACGGCGATGCCGGCACCGAAGTCGACGTAGCGCTTGCCGTCCTCGCTCCAGATCTCCGCACCCGACGCGCGCTTGGCGTAGATCTGCGTCGCATGCCCGATACCGCGCGGCACGGCCGCCATTCTGCGGGTGTGTAGCTCGGCGGACGTCGGCATGATGGGCTCCCTCAATTCGAAAATGCGGCAATGCCGGTCTGTGCGCGCCCCAGAATGAGCGCGTGGATGTCGTGCGTGCCTTCGTAGGTATTGACGGCCTCGAGGTTCAGCACGTGGCGGATGACGTGATACTCGTCGGCGATGCCGTTCCCGCCATGCATATCGCGCGCGGTCCTCGCGATGTCGAGCGCCTTGCCGCAATTGTTGCGTTTCAAGAGCGAGACCGCCTCGGGCGCGAGCAGGCCCTTGTCCTTCATGCGCGAGGCGTGCAGAGTGGCCGTGAGGCCGAGAGCGATCTCGGTCTGCATGTCGGCGAGCTTCTTCTGGATCAATTGATTGGCGGCGAGCGGGCGGCCGAACTGGGTCCGCTCGAGCGTGTAGTTGCGCGCCGCGTGCCAGCAGAACTCGGCCGCACCCAGCGCCCCCCAGGCGATGCCGAGGCGCGCGCTGTTGAGGCAGCCCATCGGCCCCTTGAGGCCTTGGACGTTAGCGAGCACGTTCGCCTCCGGCACAACGACGTTGTCCATCGCGATCTCGCCGGTGACGGACGCCCGAAGCGAGAATTTACCCTCGATCTTGGGCGCCGATAGCCCCTTCATCCCCTTTTCCAGGATGAAGCCCCGGATCACATCGTCCTCGGTCTTGGCCCAGACGATGAGCACGTCGGCGATGGGCGAGTTGGTGATCCACGTCTTGGCGCCGGTGACGGCATAGCCCCCCGCGACCTTCCTGGCACGGGCCTTCATCCCGGCCGGATCGGAGCCATGATCCGGCTCGGTGAGGCCGAAGCAGCCGACAAGCTCGCCCGAGGCCAGCCTCGGCAGAAAGCGCTCTTTCTGCTCCTCGCTGCCATAGGCGAAGATCGGATGCATGACGAGGCTCGACTGCACGCTCATGGCCGAGCGGTAGCCGCTGTCGACGCGCTCGATCTCGCGCGCGATGAGACCGTAGGAGACGGTGTTGACGCCGGCCCCGCCATAGGCCTCGGGGATCATCGGCCCGAGGAAGCCCATCGCGCCCATCTCGCGCATGATCGAGCGGTCAAAGGTCTCGTTCCTGAAGTCGTCGCGCACACGCCTCATCAGCACGCCGGCGCAGAACCTCCGCGCGCTGTCCGCGAGCATCCGCTCGTCCTCGGAGAGCGCCTCGCCGACGAGCAGCGGGTCCTCCCAGGCGAATGATTCTGGTCTGATGCCGGTCGCGCTCATGCGAAAATGTCCACTGGGAATCCCCCTCCCCCTCGTGGGGAGGGGTTAGGGGTGGGGGGGGCAGGCAGGAGTACCGGTCGCAGAATTGCGCCGGTGGGTTCACCCCACCCCCTCCCCATCAAGGGGAGGCAGGTAGCATGTCGCGCCACTTGAGCAAGAAATGACATCACTGGCGTCACCTTATCGTAATAGAGACGGATTTGAGATCGGCGTACTTGTAGAGGGCGTGCATCGAGCGATCGCGCCCGAAACCCGATTGCTTGAAGCCGCCGAACGGCATGGTGATGTCGCACGCGTCCCAGCCGTTGATCCAAACGAGGCCGGCCTTGATCTCGCGCGCGAAGCGATGCGCCCGGCTGATATCGCGCGTCCAGAGACCGGAGGCGAGACCGAAGATGGTGTCGTTGGCGATGGCGAGCGCTTGATCGGCATCCCTGAACGGCGTCACGGCGAGAACGGGGCCGAAGACCTCCTCCCGGGCGAGCGTCGCTTTGGGCGACACGCCGTCGAACACGGTCGGCTCGACAAAAAAGCCCCCCGAGTCCTTCCGCACGCGTGCACCCCCGAGCGCTAGCGCGGCTCCTTCGGTCTTCGCCGTCTCGATATAGCCGAGCACCGAGTTCATCTGTCCTTCCGACACAATGGCCCCGAAATTGGTCTTGGGCTCGAGAGGGTCGCCCGGAACGAAGCACTTTGCGGCGGCGATGAGCTTGTCGAGGAAGGCGTCACGCACCTTGTCCTCGACGAGCAGGCGCGAGCCGGCCGTGCACACCTCGCCCTGATTGTAGAAGATGCCGAAGGCGGCATGGGCGGCGGCCGCATCGAGATCGGGGCAATCGGCAAAGACGATGTGCGGCGATTTTCCGCCGAGCTCCAGGCTCACGCGTTTGAGGTTGCTGTCGGCGGCATATTTCATGAGCATGCGACCCACGGGGCCCGAGCCCGTGAAGGTCAGCATGTCGACGTCCATGGAGAGCGCGATGGCCTTGCCTGCCACCGAGCCCCTGCCGGTCACGACATTGAGCACGCCCGGCGGAAGGCCGGCCTCGAGTGCCAGCTCGCCGAGCTTCAAAGCCGACATGCTGGTCATCTCTGCGGGCTTCACCACGATCGAGTTGCCCATGGCGAGAGCGGGGGCCACCTTCCACATGGTGAGATGGATCGGAAAGTTCCAAGGCATGATGGCGCCGATCACGCCCAAGGGCTCATGCACAGCGTAGGAGAAGCGGTCGACCGTCTCCGGGCCCACCTCGCCCTCGACCTTGTCCAGCGCTTCGGCGTAGTAGCGCAGCGACCGGATGGCGGATGGCACGTCGAAGGCCGTAGTGTCGCGGATGGGCTTGCCGGAGTCCAGGCTTTCCAACAGCGCCATCTGCTCGAGATCGCGCTCCATGAGGTCGGCGAGCTTGTACAAAATGCGCTTCTTGTCGCGATAATGCAGATTGCGCCAGCGCTTGTCCTCAAAGGCACGGCGTGCGGAGGCGACAGCAGCGTTCACGTCCTCCTCGCCACACAGCGCGATCCTGTTGATTATCCGTCCGTTGCGCGGGGAGATGTTGTCGAAGGTCGCGCCCGACATCGAGGCCACCTTCTTGCCCTCGATGATGGCCTGATGCGGCAGCGTGATGGTGCCTGCAAGCGTCTCGAAATGAGCGAGCGAGGTCATGTGCAGCTCCCTAGCCCGACCTATGCCACGCGGGCGTACCACTGGTGGTCGATGTCCGTGACGATGCGCTCGAACTCAGTGCGCTCGGCCTGCTTCAGCTTGCCGTAGATGCCCTGGAAGCGCGCGCCGAGCGCATCGCGCACGACCGCCGACGACTGGAAGCGGGCGAGCGCGTTGACCCACGCTGTCGGCAGATCGAGCGAGGGACCGTTCTCGGCGTTGCCTTTGCATTCGGGTCCCGGGTCGAGCCTCCTCTCGATGCCGGCGCGGAGGCCGGCCAGCACGGCCGCCAGCACGAGGTAGGGATTGGCATCGGCGCCCGCGATGCGGTGCTCGACGCGCGTCGCGGCTGGCGATGAATTCAGGACGCGCAACGATACCGTGCGATTGTTGTAGCCCCAATGCGCCGCCATCGGCACGTAGGACTTGGGCTGATACCGCCGGTAGGCGTTCGCGGACTGCGCCCAGATGGCCATGAAGTCACCCATGGTCTCGCGCAGGCCGCCGAGCGCATTGCGGAACAAGGCCGAGATCGGATCGCCCGCGAACAGGTTCTGGCCTTTGTCGTCGACGAGGCTCACATGGATGTGCATTCCCGAGCCGGACCAGTCGTGATGAGGCTTGGCCATGAACGTCGCCTCCATGTTGTGAGCCAGTGCAGCGGCCTTGATCGCGCGCTTCAAGAGCAGGCCGTCGAGCGCGGCGCCGACCGCGTCCTTCTTGTGCTTCAGGTTGATCTCGAACTGGCCGGGCCCCGCTTCCTGCAGCACGGCATCGACCGGAAGGCCCTGCGCCTCTGCGATTCTGTAGATATCGTCGATGAAGGCGCTCGTGCCGTCGAGCTCCTCGAACTGGTAGAGCTGCTGCCAGGCGGGATCGGCGACGAGGCCTTTCGGCGTCTCGAGCACGAACTTCCCGTCCAGTCTTGCCGTGCAGACGTAGAACTCGAGCTCGACCGCCGTGACGGGATGCTGCCCGGCCTTGGCGAGGGCTTCCACCTGGCGTTCGAGAATGCGGCGCGGATCGAGCCCGCCGTCGTCGTCGACCGGAACCATGACCGCCTGCGCGTGCTTCGTCCCGTTGATGCTGACCGGTGCCAGCGTGTCTCGAAGCACGCGGAACCGCAGATCCGGATCGCCCGTCTCCCACAAGAGCCCCGTCTCCTCGACGCACGAGCCGCGCGCGTCCATGATGTAGACGGTGGACGGGAACATGATGTCCTTCGCCGCAAAGCCCGCAAGATCCGAGGGACGGATGCGCTTGCCTCTCCCGATGCCGTTCATGTCGAACATCAGAATGTCGATCCACTGCAGATTGGGAAAGCGGGCCACGAAGTCGCGTGCTTCGTCAGCGGTGAGATAGCGTTCGCTGGTCATGCGTGCTTGCTCCGGGCGGCCGCACCGAAGCGGCGGAAAAGCTCGAGTGATACGGGATTGCCCTTGGGCTCCCACTCTGGATGCCACTGAACGCCGAGACAGAACGGATGCTCCGCGGGACCCATGACGGCCTCGACGAGCCCGTCCTCGGCATGCGCCTGCGGCTTCAGTTTCGGCGCCAGCCGTTCGATGCCCTGGCCATGCAGCGAGTTCACCATGATCTCGTCGCGACCGACCCACTGCCTCAACTCGTTATCGAGCTTCACCACGTGAGCGGGACCCCAGCGCTCGGGCAGAGGAAGATCATTGCGGCCCCGGTGATCGCGATAGCCCTCCTCCTCGTGCACCTCCTGATGCAAGGTGCCCCCCAGCGCGACGTTGAGCTCCTGAAAGCCGCGGCAGATGGCGAACAGCGGAACCTTACTCCCTCCCACCGCCTCGCGGATCAGCGGAAGCGTCAGCGCATCCCGGGCGGGATCGAGAAAATCCGGCAGCGCCGGCTTCTCGTCGCTGTAGTGCGAGGGCTCGATGTTCGAGGGGCTGCCGGACAGAAGGATGCCGTCCGCCACCGCGAGGATGGCGCCGAGATCGCTCATCCTCGGTCCCACGGGAATGAGCAGCGGCTGGCATTCCGCCACCTCGGCCACGGCCGCCGTGTACTGGTGACGGACCGTGTCGTAGGAATAGCCATCGATGTGGCGCGTGCAGCACGGTATGACGACGATCGGCCGGCTCATGCGGCAAGCTCCCCGCGCACGTCGTTGAGCGTCAGGTCGAGCACCTTGGCGATGACGCCCTCGGCTTCCTGGAAGTTCTCCTCCGTCATGATGAAAGGAGGCGCCGTCACCATCGTGTCGCCGATGGCGCGCATGATGTAGCCCTCGCGCGCGAAGTGGTTGCGGCAGATGGTGCCGACCCGCCCCACGTCCGCGAACCGCTGGCGGCGTTTTTTGTTGGCGACGAGCTCGAGCGCGCCCAGCATGCCGACGGAACGGACCTCGCCGACGAGCGGGTGATCCTTGAACTTGGCGAGCATCGCTGCGAGGCGTGGCGCGCCGAAGCTCTTGACGCGATCGACGAGCCGCTCGCGCTCGATGATCTCGATATTCTTCAGCGCCACCGCGCACGCCACCGGATGACCCGAGTACGTGTACCCGTGATAGAACTCGTCGTCGTGGCGCTCGAGCGCGCCCGCCACGCGATCGCCGACCAGGATGCCGGACAGCGGGATATAGCCGGACGTCGCCGCCTTGGCGAAGGTGACGATGTCGGGACGGATGCCGTAGAAGTCGGAGGCGAACCAGGTTCCGAGCCGCCCGAAGCCGGTGATGACCTCGTCGGCCAGCAGGAGGATGCCGTACTTGTCGACGACCTTCTGCACGGCCGGCCAGTAGGTCGAGGGCGCAATCTTGAGCCCGCCAGCTCCCTGCACGGGCTCTCCCGCAAAGGCGGCGACGTTCTCGGGCCCGACGGCCAGGATCTCGTCCTCGATGGCCTTCGCCGCGCGCAGCCCGAACGCTTCGGGCGTCTCGCCTTCGGCCGAGTTGCCGTACCAGTAGGGCTCCATGACGTGGCGGAACCCCTCATAGAGCGGATACATCTGGCCGTGCATCAGCTCCATGCCGCCCATCGAGGTCGCGGCGATGGTGGAGCCGTGATAGCCGTAGCGCCGCCCGATGATGATGCGCCGCTTGGGCTCGCCCTTGATGGCGGCCCAGTAGTAGCGGATGAGCCGAATCGCCGTGTCGTTCGATTCCGACCCCGAGGAGCCGTAGAACACGTTCTTCATGCCGGCGGGCGCGATGCTGGCGAGCTTGGCCGAAAGCTCGACGACGCGCGGATGCGTGGTCTGGAAGAAGGTGTTGTAGTAGGGGAGCTCCAGGAGCTGGGTGTAGGCTGCATCCGCCAGCTCCTTGCGGCCCGCGCCGACGCTCGTGGTCCAGAGCCCCGACATGCCGTCCAAGACGCGCCGGCCCTCGCTGTCCCAGAAGTAGGGGCCGTCGGCGTGCACAATGACCCTGGCACCCGCCGCGCGCAGCGACTTGTGATTGGTGAAGGGATGCAGGTGATGGGCTGCGTCTAGCCTCTGCAGCTCTGCCGTGTTGTAGCGGTTGGACACGTCTCTCTCTCCAGCTGGGCAAAACCCGTGATGGGCCGATCGTTCAGTGCTGGAGGGCCTCCGGCGGCGTGTACCCGATCCTGGCGCACAATTCGAGCAACTGAGCCTTCCGGCACGGGAGCGAGGCGACACGCGCCGAAAGCCACGCAAATTCGTGCTTCGGCACACCCACGCACATGGGCATGCGACGTCCGGCGATGTGCGGCCGATGAGCCAACTCTCTCTCCCGATCGTCTAGAGCCTACCGGGCGGTACGGAGGGCCGCAACAAAAGGTGTTGTGTCCCGGCGACCGAGCCGCTAAGGCTACGGCGCAGACTTTATTGGCTACGGTGTAGAATTGTCAAGACCAGCCGCAAAGCGCGAGAAGTCCCGGCCCCGGGGCCGGCGCGGGCTCGACCGCAACGCGATCCTCGATGCCGCGGTCGCGATGTTCGCGGCCGAGGGCGAGGCGGGGTTTTCAGTACGAAAGCTCGGCGCCGGGATCGGCATCGACCCCATGACGGTCTTGCATCATTTCCAGTCCCGCGAGCAACTCTTGCGCGAGATCGCCGACCGGGCGCTCGCGACCGTCGAGCTGCCGCTGCCCTCGGGCGACTGGCGCGCCGATCTTCGCCGTGTGGGCAATGCCTACCGGGCGCTCGCCCGCCGCTACCCGCGCCTTTTCCACCTCCACTTCCGCTACCATGCGACGGGCCCCCTCGATCACGCCTCGAGCGAGGTCGTCTACCGCGCCCTGCGGACGACTGGCCTTTCCGATAGGGAGGCAGCCGGACTGGGTCTTGCCTACTACGCCTTCGTGCTGGGCTTTGCGCTCGCCGAGACCGAAGGCCTGCTCGCTCCCTTGAATGCCATCGAGGAAAACGAGCTCACCCGGCTCGACCCTCTCGCCTATCCGGCGACCCGCGCCCTCATTCCCGCCTTCAAGTCGCTCGACCCCGACGCGGCCTACGACGACGCCGTGAGCGCTTTCATCGACGGCGTCGCGCAGCGCACCGGAAGGCGCAAGACCGGCACAAGGAGCCGGTCAATCTGACCCTGCCGGCGAGTCTGATTTATCGAACGCCTGCCAGAGAAGACATGTCATCGTAGCGACTTGTTGCCCGCAGATTTGCAAAATTGCGGGCACCGGGGGGGCATCGGGACCTACGCCACTCAACCTCCTTAACTCTCGACGCGGACATCTTCGAGATCGCCCTTCACGCCCTTCGCACGGAAGCGTGAGCAAGGGTTTATCGATGGTTTGACTGTGATCAAGCCGAGGGGGGCGGCGTCTGCCAGCTTCGCCGCAGACTTGAGCGGGGCGGCTCGGCTTCCCGCCGAGATGAGCCCCGTCGATTGAGCCGAGAGCACAGCACCCAGGGAGCGAGCAGCAAGCCATGAACGAGTTCGTGAGGAAATTCGAGGCCGTCAAGGCGCCGTGGTCGAAGGAGGAGTTCGAGGCTCAGATCCGCGCAATCGCGCCCGAGCGCTATCACGACCTGCATGTGTTCCATAAGCTCCTGCACGGCGGCAAGCTCAGCAAGGACCAGGTCGCGGCGTGGGCTTTGAACCGCTACGTCTACCAGGAGGCCATCCCGCGCAAGGATGCGGCGTTCATGAGCCGCGTGCACGACCGCGACTTCCGCCGCGAGTGGTTGCACCGCATCCAGGATCACGACGGCAACCTCATCGACGACGAGGGCGGCCTCGAGCGCTGGTTCAGGCTTACCGACTGTCTCGGCTTCGACCGCGCGTACGTCGCCAGCATGGAGGGTGCGCTGCCGGCGACCAAGTTCGCCGTCGAGTCCTATGTGCGCTACGTGGTCGAGCAGCCGCTCGTCGTCGCCGCAGCCTCGCAGTTGACCGAGCTTTTTGCCCCCTCGATCCACCGCGAGCGCATCGCCGGCATGCTGGCCAACTACTCGTTCGTCAACGAGGAGGTCATGGCCTACTTCAAACGCCGCCTGACGCAGGCCCCGCGCGATGTCTCCTTCACGCTCGAGTTCGTCAAGGAGCACGCCCGGACGCGGGATGAGCAGGAAGCCTGCGTCGAGGCGGTGCGCTTCAAGTGCGACGTGCTGTGGGCGCAGCTCGACGCGCTCCATCTCGCCTATGTCCATGGCATGATCCCACCCGGCGCCTGGCGCCCGGCAGCGTAACCCATGGCCTCTCGGAGCGGACTTTTCCGATCCCCCTCCCCTCGACGGAGAGGGGGATCGGTGAGAAGGCCGCTCCTGCTCGAGCGAAGCGAACGGGCCGCCATGAGGATCGGCGGCGAGCCCATCCGGCGGACGGAGCAGCCTCAACAACAAAAACGAGCAGAGCCATCTTTCTAGAGGCGAAGCCCGATCAGGCCTCCATTGGAAGACAAGAGTTGCCGATCCGCTGAGAGGCAAAAACAGCAAGAGGCTCCACTTGTCTTGCACTGCCGGCGCGCTCAGCTCTTCAGTCTCCATCCCTTCACGATTGCGTAGATCGCGGGAATGACGATCAGCGTCAGCGCCGTCGAGGACACCATGCCTCCGATCATCGGAACGGCGATGCGGCTCATCACCTCGGCACCCGTGCCGTGACTCCACAGAATGGGGAGCAGGCTCGCCATGATGGCGACCACGGTCATCATCTTGGGACGCACGCGCTCGACCGCGCCCTCCATGATGGCGGCGTAAAGATCAGTGCGGGCGAGCGGACGGCCCTCGGCGGCTGCCTTGCGCTTCTGCGCCTCGAGCGCATGATCGAGGTAGATCAGCATGACGACTCCCGTCTCGGCTGCCACACCCGCGAGCGCAATGAAGCCAACCGCGACCGCGACCGAAAGGTTGAACCCCATCCACCACATGAGCCACAGGCCCCCGATGAGGGCGAACGGCAGCGACAGCATGACGATCAGCGTCTCCGTCATGCGCCGGAAGTTCAAGTAGAGAAGGAGGAGAATGAGCACCAAAGTCACCGGCACCACGATCATGAGCCGCGCCTTGGCCCGCTCGTAATACTCGAACTGGCCGCTCCACAGCGCGTAGTAGCCGGGCGGGAACTCGACCTTCTCGGCAACGCTCCTTTTGGCATCGGCCACGTAGCTGCCGAGATCGCGGTCGCGCGCGTCGACGAAGATGTAGGCGGCGAGCTGCGCGTTCTCGGTGCGGATGGAGGCGGGACCGCGCGTGAGCTTCACTGTCGCCACCTCGCCGAGCGGAATGGAGGCGCCGTTCGCAATCGGCACCAGGACCTCGCGCCGGATGGCCTCGGGGTCCGAGCGCACGTCGCGCGGATAACGCAGGCTCACACCATAGCGCTCGCGCCCCTCGACCGTGGTCGTCACCGTCTCCGCGCCGAGCGCCGAGGCGATCACCTCCTGCACGTCGCCCACGACGAGGCCGTAGCGCGCAAGCTGATTGCGGTCGGGCTCGATCTCGAGATAATAGCCGCCGATGATGCGCTCGGCATAGGCGCTCGACGTTCCGGGCACGGCCTTGATGGCCGCCTCGATCTCGCGCGCGAGCCTCTCGATCACGGAAAGATCGCGGCCCATGACCTTGACGCCGACGGGGGTACGGATTCCTGTGGCCAGCATGTCGATGCGCGCCTTGATCGGCATGGTCCAGGCATTCGAGACGCCCGGGAACTGCAGCGCCTTGTCCATCTCGTCGATGAGCTTCCCAACCGTGAGGCCCTGCCGCCACTCGCTTTCGGGCTTCAGATTGATGATCGTCTCGAACATCTCGGTCGGCGCCGGATCGGTCGCCGTGTTGGCCCGGCCCGCCTTGCCCCATACGCTCGCGACCTCCGGGAACGACTTGATGATCTTGTTCTGAGTCTGGAGCAGCTCCGTCGCCTTGGTGACGGAAAGGCCCGGGAGCGTCGTCGGCATGTAGAACAACGTGCCCTCGTTGAGGTTGGGCATGAACTCGGAGCCGAGCTGTCGCGCCGGCCAGACGCTCGCCGCGAGCATCGTCACGGCGAGCGCCACCACCAGCCACTTGACGCGCAGGACAGCGCGAATGACGGGGCGGTAGACCCAGATGAGAAAGCGGTTCACCGGGTTCCTCGCCTCGGGCACGATGCGCCCCTTGACGAACAGGATCATCAGCGCCGGCACCACCGTGACCGACAGGAGGGCCGCGCCCGCCATCGCGAACGTCTTGGTGTAGGCCAACGGATGGAACAGGCGTCCCTCCTGAGCCTCGAGCGCGAAGATCGGCAGAAAGGACACCGTGATGATCATGAGCGAGAAGAAGAGAGCCGGGCCGACCTCACTCGCCGCCTCGATCAGAGTTTCGGCGCGTGGCTTCTCGGGTGGCGCCCGCTCCAGGTGCTTGTGCGCGTTCTCGATCATGACGATCGCTGCATCCACCATCGCGCCGATGGCGATGGCGATGCCGCCGAGGCTCATGATGTTGGACGACAGCCCGAGCGCATGCATGAAGATGTAGGCGATCAGGATCCCGAGCGGCAGCGTCAGTATGGCGACCAGGGCGCTCCTGGCGTGCAAAAGGAAGACGATGCACACGAGCGCCACGATCAGGCTCTCCTCGGCGAGCGTGCGCTTCAAGGTCTCGATCGCCCGGAAAATGAGCTCCGATCTGTCATAGACGGGAATGAGCTCCGTGCCCTCGGGCAGGCTGCCCGCGATCTCGGCGAGCCGTGCCTTGACGTTCTCGATCACGGAGAGCGCATTCTGCCCGTAGCGCTGCACGGCGATGCCGGACACCGCCTCGCCCTCTCCGTTCATCTCGGTGATGCCGCGCCGCTCGTCGGGCGCAAGCTCGACGCGCGCCACGTCGCGCAACAGCACCGGCGTGCCCGCCTCCGCCTTCAGCACGATGCGCTCGAGGTCGCCTGCGCCGCGCAGATAGCCGCGCCCACGCACCATGAACTCGGTCTCTGCCAGCTCGACGACGCGCCCGCCAACGTCGATGTTCGAGTTGCGGATGGCGTCGCGCACAGCGGTGAGCGGGATGTTGAAGGCCCTCACCCGGCGCGGATCGATAACCACCTGGTACTGGCGCACGAACCCGCCCGCACTCGCCACCTCGGCGACGCCGTCCGCCTTGGCGACCGCGAACCGGACCTGCCAGTCCTGGGTGGCCCTCAGCTCCCCGAGGTTCCGGTTATCGGCGGAGAGCGCGTACTGGTAGACCCAGCCCACTCCCGTCGCGTCGGGACCGAGCGCCGGCGTGACGCCCCGTGGCAGCGTTCGCGCGGCCGCGGAAAGATATTCGAGCACCCGCGATCGCGCCCAGTAGATGTCGGTTCCGTCCTGGAACACAATGTAGACGAACGATACGCCGAAGAACGAGAAGCCGCGCACCACGCGTGATCTCGGCACCGACAGCATGGCCGTCGACAGAGGATAGGTGATCTGGTCCTCCACGACCTGGGGCGCCTGCCCCGCATATTCGGTGTAGACGATGACCTGCGTGTCCGAGAGGTCCGGGATGGCGTCGAGCGGCACGTGGCGCACGGCGTAGAGCCCCGCCCCCGTCACCAGCGCCGTGGCGAGGAGGACGAGCACGAGGTTCTGTGCCGACCAGCGGATGAGCCTGGCGATCATGGCTGCTCTGCTCCGCTACCGCTACCGCTCCCGCTGCCCTTGCTTTCCCCTGCGGGCTTGTCACCGCTCCTCCCCGTTGCAGCGTCCTCCATGGGCTTGCCAACGTCGCGCCCCGCGCCCATTCCTTCCGACGCAGCGCTGCCGGCCGTGAACGACGACAGGGCCGAGGTCAGATTCGCTTCCGCGTCGATGAGGAAGTTGCCCGAGACGACGACCTCCTCGCCCTCCCGCACGCCCTCGCGCACCTCGATGAGGCCCTCGCCGCGCTGGCCGAGCTTCACATCGCGCGGCTCGAAGCGCCCCTCGCCGCGCACTACCAGCACGACCTGCCGGTTGCCGCTGTCGATCACGGCGGAAGCCGGCACGGCGAGCGCACCCTTGTCTTCCGCACCGGCATCGATCTCGACGTCCGCATACATCTCGTGACGGATGCGATAGTCGGGGTTCGGCACCTCGATGCGCACCTTGCCCGTACGCGCGCCATGATCGAGCTCGTGCAGAATGAAGGTCGCCTTGCCGATGAACGTCTCGCCGGGAAGGGCATGCAGCGACACCTTGGCGGGGGCGCCGACCTTGATCGTATCGATGGCATGCTCGGGTACGTCCGCGATCACCCAGACCGTCGACAGGTCGCCGATCAGGAACAGCTCCTCGCCCATCCGGGCCATCTGCCCCTCGACCACCTTCTTCTCCATGATCACGCCCGAAACCGGCGAGGGCCAGTCGAACGCGGAAGGCAACTCCTTGTCGCGGCGTGCGTCCTCGATGGCCTCCGCCGGCACCTCGAGGTTCACGAGCTTCTGGCGCGCGGAGAGAATGGAGCGGCGCGGGTCGCCGCCCGGTTCGCGCGCCTCGAGGCGGTAGTCGGCGAGCGCGCGCAGCATCTCCTGACTGTAGATGCGAAACAGCGGCTCGCCGGCCTTGACGCGGGCTCCGTGCTGATTGGCGTAGAGCTTCTCGATGAAGCCGTCGGCGCGCAGGCTGATGGTGCGCAGCGTCCGCTCGTCGGGCTTGACGATGCCGGGGGCCCGCACGGGGCGCACGAGCTTCGCCACGCGGGCGGGCTCGGTGCGCACGCCGGCCTTCTGTACTTTGTCGAGCGAGACCTTGACGCTCGCCCCCTCCTCGACCTCGCCTTCGTAGACGGGGATGTAGTCCATGCCCATCCAGTCCTTCTTGGGCGTCGGCGAGGTGTCGGGCAGCCCCATTGGATTGCGGTAGTAGAGGATCTTGCGCTCCGCCCCGGCGGCAGGCGCCTTGGCTGGCTCGCCAGCGCCCTTCTGCCCAGCGGGCTCCTCAGGCTCGGCGAATGCGCTCACGGACTGCCCGATCAGCAGGATGGCGATGAGGGCAGAGGCGCGGGCTACCCATTTGGCCGGAGTTTTCATCTGACGTCTCCAATTGTCCTCAGCACTGTGCGGGCTATCGGCACCGGCACAGCAAGCGAAGCGCAGCGGGCGGTCCCGCGACGCGACGGCGACGAGCTACGCTTTGGGGGTGTCAGACGATCGGAGGACGCAACGGCGGGGGAACGGAGGCGTCGTGCGCCCCGGCCGAGGCCGGAGCGGCGAGGCGCTTCCCCCGCTCGGGAGCCACTGGCAGATCCTCCTCGGGGAGAGGACCGGCGGCATGGAGACAGGCGATCTGGCACAAGGCCATGTCCGGGCACTGCGCCGGGCAATCCGGGCAATGCGAGGCGCATGGGCTCGGCGCCCCATCGCTCGAGGTGCCAGCCACCGCGTCCGGCGCGGGATGCGACCCATGCCCCATCCCGTGCCCCATCCCGCCGTGATCGTGCGCGGCGGACGAAGCCTTGGCGCTCGAGGGCACGGCCGCAGCCGAATGAGGCGCCGGCAACAGCGCCCCCAGCATCGCGAGGATGCCGAGGAGAACCGTCCAGCGATGGCGAAGCGAGCGTCTCACGCGAGCGATCCTGCCACGTCCCGGGGGATCAGCACAAGTTACCGGCTGTTAACCCAAGCGAAGCGGCAATGCTACCATCGACCGGTTGAGATTTCGATGCGGCCCGCCTGCCCGCCCAAAGGCAGGGCCAATCTCATTGGGCCCTCCCCACTTGCGGGGGAGCCGCGCCGTATGCGATGGGCCTGGGGGGCACCGGCTCCGCTCTGAGCTTCCGAGAAAGACCCCTCATGCACACCATCCAGAACGCCATCGATGGCCGCAAGGTGACGTCCGCATCGAAGCGGCAGAGCGCCGTCTTCAATCCGGCGACGGGCGAGCAGACCGCAAATCTTCCCCTCTCGACGGCGGACGAGGTCGACGCGGCCGTGGCGGCAGCGAAGACGGCGTCTGAGAGTTGGGGCACCACGCCGCCCTTGAGGCGCACCGCCATCCTGTTCCGCTTCAAGGAGCTTCTGGAGCGGAACCAGGACGCCATCGCACGCGCCATCTCCGCCGAGCACGGCAAGACGCACGCCGATGCGTTGGGAGAATTGCGCCGCGGCATCGATGTCGTCGATTTCGCCTGCGGCATCCCGCACCTCTTGAAGGGCGAGTTCGCGCGCAACGTCGGCCCCGACATCGACAGCTGGTCCGACCGCCAGCCCCTGGGCGTCTGTGCCGGCATCACGCCCTTCAACTTCCCGACCATGGTGCCGATGTGGATGTTCCCGGTCGCCATCGCCTCGGGCAACGCCTTCGTCTTGAAGCCCTCGGAGCGCGATCCCTCCGCGACCATGATGCTCTGGGACCTGTTCCGGGAGGCGGGTCTGCCCTCCGGCGTGTTCAATATCGTGCACGGCGACAAGATTGCGGTCGACGCCATCCTCGACCACCCGGACATCAAGGCCGTGAGCTTCGTCGGCTCGACGCCCATCGCCGAGTACGTCTACACACGCGGCACGGCACACGGAAAACGCGTGCAGGCGCTCGGCGGCGCCAAGAACCACATGATCGTCATGCCGGATGCGGACTTGGATCAAGCCGTGGACGCGTTGATGGGCGCGGGCTACGGCTCGGCCGGCGAGCGCTGCATGGCAATCTCGGTCGCGGTTCCGGTGGGCAGGAGAACGGCCGATGCGCTCGTCGAGGCGCTGGCCCCCAAGGTGCGCGCGTTGAAGGTCGGACCCGCCGCCGATCCCGAGAGTGAGATGGGCCCCGTCGTCACGGCAGACGCCAAGCGGCGCATCGCCGGACTGATCGACAAGGGCGTCGCCGAAGGCGCAAGGCTCGTCGTGGATGGCCGCGGCCTGACGCTGCAGGGCTACGAGAACGGCTACTTCCTCGGCGGCTCGCTGTTCGACCATGTCACCCGCGACATGACGATCTACAAAGAGGAGATCTTCGGCCCCGTGCTCTCGGTCGTGCGCGCCGAGAGCTACGACGAGGCCGCGCACCTCATCAACACCCACGAGTACGGCAACGGCACCGCCATCTTCACCCGCGACGGCGACGCTGCCCGCGCCTTCGCCGACAAAATCGAGGTCGGCATGGTCGGCATCAACGTGCCGATCCCGGTGCCGGTCGCCTTCCATTCCTTCGGCGGCTGGAAACGCTCCCTCTTCGGCGACCACGCCATCTACGGTCCCGAGGGCGTGCGCTTCTATACGCGCTTGAAGACCGTCACCGCCCGCTGGCCAGCCGGCATCCGGGCCGGTGCCGAGTACAACTTCCCGAGCTTGAAGTAGCTCGCGGCCCTCGCCGGGTTCGGCCGGATGGCCGCATCCGGCTGGCGCTCCGCCCGGGCTCCAGCTAGAGTTCGTCCGACCCATGCACGGCACCACCCTCGTCTTCGATCTCGACGGTACGCTCGTCGATACCGCGCCCGATCTCATCGGGGCGACGAACCATGCGCTCGGAGACGTCGGGCTGGCGCCGGTCCCGGGCGGGGCATTGAAGCCCTGGATCGGCTTCGGCGCGCGCCGCATGATCGTCGAAGCCTTGAGGATTGAGGGGCGCGAGCTCCCCGAGCCCGAGGTCGATCGGCTGCTGGATGCCTTCCTCGCCCACTACGAGGCCAACATCGCGCGCGAGAGCCGCCCGTTCGAAGGCGTGCCCGGCATGATCGAGGCGTGCCGTCGGGACGGCGCGCGCATCGCGCTCTGCACCAACAAGCGCGAAAGCCTGTCGCGGGCCCTCCTCGACGCGCTCGGGCTTTCCCACCTCTTCGACGGCCTCGCGGGGCGCGACACGTTCCCGGTCTCGAAGCCGCACCCCGATCACCTCCTGGGCGCCATCCGACTCGCGGGTGGAGACGCGCGCCGCGCCGTCATGATCGGTGACAGCAGGGTCGACATCGACACCGCGCGTGCTGCCGGCGTGCCGGTCATCGGCTGCACGTTCGGCTACTCGGAGACCCCGGTTCATGAGCTCGGCCCGGACGCGGTCATGGGCCACTATCGCGAGCTCCGGGTGCTGGCCGGACGCCTGCTCGCGGTGGGCGTGGCCGGCCAGCAACAGTGACCGGAGCGGCCGTTCCGGAAAAACTGTCGCTCCACCCTCCGTATGCGCCTTGGCCGCCGTGGCGCCACAATCGGAGAGGATTTTTTGCTCCGATCGCAGCCGGATTCTGCGAACGGAGCAAAGAAGGATGACACCTATGCTGAAACGTCTGGCTCTTGCCGCGGTTCTTGGTTTGGCTGCCGCGCCGCTGGCCGAGGCCCAGGAGGCGCCCAAAAGCGCCGAGGACTGCTTCAAGATGTCGGGCGACCTCTTCAAGTCGGCAGGCTCTGTCGCCGACGACAAGAAGGAGAAGATCGAGCAGATGTTCGAGAAGCTCGAAGGGCACTGCGACGCCGGTCAGTTCGCCGAGGCGGCGGCCATGGCGAAGGACGTGAAGGCGGCCATCGGCGCCAAGTGAGCGCGCCCGATTTTCGTGGAGTTTCAAGTTCGAGGACGGCCGGGCCCGGCCGTCCTTTCGCATTTTTGACAATTGCTGCGCGCGGCCCCGTTTGACACGGGGGCCCCGATCAACCATGTTCCGGCCCCGCGCCGGAGGGCTTTCAACCTCGAATTGCGTTCGTACCACGTCATATTGCGCCACCTTCGACGCCAACGACCGGGGACACACAGCTCAACATGAACGTCGTCATTGTCGAATCCGCCGCCAAGGCCAAGACGATCAACAAGTACCTGGGCTCAGGCTACAAGGTGATCGCCTCGTTCGGACACGTGCGCGACTTGCCCTCCAAGGACGGCTCGGTCGAGCCCGACAACGACTTCCGAATGCACTGGGAGGTCGATGCCGGCTCCCAGAAGGTCGTGCGCGAGATCGCCGAGGCGGTCAAAAAGGCCGACAAGGTCATTCTCGCCACCGACCCCGATCGCGAAGGCGAGGCGATCTCGTGGCACCTGCTCGACATCCTGACCCGGAAGAAGGCCCTCAAGAAGGACGCGCGAATCGAGCGGGTCGCCTTCAACGCCGTCACCAAGCAGGCCATAGAGGCCGCGCTCGCGGAGCCGCGCCAGATCGATCAGCCCCTCGTCGAAGCCTATCTCGCGCGCCGTGCGCTCGACTACCTCGTCGGCTTCACCCTCTCGCCGGTGCTCTGGCGCAAGCTGCCGGGCGCGCGCTCGGCAGGGCGCGTGCAGTCGGTGGCGCTCCGCCTCGTCTGCGACCGCGAGGCCGAGATCGAGGCCTTCAGGACGGAGGAGTACTGGACCATCGAGGCCCTGCTCGCGACCGCGAAGGGCGAGGACGTCAGGGCTCGTCTCACCTCGATCGCCGGTACGGCGTTGAAGAAGCTCGACATCAAGGATGAGGCGTCGGCTCTCGCCATCAAGGCCGCCATCGAGAGGAGCGACTTCAAGGTCGCGTCCGTCGACAAGAAGAGCGTGAAGCGCAATCCGTATCCGCCGTTCATGACCTCGTCGCTGCAGATGGACGCCTCGCGCAAGCTCGGCTTCTCCGCCAAGCAGACCATGAACATCGCCCAGCGCCTCTACGAGGGCGTCGACATCGGCGGCGAGACTACGGGCCTCATCACGTATATGCGAACCGACGGCGTCACCATCGTGCCGGAGGCGATCGGCGCCATCCGCGGCGTCATCGCGCGCACCTACGGGCAGAGCTACGTCGCCCCCTTCATCCGCGAGTACAAGACCAAGGCGAAGAACGCGCAGGAGGCCCACGAGGCCATCCGGCCCACCGATCCCAGCCGCACGCCCGACAGCGTGAGGAAGCACCTCGAGAAGGACCAGGCCGCCCTCTACGAGCTCATCTGGAAGCGCACCATTGCCAGCCAGATGGCCTCGGCCGACGTCGAGCAGACGACCGCCGAGATCGAGGTCAAGGGCCGCGACGGCAAGATCTATGGGCTCCGTGCGACCGGCTCGGTCGTGCAGTTCGACGGCTTCCTGAAGCTCTACGAGGAAGGTCGCGACGACCGCTTCCGCTTCATCGAGAAGGGCAAGGACGATCCTGAGGGCGAGGACGATGCTTCGCGCCGTCTGCCTGCGCTCGGCCCCGGCGATCGCTTGCAGGACAAGGAGATCGCCGCCGAGCAGCACTTCACTCAGCCCCCGCCGCGCTACTCGGAGGCGACGCTGGTGAAGCGCATGGAGGAATTGGGCATCGGCCGCCCCTCGACCTACGCCTCGACCATGGCCACCCTCGTCGAGCGCGACTACGTCAAGATCGAGAGGAAGCGCCTCGTGCCCGAGGACAAGGGGCGGCTCGTCATCGCCTTCCTCGAAAGCTTCTTCATGCACTACGTTGAGTACGACTTCACGGCCGGCCTCGAGGAGAAGCTCGACCTCATCTCCAACAACGAATTGAAGTGGAAGGAGGTGCTCAGCGAGTTCTGGCGCGACTTCACCGCAGCCATCGCCGAGATCAAGGACCTGCGCGTCGGCGAGGTGCTCGAGGCTTTGAACGAGATGCTGGGCCCGCACGTGTTCCCCGACAAGGGCGACGGCAGCGATCCGCGCCAATGCCCCAAATGCGGCTCGGGCCGCCTGTCGCTCAAGATCTCGGGCAAGTTCGGCGCCTTCATCGGCTGCGGCAACTACCCCGAGTGCAACTATACGCGCCAGCTCTCGGCCGCGAACGGGGAGGCGGGAGCGAGCGAGCGCGAATTGGGCTTCGATCCCGAGAGCGGGCTCCCGGTTCTTGTGAAGAGCGGCCGCTTCGGACCCTATCTGCAGCTCGGCGAGGCCGCGGGCAAGGGCGACAAGCCGAAGCGCTCCTCGATCCCGAAAGGCATCGATCCCGCCACCATCGAGCTAGAGAAGGCGTTGAAGCTGCTCTCGCTGCCGCGCGAGGTCGGCATTCATCCCGAGACCAAGACGCCGATCACCGCCAACATCGGCCGCTTCGGACCCTACGTTCTGCACGATGGCACGTATGCGAACCTCGCCGACGCGGAGGAGCTCCTCAATATCGGCGTCAATCGTGCCGTGACGCTCTTGGCCGAGAAGCGCGCGGGCGTAGGCAAGGGCCGCTTCGGGCGCGCCAATGCGGTGAAAAAGGTTTTGAAGGACCTTGGCGAGCACCCGGCCGAGGGCGGCAAGATCGAGGTCTTGGACGGCAAGTACGGCCCCTACGTCAGCCATAACAAGGTCAACGCCACACTCCCCAAGGGCAAGAAGCCCGAGGAGGTCTCCCTCGACGAGGCGGTCGCACTCCTCGCCCTGCGCATCGCCAAGGGCGGGGGCAGGAAGCCCTCCAGAAAGGCGGCCGCGAAAGCGGTGAAGCCCGAGAAGCCGGTCAAATCGGCGAAGTCCATGAAAGCCGCAGCCAACGACGACGAGGCTCCCGCCAAGACGCCCGCCGCGAGGAAGAAGGCCAAGGCCGTCGCGGAGTAGCGGAGCAGGTCGCAGTGAGAGGGCGCGAATCGCGCCCGGACGAAGCCCGGCCTGGGACCAGGAACCTCGGACTTCGATCGGCTTGCGCCTCGCTCGCGCCGGCCTACGCGCCGTGCATGCGGGCTGACAGGAGCTGAAAGGCAGAGCATGGCCCGCAGCGGAAAACCAGGGCTGAAGTCGAGCGACGGCGAACTGCCGTCGAAGGAGGAGATCCTCGACTTTCTCGCCACCTACAAAGGCAAGGCGGGAAAGCGCGAGATCGCGCGCCACTTCGGCATCAAGGGCGGGGCCAAGATCGCGCTGAAGCGCCTCATCACCGAGATGGGACGCGACGGAACGCTCGCCGGCAGCCGCAAGGCATTGCGCGAGACGGGTAAGCTGGCGCCCGTTGCCGTGCTCGAGATCACCGGGCGCGATGCGGACGGCGATCTCGTCGCGAGGCCCGCCGTGTGGGAGGCGGACGATGGCGAGCCCCCCATTGTTCTTGTGCTCGCCGCTCATAGGCCCCAGCGCGAGGACCTCGAGAGCCTCGGCATCGGCGACCGGGTGCTGGCCGAGATCACGCGCCTCGAGGAGCCGGATGTGGAGGGATGCCGCTACGAGGCCCGGCCGATCAAGAAGATTGTGTCCGATCAGCGACGCCTCATCGGCATCTTTCGTGCGCACGCCAAGGGCGGGGGCACCATCGAGCCGATCAACAGAAAGGAGCTCCGGGCCTGGAGCATCCTCAAAGGCGACGAGGCAGGCGCCAGGGACGGCGACCTCGTCCGCTTCGATCTCGCCAAAACGGGGCGCTTCACGACACCCCGCGCCCGCGTGGTCGACAACCTCGGCAATCCGGATGACGAGCGCAAGGCGAGCCTCATCGCCGTGCACGCTCATGGCATTCCGGACAGCTTCCCGGCCCGCGTGATCGAGGAGGCAGAGCGCCTCGCACCAGCGGCGCTCTCGGGCCGCACGGACCTGCGCTCGCTGCCTCTCGTCACCATCGATCCTCCCGACGCACGCGATCACGACGATGCCGTCTACGCCGAGCCCGACACGGACGCGCGGAACAGGGGTGGGCACATCGTCATCGTCGCCATCGCCGACGTCGCTCATTATGTGCGCCCTCAGTCCCGCCTCGATTGCGAAGCGCGGCTGCGCGGCAACTCGGTCTACTTCCCGGACCGTGTCGTCCCCATGCTGCCGGAGAGGATCTCGAACGATCTCTGCTCGCTGCGCGAAGGCGAGGAACGACCCTGTCTGGCCGTGCGCATGATCTTCGATGCCGGCGGCAACAAGCGAGCGCACACGTTCCAGCGCGCGCTCATGCGCTCGGCCGCGAAGCTCAGCTATGAGGAGGCCCAGTCGGCGATCGACGGGAAGCCGTCGGAGACGTCGAAACCGCTGCTCGAGCCGGTGCTGCGCCCGCTGTGGGCCGCCTACGCCGCCCTTTCGCGCGCGCGCAACGAGCGCGGGCCACTCGATCTCGATCTCCCCGAGCGAAAGATCCTGCTCGACGCGGAGGGCCGCGTCGCACGCGTCGTCGTGCCTGAGCGGCTCGACGCGCACCGTCTCATTGAGGAGATGATGATCCAGGCCAATGTGGCCGCCGCCGAGGCGCTCGAAGGGAAGAAGACGCCGCTCCTCTACCGGGTCCACGATCAGCCTTCGAAGGAGAAGCTCAAGGCATTGCGCGACTTCCTCGAGACGCTCGACATGCGGTTGCCGCCCCAGGGCCAGCTCAAGCCTTCGGCCTTCAATCGCATCCTGGCGCAAGCGAGATCGCTTCCCGTCCCCGAGCTCGTCAACGAGGTGATCCTGCGCTCGCAGGCCCAGGCCGTCTACGACCCCGCGAACATCGGCCACTTCGGCCTCAACCTCTCCCGCTACGCCCATTTTACCTCGCCTATCCGACGCTATGCCGACCTCGTCGTGCACCGCGCGCTGGTCCGCGCCCTGAATCTCGGCGATGGCGGCTTGACCGACGAGGAGGTGGCGCGCCTCGCCGACCTCGCGCGCCAGGTCTCGGACACGGAGCGGCGCGCGATGGCGGCCGAGCGCGAGACGGCCGACCGGCTAATCGCGGCCCACCTCGCCGATCGCGTGGGCGCCGAGTTCCCGGCCCGCATCGCCGGCGTCACGCGCTCGGGGCTTTTTGTGCGCTTGAAGGAGACCGGCGCCGACGGGTTCGTCCCGGCCTCGACGCTCGGGCCGGACTACTACACCCATGTCGAGGGGGCTCATGCTCTCATCGGCAATCGCACGGGCGAAGCCTTCCAGCTCGGCGACGACGTCCGCGTGCGCCTCGTGGAAGCCATTCCGACGGCGGGCGCGCTGCGCTTCGAGATGTTGTCTCAAGGCACGCGCGGAGTGCGCTCTCCCTTGAAAGGGCTCGCCGGCAAGCGCCTGGCGCGCCACCGCCGGCCCGGACGCCGATAAGCTGGCGTGCGCGCTGCTCTCGAATTCATCGAGACGAAAAGGGCCCCAATTCCGTCACGGAACCACCATCGTCCGGGGCTTCAAAAAGCAATCCGCAGAGACTGCCGGGATGGGGGACCTTATGCTCACCGCCGACACAGACACTCCGATACGCGGGCGCCTCGTGGTCGCGGGCCGCGTCGTGCTCGCGTCCTGGTTCGAGGGCGATATCGTCTGCTCGGAGCTCGTCATCGCGCCCGATGGATATGTGCGCGGCACTGTCGCCACGCGCACGCTCACCGTCGAAGGACAGATCGTGGGGCCGATCCATGCGGAGGCGGTGCATCTCGCATCGAGCGCCTTCATCGAGGGCGATGTCCACCACATCATGCTCGAGATGGCCCCCGGGGCGACGCTCGCCGGCCGCGCCGTGCGCTTCAAGGCCATCCAGCTTCCCGCAGAGCTTCTGAGCCTCGAGGCCCGCGCGCCGCGCGAGCTCCCGGGACCCGCTCAGCGCACGCCGGTCCGCCGGCTCACGAGCCTTCCTGCAAGCGGCTCCATGCAGTGCTCGGCCAGCGGGCGGCTTCTGGGCCTCGGAGGATGAGTTGGCTCTCGGGCGGGCAATTCGGTCCCGCCGCGTCGTGGCGCCTCGAGCGGCGCCTTGACAGGCTCTCGGCCCTCCCCCCATAAGGGGCGCCTTCGAACCCGGTTCGGGCGGTTAGCTCAGCGGTAGAGCACACGCTTCACACGCGTGGGGTCATTGGTTCAATCCCAATACCGCCCACCATCGCGGGTCCATCCGGTTTCCCGGCCGGCGCAACTTCAACTCGAACATGGACGGATCGATCCTGGGAAGCTCGTGAGCCGGCCGCTTCTTCTTCTCGAGGCTCACGTCGGAGAACGCGCGGCGCACCTGAGAGAGCTCGTACTCGAGACTGGGAATGAGCAGCTCGCCCCCGCGCTGCGCAGCAGCCCTCGCGCCCACCTGCGGCGAGGTCCTCCTCTTCAGCCATTTGGACACCCGCGCCAGACCTAAGATCGAGCCCATTCTCGCCCTCCCCTGTTCGCCCTTCTCCGGGCTAAACCGAGTCGGGGGATGAGCGAGCGGGGCGCCTTAGCTTCGTTGTGGAGAAGCGGCCCGTGACGTGCCCGAGAGCGCGTAGCTCATCATTTTGTAGGCGAGATGAGCCGCCGTGTAGTCGTAGGCGTGGAAGCCGGGAATCGGTGCGAGCTCGACGAGATCGGCCCCAACAATGGTCGAGACCTCGGCCGCGCGCCTCAAGATGGCGAGCGCCCCGAGATAGCTCATGCCGCCCGGCGTGGGCGTGCCCGTCGCCGGCATGATCGCTCCATCGAGACCGTCGATGTCGAATGTGACGTAGACCGGCCGGCCCGCGAGCGGGGCGACGATCCGCTCGATGTCCCAGCCCGCCTGATCGCACGCGAAGTGCAACTCAATGCGATTCCGGTTCGCCTCGTAATAGCCGGCCTCGGCCGATGACAGCGCGCGGATGCCGACGGAGACGAGGCTCACGTGCTGGTGGTCAAGCACGCGGCGCATGGCGGCGGCATGGCTATAGTGCTCTCCCTGATAGCCGTCGCGAAGATCGGCATGGGCGTCGAGCTGCAGAACGACGAGGTCGCGATAGCCGGCGGCGAAGGGATTGATGGCGCCTGCCGTCAGCGAATGCTCGCCGCCGAGCACGAAGGGAAAGCGGCCCGCATCCAGCACGCGCTCGACGATGCCGGAGAGCTGGGCCAGCGCCGCCGGGACGGCGGGCGCGATCGGCTCGGGGCGAAGGGCGGCGATGCCATAGTCCTTGTAGGGCTCCCGCCACAACTCCTCGTCGAACAGCTCGAGCTGATGGCTGGCCTTCAAAATGGCCTCGGGTCCCTGCGCGGTGCCGCGACCGTACGACACCGAGGCTTCGAGGCCGAACGGGATCACCACGCACTTGGCGTCCTCGGGCCGGTCGGCATCCTCGCGCACGGGATCGAGGAAGCTCTCGGAGCCCGGCAGATACTCGAACGGATGGTCACGGCTCGACATGTGTCTCCGGCAACGGCCGTTGTCAGTACTGGACCATTGCAGCCCCGGGCTTGCTCACGGCGTCCGTTTCACCTGCGTCCCGGTACATCGACATCATCGGCTCGTCGAGCAGGATCACGTCGTCGTAGCGGCCATATCCGTTGAAGGCACCGGCCAGCGCACGGCCGTAGGCGCCGACATTGCCGATCTCGATGTAGTCGCCCTCGCGGACCGAGGCGGGCAGCAGGAACGGCCCTTTCATATGATCGATCGAATCGCAGGTGGGACCCCAGAGCTCGAAGGGGACCATCGCCTCTCTCGCTCCGGCCTCGCGCGAGACGAGGCGGGCAGGGAAGACAAAGCCGAGGTGGGCCGCATCGAACAGAACGCCGTAGCCCCCATCGTTGATGAAGAGATCGGTGCCGCGGCGCTGATCGACGCGCACGATGAGGCTCTCAGCCTCAGCGACCAACGCGCGGCCGGGCTCTGAGACGAGCTGAACGTCATGGCGCAGCGGCAGCCTGCCGATGCTCTCTCCGATCACTGTCATGAAGGCCGAAAGCGGCGCCGGCTCGCACTCGGGATAGACGGAAGGGAAGCCGCCGCCGATGTCGAGCGCATCGACGACCGTGCCGGCCTTGCCGATGAGGACGCCCACGTCCTCGAGCGCGCGAGCGAACGCATCCGGCGTCATGGTCTGCGAGCCGACATGAAACGTGACGCCGAGCTTGGCGGCAACCTGGCGGGCCTTCAACATGAGGCGCACCGCCTTGGGACCGGCAACGCCGAACTTGCGCTCGAGGGGCACGCGGCTGTTGACGGCGTTGACCGCCAGCCGGACGAACAGCGACAGGTCGCGCGCGCGCCCCGTTGGACCGGCCGTCTCCTCGACGATCTTGGCGAGCTCGTCCTCGGTATCGAGCGCAAACGTGCGCACGCCGAAGTCGTGATAGGCGCGCCGGATGGCCGCGCGCGACTTCACGGGATGCATGAAATGCAGATGAGCCCCCGGAATCGTCGCCGCATCCTCGAGCTCGGGGATCGACGCCACATCGAAGTTGCGGATCCCCGCGCCGTAAAGCGCCCCGATCAGAAACGGAGACGAGTTCGCCTTGTAAGCGTAGGCGACCTGTCCCGGAACGTGATCCAGAAAAAACCGGGCAGCGCGCGCCGCGGCGTGCGGGCGTGCGGCAAGGACAGGTCTTTCAGGCTTCCACGACGACAAAAAATGCGCCGCAGACGCGAATTTCTCCATGGCTTACGCCCTTCCACCAGCCGAAATTGGACCAGCAGGCGGGTCGTGCTCCTTGCGGAGCCCGGCCCCGGTGAACCGGCCGCCGCTGCCACCCAGCAGCGACGCCGATGCGCCGTGCGTAAGCCCTTGTGAGGCCGCCGTGCGTGGGGTCTCAAATAGGTCCATTTGGCCCTCGTGTAAAGATGCTGTCGTCACTCGGGACGTCCCAAAACGGGATGTCTCCGAGGCTTGCGGTGAGCGGCGCATTTCTGCAACCTGAGCCGCCGGAGCGCCCTTCACCTGAAACGCGATCCGGCAGACGAAACCGAATCAAAGGCGCGAGAGGCTGCTCGTGACGGTCCGGCCTCGCGGGAGAGAGAATGACGGCCTTCAACGAGCTTCTCACGTCTCATCCGGCCATCGCTCTGGCGGCGGGCGGGTTCATTATCGGCATCCTCTTTGGCGCGCTGACCCAGCGTACGGGCTTCTGCGCGATGGGCGCCGTCGCCGATGTCGTGACGATGGGTGATTGGCGCCGCTTCCGGGCTTGGCTGCTCGCGGCCGCGGTCGCGATCCTCGGCACACACGGGCTTGCACTCGCGGGTGCCGTCGAGCTCCACCACTCGATGTATCTCGCTCCCAGAGTGAACTGGCTCGGGCACCTTGCCGGAGGCACGCTGTTCGGCGCCGGCATGGTGCTCGCGGGCGGTTGTGCGAGCCGAAACCTGGTCCGCGCCGGAGCGGGCGACCTGCGCTCGCTGATTACGCTCCTGGTGACCGGGCTCTTCGCCCTTGTCGCAGGCGGAGGACTGCTGGGACCGATCCGCTCCGCGATCGAGGAGACGACGGCCATCACGCTTTCGGCAGAGAGCCAGAGCCTGCCCGACGTCGTGGGCGATCTCATCGGCAGTTCCGGGCCCGCCTCGAGCGCATTTGCACTCCTGATCGTGGGCGCTCTCACCACCTTTGCGTTCACCAGCGCTCCATTCCGCGCCACGCCCAGATCCTGGCTCTCGGGCCTCGGGGTCGGCCTTCTGGTCGTTCTGGGTTGGGCGCTGACGGGGCTCCTCTTCGACGAGATGGCCGACCGGATTCAGCGGCCTCAGTCTTTGAGCTTCGTCCGCCCCACGGCCGAGGCGATCGAATGGCTCGAGCGGGCGACCGGGATCGGCGCTCCCGGCTTTGGGGCCGCGAGCGTTTTCGGCGTCTTGTGCGGATCGGCTCTGATGTCCGTGGCAGGAAATGAGTTCCGGCCTGCGACGTTTGCCGGCACCGCCGACACGCTGCGTCATCTCGGCGGCGCGGCGCTCATGGGAACCGGCGGCGTGATGGCGCTCGGCTGCTCGATCGGCCAGGGCGTCACGGGGATTTCCACGCTCGCGCTCGGCTCGTTTCTTTCGTTCGCGGCGATCGTGGCGGGCGCGGTGCTGGGCCTCAAGGCGCTCGAGCGGTGGGCGGGCTGAGCCCGCCTTCGACTGCCAGAAGCATCAGGGCCCGGCCCTCGGCTTCCCGCTCGCCCGGCGGGGGATCGGCAATCTGCGACTCGGCAGGTTTACGGCGGCGCAAGCGCTTGCGGTTCTCGTCCGCGATCTTCCGCTGAACCTCCCTCTCTCGCGCCTCGATCGCGCCCGTAAAGGCGTTCCAGTCGCCGAGGATCGTGAAGCGCGAGCGCTCGAAGTCGTGGCCGATCCCGCGCGGGCGCCGGGCCCGGCCCGTGCAGATGGCGAGAACCGTCTCCACCCCAGGCTTGTCCAATCTGAGTCGGTAGGGAGCATTGGCGTCGGGCACGCGAAGGGTCTCGCCGGCGCCGATCCGATTCTCGCGCTCGAAATCGTTGGGAAAGAGCACGGTCGCGAGCCCGGCCGTGTCGATGCTGATGAGCGTCAGGTGGCAGTCGCTGTCGGCACGCACCGCAAACTCGACGGTATCGCCCGGAACGAATGTCGCGCGATTGGCCGAAAGGCTCAGAACAATGGACCGCGGCTCGGCGGCCGGGACCTTGACGGCAGGCGCGGCGGCCGGTGGCTTGGCCGCGACGGCCGGAGCAGCACGGGACGTCTCTTGGCTCTTGCTCTTGCGCGCCCTGCCATCTCCTTCGGAAGCGCCGAAGGCGATCGCGAACAAAGCCAGTAGTGCGACGCCGCCAAGAGTCCGCGGCCCTTGCCGTCTCATGCGGCCCCTCGATCCAAACGAACCTCGCGCCGGGCAGGCCTTCCTCCCGGACCAGGCCCGAACCATACCGGTGCCCGTCCGCAGCGCCAACTGCGGGTTGGCAGCTTGTCGTCTCCCGCGCAACTGATCGCGCCGGGTGAGTTAAGACTCCTCAACAAATGATGAATTCCCCGGCTCGACAGTTAGTTATAACTCGTTGATAAGATGGACTAACAAGGTGTTATCGGTTATAAAACCCTCAATTCCGGCATCGACCCGATCTCCACCGCAACCAGGGCAAGACACCGACATGGAACCCGGCTCCACCCGCGCTCTGTCCTACCCAGGCACGCGATGGGTCAAAGCAAGTGCGCTGGCCTGCTTTGCACTCGCCGTCGGCCTTCTCGTCTCCTCGCTCACCGGCGCCAATGGTGCCGCCGCCGGGGCAACAGCTTACCCCTCTTCCACCTTTCTCGCCTCAGGTCCCTGAGCGAGCCTCCTCTCACTCTCGACCCTGCACTTCCGATCCCAACTCGTTTCCCCCCTCCTCCGGCCACCGGAAGAGGGGTTTCTTTTTCAAGGACCCACGCGCCGCACGCGATTGCCTGGGCGACGGCCTTAGAATCGTTCGGATTTGAGGTCGAGGGTGCGACACAATCGGGCGATTCCCCTATCCCGCAAGCGACAAGCAAGCTACAGGGGTGCCATGCTCTTGCCGCTTCACTGGGTTTGGAGCCTCAGAAGAAGAGACGAGCGATGGGCGACGGAGCGCCCGTCACGCCGTCTCGAGCCGGTTTCTCCATCCTGGTCAGGCTAGAGCAGTTTCCACGTAGGTCTGGGTCAAGGCCCGCTACTTGAGCGGGCCGCGACCCAACAACTTAGTGCACGCCGTGAGATGTTGGGTCGCGCTACGCTTGACCCAATCTACGCCCGTGCGATTCACATCTGGCGGAAAGCGCTCTAGGATCGAGACGTCACACATCACATGGGGGAAGACCGTTACATGGCCATCACGGCAGAAGCCATCACCCAATCCATGCGCGCAAGCGTCGACGCTGCCAAGCGCTCCGAAACGCCTTACACGCACTGGTTCCTGTCGGATTGCCTGCCGCGGGACGCTGCCGAGGCGGTCCTCGCTCTGCCGTTCGAGGCGCCAGAGCTCGGCGGCATCTCCGGCAAGCGAGAGCTGCACAACAACACGCGCACCTATTTCGATCAGGCGAACATGGGGCGCTTTCCCGTCTGCAAGGCCTTCAACGAGGCCTTCCAGGGACCGGAGCTCACGGCGTACATCGAGCAATCGTTCGGCCTCGGTCTCGATGGCTCGTATCTGCGCGTCGAGTTCGCTCAGGACGTCGACGGCTTCTGGCTCGAGCCACACACCGATCTCGGCGTCAAGCTCTTCACCATGCTGCTCTACATGTCGACGGACCCGCGTCACGCCAGCCTCGGCACCGACATCTACGACGCCGACAAGAAGCATCTCGGGCGCTCGCCGTTCCAATCCAACGCGGCTATGATCTTCGTTCCCTCCGACATCACCTATCACGGCTTCGAGTCGAGGACGATCGAGGGCGTGAGGAAGTCGGTGATCATCAACTACGTCACCAACGAATGGCGCGCGCGGGAGCAACTCGCCTATCCGAATGCGCCCATCAAGGGCAAGACACCCGGCAAAGGCGCCTCGACGGGCACGGGCAAGGAATATTGAGCGCAGACGTTGGACAGACCTCCGCCGTCCCGAACGGAGTGAGCGAAGCGACGCGCTGATCCGGAACGTAGGTCGGGTTGGGCCGAGGGCCGAAACCCGGCAACTACAGAGCAAGACGCTGCCGGGTTACACATATCGCACTCACCCAACCCGCTGATCGCCAGGTTGCCGACCTCCTTCAAATCAATGAGATCGGGCCGGCCCGCAGCGATCTATGAACTTGCAGAGTGCGATCGAGGACGAGCGGGAGGCGGGCATGGCAAGGGTGGCGTGGATCGGGCTCGGCGTGATGGGCTATCCGATGGCGGGGCACATCCTGAGGAAGGGCGGCCACGATCTCACCGTCTACAATCGAACGCCGGAGAAGGCCCAAGCCTGGGTCGCCGCCATGGGCGCGGGCAAGACCGCACCGACGCCGGCCGCCGCTGCCGAGAGCGCCGACTTCGTCTTCTCCTGCGTCGGCAACGACGACGACCTGCGCTCCGTCACTCTAGGCCCCGAAGGCGCCTTCCCGTCCATGCGGCCCGGGAGCGTGTTCATCGACAATACCACGGCCTCGGCTGAGGTGGCGCGCGAGCTCTACGCCGCGGGAAAGACGCGCGGCATCGGCGTGCTCGATGCTCCCGTCTCAGGAGGCCAGGCGGGAGCGGAGAATGGCGTCCTCACCGTCATGGTGGGAGGGGAAGCGGACGTCTTTCTCGGCGCCGAGCCGGTGATGGCCTGCTATGCGCGCATGGTGCAGCTCATCGGACCCCCAGGCGCGGGTCAGCTCACCAAAATGGTCAATCAGATCGCCATCGCAGGCCTCGTCGAAGGGCTCTCGGAGGCCATCCACTTTGCCGAGAGGGCAGGCCTCGATCTCTCCGCTGTCATGGACACCATCTCCAAGGGCGCCGCGCAGTCCTGGCAAATGGAGAACCGCTGGAAGTCCATGCATGAGCGCCGCTTCGACTTCGGCTTCGCCGTCGACTGGATGCGCAAGGATCTCGCCATCTGCCTCGCGGAAGCCGCCCGCAACGGCGCGAGCCTACCCGTGGCCCGTCTCGTCGACAGCTACTACGCCGAGGTGCAGGCAGCTGGCGGCGGCCGCTGGGACACGTCGAGTCTGATTGCCCGTCTCGCCCGCAGTGCGAAGAGCTGATGGCGCACCGCAGCGTCGAAAATCTTCGATAAACTGCCGCGGCATCTTACTTTCAACATTGGCAGTTGCTAAAGTTGTTTCAGGAAAGGGGAGCTATTCGAAGAGTTCTGCCCGCGTGGGGTAACGCGAGCCGTGCTAGAGGTGGTGAGATGGCTCTGCCCAGAATTGTCGTCCGGGGACGGCAGGTTGTCCTGTTGAGCGGCTTCGAGGCCGAGTTTCCCGAGCGTACCCCGGGCCGGCTTCAGCGCGAGCCCGTTCTCCTCATCCAGGACGAGGACAAGCTCCTCGAGTCGGCTCAGGCCGAGATCGACGCCGTGGCGTTCGGCTACGTCGCCGGACGCTGGATCGCGGCGGCCTAGAAAGGTGCGCAGCCTCACTCGCCGGATCTGGAGCGCAGCCTAAGCGTTTCAGTTGTGGAAGCTCCACACTCTCCCCACCTTGACGTCATCGCCGTCCCGGGATGTGGCCCGGCGCGGAGCCGGAATGTGCCTTGACCGGAAGCGCTTCGTCACATCGGCGCCGCAGTCCTCCCGTCCGTATAATGCGAATACGGGCTTCGGGGGAGATCGGGGATGTCGAGCCACATTACACACAGCACGATCAGCGGCTCGGACGCCAACACGGCCGAGATCGGCGGACATGGCGGGCGCGTGGCGGCCATGCTCTCCGCGCTCGCTCTCGGGTTCTCGGGGTTGTCGTTCTACGAGAGCGTTCTGAGGACGGCCTCTCTCGAGGTCTACGTCCCGCCGGTCATTCATTATGCGCGCGACCAAGGCGGCGACGTCGAGCTCTTCGCCATTCCGCTCACCGTCGTCAACTCCGGCGCGCGGACCGGAACAGTCCTCACCATGGAGCTCGAGGCGGAGAATCTCCGCCCCGACGCGGAGGTGAAGGCCAAGCGCTATTACAGCGCCTTTATCGGTGAGCACTCCACCAAGGACGACGAGATTAATCGCTCGTTCGCACCCTTGAGTCTGGCGGGTCGCACGACGTTCTCGGATACCGTCCGGTTCTATCCCATCGGCAATCCGCTTCCCAAGCTGGTCGATGACGCGGGCGATTACAGATTCACGCTTCGAGTGACGCCGGCCGTTCCGGAGAACCTGGGCTGGTGGGATTCGCTCTGGAGCAAGACGCCGGCCACCGTCACCTTCGAGCGCACGCTTCCTTGGATCTCCGAACAGCAGCTGGGCCAGCGCCGCGCCAGCATCGCCATGCATGCCAAGGACTGGAAGCCCTCGGCGGCAGCCGCCCCCTGAGCGTATGCACGGCACTTCCAAGGCAAATATTGCCGACAGCTTCACGAGCACCAGAAAGTCCACGTATCTCGCCGTTTCTTTACGGAAACTTAACGTTGTCTTCAGGTCTGGTTCATTGTCCCGGGCGTACTCTTGTCATCAACGATGAGCCGGCGCCTCTCCGGCTCGAGGCGGTGGTGGAGAAAGGGCCATGACCGAGTTCTTTAGAAGCGGCGCGATCGTGCTGATGGGCCTCACGGTGATCGGAGCCGGCGTCTTCGTCGTCTTCTACGGCTGACGCCGGAACGGCATGGCGACGCTGGCCTTGCGGGCGGACCCGCAAGTGACTACGACAGGGGGCCGATGAGGCCCCCTTTGCGCATCCCCCCACTCCCCGTCTCGCGCGGCGAAGCCTGGACCAAGGCCAGCGGCCTTCTTTCCGGCCTCATGACGCCCAAGCTCCGCCTCGGCGTCACGGGGCTCTCGCGGTCCGGAAAGACCGTCTTCATCACCGCCCTCGTGAGAAGCCTCGTCACCGGCGGGCGCCTGCCGTTCCTCGTCGCCGATGCGGAGGGGCGCATCGATGGCGCAACGCTCGAGCCGCAGCCCGACGACGCCGTGCCCCGCTTCGACTACGAGGCCCACCTCTTGGCACTCGGCGCCGATCCTCCCCGCTGGCCGGAGAGCACACGACGCATCTCGGAATTGCGCGTCTCGCTCGTGTTCCGCTCCGAAAGCCGGCTGCGACGCCTTCTCGGCGAGAGCCGGCTCGACATCGACATCGTCGATTATCCGGGCGAATGGCTCGTCGACCTCGCCATGCTGAACAAGGACTTCGCCGCGTGGTCGAACGAGGCCCTCATGCTCGCCCGCCAGACGCAGCGAGCCGGCGCGGCCGCTCCGTTTCTAGCCTTCCTCGAGACGCTCGATCCCACGGCTCCCGAGGACGAGCAGAAGGCGCTCGAGGGAGCCCGGCTTTTTACCGATTATCTCCGTACCACCCGCAAGCGCGAAACCGTGGCTACGCTCGGTCCGGGACGCTTTCTAATGCCGGGTGATCTCGAAGGCTCGCCACTCCTGACATTCTGCCCTCTCTCCGACGTATTGGGAGACGGGCAGAGGCGTGGCTCGCTCGCCGCCATGATGGCGCGCCGCTACGACAGCTACCAGGCCCACGTCGTGCGCCCGTTCTTCAAGGACCACTTCAGCCGCATCGACCGGCAGATCGTGCTCGTCGATCTGCTCGCGGCCCTGAACGAGGGACCGGCAGCCCTCGCCGATCTCGAGCGCGCCCTTGCCGCCGTGCTCGCCGTGTTCCGGCCAGGGCGCAACGCCTGGCACGCGCCGATCACGGGCAAGCGCGTGGACAAGCTTCTCTTCGCCGCGACCAAGGCGGATCACCTGCCTCGCTCGAGCTATGACCGTCTCGAAGCCATTCTGCGCCTCCTCACCGACCGCGCCATCGAGAGAGCGGAGACGGCCGGCGCCGGCGTCGGGGTGATGGCGATTTCGGCGCTGCGCGCGACGCGCGAAGCAGAGGTGCGCCTCGGCAACGAGCTCATGGCGTGCATTGCCGGCATTCCGCTCAAAGGTGAGCGCATCGGCGACAAGGTCTTCGACGGAAGCGAGGAGGCTGCGGTCTTTCCCGGAGACCTCCCGGCCGATCCGCGCCGGGCGTTGGATATTTCGGAGTCCGCCGAGAAAAGCGCGACGGCCTTCATCCGCTTCCGCCCGCCCCGCGTGCTGCCCCCGGGTGCCGATGGCGAAAGCGCACCTGCTCCCCATATCCGTCTCGACCGTGCCCTCGAGTTCCTTTTCGGAGATTGGCTCCTATGACGGCCGCAGACTCCCGCCGGCCCCGTGTCTTCGCTCCCGGTGATCCGGGGCTCGTGATCGATCAGCCGGAGCCCGCCACACAATCCGGAAACGGGTCCCCGGGACTGGACGGTTCGGCGGTTCCGGAAACCAGGTCGCTGGCGGAGGGTGCCCGGCACGGCATCCGCTGGGGAGCCATGCTGCTCTCCGCAATGGTAGGTCTGACGGCGCTTGCTGCCGGCCTCGCCTGGACCCGCTTCGTCTCGGACGCGCTCTTGCGCCACGATTGGGTCGGCTGGACGGCCCTCGGACTTGCGGGCGTTGCGGCGCTGGCTGGCGGCGTGCTCATCCTGCGCGAGGTCATCGGCCTCTTTCGTCTGGCACGCCTGGGACGCCTCAGGAAATCGATCGACGCGGCGTTGGCCGAAGGCGACGTCAAGCGCGAGCGTGGCGCGGTCCTGTCCCTCAAGGCGCTCTACGCCGGCCGGCACGACATGCGCTGGGGGCTCCAGCGCCTCTCCGAGCACGAGCGCGATCTCCGCGACCCGGGCGAGCTTTTGCGCCTTGCCGACCGCGAGCTCGTCGCCCCCCTCGACATCGAGGCGCGCCGGCTGGTCTTGAAGTCCGCCAAACGCGTCAGCGTCGTCACGGCCATGAGCCCGATGGCGTGGGTCGCGATGGTCTATGTCGTGATCGAGAACCTCAGAATGATCCGCGCGCTCGCAGGTCTCTACGGAGGCCGTCCGGGGCTCGCCGGCTCCGTCCGGCTCGCGCGTCTCGTCATCGCTCATATCCTCGCGACCGGCGGCGTCGCCATGACGGACGATCTCATCGGGCAGTTCCTCGGTCAGGACGTGCTGCGCCGCTTGTCGCGCCGGCTTGGCGAAGGGGCTTTCAACGGCGCGCTGACGGCTCGGCTCGGCACCGCCGCCATCGAGGTCACCCGGCCCATGCCGTTCCTCGACGCCGAGCCCGTCCGGGTCCGCAATCTGTTGCCGGAGCTCTTCAAGAAGCAGGCGCGTGCCTGAGGAAGCCAGGCACACGACTTGTCCGTGATCAAAAAAGACCCAGGCTGATCATTCCGGCAACGTCTTGTTTACCGTTGTCGGGCACTCTCGCCCTGTTGCAGTGAGTAGCCGGTGCGGTCTTGTCCGATCATGGAACAACCGCGGTCAGAGTTTGGCAGCCGGCTAAGTTCCAGTTGAGTCGAGTTCGAGTGCCAGATGGCGAAGCGCGTTCTTATCGTCGATGACGATCCGGCCCAGCGCCGCATTCTCGAAGAAACCATCAAGCGTATGGGCTTCGAGACCAAGACCACGAATTCCGGCGAGCAGGCCCTGCAGACCCTCGAGGGTCCCGAGCGGGGCACGATCTCGCTCGTGCTCCTCGACCTCGTCATGCCCGGCATCGACGGCATGGGCGTGCTCGAGCGGGTCGCCAACAAGCCCGGCATGCCCCCCGTCATTGTCCAGACGGCTCACGGCTCGATCGAGGCTGCGATCAACGCCATGAGAGCGGGCGCGGTCGATTTCGTCATCAAGCCCGCGAGCCCCGAGCGGCTCGAGGTGTCGATCAAGAGCGCGCTCAAGATCGAGGCGCTGGCCGGCGAGATCACCCGCATCAAGAAGAAGTCCGAGGGCACGCTCACCTTCGACGATCTCATCATTCGCGGCGAGGCGATGCAGCGCGTGATTGCGCTCGGCAAGCGCGCGGCGGCTTCCAACATCCCGGTCCTGATCGAAGGCGAAAGCGGCGTCGGCAAGGAGCTGATCGCGCGCGCGATCCAGGGCGAAAGCGACCGTGCCGGCAAGGCGTTCATCACCGTGAACTGCGGCGCCATCCCCGAAAATCTCGTCGAGAGCATCCTGTTCGGCCACGAGAAGGGCTCGTTCACAGGCGCCTCCGACAGGCGCATCGGCAAATTCCAGGAGGCAGATGGGGGCACGCTGTTCCTCGACGAGGTCGGCGAGCTGCCGCTCGATGCCCAGGTGAAGCTCCTGCGCGCGTTGCAAGACGGCGAGATCGATCCCGTCGGCTCGAAGCGCCCCGTCAAGGTCAACTTCCGGCTCGTCTCGGCGACTAACCGCGACATGATCCAGCTCGTCAAGGACGGCAAGTTCCGTGAGGACCTCTACTACCGCTTGAACGTGTTCCCGATCTGGGTTCCGCCTTTGAGAGAGCGCTCCGGGGATATTCCCGAGCTCGCCCGCCACTTCATCGCGCGCTTTGCCGCCGAGGAAGGAAAGCGTGTCAACAACCTCGAACCGAATGCGCTCCGCCTGCTCGAGGCCTATTCCTGGCCGGGCAACGTGCGTCAGCTCGAGAACGCGGTGTTCCGGGCTGTCGTTCTCGCCGACGGTGCCGAACTCTCCGTCAACGAGTTTCCGCAGATCGCGGCCCACGTGGAAGGCTTCGAGGTCGCCATTCCGCCCGCACCCGCAGCCGTCGCGCGCGCTCCCGCCTATACGGGGCCTGCCATGCAGGGCGCAGAGGACACGATCCCGCACACTGTCGAGGTGCGCCCCGGGAACGGAGCGAGCGCGATCGGCATTCCCGCGGTCGATGCGGACGGCGACATCCGCCCGCTCGAGGCCATCGAGGCGGATATGATCCGCCTCGCGCTCGGGCGCTATCGCGGCCACATGACGGAGGTCGCCAAGCGCCTCAACATCGGCCGCTCCACACTCTACAGGAAGATGCAGGAATACGGTCTCGAGCCGCGCGTCAACTAGCCAACTTCCTGAGCGCGCGCCGGCGGCCGGCTCCGCGGAGCGGAGCAGCCGGCGCCATCGGGAAGTCCCTTGCCGCCCTTCGAGGTCGTGGGAGCCCGGTGGAGACACCGGGCTCTTTGATTTTCGCTCTGCTCGGACAACGGGGACACGATTTTGAATGGTGTCCGCGAAGCACGATCTGTCGAATATCGTCTCCCCGTTGTCCCCAATTTCGTGTCCCCGTTGTCTGTCCCGTTGTCCCGGCCCGAATCGACCTAAATTCGCCAACGTCCACAGCAAGCTTGGCGGGGTGTTTCAATTACCCATGCTCGTCTGCTAGGACCTCCCATCACAGAGGGGTGCACGTCAGCGCCTCACCGGAGACAAATGGAAATGCGGCTGAAGCTGCTCGCGACCCTGGCCAGCGCCCTCATCATCCTGGCGTGGTCCGACCTGCCGGCGTCGGCTGAAGACGCCTCACGCTCCACCGACGAGGCCGGTGGATCGGCGGCAAAGGCTCCCTCGAGCGAAGGAGCGGCGGCCCATGCCTTACCAGCAGATGCCGCACCGGCCACGACCGGCAGCGTCGGGCAGGAGGAGGCACCCATCGCGCCTGAGCTCGCGACGGTCGGCAAGGGCCTGCGTGCTCTCCTCCCGCCACCCGCCACTGTCGAGGATGCGGCAGCGGCGGCAGGCGCCGGTGCCGCACTTGCCGAGGCCCAGCCAGCCAAGGCGCGCATGACGCCCGAGGAGGCCGAGGAGCCGGATCTCATAGCCGACCGCGAATCGCTGCGCGCGTTCTATCTCGCCCGCAGCGATGCGCCCCTCTGGGTTGCCAAATCCGGCCTCACGCCCCGCGCGTTATCGGTGATGGCCGAGCTCGCCCGGGCAGGAGACTGGGGGCTCGATCCGAAATCGTTTCCGATCCCCGATCTTCCGGCGGCCGCGACGGGTGCGCCAGAGCTCGACGACGCCGAACTCGCAAAGGCCGAGCTCACTCTCTCGCTCGCCGTGCTGAAATACGCGCGCTATGCCCGCGGCGGCGCCATTGCCCAACCGTCCAGGCAACTCTCCTCCTTCTACGATCGCCGCCCGCAAGTGATGGACCGTGCGACCTTGCTCGAGACCATCGCGAGCGCCGACGATACCGGGGCCACTCTCGCCTCCCTGCATCCGCGACACCCTCAGTTCGAGCTTCTGCGGCAGGCCTGGCTCGAGACAAAACGTGCCCAAGACGGACGCGCCCTGCGGCTGCCGGCGGGACCCGATATCGAGCCGGGCGACCGCAACCCGCACATCGCCGCTCTGCGCAAGCGCATGGGCACCTCCCTCCTAGAAGGGGCGGACGAGACGCTTTACGACGAGAGACTGGCCGAGGCGGTGCGCGGCTTTCAGTTGCTGGCCGGCCTCAAGCCGGCAAACGGCCGGATCGATGCCGCGACGAAGAAGGCGCTTGCCCAATCGAAAAAAGGCAACAGAGACCAGCTTCTCGCCAACATGCAGGCCTGGCGCTATCTGCCAGCCGATCTCGGCGACATGTACGTGTGGGTCAACGTCCCCGAGTACATGATCCGCATCGTCAAGAACGGCGAGGTGATCTGGACCGAGCGGGTGACGACCGGGCTCGTCAACAAGCAGACACCGATTTTCTCCGACGAGATGGAGCGCGTCACGTTCAAATCGAAGTGGCGCGTTCCGGACAGCATCAAGGTCAAGGAGGTCTGGCCGAGCCTCCTCTCCGGCGGCGGCATGATGCGCCAGCACGGCCTCTTCCTGGAGAGCCGCACTGGTGAGCGCGTCGACTGGCAGAGGATCGACTGGTCCAAGGCCAACATGGAGGACTACACGCTGTGGCAGCCTCCGGGTCCCAGGAACCAGCTCGGCATCGTCAAGTTCTCGTTCCCGAGCAAGCATTACGTGTTCATGCACGACACGCCGGACAAGCACATGTTCAACTGGAGCCGGCGCGCCGTCAGTCACGGCTGCATGCGCATCCGCAACCCGCTCGACATGGCAACCATCATTCTCGGAAACGACCAGGGTTGGGACCGCGCCAGGGTCGACGACATGGTGAAGCACGGCCCCGATCACACTGTCGTCGAGTTGACGAGGAAAATCCCGGTTCACATCACCTATTTCACGGCGCGTGTCGGCGAAGGCGGCAGGATCGAAAGCTTCGCCGACGTCTATGGGCACGAGAAGCGCCTAACGCAGGCCCTCGCCGGAAAATGGGATCGGATCGCCATTCCCGCCGATCACCTGGCCCCGCTCGATCAGACCAAGGTTCCGGCCGTCGCCGCCCGCTCCCGCAAGACCCCGCGCCGGGACGACAGCGTGCTCGGCATCATGAGCTCGGCGCTCGGCGGCATCTAGGCAGATCGTGTCTGCTGACCCAACGGATCACGCCCCTGCCGGCTTATTGTCCATAGCCGGCATCCGGCCCGAGAGCGCCGGCGCGAATGGCCCTGAAGAGACTCGGCGCGCACTCGTGATTGAGTCATCCTCGGGCTTGTCCCGAGGACCCATGTTTCAGAAAGCTTCACAGGAGCATGCTGGGCTCTGAGCACGTAGCACGTAGGGCGGATTGAGCTGCGCGTAATCCGCCACTTTGCCCGATCTCGGAGAAGCGGCGGATTACGGCGCGAAGGCGCGCCTAATCCGCCCTGCGGGCTACGCGCTCGGGACAAGCCCGAGGATGACAGCCGTGGGGGTGGCGCTGTCCGCCCGTGGCCCAGGCTGTGTGAGAACTCTGCGATTTGGGGTCAGACTGCGGGGATCGAGCGGTTGGGTCCGATTTTCTGGCAGGGTGGCGCCATTCGACGCCACATCGCCGCCTGCGCGGCCGTGTAGGCGT
>Ga0233425_10000949_pt1 | contig 69376 bp, 62 predicted proteins | sample Watercolumn_Towu_2_FD_181712 | JGI IMG/M metagenome (GOLD analysis project Ga0233425, IMG submission 181712) | Freshwater microbial communities from Lake Towuti, South Sulawesi, Indonesia - Watercolumn_Towuti2014_140_MG | ecosystem: Environmental > Aquatic > Freshwater > Lake | place... | reverse complement strand
GCGGCTCCGGGGTGCTTTACCGCCGCCGGGCCCTGGAGGAAATGGGCGGGTTCGCCACCTGGAACATCGTGGAGGATCTCACCACCTCCTACGAACTGGTGAGCCGGGGTTGGAAGGGCATCTATTTTCCCTATGCCCTCTCCCGGGGGCTCGCCCCCCAGACCCTGGCCGGGGTCTACCGCCAGCGTTACCAGTGGTGCCTGGATACCATGCGCCTGTTCTTCTGGGATAATCCCCTGTTCAAATCCGGCCTTAATTTCCGGCAGCGGCGCCATTTTCTGCTGGTCATGTTGAGCTACCTGGTGAGCGGCATTTTCTTTCCCGTTTTTTGCCTGATTCCCCTGCTGGTTTACTTTTGGGGCGACTCCAGTCTGTTGGGCCGGGAAACCGCGTACTGGGCGCTGCGGGGAGCGTACCTGGGGGCCAACATTTTAATGTTCCAGTATCTTTTTCCCCGGGGCAGCGCGTTGAAGCAGTTCAAAATGCTCTTCGGCCTCTTCCCGGTTTATGCTGCCGCGATCCTGGCGGCTTTATTTTATCCGCCGGGGCGCAAACCCGCCTACCGGGTCAACAACCGCCGGCCCTTCGCCGCCTGCCGGTCCTGGCGGCCCTTGAGCCCGCACCTGGGAGTCATTGCTCTGCATCTGGTTTTGCCCTTCCTTTCCCTGTGGCTGGGTTGGGTCATGCCCCGGCTCATCGTCTTCAATGCGGTCTTCTCGGCCGTCATTATCTGGGTGCTTGCCGACCTGGTGCTGACGGTAAATTCGAAGCCCCAATGGAGTCCGGCCCTGGACCCGAGGCGGGTTTATGGCGTTTAAGAAACACTGGCTGGCGTTGTTCCTGCCCCTGATCTTCCTGGGTCTGCTCCTCTGGTCCGCGATGCGCCGGGACCCGGATTTCTGGCGGTCCGCGGCCGGCCTGCACAGGTATGCCAAGGAAATGTCCGCCCGGGGAGAAACCCTCCAGGCCCTGGAGCCGGCCCGGAAGGCCTGGATGAGGGAACCGGACAATTCTCAATACGGCGTTTTTCTCGGCTGGCTCTGCCTGGAATGCCGCCAGCCCCAGTCGGCCCTGGAGGTCTTCCGCCGGGTCTGGGAACGGGACGGCCGGGCCACCGGGGCGCTTAAGGGCCAGGCCCAGGCCCTGGAGGTATTGGGGGACCGGGCCGCGGCCTTGGGCCTCCTGGCGGGCTATCTCCGGGAACATCCCCAGGATGTAGAAATCCTTCGGTTTGCCGCGGAATTCACAGCCCGGGACCCCGGGGATCGAGTCCAGGCCATCGACTACTACCGGCGTCTCTACCTGGAGACCCGGGATCACTTGGCCCGGCGCCAGTTGCTGGACCTGCTGGTGGCCGGGGAAAGGTTCCAGGAGGCCATTCCCCTCCAGGAAGAGGAGGCCGGGGAGTTTCCGGAAAACCGGGACGCCCTCCACCGCCTGGCGCTGCTCCACTACTGGCAGCAGGATTACCAGGCCGCGGCCCTTCTCTATCAGCGCCTGCTGGAGCAAGCCGCCCAGGACGCGGCCCTGCGCCGGGAGGCGGCCCAGGCCGCGGACGCGGCCGGACGGGTGGACCAGGCCCTGGGCCATTACCTCTGGCTGTACGGGCGCTACCAGGGCAAGCCGGAATACGCCCTGGCCCTGGCCCGCCTCTGGTCCCGGAAGGGCAACCACGCGGAAGCCGCGGCCGTGCTGGGTCCCCTGATCAAGGAAAAACCGGAGCCGGAGACGTTGCGCTGGTATGCCCTGGAACTGCTCTTGACCGGGGATTTCGGCAAATCTCTCCAGGCCTACGAAGCCGCCTGGCAGGCCGGGGACACCCACCAGGAGACCATCGTCAACCTGGCCCGGCTTTATGCCCAGAAGCGTTATTTTGCCAAGGCCGCAGGATTTTGGGATGAGGCCTCCCGGCGGCAGCTGCTCCAAGGGGAGCTGGCCTGGGAAGCCGCCCTGACCTATTCCTATGCCCGACGTTACGGCCAAGCTCTGGAAACCCTGGCCCCGCTGCACCGTAAGGCCCCCAGGAACGCCAAAATCCTACTTTTCCTGGGCCAACTCAACCTTTATCAGGAGAATTGGGGCCGGGCGGCCCACTATTTTTCGGCCTATCTCAAAGAAAAGCCCGATGATGCGGCCGTGCAGCGGCAATTGGCCGAGGTCCTCTCGTTTAGGCCCGAGACCCAGGAAGAGGCCCTGGCCCAATACGCAGCGATCCTGAAACGCGAGGACAAGCTGGCCTTGCGCCTCAAGCGAGTCGCCCTTTTGCTGCAAAACCGCCGCTGGCAGGACGCGGCCCGGGAACTTAAAGACTGCCCCCGGGCTGAAGACCCCCGGCTCCTTAGGGAACAGGCCCGGCTCTTCCTCTGGCTGGGGGACCTGGAGGCCGCTCTGGGGCATTACCAGGCCTTTCTTAAGCAGGAACCCCGGCACCGGGAGGCCTCCCTGGAGATGGCCCGGGTCTTGATCTACCAGGGCCGGGCCCCGGAGGCCCTGGAGGTCCTCCGGGCCTTAAGGGTGGGCCAGGTAGGGGTGCCCCTGGACCAGCCGGGGGACCGGAGCCTGTTGACGGCCCATATTGAGGCCGCGCTGGCAAATCGGGATTACCCGGAGGCCCAACGCTGGGCCTTGCGGCTCTTCTGCTCCCAATTCCCCGGAAAGCCTGGTCCGGCCCGGGACTGGGCCGAGGCCCGGGGTTGGTTAAAAGAGGACTCCCCCAAAGCCCCCCTGGACCTGGAAGAGCGGGTGTGGGTGGCCCGAGCCCTGTGCCGACATGCGGATGCGGAGAAAAACGGGGAGATCATCCGCACCGCCTGCGATCTGATGATCCTCAATCTCCGGGAAAATCGCTATCATCACGCTTCGCTGCTGATCCTCGGCCATCTTCTCCCCCGTCTGCCCCGCTACGAGGACCTGGAGGGCATGGTGCGGCGCATCCCCGGCATCCGGGCCGACGGTCCCGAGTACGTCGCGGCCCTGGCCTATTTCGACGGCAACCTGGGCCGCCGGGAAGGTAAACTGGATTATCTCCTCCACGTCCTGAAGGAGTACCGCCACCACCGCTGGCCGGACAGTCCCGGGGAACTCCTGGCCCTGGCGGAACTGGCCCGGGAATTGGGGGAACACCTGGCGGCGGGGCAATATTATGACCGGGTCTTGGCCCTCCGGCCCGGGGATCAGCGCCTCGCGGCCCTGAAACTTAACAACCAGCTGGCCCGCAAGGAGGTGGGCGAAGCCCTGAAGACCCTGGAAAAACAGGGCAACGATCCGGCCGCGGCCTTTAAGGTGGCGCGTCTTTATTTGCAGCGGGGGCAATATGAAGGGGTCAAGGCCGCGCTGCAAAAAATCCCCGAAAGCCATGAGGATTACCCCCAGGCCCGATTGCTGGCAGCCCGGGCCTGCCGCCTGGAGCGGAGCTTCGGGGAAGCCCTGAAAATTCTGGATACGCTTAACAGCCGCGTGCCCCGGGAAGAACTGCTCATGGAGAAGGCCCTGGTCTTGGAGGGTATGGGGGACAAGACGGCCGCCGCGCTCTACGAAGAAATCATTCGCGCCAAACCCGGTTCCCAGGAAGCCAGAGTGGCCCAGGCCCGCCGGGACCGGAGCCGGGGGGATTGGGCCCGGGCTTACAAGGCTTACGCCCAGGCCCTAAACCATGCCCCCCAGGACATCGAGCTTTTAAACGAACTGGAATACATCCGCCAGCAGATGCGCCCCCAGGTGGCCTCCCGGAGTTTTCCCTTTGCCCGGGGGGAGCGGCGGCCGGAGGAAGGGGCCCGCCCCTGGCAATTCTCCCGGTACGACCGGGAATACCTGGGCCGCCCCCTGGCGTCTTTGATGCAGTTGCCCGTGGAGGGGAAAATCCTGATCCTGCCGGAGGCCCTGGGCTTCACGGACAGCAATAAGCTCTATGGCGGCATTTTCCGCCTCCAGGGAGGCTTCTGGATCACCAAGGTCCTGCCCGTGCAACTGGCGGTGGAATACCGGGAATATAATCAAAACACTACCAATCCCGGGGCCCGCCTCTCTCCCCGGGTAACCGAGGTATCGGATCAGGTAGCCAGCCGTCTGCGCCGGGGGGAGGTGGCCTTAGGTCTAGGGCCTCTCACCGTGGGGGACCGGCTGCGCCTCAGCGGCGAGATCATCGGCCGGCGCTACTGGAAGCGGGAGGACCATGACCGGCATCTGGAGGTCCAGATCGACCCGAACTTTCCCGAGGCCGTCAACCTGAGCTCCACCCACAAGGAACACCGGAACCGCCTCTTCGGGTCCCTGACCGCGGCCGCGCCCTTGGGGGAGCGCAGCGAAGCCGCCTTGACCTACAGCCGCGCCGACATCTTCGACCAGGACCCCCACATCTACTCCCGACTTTACCAGGGCATCCTGAACCTGGAACAAGCCCGGATCACCGGGATCCACCAGGTGGAGATGGCCCACAAGCATCAATTCCGGCCCGGGCTGGATTGGCAGGGCCACCTGGCCGGGGCCTTTTTTTCCGACCAAAACCGGCGCCTTACCGCTTATCAGGGACTTTACTGGAAGGCCCTGAACCAGCCGCGCATGCAGTTGGAGTTCAACCCCCACGTCTACCTGGCGGCCTACCGGCAAAGGCATGAGGCCTATTTCAGCCCCGGCCATTACCTGGCCATGGGTCTGGGACTGAACTTCCACCGCCAGTTCTTCCGACTGCCCACCCTGATCCTCCAGGGCACGGCCCAGGCCGTGGCCCAACACGGCGATTGGGGCCCCGCGCTCCACGGCCTGGCCGCCCTGGAATGGGAACCGGCCCATAACTTTTTCTTTAATCCCTATATCTTCTATTTCCGGGAATGGGTGGACAACTACCGGCTGCTGTCGGTGGGGGTGTCGTTTCGGTATGCTTTTTAAAGACGGTTTTCGGTTTTCGGAGAAAAGATTAGACCTCACGCAAAGGCGCAAAGACGCAAACATTTAGTAGGGTGCGTTTCACGCACCATTATTTGAAAATGTGACAGCGCCGCTCCAAACGGTTTTTAATGGTGGAGCGGCCGTCTCTGGCCGCTCGAATCGGGCGGGCACGGAGGCCCGCCCCACCAGGATCATTTTCATAAAAAGCTGAGTGAAACTCGAGGGGGTGGGAGAAGCGATGGAAGACCGGCTTTATACCGTGGATGAGGTCTTTCCCGAGATGCCGCCCGGGGACATCCTCCGGGGGGCCAGGCACCGGGAGGGGTTGACCCAGGCGCAACTGGCGGCCATGATCCGCGCCAAGGCCAGTCACATCTCGGAGATGGAGAGGGGCAAGCGGCCCATCGGCAAGGACCTGGCCAAGCGCCTGGCCAAGGCCCTACATACGTCATATCAAGTTTTTTATAGGTCAAATGACTTTGCACTCAACTAAGCTGGCCCTGGCCTTTCTCAGCCTCTTCTTGGCTGCGGGCTGCGCGGAAGTGACTAAACCCCACCCCACCGCGGCCGAACAGGAAGACTTGCAGCTCGCCGCGGCCCGGCGCCACCCGGCCCAGAGCTGGGCCCTGGAGCGCACCTCCCGGGTCTTTCTGAAGCTCCTGGCCACGGTCCCCCAGGTCCACGGCCGCACTTACCCCTTCCTGGGTTTCAACTGGTGGGTCACCGCCCGGGGCCAGATCGTCATCGACCAGGTCTGGCGTCCTTCCCCCGCTCATGATGCGGGGCTGAAACCCGGAGACCTGATCCTGGCCGCGCACAACTGGCCCCTTTACCCCTGGATGGCGGAAGGAGACCGGTACCTGGAGACCGTAAGGACGCTGTTCGGCGCCGGCATCCCCGGAGAACTGCTGGTGTCCCTGCTGCTGGCGGTGAAATACGTGCGCCTGGAACTCAGGGAGCAGTACCTCAGCGGCCCGGTGGAGCTTCTGGTGCAGCGGGAGGCTGAGAAGCGCACCGTTACTCTTTACCCCCAACATCTCCCCGCGGAATACGCCATCCTGGTGGCCAACCACCCGCGCCTCGCCAACGAAATCAACGCCTGGGCCGCGCCCGGGAGGATCATTCTCTCCCGCCGCTACGTCAGCTTTTGCCGCACTGATGATGAGCTGGCTTTAGTTATCGGCCACGAACTGGCCCACCAGGTTTTGGGGCACCGCCTCCGCCGGGCCGGCCAAAGCCAACTGGCCTGGCTGGCCGGAGACACGGTCGCGGCCTTCACCACCTATACCCTGAATTATCTGTTGCGGCTGTGGTACCTCCCCGTTTTCGACCGGGACCTGCTCAGAGATCTCCCCCAGGCCACGGTGAGCGCCTTTTCCCGGGCCGATGAGCGGGAGGCCGACGTCTACGGGATGTGGTACGCCTTTCAGGCGGGCTACGATCTGGGGGGGGGGCTGGCGGTCATGGAACGGCTGGCGGTGGTGGCGGAAAAGGACCCCTTTTACCGGGGCGGCTTCCTGGATTCCCACCCCGCGTCGTTAGAGAGGATGGCCCGGATGAAAAAAGTGGCCCGGTACTTCCGGGCCGGGCAGGCCGCCCAGGTTTTTCTGCAATCCCCCGACCTGGACCGCCAGTAATCCCCGTTTTCTGTTTCTGTTAAAAGAACCTGGCTCCTTAGCTTAAGACCCGGAAACGGCATTATTTAGCCGAAAGCCACCTTGGGCACGGCCCGGTCGCCGGCGTCTTCGATCTCAAAGTATTCCGCCGGGGTGAACTGGAACATGTTGGCCACCAGGTTGCTGGGGAAGGAGGCCACCAGGATGTTCAGATTCCGGGCCGCGCCGTTGTAATAGCGCCGGGCCAACTGCACCTGCTCCTCGATGTCCGCCAGGGATTGCTGCAACTGGATGAAATTTTGGGAGGCCTTCAGGTCGGGGTAGTTTTCCGCCACCGCGAAGAGGTTGCCCAGGGCCGCGCCCAGGGCCCCTTCCACCCGGCCCTTTTCCCCCAGGCTTTGGGCCTTAAGACTTTGAATCCGGAGTTCGGTGACCTTCTCCAGCACCCCTTTTTCGTGGCCCAGGTAGCCCTTCACCGTTTCAATGAGGTTGGGGATCAAATCGGCCCGGCGCTTGAGCTGCACGTCGATGCCCGACCAGCCTTCCCGGACCATCTGCCGGCTGCGCACCAGGCGGTTGTAAATGGCGACGGCGCCGAGGAGCGCGGCCACCACCAAGCCTATGACGACATAAAGGGCGATCATCAGCCAACCTCACGGGCAAAAGATAGAGGGCCGGTGAAGGCACACAGCTCCTCCCCAACCCCCAAGGGTTCATTGAATTACATCGGCCTGGAAGAAGGGAAACGTTAAATCGGTACTCAATACCGTCTTGTCGGGTTGATGGTGAAATAAGCAGATGTTTTGAAACGCTTCTCCTGGAAGACCACGCCTCTAAACCTCAACCGCACGATGTAATGTCCGGGGTCTCCCTGGAAGCCTGCATCATGCAAACGGAAGGTGTTCATACCGTGATGAAGTCTCTTATTCACTTCCCAGCCCACCAGCCGGCCTTCATGGAAGACGCCGACATCGAAGCCGTCCTGGATGCCGCCGTCATACCGGATTTTCACTATGAAGTCCACCGGCTGGCCCCGGCGGAACCACTCCGGATTGGCCTCCAAATTGACGATATGCGCGGCCGCCATGATCTCCTGCTCGGTCAAGGCCTTGGAACCGGCGGGAAAAGACAGCAAAATCAGAGAAAGCGCCATTAAACCCCAGAACCAGAGTCTTACCGGCCGTTTCATCTTTTCTTACCTCCCCTAGGCTTGGATAGGCTTTCCTTATTAAGAGGTGGGCATTCTCCCCTTTTCAGGCAATCCCCGCTCAAAAAATTGTCTTCTTTATCCTTGGAGTGACTCAGAGGAGTTTTTGTTATTCCCTGGGTAAATTTTTTCGAACACTTGGGCCCAGCCCGGAATCTCACCTGCTTAATCCGATAAAAGCAGTTGATAGATGGGAGACACGGAACCCGTAGGCCCGCCGGTCCCCGGGAAATCAGCCCCCCAGACGTTGCCCGTGACCAGGGTGTCGCTCTGGGAAGTGCCGGTGGCCACCGTCCTGGGGGTAAAAGCATAGCCCGACTTGGTGGCCTTGAGGTTGTAAGTGGAGGCGGCAGGAATCCTGGCCAGGGCATAAATCCCCCGGCTGTCGGTGGCGGCGGCATAGCTCCCCCCGCCGCTCTTGGTGGCCAGTACCGCGGCCCCGGCGACGGGGTTGCCGCCGGCGCCGGTCACCCGGCCGCTGATGATCTCCCCCGTGCCGCTGGGATAGATATTATAGCCGCATCTATCAATCAGACTGTAATTAGTACTGGTGGTCTGCACGTTCGGCAGATTGTACCAGGCGTCCTGGTTGCCGTTCCACCCCATGTTGAGATGGTGGTACCAGGTATCCAGATTTTTGCCGTAACCGTCGGCCAGCACCCCGTGGCCGGTTCCTCCCGCCTTGAGACTGATGGGCGTCGGCAACCGGGTATCCAGGTTGGGATTGATCATCCGGTAGAGGGTGGCCAACGGAATGGCCGCGGTGTTGTTATAGGATCTGATGGCGTTGCTGTACTTAAAGGTGTCTAACAGGGAGCGGGTTATTTCCCTGAAGTAGGCGAGGGCGATGGAAGTCCGATAATCCGTGTTGATGGCCACGCCCGCGTCATAGCAAAGCGCGCCGATGGCCTGCCTTTGGGCGTCGGTGATGGACACGTCCGGGTCCAATACCATGTTCGCCCAATCATAGGCCCCGCCGTTGCCGTCGCCCCCCCGGAGGCTGGCGGTGGTGGCCGCGCCGTTCAGGTAAATGGTGAAGCTGGGGGTTCCCACCCCGGTGGTGGGATGGGAATGGTAGCGCATCAACTGGGCCGAGGCGGTGGCCATGCAGCCGCACGGGCTATGGTTGTTGGGGGTGTAATAATTGTAGCAATATCCCGAGTACTCATATCCCTGGCCCCACCTGCTGAGCACGAAGGGCGCCACCCAAACGTCGGAGATGTTGGGAAGGCCCGCAGCCTCCACCTGTGACTTGGCTGCGGCCGGGGACTGGGCCAATAGCAGCCATTTGCGCCGGGCCTGGCCGAATTCCCCTGTGGGGGCCGGCAGCTCCTCCGCCGCGGCCCGGCTTTCCATCTCCCGGGCCGCGGCTACACGCCCCGCCAGGTCCTGGCTGACCAGGGCCCCCAGGGGGGTATCCAGAGAGGGATCGTAGCGGCCCCTGGAGATAAAGGCGATGATCGGCTCCACCAGGTCATCCCCGGCAACCACCACAAACCCCCCGGAATTCAGGTAAACCACATAATAATGCGGCTCCCCGGTGTCTCCGGGGAAGGCCTGCACCTCCGCGACCTCCTGCCCCAACGCCGCTTCCAGGGGCCGGGGGTCCAGGGCAAGCCAGGTCTCCACCGCCTGCCGGGCCTGGGCGGCGGTGGTAGGCCTGGCCCAGGCCGCCGGACAGATCCACACCCAGAAGAAAGCCAAACTCAGAAACCACCAGGCGATGGGGACACTCCGGGGCCTGGAAGCGAAGTCACTTCCTTGCTCCATCGGACCCTCCTTTTCTCCCTTAAGGGACACCGGCCGTTGACGGCTGGAAAAGGACCATGGGCGGTTCCCCTGGGGAACCGGAAGTTACGGATGGGACGACAGGTTAGAAGTTAACGGAAGCCGTGGGAATCACAGGCCGCTGTCACTGATGATAAAGTGATCGATCAGGAAGAGGTAAATCTAACTGCCCGTCAGTTGGAAATAGAGCTGTCTTACGTAAATGATATGACAAAAGCGGGAATTTTCAAGGAAAATCTTGTTAATACCCGCCAGCCACGTTCCAATGCCTTCTCTGCGTCCTCTGCGCCTCTATCCTGAAAAGTTCCCAAGGGTGGCACAGGCTTTCCAGCCTGTGCAGATTACCAGGCGGGCGAGACGCCCGCCCTACCCAACTTTTCATCCTTTATGGGTGAGCCAAAGCTCATGAGGAGCTGCGGTAAAAAAAACAGCAGCATCGCAGAGAGCGCAAAGTCCCCTTACTTGCCTTTTCCTGGGCCGTCCGGGACAGGCTCCGGGCAGGGACAGGGCGCGTTCTTATGCACCAGCCGCCCCAGCCGGGCGCAATGCAGGGCCTGGAAAGTCCGGCAGGACCCGGCCCCATCCACGGCCTGGACCTGGGGAAAGGAGGCATGTTCACAGGAGAGGTCGCACCATTTCATGGGTATTTTACCAGACTGGGGCTGAGGGCGGGAAGGGGATCATGCCGTAATCTCAATCTGTTGCACGGCTTCAAAGCTCATGGGCACCGGCTCTTCTTCCCGCAGGCAAAGTTCGATGACCGCTCTGATCCGCGGCATAAGTTCTTCCATGGTTTTCGCCTGGGTGTAACAACTCTTGAGGGCCGGGACCGTGGCTACCAAATAGCCGTCTTCATCCCTTTCAATCAGGACACTGAACTTATATTTTTTCATGGGTTCTCCGCCGTCCTTTCTCAAATACGTACTGCCTCTTGCAACACCCTCTCCCGGAGATACGGGCTGACCCCGGCCTCGGTGACCACATGCACCCGGCATCCCAATAAGTCTTCAAGGTCTTGCTTGATGGCCACTAAATCGAGCAGGCTACGCTCCGGCTTCATCTCCACCAGCAGGTCCAGATCGCTGGCCTCGGTGTCCTCGCCTTTGGCCACTGACCCGAAGACGCGCAGGTTCCGGGTGCCGTGTTGCCGGGCGATTCTTTGAATTTCTTCTTTTTTCAGACTCAGTAATTCGCTCAAGTTCATTTTGAGGTCGCTGCTTTTGCCTGCCACCTTGGGATATCTGGTTAAAGTCGATTTTTCCAATAATCGGGCTCGCGATGCAAGTGCATCACAGCAAGAATTAAGATGACAGCATCATCCTGCGCATAGATGATGCAGTAGGGAAAACGGCGGATCAGGCACCGTCGTATGTCATCCTCAATAATGGGCCAGGCATTTGAAAAATTGAGAATATTCTCAATTGCTGAATGAACTTCGATAGCAAAGTCGGCTCCGAGACCTGGTTCCCGCTTTTCATAGTAATCTATAGCAGCAAAGAATTCTGCCTTGGCTTCAGGATGAAAAGCGTACTTCATTTAACAAGCCGCTTATTTACTTCAGAGAATACCTCTTCACCGGGAATTGGTTTCACCTTGCCGGAACGAAGCTCTTGTAGCCTTCTCTTTGCCACTTCGGCCCACTTGGCATCTATGTCTGCATTCTGCATATTGAGGCTGCGCAAGAGTGAATCGGCAATCATCACCCTTTCCTCCACCGGAAGGGAAAGGGCCTCTTCAATAAGCCTTTTGATCTTCATAATAATGTCCCCTATTAGGGTTAAATCTTTCTGCGCCCGGCGCAGAATAGAAACTCATGACTCTTACCTCACAAGCTGACGGCCTCGTTGAACTCTCGTTCCCGGAGATAATGGCAGACCGCGACTTCGGTGACCACGTCCACCTTGCATCTCATTCAAATTCCTTTTGTCTTCAAGGATAGACATAAAGATCAAAGAAGAACTCCCTTGGGTTCCAGCTAACTCCTGCGAATAGAAAGCGGTCACCAGGAGGAAGTCCTTTGAAATGGGATAAATGGTCAATACAGGTACTTATTGCCTCACATACGAGTGCCTCGGTTTTCGCCTCGAAAATCCAGACATGATGATCTGATCTAGCTACCATGAGCTTGTAAAAATCCTCATCTAATGGAAATGTAGGGGTCCATTCTGATTCTAGTACTAAAATTATTTTAGACATATAATCCCCATCATTCTTCCACCATACCATGTCGTAAAGCCATTCTCCTTGAGTAGCTTTACCATCAACACCACTGCATGATACAAGGTAGTCTAATTTATGAGCGAGACATACAAGGTCATTTTTAATCCTATTTGTCAATCTTCCCATTTCCCATTCTAAGCCTTGATGCTTTGTCTCACTAAGAATTGAATTTAAAATTCTTATAATTTCTGTCTCAATTGGATCAAATTGTTTGATAATTTCTTGTTGGATATCAGCCATATTCAATATTCCTATTCTCAAAGATGATCGCCCAAATAATTGATTTTAAGTTTCAGAATAATCCCATTTTCACATAATCCTTCTCGTCTTCGGGGAAATGGTCTTGTTCGGTCCAACCTTCCTCTTTCAGGTCCGAAATTATGTACTGCCTTGCAACTTTCCCACCGACCTCACCAAAGATATTGATGGCCTGCTTAACACCTGCCTCATGATGGCGCACCCGACGATGACGCATCCTGTATTTAGGAGTTCCCTGAAATTCATCCAACCAACGATGGACCTCCTCAAAAGACCGGCCAAATAATCTTACAGATTCCTCACAATGTTTTTCAAAAGAAGACATTACACACGTCTTTCATTAGAACCATTATGAAAAAAATTTAAAGGGTGCGCAAATTGCGCACCCTACATTTTATCCTTTTGCCTTCTTGGCCACCACCCCGTAAGCTTGTTCTAAAGCCTTGGCTATCTCCGCCAAATCCGGCCCGCCGGCCTGGGCCATATCCGGTTTGCCACCGCCGCTGCCGCCCACGGTGGGAGCCAGTTCTTTGATGATTTCGCCCGCGGGGAAGCGTTTGGTGAGGTCCTTGCTCACCAAGGCGATGAGCATGGCCTTCTCGCCCGCGGCGCTGCCCAGGACGACGATGCCGCTTTTCAGGCGGTCCAGGAATTTCACCGCGTATTCCCTTAAGGATTTGGGGTCCCGGGCCTGGACTTCCAGGGCCAGGACCTTGACGCCGTCCACTTCCCGCACCTCCTCCATCAGGTCCTTGGCCTGGGCCGCGGCCAAGCGGCTCTTCAGGGTCTCCACCTCTTTTTCCAGCTCTTTCTGGCGCTTGAGCACCTTTTCCAGGCGGCTCAGCAAATCCCCCCGGCCGCCTTTGAGCAGCCCTGCAGCCTGGTCCAGTTCCCGGCCCATCTCCTGCATCAGGTCAATGGCCGCGGGGCCGCACACCGCCTCCATCCGGCGGATGCCCGCGGCCACCGAGGCCTCGGAAGTGATGCGGCAGAAGCCAATATCCCCGGTGCGCTTAACATGAGTGCCGCCGCAGAGCTCCCGGCTGAATCCGGGAATGGCCACCACCCGCACTTCGTCACCGTACTTTTCCTCGAAGAGCGCCATGGTGCCGCTCTCCAGGGCCTGGGCCAGGGGCATGACCTTGGTCTCCACCGGCTGGTTTTCGGCCACCCGGGCGTTCAGGTCGTGCTCCATCTGCGCCAGTTCCTCGGCGCTGATGGCCTGGAAATGGGTAAAGTCAAAGCGCAGCCGGTCCGGGGCCACCAGGGACCCGGACTGCTTAACGTGGCTTCCCAGGTGTTGCTGCAAGATCGCCTGCAGGATATGGGTGGCGGTGTGGTGCCGGGCGATCTGGCGGCGCCGGTCGGCGTCCACCTCCAGGTGCGCCGGGTCATTGACCTTCACCACCCCTTCCTCCACCTTGCCCTGGTGCACGAACAGGTCGTTGGGCAGGCGCTGGGTATTGGTGACTTTCAGCTTATAGCCCGGGCCGGTGATCCAGCCGGTGTCCCCCAGCTGGCCGCCGGTCTCGCCATAGAAGGGGGTGGCGGCGGTGACCACTTCCACCTCTTCCCCCGCTTTCGCCTGCTCGCCGGAGGTATCATGGCGGATCAAGGCCAAAATGGCGCTGTCGCCTTTTAAGGTTTCATATCCTAAAAACTTGGTGGCTTCCCAGCCCGCCAGTTCCTGGTAAACCGCAGGGATTTCTTCCCCCATGCCGCCCCGCCAGGCCTGGCGGGAGGCCTCCTTTTGTCTGCGCATCTGGGCCTCATACCCTTCGTAGTCCAGGCTCAAGCCCTCTTCCTTGAGCGCGTCCTGGACCAAGTCCAGGGGGAAGCCGTAGGTGTCGTAGAGCTTGAAGGCCACCTCGCCGGGCAGCACGTCCTTCTTTTTGGCCCTCATGGCCCCCAGTTCCTCGGCCAGGAGTTTTAAGCCGTGGTCCAGGGTGTCCGCGAAGCGTTCTTCCTCGTTGGTCACCACCTGGGCCAGAACGGGCCGGGCGGCCACGAGTTCGGGGTAGACCTCCCCCATCAGTTCCACCACTTTTTCGCTCACCTTGGGCAGAAATGGAGTCTTCAGATTCAGGATGCGGCCGAAACGCAAGGCCCGGCGCATGATGCGCCGCAGCACGTAGCCCCGCCCCTCGTTGGAGGGCAGCACCCCGTCGGCGATCAGGAAAGTGGTGGCCCGGGCGTGGTCGGCGATGACCCGGAAGGCCACGTTCTCCTGGGCGTTCACGCCGTAGGCCTTGCCGCACAGCTCCTCCACCCGGCCGATCACCGGCCGCAGCAGATCGGTGTCGAAGTTGCTTTTGACCCCCTGGATGATCGCGGTCAACCGCTCCAGGCCCATGCCCGTGTCGATGCTGGGCTTGGGCAGGGGGTTAAGAGTGCCGTCCGCGCTGCGGTTGAACTGCATGAAGACGTTGTTCCAGATCTCGAGATACCGGTCACATTCGCATTTGCCGATGCCGCAGTCCGGGCCGCAGGCCATGGCCTCGCCCTGGTCGATGAGGATTTCGGAGCAGGGGCCGCAGGGGCCGGTGTCCCCCATGGCCCAGAAGTTGTCCTTCTCCCCCAGGCCGACGATGCGGTCAGGCGGGATGCCGGCGATCTTCTCCCAGAGGCGGGCCGCTTCCTCGTCTTCGTGATAGACTGTGGCCCAGAGGCGGTCCGGGGGGAGATGACAATCCACGGTGAGGAACTCCCAGGCCATCTCGATGGCCCCTTCCTTGAAGTAATCGCCGAAGGAGAAGTTGCCCAGCATCTCGAAGAAGGTGTGGTGCCGGGCGGTGAAGCCCACGTTCTCCAGGTCGTTGTGTTTGCCCCCGGCCCGGACGCACTTCTGGCAGCTTGCGGCCCGGGTATAGGGCCGGGGTTCTTCGCCCAGGAAGACTTTTTTAAACTGGTTCATCCCCGCGTTGGCGAAAAGCAGGGTGGGGTCCCCCTGGGGGATCAGCGGAGAACTGGCCACCCGGGTATGGCCGTGTTTTTCAAAAAAGCGTAAAAAGGCTTCCCGGATATCAAAGCTGGTCATGGCGTGTCTAACTCCTCAGGCAGGTTGCTTTTCATGGTCAGGCCGGCCGTGGCCCGAATCTGCTGCTCCAGTTCCCCGGTCACTTCGGGGTGCTCTTTCAGATAGGTCTTGGCGTTTTCCCGGCCCTGGGCCATGCGCTCGGAGCCCAGGGAGTACCAGGCGCCGCTCTTGGTGATCAGGCCCTGGGCCGCGGCCAGGTCCAGGAGGTCCCCTTCCCTGGAGATGCCCTGGCCGAAGACGATGTCGAACTCCGCTTCCCTAAAGGGCGGGGCCAGCTTGTTCTTCACCACCTTGACCCGGGTGTGGTAGCCCACCACCTCGTTGCCTTCCTTGATGGCGCCGATGCGGCGGATGTCCAGGCGCATGCTGGCGTAGAACTTCAGGGCGTTGCCGCCGGTGGTGGTCTCGGGGTTTCCGAACATCACCCCGATCTTGTGGCGGATCTGGTTGATAAAGATCACCGAGGTTTTGGTCTTGCCGATGGTGGCCGTGAGTTTGCGCAGGGCCTGGCTCATGAGCCGGGCTTGCGACCCCATCTGCGCGTCCCCCATCTCCCCTTCGATCTCCGAGCGGGGCACCAACGCGGCCACGGAGTCCACCACCACCATGTCCACGGCATTACTGCGCACCAGGATTTCGGCGATTTCCAGGGCCTGCTCGCCGGAGTCGGGCTGGGAAATGAGGAGGTCTTCGGTTCTCACCCCCAATTTCCGGGCGTAGATCACGTCCAGGGCGTGTTCCGCGTCCACGAAGGCCGCGACCCCGCCCAGTTTCTGGGCCTCGGCGATGGCGTGCAAGGCCAGGGTGGTCTTCCCGGAGGCCTCGGGGCCGAAGATCTCGACGACCCGGCCCCGGGGGATGCCGCCTATACCTAAGGCCAGGTCCAAAGAGATGCAGCCGGTGGGGATCACCGCCACGTCGATCTTTTCCTCCGCGCCCAGGCGCATGATGGCCCCTTTGCCGTAGGCCTTCTCAATCTGGCCCAGGGCCGCATCCAGGGCCTTGGCCTTCTCCGGTGCTCCTTGCTCTGCCATGGTTATATTCCTTTTAGTGTGATTTGGATTTACTTGGTATAGCTTTCAGCTTGCAGCGGTAAGCTTTCAGCTTAAAAATTCAGGAGATTTCATTACTTCGGCCTGATAAGTTCAACGTTCAAGGTTCAAAGTTTTCATGTGGTTGCTTCGGTGATTTTTGCAATACTAAAGCTAACTCATGGCGCCAGGTCCACCCTGCATTCCCCCTGCTTTGAAGGCGCTGCTCGCAGAGGTTGGAAAGCCCGTGCCATTAAGAAAAACTGCCCACTGCTTACTGCTCACTGCTCATTTCCCCAGGGAAAGCACCTGCAACGGTGTATAAATCGACCCCTGGGGGGTCAGGGTGCTCTTAAATAAAATAATTTCCTTCACCTGAAACGCCGGCCACTTCAAGGGCGGCAGCTTTTCCAGGGCAATCGCCAGCCGGTGCCGGTTGGCCGGCGACTTCACCCGGCCCAGGGTGAGGTGCGGGTTGAAGGCCCGGCCCTCCGGCGGGTGGCCCAGGACCTCGAAGGCCTTTTCCAGTTGATGGTACATCCGGGCCAGGGGGATGACGTCGCCGCCTAAGCCCACCCAGACCACCCGGGGGCTTTTCATGTTGGGGAAGGCCCCGGCCTGGGTGGCCCGGAGTTCAAAGGGGTGTTGCTGCGCGGCCACGTCCCAGGCCGCCTGGACGATGGGGTCGACCTCGTTATCCGGCACGTTGCCGAAGAACTTCAGCGTCAGGTGGATGTTCCCCACCGCCACCCAGCGCACGTCGGCATTGGTCTTCTTCAACTCCCCCTGGAGCAGCGCCAGTTGGGGGCGGAGCGTCTCCGGCAGATCGATGGCCAGGAAGCAGCGGATCATTGGTAGCTTTCCAGAAAAAAAATAATTATCTCACGCAAAGACGCAAAGGCGCAAAGGCGCAAGAATTATATTATAAAAAAATATAAATTTTGGCGTCTTTCTTTGCGCCTTGGCGTCTTTGCGTGAGGTTCTCTTTTATTTCAACTCCCTTCTCAGCCAATCCAACGCGGTCTGGGCCGACAGGGCCTTGATCTCCTCCCGGGAGCCGTGGAAGCGGTAAGACTTGGCCGCTACGCCGGACTCGGTGGCCAGGCCGATCCACACCGTGCCCACCGGCTTATCCAAGCTGCCTCCCGTGGGACCGGCGATCCCGGTCACCGCCAGACCCAGGGGGGTATGAAAAACCTCCTTGACCCCCAGGGCCATCGCCTTCGCCGTGGTTTCGCTCACGGCCCCGTTTTTCTCCAGGGTATCTTCGGGCACCCGCAGCAGGTCCATCTTCGCCCGGTTGCTGTAGGTCACCACCCCGCCCATAAAATAATCCGAGGACCCGGGCACGTTGGTGAGGCGGTGACAGATGAGGCCGCCGGTGCAGGATTCGGCCACCGCCAGGGTCAGGTCCTGTTCCCGGAGACGCCGGCCCACCAGTTCCTCCAGGGTGGCCGCTTCCGGCCCCAGCAGTTTCTCCCCTACCTCCCGGCCCAGGGCCGCGGTGAGGCGGTCCAGGTCCGCTTCCAGGGCTTGGGGGTCTTGCCCCCGCAAGGTCAACGTGAGATGGTTCTCCGGGAAGTTGGGATAAAAACCCACGCAGACGCCCTCCTGCCATTCCCCCAGTTTGTTGACCGTTTCCTGGAGCTGGGTCTCGGACAAGCCGAAGAGCCGCAGGGTGCGCTGCCGCATGTAATCCCCCCCCGCGGCAAAGCCCACCAGGAAGGGCAGCACGAAGGAATCAAAGAGAAGCTGCATTTCTTTGGGCACGCCCGGGAGAAAAAAGAGCCAGGCGCCCTGGTGCTTCAGGGAGAAGCCGCAGGCCGAGGCGCCGGGGTCCAGAACCGTAGCCCCTTCCGGGATCAGGGCCAACCGGGCGTAGCGGTCTTCCCAGGGCAGCCCCCGCTCCTCGAGGCAGCGGCGGATGCGGGCCAACAGCGCCTTGTCCTCAAAGAGGCGCACATTCAGGGCCTGGGCCGCGGCGGCCACGGTGAGGTCATCATCCGTGGGCCCCAACCCCCCGGTGATGATGATGAACTGGGAGCGGGCCAGAGCCTGGGTCAAAGAATCCTGGAACAAAGGCGCATTGTCCCCCAGGATGGTGATGCTCTGCACCCTCAAGCCCGCCTCGTGGAGGCGCCGGGCCGCGTAACGGGCGTTAAAATCCCCCACCCGGCCGGTGATCAGCTCGGTGCCGGTGGTTATTATTTCCCCTTGCATCCGGGTTCCTTGTGATTGGTGTTTGGGGAGAATCAGGAGAGTAGCTGTCAGCGTTCAGCTATCAGCTTAAAAAAATTAGGCATCTTCTTTTGCTGAAGGCTGAAAGCTGAAAGCCCTCTAAGCCCCTCTCCCCAAAATTATTGCAGTCACTTCCAGTACCATCCGTGCCATAACTCCAGCAACCACGTCATCCGCCACCACTTCCAGACCGCCCTCGCCCCTGCTGAACCAGCGGATGGGGAAGGGTTTGAGGATGTCTAAAATCCTGAAGATGACAAAGCCGGCAACCGCGTTTTGCCAACTCAAGGGCACCCCGGCCAGGGTGATGAGCAGGCCCGCCACCTCATCCGCCACGATGGCGGGGTGGTCGGTCCGTCCCAGGTAGTCCTGGGCCGGGCCCGCGGACCATAAGGCCAACAGCAGAACCGCGGCCGTCCCCAGGCCGTAGCCCCAGGGACCCAGGAGGCTTAAAGCCCACCACAGGGGCAAGGCCGCGAGGGTCCCCCAGGTGCCGGGCATGCCCGGGAGATAGCCCACTCCTCCCCAGGTGGCCGCGGCCAGGATGAGCCGGGGCCGCAACCCTTTGGGGCTTTCGCTAAATCTCGCTCTCTTGCTCCTTAACATCTCAAAAATACACGGCTTTAAAGTGATTGTCAACAATTCCCCCAACCCCCGGGCCATCCGCCCGGCCGGTTGGGGGCACAATACCAAATTCTCCTGCAAATGATACCAACCTGCAATGTAATATGCTGATAAGAGTCAATCTTTAACGCAAAACGAAAAACGCAAAACGGAAAAGGGCCTAAAAGCACGATACCCAACTTTCAGGATTATTTCACCCTCCTTTCGCCGGGAATTTTCCTTTTTTACAGAGGTGTAATAAAGGGGTTAAAAAATTTAGAAAAATCGCTATAATACTTATATGCGGATCGACGTCTCAGAATCGCCCCCTTCTCCGCCTATAATCATTCCCCGCCCTGAGCACAGCCTCTCCCGCAAGGATGTGGACGTGGAAGCCTTGAAGGTCCTGTACCGCCTGTTTCATGCGGGATATACCGCCTACCTGGTGGGAGGGAGCGTCCGGGACCTGCTGGTGGGCAAGAAACCCAAGGATTTCGATATCGTCACCGATGCCCGGCCCGGGGAAATCCGCAAGCTTTTCCGCAACAGCCGAATCATCGGCCGCCGTTTCCGCTTGGTGCAGGTCTTTTTCCGGGGGGGCCATATCGTGGAAGTCTCCACCTTCAGGCGGCGCTCGGAATTCGAAGAGGAGCAACAGGACCAGGAGGCCCCCGCGGCCCGGGACAACACCTTCGGCACCCCCGCCGAAGACGCCCAGCGCCGGGACCTGACCATCAACGGCCTGTTCTATAATATCGCCGATTTTTCCCTGGTGGATTATGTAGGGGGCTTAAAGGATTTGCAATCCGGGCGCATCCGGGTCATTGGCGACCCGGCGGTGCGCTTCATCCGGGACCCGGTGCGGATGCTCCGGGTCCTGCGGCATGCCGCGCGCCTGGACTTCGACATTGATCCGGAGGCTTGGGAGGAAATTGGCAACAAAAACCAGCTGATCCGGCTGTGCCCCGCGGCCCGGGTGCGGGACGAGCTGCTCAAGGATTTCCGCAGCGGCGCGACCCGCCCCTTTCTGGAGTTGATGCTGGCCTCAGGTCTGTTCTATGCAATTTTTCCCTCCTGGAAATCCCGTTTGCGCAAGAAGGGGGAGGCCCGCCTCCTGGAACTCTGTGAGCGGCTGGATCTCCTCTTCCGGGCGGAGGTGCCCCTGGCCGACAGCCTGCTCTGGGCTGTTTTTCTGACCCCTTATCTGGAGCAGGGCCCGGGTCCCGCAAACCCCAAGGAAACCCGGGAGTTCCTTCAGGACGAGGCGAACGGGGCCTTCCAGGGCAGCGAAATCCCCCGGCAGCGTCAGGAAGAACTGGTGCAGATCCTGGCCCTGGCCGAAAAGCTGGAACCGGTGCTCCGGCAAAGACGGGCCGTGCCGGTGCGGCTGTCGCGCCTGGCCGCGTATCCGGAAGCCTGGCTCTATTGCCAGATAAAAGAGGCCCCTCTGGAGGATTTGGTGGAAAGGTGCCGGCCGGAAGATATCCCGCCCCGGGCTCTCCAGCCCAAGCGCCGCCGCCCCCGGCGGCGCCGCTCCCGGAACCGGGGCCCCAGACAGGTTACTGAAACCTAAGCCGGCTTATAGTCGGAAAAATACCGGAAATCCTGAATATCGGCCAGAAGCCAGGAACCCCCGCCCCACTCCCGCTCGAAGATCCAGCATTCCTGCAATCTTTCCGGGTAGGTCATGTTGCCGGAAATCAGTTTGAAGCTCAGGCGATCCAGCAGGTAGTCCACCACCCGGCCCTGAAAACCCATGATAATGACATCCCGGCCTGCTTCCTGCCTGACATTCAAGACCACGATCCGGCTCAGGGCCAGATCCTCCACCCGGCTGATCTCCCGGCGGAGGTTGAGAAGTTTCAAGCCCATGGCCAGAAACTCCAGCATCCGGGGGGTGACCCGGTCTTTTATCCGGTCCAGGTCCTCGTGGTTCCAGGCCTCATGGAGGTCGAAGATGACCTGCCGGGCGAATTCCACAAACCCTTCCAGATTGAAGAAGGGATTGCCATGAGAGAACTTGGCCAACCCGGACCCGGCCTCGTTTCTGATGGTAAAGACCGGGGGTGAGCGATCGTCCGGCAGGCGGAAGCCGGGGATGGGAATGAACCTGCTCCTAGGGCCGTCTGTTCGAAGCAGGCGATACCCCAAGTAGGCCGCAGAAGTGCCCACCACCACGTCTAAAAAACCCACCGGCCAGTTTCCCAGACTCCAATAAAGGGAGAGGGGAAAACCGAATACGAAGTATAACAGCAGCCCTCCCAAAAGGCCGCCGGACATGAACTTCAACAGGCCCGCGTAACCCCGTTGGGGGAGACTGGGTTTTGGCAATGGCGGAGGAGCAACCGCGTCGGCCGGGGACAGGCGGGTATCATCCGCTCCGGAAGGGGATTTGCGGGCCGGTATCTGGGCGGCCCAGGAGGGGGTAGGGCCGGCGTGCCATTGGGGAATGCCGGGGAGCGCGGCGCCGGAATCCGCCACCCCCGGCAACGCCGGGCAAAGCCCCCAGAGGAGGACGGCGAGACAAACCGTGATGAACCTGATGCGGCGGACCATCCCTGCCCCGGGCATTGCCATTTCCTGCCTTGTGCTGATCTATCAATTAATTATGGAGATCCGGCCGGATTATCTCCGGAAGGCCCGGGTCTTGTGCTTTAACTAACAAACTGAGCACCCAGTTTTACTTATCCTTTTTATCGGCTTTCAGGGACTTACACTTTAAAAACGAGGGGGGTTGAACAGGAGGCAAGGAGGGGCGGGGCTTAATCTTCCTCATACCCCCCCTCATTAATTGGCGTAATGGGAAATAAAAAGGCCGGAAAGCCGGGCCTTGTCGACCCGACCCCACCGGCCGGAGATTTTTCAGACAAGCCTAAAACCTGGTGGCCCAGGCGTCTCGCCTGTGCGCTCCATCTCTTTAATCTGAAAGCATTACTTTCTTAAAACGCCTCTTTCCCACCTTTAGGATACGCGATTCTGCCGGAGACAACTTAATTTTCATCTCGGTTACTTTTTCTCCATCCACTTGCACTCCGCCTTGATTAATTAATCTGCGGGCCTCTGAGGTGCTCGCAGCTGTACCGGTGGTCACCAGCAGATAAGGTAAATCGATATCGATGCCTTTATCGGCTGGCAGAGACTGAAACCTGATGACAGGGATGTTATCTTTCTTAATTATTATTTCTTCGATGTCCTCGGGGATCTCTTTTTCCCGCAAAACCCGGATAAACTCCCGGGCTTCATGCTCTGCCGCATCGGCGCTGTGGTATCTGGTCACAATTTCTTTAGCCAAATCCTCTTTAACCTGGCGTGGGTGTTTCTTTCCCTCCTCCAGGTCTTTTTTTAGATTTGACAGCTCATTCGGGGTGATATCCGTTAACAGTTCATAATACCGAAGCATTAAATTGTCGGAAATTGACATAAGTTTGCCGAACATTTCTTTGGCGGGCTCATCGATCCCCACGTAGTTCCCCAAAGACTTGCTCATCTTCTGCATGCCGTCCAGGCCCTCTAAGAGCGGCATGGTCAGTACCACCTGGGGCGTTTGGCCGTATTCCCGTTGCAGGTCCCGGCCCACCAGGAGATTGAACTTCTGGTCTGTGCCCCCCAGCTCCACGTCGGACTCCAGCGCCACGGAATCATAGCCCTGGATCAGGGGGTAGAGGAATTCATGGATGCTGATGGGCGTTTGCGAGGTATAGCGCTTATGAAAATCGTCCCGCTCCAGCATGCGGGCCACGGTGTAGCGGGCCGCCAGGCGGATGACATCCTGGGCTTGAAGCGGCTTCATCCAGCGGCTGTTGAAGTCGATGGCGGTCTTATCCGGGTCCAGGATTTTAAAGATCTGGCGCTCGTAAGTGGCGGCGTTGGCCTTGACTTCCTCTTCGGTCAGGGGCGGCCGGGTCTCGCTTTTGCCTGACGGGTCGCCGATCAAGCCGGTGAAATCGCCGATGAGAAAGATCACCTGGTGTCCCAGGTCCTGAAAATGCTTGAGTTTCTGGATAAGGACGGTATGGCCCAGATGCAGGTCCGGCGCAGTGGGGTCGAAGCCCGCCTTCACCCGTAAAGGCTTGCCGCTGGCGATGGATTTTTCCAGACGCTCTTTTAATTCCTCTTCCCGGATAATCTCCTGACAGCCCTGTTTGATGAGGGCCAGTTGTTCGGATACTGGCTTCACATGGTTCTCCGATTTTACCGTTATTTGGGCAGAAAGGGGGATAGAGAGCGGTCAGCGATCAGCGATCAGCGATCAGCAAAAATTGGAAAACCGAAGCTTTAGGCTAATTGCTGAAATCCGGTACCAACTGCCATCAAAGGCAATTTTTCCAAGGGGCGAACCTTGTGTTCGCCCCCGGAGGCCGGGCGAACACAAGGTTCGCCCCTACATTTCATCCCCTTCCCCTTTTCAAGGTTTCACTTTAATCTTTCCTGCTCCCACGGCAGTCACCTCACCGATAATTGCCGCGTCTTTAACGCCTTTATCACGAAGCCGGGCCGTGAGTTGCTCCCCTTGCTGCGGCGCGATGGCGATAAACAGCCCTCCCGACGTCTGGGCGTCGCTCAACAGGTCCACGTCCACCTGGCCCACCATCGGGTCGATTTCCAAATGTTTTTCACAGAAGCGCCGGTTGGCGTGGCTGCCGCCGGGCACCAGGCCCATAGCCGCGTATTCCCGGGCCCAGGAAAGAACCGGCACCCGCCCGGCATGGATGGTCAATTCCGCTTTACCGGCCTGGGCCATCTCCAGGCCGTGGCCCAGGAGGCCGAAGCCGGTGATGTCGGTGACCGCATGGACTTCCAGGCCCTCCAGGGCCTCCGCGGCCGCCCGGTTGAGTTCGCTCATCACCCGGATGGCGGCTTCTTCCGCTTCTTTGGACGCCAACCGGCCTTTCAGGGCGGTGGCGATGATGCCGGTGCCCAGGGGCTTGGTGAGGACCAGGAGGTCCCCCTTTTTCGCCCCACCTTTGGTGAGAATCCTCTCCGGATGGACGACGCCGGTCACCGCCAGGCCGTACTTCAACTCCGGGTCCGACACGCTGTGGCCGCCCACCAGGAGGGCCCCGGCTTCATGCACCTTGTCCAGGCCCCCGCGCAAAATTTCCTTCAGGACCTCCGCGGGGGTGGTCTGCAAGGGAAAGCAGGCGATGTTCATGGCGGTCAAGGGCCGCCCCCCCATGGCGTAAACGTCGCTCAGGGCGTTGGCCGCGGCGATCTGCCCGAATCGGTACGGATCATTGACGATGGGGGTGAAAAAATCCACCGTCTGGATCAGGGCGAGCTCCGGGGTGAGACGAAACACCCCGGCGTCGTCCGCAGCCTCCAATCCCACCAGGAGATCTGGATGCGGCTTAAAAACCAAGCTGTGCAAGACTTCCTCCAGGACCCCTGGAGGTATCTTGGATGCTCAGCCCGCGGCCCGGACTTGCTCTACCAGGGGTTTCTGTCTGTCTTCAGCCATTGCCGATCTTTTCCGAAAAGTTCAAGGTTCAAGGTTCAAAGTTCAAGGTTAACTGCCGGTAACTTTTCATAATTTATGGGTGAGCCAAAAGCTCATGAGCAACTGCCTTGAAAAAATATATCTCACGCAAAGACGCCAAGCCGCAAAGAAAGACGCCAAAATTGATATTATTATTTTACCTAATTCTTGCGCCTTTGCGCCTTTGCGTCTTTGCGTGAGATAAATTAGTCTTTTGCTGAAAGCTGACCGCTGAAAGCTGAAAGCTTTCTCAAAAACCCAGCCAACGCACTTCCCGCTCCTTCCTCGGCGGCGCCGGCGGCTCCTTGGCGGAGTAGCCGATGGGGGTGATGGCCAGGAGCTGCTGGTCGGGTTTGCCCAGAAAATCCAGTAGTTGTTTTTCCACAAAGAGCACGCCCGTCATCCAGCAGGTGCCCAGACCCTCGGCGTGGGCCGCGAGAAGCATGTTTTGCACCAAGGCCGCGCCGCTCTGAATGTTGGCCATCTGCATTTCCGGGTCCGGGGCCTTGTAGATGGTGACGGCGATGACCACCGGCGCGCCCCCCAGGTTCTTGAAGAAGCCCCGGACCATCTGCCGGCCTTTCTCGGGAAGCCCGGCTTTTTCCAGGAGGGGTTCCATATAGGGAATGGCCCCGCTGGCCAGGGCCACGAATTCGTCCTTTTGCTTTCCAGCCAGGACCGTGATTTCCCAGGCCTGGGCGTTGGTGCCGGAAGGGGCCCAAAGCCCGGCGTCGATGACCCGCTCCAAGACTTCCTTGGAGGGCAGATCGGGTTTATACAGGCGGTGGCTGCGGCGGTGGTGAATGGCGTCGTACAGGTCCATGATTCCTCCTCCACTATAGGTAGGGCGGGCGTCTCGCCCGCCCGGGGTCAGCTTAACCTGTTTTGCTGGATTAGTTCAAAGTTCAAAGTTCAAAGTTAAGACAGCGATTCCCGAGAATATCTAATAAATTATGGCTAATCCGGACTATACCCGGCGCGGGCTGGCATCCCTGGGCTTCGGGCCAAGCCTCCGTCCGCGGCGCTTGTTCCCAACTTCCGGTAATGCCTTGCTTCCGCGGTCTTCCCCCTCTTTTCGCAGCCTTGGGCGTAGATGGCGGATTTCTTCTCCAGCATACGCCGGGCCGCCCGGCGATAGGGCTGCGGCAGTTCCGGCTCGGCTAAAATCTTTTGCAAGGCCCGGATGCGCCAGCGGTCCAGGCCCCATTGCCGGGAAAGCTGGTCTGCGTGCCCCCCCCGCTTGATGATCAGAGGCTCCGGCAAGAAGCCCACCTCATAGCGCCAACTCAGGCGCAGCCAAAGGTCGTAGTCCTCGGCCGCGGGGAGGTCCTCATCGAAGCCGCCGTGGTCCTCCAGCAGCCGCCGGTGCAAGACCACCGCCGACGGGCTCACCAGGCAGCGCTCGAGAGACCGGAGAAAGATGCGGCCCCCTTCCTTTCCATGGCTCCGGGGCGGATTCACCTTAACACCCCAGCGCATCCAGATCTCCTCGGTCTGGCTGAGAAGCAGCCCGGGGTGGGCTGACATAAAGGCCATCTGCCGGGCCAACTTTTCCGGCAGCCAGAGGTCGTCGGAGTCCAGAAAGGCCAGCCATTCGCCCCGGGCCGCGGCAATGCCCGCGTTGCGGGCGGCGCTCACTCCTTGGCGCCGGGGCGAGCGCAGCACCCGGATCTCCCCGCCGCATCGGGCCAGGGCCGCAGCAGTACCGTCCGTGGAGCCGTCGTCCACCACCAGGAGTTCGAAGTCCCGGCAGGTCTGGGCCAGCACCGAAGCCACCGCTTCCTGAACCGCCGCGGCCCGGTTGTATGTGGGAATAATGACGCTCACCCGGGGCACAATACAGGAAAGTTATCAGAAAGTAAGGAAAATTCAAGGTGTATAATATTGCTCCACTATCGTCTTTCCGCCAATCTAGCATTATTACATGGCATCTCAGGAAAATTCTGTGATAAATTTTACCGATGAGATGATGACAATTCGCATCGGAGCTGAAGCATGACCTCCCGTTACGAACCCCGCCGCCTGGAAGAGAAATGGCAGAAAATCTGGGAAGAGCGGCGGCTGTTTGAGGCCGGGGAGGACCCCTCCCGGCCCAAATATTATGTCCTGGAAATGTTCCCCTATCCTTCCGGCCGCATCCACATGGGCCACGTGCGCAACTACACCATCGGCGACGTGGTGGCCCGGTACAAACGGATGCGGGGCTTCAACGTGCTCCATCCCATGGGCTGGGACGCGTTCGGCCTGCCCGCGGAAAACGCGGCCATGGCCCGGGGCCTGCACCCGGCCTCCTGGACCTACGACAATATCGATTATATGCGCGGCCAGCTCAAGGAACTGGGCTACAGCTACGACTGGCCCCGGGAGCTGGCCACCTGCGCCCCGGACTACTACCGCTGGGAGCAGTTGGTTTTCATCGAGATGTTCCGCCGGGGTCTGGCCTACAAAAAAAAGGCCCCGGTGAATTGGTGTCCCAAATGCGAAACCGTGCTGGCCAACGAGCAGGTGGAAGGAGGCCTTTGCTGGCGCTGCGATACGCCGGTGCATTTGCAGGAACTGGAGCAGTGGTTCTTCAAGATCACCGCCTACGCCGAGGAACTCCTGGCCGACCTGGACCATCTTGAGCACTGGCCGGAACGGGTCCTCACCATGCAGCGCAATTGGATCGGCAAATCCACCGGCGCGGAAATCCTGTTCCCTTTGAAAGACGGCGGCGAACCCATCAGGGTGTTCACCACCCGCCAGGATACCCTCTGGGGCGCGACCTTCATGAGCCTGGCCCCGGAGCATCCTCTGTCCCTGTCCCTGGCCAAGGGGACGCCCCAGGAAGCCGCGGTGCATGACTTCGTGGAGCACTGGCGGGCCCAGGACCGCAGCCGGGGGGTGCTGGAGGAGATCACCAAGGAAGGGGTCTTCACCGGCCGTTTCTGTCTCAACCCGGTGACCGGCTGGGAGATGCCCATTTACGTGGCCAACTTTGTGCTCATGGAATACGGCACCGGCGCGGTGATGGCGGTGCCGGCCCACGACCAGCGGGACTTCGAGTTCGCCCAGAAGTTCGGCCTGCCCGTCAAGGTGGTGATCCAGCCCCCGGGGGAGGAACTCCGGGCCGAAAGCCTTAAGGCCGCGTATGAAGACGAAGGGCTGTTGGTCAATTCCGGGGAATTTTCCGGCCAGGCCAGCGCCCCGGCTAAGGAAGCCATCGCCGCCTTCCTGGAGCAGGAAGGCAAGGGTCGCCGGGCCGTGCACTTCCGGCTGCGGGACTGGCTCATCTCCCGGCAGCGCTATTGGGGCGCGCCCATCCCCATCATTTATTGCGAGAAATGCGGCATGGTCCCGGCGCCGGAGCAGGACCTGCCGGTGACCCTCCCCCTGGACGTGTCCCTTACCGGCGAAGGGGGCTCGCCCCTGGCGCAGTTGCCGTCTTTCACTAATGTCACCTGCCCCGCCTGCGGCGGCCCGGGGCGGCGGGAGGTGGACACCATGGACACCTTCGTGGAGTCCTCCTGGTATTTCCTGCGCTACGCCTGCGCGGATTATCAGGAAGGGGTGCTGGATCGCCGGCGGGTGGATTACTGGCTGCCCGTGGACCAATATATCGGCGGCATCGAACACGCGGTGCTGCACCTGCTCTATGCCCGCTTTTTCACCAAGGTTTTCCGGGACCTGGATTTGGTTAAGATAAATGAGCCCTTCCAGCGGCTCCTGACCCAGGGTATGGTCCTCAAGGACGGGGCCAAGATGGCCAAATCCAAGGGCAACGTGGTGGACCCCAACGACATGATCCAGGCCTACGGCACTGACACCACCCGGCTCTTCCTGCTGTTTGCCGCGCCCCCGGAGCGGGACCTGGAATGGAGCGACCAGGGGGTGATGGGTGGCCACCGTTTCCTGCACCGGCTCTGGACTCTGGCCCACAACCTGCTGCCGGGCATCAAGGAGGCCGCGCCCCATCAGGGAACCGGGGCCGATCTCTCCGGCGGCCTGGGGGAATTCCGGCGCAAGGTGCATCAGACCATCCAGAAGGTGACCGGAGACATCGAGGACCGTTTCCACTTCAACACCGCCATCGCCGCGGTGATGGAGCTGATTAATGCCTTTTACCAGGCCGCGGATGACCATGCCCGGGATGATAAGGCCCTCCCAGTCTTCCGGGAGGCCCTGGAGGCGGTCCTGCTGCTCCTTTATCCCATGGTGCCCCACATTACTGAAGAACTCTGGGAAGCTTTGGGTTATAATACTTCCCTGCAACTGGCCCCCTGGCCCCAAGCCGAGGCCGCAGCCCTGGCTGAAGCGGCCCGGACTGTGGTCATTCAGATCAACGGCAAGGTTAGGAGCAGGATCACGGTCGCGGCCGGTCTGTCCGACCGGGAAATGGAACAAGCGGCCCTTAATGATCCGGTAATCCAAAAATGGCTCCAGGGCCGAACCCCCAAGAAAATGGTGGTGGCCCGGGGCAAGCTGGTGAATATCGTTATTTGAGGAAGCGCCGTGACCTGCGGCCGTGTTTTTGCCCTTATTTTGCTCCTGACCATGACAGGCTGCGGCTACCGCCCCCAGGGCCTGGAGCCCTACCGCGCGGAAGTGGCTCCGGTGCTGGCCATCCCTCCCTTCGCCAACCGCTCCACCGAGGTGGGCATGGAAACCATTATGGCCAACGCCATGATCCATGCCTTTTCCCAGACCAAGGCCGTGCGGCTCACCACCAACCTCAAGGATGCGGAGCTGGTGCTGGAAGGCAAAGTGGCCTTTCTGGAAAACAGCTCCGTGGCCTTTAATGAGATTCAGCGGTCCACGGTGCGCCGGGTGACCATGAAGGTGGATTTTGTCCTTAAGCGCCGGGCCAGCGATAAGACCCTATGGAAGGACACCGTGGTCATTCAGGAAGATTACCTGGTGGACCCCAACTACCAGATCGGCGAGACCTTGAAAGACCGGGGCATCAGACGGGCCGCGGCCACGCTGGCGCAAAGGGTGCGGGATAAGGTGTTGCTGGTAATATAGCTGTCAGCTATCAGCGGTCAGCTATCAGTATAGAGGACTTATTGCTGTCTTGAAAAAATATATCTCACGCAAAGGCGCAAAGCCGCAAAGAAAGACGCAAAACATCTATATTTAATTCTTGCGTCTTGGCGCCTTGGCGTCTTTGCGTGAGATAAAAGTATTCTTTTTCTGAAAGCTGACCGCTGAAAGCTCTCATATGGCCCACCCCATCCTCGAACGCCACCTCAAGCGCAGCGCCCTCAAGCCCCTATATCTGTTTTATGGGGATGAAGAGTTTCTCATGCACCGGGCCCTGGAGCGCCTGGGCCGGGCGCTGATCGGGCCGGACGGCGAAGCTCCCGTAAAGGTGATACACGAAGCCCAGGAGATCGGGTTGCCGGAGTTTCTGGCCCAGGCCCGGATGGCCCCCTTGTGGGGGGCCGGGCAGCTCCTGGTCCTGCGGCGGGTGGAGACCTACCCGCCCAAGGCGTTAACCGCCATCCTGGATTATCTGGACCATCCCGCGGCCCGGAGCCGGGTGGTGCTCCTGGCGCAGGGGCTGAAGGCCCGGGACCTGCCCAAAAACCCGGTCTGGAGCCGCCTCCAGCAGGAGGAAGCGGCCTTGGGGTTCTTTCATTTGAAGGAGGGGGAACTCCAGCAGTGGCTGACTAAGGAGGCCCAGGCCCACGGGAAGACCCTGACCCTGGCCGGCGCGCAGCGCCTGGTGGACATGGTGGGGGACAATCTGGCGGACCTGGCCTCGGAGCTGGAAAAACTGACCCTGTTCGCGGGTGCGGAACAAACCCTGACCCCGAACCTGGTGAGCCAACTGGCCAGCCACAGCCGCTCTTACAATATTTTTGCCCTAGTGGACGCGTTGGGGGAAACGTCGGCGCAGAAGCGGCTCTCGGCCCTGGCCCACCTCCTGGACCTGGGGGAGGCCCCGGCCAAGATCCTGGTGATGCTGGCCCGGCAACTGCGCCTGCTGCTGCGTTTCAAAGACAGCCCCGCGGGCACGCCGCCGGAGGCCCTGGCCCGGTCCCTGGAAATTCCTCCCTGGAAAATAAAGGATTTTGCCAGACAGGCGGCCCGCTTCAGCGCGCCCGCGCTCCAGGCGCACCTGAAGCGCCTGCACCAGACGGATCAGCAGTTGAAGACCAGCGCCGGCAACCCCAGGCTGTGGCTGGAGTGGTGCCTGCTGCAAATGGGGCCGGGGTAGGGAAAAAAAAATTTACCACAAAGACACAAAGGGCACAAAGAAGCACAAAGAAAAAATTCTTTTCTTTGTGGCCCTTTGTGTCCTTTGTGCCTTTGTGGTGTCTTTTAAGCGCTTTTCAGGGCGTTGACCTGGCGGGTGAGGCGGGAGATCTTCCGGGCCGCGGCGCGCCAATGCAGCGTGCCTTTGCCCGCGACCTGGGCGATGACGGGCACGGCCTTGGTGAGCGCGGTCTCGGCCCCGGCCGCATCCCTTTTGGCCATGGCCTGGCGCACTTCCCGCACCACGCTCTTGACCCTGGTCTTGCGGCTCTGGTTCCGCAGGCGCCGCTTTTTATTCTGCCTGGCCCTTTTCAGGGCGGAAATATGTCTGGCCAAATCAAAGTCCTCCGCAAAAAATAATTAATAAAGATAACTTAAAAAAATCTCCCGGTCAAGATTGTTGCGCTTCCGGATATTGCCGGTAGAAGGCCAGGAAATAACCGACCCCGGAGGTCAGGGTGACGATCAGGGCCAGCCACAGTAGGCCGGTGCCCAGGCGCTGAAAATCCAGGGCCTGGTAGGGATAGTGCAGAATCAGGGCGGTGAGCGCGGCCATCTGCAACAGGGTCTTGGCCTTGCCCCAGCGGTCCGGGGCCAGGATGATGCCTTCCGCCGCGGCCAGGGCCCTGAGGCCGGTGACCGCCAGCTCCCGGCCGATGATGACGAAGGCCATCCAGGCCTGTACCCGGCCCAGGGGGATAAGCATGATCAGGGCCGCGGACACCAGGAGCTTGTCCGCCAGGGGGTCCATGAACTTGCCGAAACGGCTCACCAGTTGGTGGCGGCGGGCAAAAAAGCCGTCCAGGAAGTCCGTGGCCCCGGCGATTAAAAAGCACAGGCCCCCGAGAAAGCTGGCCACCGGCCCGGAAAAGCACAAAAAAATCATCACCACCGGGATGGCGACAATGCGCGCCACCGTCAGGATGTTGGGCAGATTCCAAAATTTGGCCAGGTCCGGGTTCATGTTCTACGGTTTTCCGTTAAAAGAGAAGATTATTGCTTGTCTTTCATAGCAAGTTGGTCTCACTTGAAAACGAAACTTTATTAACTTTTACGGGTGCGTTCCCAATCCTCCAAGAATTTCTTTAAGCCGATATCCGTCAGGGGATGCTTGATGAGCTGCATGATCACCCCGTAAGGCACGGTGGCGATGTCCGCGCCGGCCAAGGCCCCTTCCAGGACATGCACGGGATTGCGGATGCTGGCGACGATGATCTCCGTATCAAAGCCGTAATTCTCGAAGATGGTGACAATCTGCTCCACGCATTCCATGCCCCGCTGGGAGATGTCGTCCAGCCGGCCGATGAAGGGGCTGACGTAGGCCGCGCCGGCCTTGGCCGCCAGCAGGGCCTGGAGGGGCTGGAAGATCAGGGTGACGTTGACCTTGATACCCTCATCCGCCAATTTGCGAGTGGCCTTCAGGCCGTCCGGGGTCATGGGGATTTTCACGGCCACGCAGTCGCTGATCTTGGCGTAACGCCTGGCTTCCGCCAACATGCCCGCCTCGTCCACCGCGGTCACTTCGGCGCTCACCGGGGCTTGCACCAATTCGCAGATCTGCCGGATCAGGTCTTCAAACTGCTTGTCGGTTTTGATGCCCACTTTGGCGCAGAGGCTGGGGTTGGTGGTAACTCCGTCCACCAGGCCCAGGCTGTGGGCCTCCCGAATCTCATCCAGATTGGCGGTGTCGATGAAGAATTTCATAAGGACCCCTTATACTATCATAGTTTATTCCGGCCCACCACGCCGGAAGCGTTTCAGACAACCTTCGGAGCAGAAAAAAAAATCCTGGCCGTCTTTTTGGCCCTTCAAGGCATCACGCCGGGGAATAAAAGTCCCGCAGACCGGGTCCTGCACCAGCTCCTCCGGTTCCCGGCTACCGGGTTCCCGGGAGGCAGGCTGCCGCTCTTTCCAGACCTGGATACCTTTCTTCACCAGGCGATAGGCCAGATACCCCGCCACCAAGCCGATAATGAAGCGAAAATTCAAAATCCATCTCTCTCAGCCGGACCCGGGTCGCACCAGGTCCCGCTCCGCTTCCGGCAACTCACCCAAAAGCTCCCGGGAAGTTTTGTCCAGCGCCGGGTGCCAGGCCTCAGGGGCAATTTCGGCCAGGGGGACCAACACGAAGGCCCGGCGGTGCATCTCCGGGTGCGGCAAAGTCAACTCCGGTCCGGACATGACTACGCCGTTGTACAACAATAAATCCAGGTCGATAACCCGGGGGCCCCAACGCTCCCCCCGAACCCGGCCCAGGTCCTGCTCCACTCGATGCAGGACCCGGAGCAGTTCCTCCGGCTCCAGCCGGGTCTTCACCTGGGCCGCGGCATTGACGTACCAGGGCTGGTCCGGCGGCCCCAGGGGCGGGTTCAGATAAAACCGGGAGACCTTGAGGACCTCCACCTCCTCCGCCGCGGCCAACCGGGCCAATGCCTCCTCCAGTTGCCGGCGGGGGTCCCCCAGGTTGGCCCCCAGGCCGAGGTAGGCCAGGACCGGCTTCAACTCCGTTATCGCCGCAGGTCCCAAGGGCATAGCTTAATATACCAGGCGTTAAAAAAATTAATTGGTTCTAATCCAAAATGAGCTGCCGAGGTTTTCAGTGGCACGCATTTCTGGATTCCAAATCGGATTTAGTATCTGCGCCAGCGCCGGATCATTTAAAATGAAATAATTGGGCAGAAGAATATTGAACCTGTCGGTGTTTGCCAATAAATAGGCCGCGAGCAGATATTGTTCAGAGTAATATCTATCCTCCCATCCCGGTAGATAATCATAAGGCAGGAAAATATCATGGAAATGCACTAAAATATTAGATTTGAGCCGGGGCAGAATATCCAAAAAAGCAACCGTGACGTCGGAGTTCATGAAACATCGATGCGAATTGTCAATAAAAAGGAGGTCATTTTCCTCCAATTCATCAAAAATCGTTAAATCCACATCTTCAAGATTCTTCTTGATGACAACATCGCATATTTGATCGACCTCCGCACAGGGATGAGGGTCCACGGAAATAATAATGGTCTTTAACTTATGATCATTTATTGCGGTTCTAACAAATTTCGTTGAATTTCCCGACCCGACTTCCAGATAGGTTTTCGGGGCATAAAGGCAAAGAAAGGAGTATAAAGAAATGGCGTCTAATGATGGCAGCCAACTATTTAGCCAAAATGGGCTCAGGGAAGATTCCGAGCCTTGCAAGGGAATTTTATGAAAGTAATCCTTAAATCTCAGAAAACTTTCCAACTTCTTTTTATAATAATCCCTATTTTTGTTTATTATCTCATATAAAATTGGGTGGGGAGGTTTCCCATATCCATATCGTTGCCGGGAATTTACCTTATATTCAAGAATAGCGGGGTATCCCTCGGCTATGAGGGCATCTCTACAAGTAGCAAGATGCCGTCTCAAAAATTTTACAGAGAACGACTTAATAATAGACCGGATTTTCTTCAATGTCCGCCAACCTTGCGGTTTATCCCAGCCGTCGCAGCCGCTCCAGGGTTTCTGCCAGCCTGTCCTTGGGCACGGTGAGGGCCAGACGCACGTAGCCTTCCCCGGGCGCGCCCAGGCCCATGCCGGGGATGGTGACGATGCCGGCTTGCTCTAAAAGATGGGTGGTGAAGCCCATGGAGGTCATGCCCTGAGGCGCCGCCAGCCAGACGTAGAAGGTGGCCTTGGGGAATTCCACGTCATAGCCTAATTTTTTCAGCCCCCCCACCAGGAGGTCCCGGCGCTCCTGGAGGATGGCGCAGTTTTCCCGAACGCAGCTCTGGTCCGAATCCAGGGCGGCGATACCGGCAAGCTGCACCGCGTCAAAGGCCCCGGAATCGATGTTGCTCTTGATTTTGCCCAGCGCGGCCAGCACGTCCTTATTGCCCACGGCCATGCCCAAACGCCAGCCGGTCATATTGTACGTCTTGGAGAGGGAGTGGAACTCGATGCCCACTTCCCGGGCTCCGGGTGTCTCCAGGAAACTAGGGGGCTTAAAACCGTCGTAGGCCAACTCGGTATAAGCCGCGTCGTGCACGGCAATAATTTGATATTCCCGGCAGAAATCCACCACCTTGGCGAAAAATTCCTTATCCGCCACCGCCGCGGTGGGGTTATTGGGATAGTTAAAAAAGAAGGCCTTGGCGTCCCGGGCGGTGAGGGGGTCGATATCATGCAAATCCGGCAGAAAGGCGTTTTCCCGGAGCAGGGGCACAAAATGGCTGTGGCCGCCGGCGAAAAGGGTGCCCATCTGGTAAACGGGATACCCCGGGCTGGTCATCAGGTTGATATCCTCGGGATTGTTGATGCCTAAGGGCAGATGGGCGATGCCCTCCTTGGAGCCGATGAGCGTCAGGACCTCCGCTTCCGGGTCCAGCGTCACACTGAAGCGCTTTAAGTACCAGCGGGCCGCAGCTTCCCGGAACCCCTTCATGCCGGAATAGGCGGGATAGCGGTGGGTGCCGGGGTCTTGGACCGCGGCCATCATCTTCTCCACGATGAAGCGGGGCGTGGGCAGATCGGGGTCGCCCACCCCCAGGTCGATGATGTCCACGCCTTTGGCCTTCACTTCCGCCTTTTTGTCGTCAATCTCCTTGAAGAGGTAAGGGGGGATGAGCCCCAGCCGGGCCGCGGGTTCGAAGAACTTCGTCATTAGGCCGTCCTTTCTGCCACTACTTGATTACGCAAATTCCCGATCTTTTCCACCCTGATCTCCACCACGTCGCCGATCTGCATGGGGCCGATGCCCGAAGGCGTGCCGGTGGCGATGACATCTCCCGGGAGCAGGGTCATGATCCGGGAAATAAAGGATATCAGGTGCGCCACCGGGAAGACCATATCGCCGGTATTGGAGTGCTGCTTCTGTTCCCCGTTCAGATAGGCCTCCACCTCCAGATTGTCCGGGTCGGTGATCTCCGTTTCGATCCAGGGGCCGATGGCCGCGAAGGTGTCGAAACCCTTGGCCCGGGTGAACTGGCCGTCCTTCCGTTGCAGGTCCCGGGCGGTGACGTCGTTGAAACAGGTATAGCCCAGGACATATTTCAGGGCTTCCCTCTCCGGCACGTGCCGGGCGGTTTTGCCCAGGACCACCGCCAGTTCCGCTTCGTAGTCCACCCGCCGGGACATCTCCGGATAGACAATGGCCTCATCGGGACCGATGACCGCGGTGGAGGGCTTCATGAAAATCAGGGGTTCTTCCGGCACCACGCTCCCGTATTCCGCGGCATGGTCCCGGTAATTCAGCCCCAGGGCGATGATCTTCGAAGGCTCGCAGGGGGCCAGGAGGGTCACTTCCGGCAGGGACAGGACCTCGCCGGTGGTATTGGCCAGACCGCCGTCATAGGGCGCGCCCCAGAGGACGGAAATTTGCTCCCCTTCCAGGATGCCGTAGGCGGAGCGGCCCTGCATGTCAAAACGAACGATGCGCATGATTTAGCTTTCAACTGTCAGCTATCAGCTGTCAGCGAAAAGGATCCCCTGAAAAGTAATTTTTTTCATTTTAACTCAATAAGAAGATGCTCTTTAATAGAAACCTTTGAGGGCGGCCAGGGACGGCCGCCCCACCCAAAAATGCTCTTATCGTGGGGGCGGGCCTCCGTGCCCGCCAACAATCAAACTAAAGCATGAAAAGCAGATTGGCAATCTTTTGGCTGAAAGCTGACGGCTGAAAGCTGACAGCTACTTCAGCCCCAGGACGTCCTGCATATCATACAGCCCCGGCTGCCGCCCCACGATCCACATTGCGGCCCTAACCGCGCCCCGGGCGAAGTTGTCCCGGCTGTGGGCCCGGTGGGTGATCTCCAGGCGCTCGCCCAGGCCGCCGAATAGCACGGTGTGTTCGCCGACGATGTCCCCGGCCCGGACCGTCTGGATGCCGATCTCCGCGGGCGTGCGTTCGCCGATGATGCCGTGGCGGGCGTAAACCCCCACCTTCTCCAGGTCCCGGTCCAGGGCGCTCGCGATGACCTGGGCCAGTTTCAGGGCCGTGCCGCTGGGCGCGTCCTTTTTCAGGCGGTGGTGGGCCTCCACGATCTCCACGTCGTAGCCGCCGCTCAAGACCCGGGCGATATCCGCCACCACCCTAAACATCAGGTTCACGCCCACGCTCATGTTGGGCGCGAAGACCAGCCGGGTGCGGGCGCCCAAGGCTCGAATCTCGGCCAACTGGGCCGGGGAGAAGCCGGTGGTCCCCAGGACCATGGCCTTGCCCGCGTCCGCGGCCATTTTTAAGTGGGCCAGGGACGGCTCGGGATGAGTGAATTCGATGACCACGTCGCCTTTAGGCAGGACCTCCGCCAGGGAGCCGGAAACCTTGATGCCCTTGGTGGGCAGGCCCGCCACCTCCCCCACGTCCTTGCCCACCCCGGGGTGGTCCGGCTGCTCAAACGCCGCGGCCAGGGCGATGCCCTCCACCCCTTCCATCATGTGGATGATGCGGCCCCCCATGCGGCCCCCGGGGCCGGAAACGATGGCCCGTATCATAACGCCTCCGTTAAAATCAGGGGTTAGGGATTAGGGGTTAGGGGTCAGTAAAAACCCCTCTAATCCCTAACCCCTGACCCCTAATCCCTGTTAAATCAGGGACCAGGGATTAGGCAAAAGCCTTTCTGACCCCTGACCCCTGGCCCCTGATCCCTATTTAATCAGTCCGTACTTCTGCATCACCTGGCGCAGTTTTTCTTCGTTGGCCGCGCTCATGGGGCACAAGGGCTGTCTTATCTCCCCGGTGGTCAGGCCCAGCATCTTCATGGCCGTCTTCACCGGCGCGGGGTTGGTTTCATAGAACATGGCCTCCGTCAAGGGCCACATCTTGTAGTGGAGTTTTTTGGCTCCTTCCAGATCGCCTTTGAAGAAGGCGTTGCACATGCCCGCCATGTCCCCGGGGACCACGTTGGAAACCACCGAGATCGCCCCCATGCCGCCCACGCAGAGCAGCGGGAAGGTGGTGAAATCGTCGCCGGAGAGCACGGTGATCTTGTCGCCGCACAGCTCCAGGGTCTTGGAGCCCTGCCTCAGGTCCCCGGTGGCGTCCTTAAGGCCCACGATATTGGGGATGCCCGCCAGCCGGGCCATGGTCTCCGGCAGCAGGTTGAGGCTGGTGCGCCCCGGCACGTTATAGACCACAATGGGAATCTTGGTGGCGTCGGTGACGGTCTTATAGTGCTGATACAACCCCTCCTGGGTGGGTTTGTTGTAGTAAGGAGTGATCATCAGGGCATAATCTGCGCCCGCGGCCTGGGCGTGTTTGGTAAGTTCCACGGATTCAGCGGTGCTGTTGGAACCCGAGCCCGCGATCACCGGCACCCGTTTTTTCACCTGGTCGATTAAGATCTCCACCACCCGTTTATGCTCGGCATGGGACAGGGTGGGGGATTCCCCGGTGGTGCCGCAAGGCACAAGGCCATGGATGCCTCCCTCGATCTGCCGCTCGATCAGAGCCCGGTAGGCCTCTTCATCGAGTTGGCCGTTCTTGAAGGGAGTAACGATAGCGGTGAATGCTCCCTTTAACATGGTGTTACTCCTCCTTACTTAAGTTCATCAACCCACAACTCGCCCCGGCACACCACCAGGGCTTCGCCTTCCAGATACACGTCCTTAAAGGTTTCTCCCTTAAGATTGAAATGCACGTAGAGGACTTCGCCCCCCCGGGTGTTGACCGCCACCGGGGAGACCGCCCGGCCCAGGCGGGCGGCGATGAGGGCCGAGGCCACCGCGCCGGTGCCGCAGGCTAGGGTTTCGTCCTCCACCCCCCGCTCATAGGTGCGCACTTCCAGGGCCTGGGCCCCCTGGAAATTGATGAAATTCACATTGGCGCCCGCGGGCTGGAACATCTGGTGAAAGCGCACGATTTTGCCCCAGAAGGCCACCGGCACCTGGTCCAGGTCCTTGATGGGCACCACCACGTGGGGCACCCCCACCTTCAGGAAATGGCCGATCAAGGTCTTGCCGTTGATGGGGATCTCCTGGGAGAGGCGAAAATCCCCGATTCCCGTCAGCTCCAGGCGGACGTTGCGGTCTTGAATCTCAGCTTTCATGATGCCCGCCAGGGTTTCAAAGCTGAGCTGCGGCGGGGCAATCCCCAGCATCACCGCCAGGCGCGCCGCGCAGCGGCCGCCGTTGCCGCACATCTCGGCTTCGGAGCCGTCGGCGTTGTAAAAACGCCAGCGGAAATCGGCGTTGGCGGCTGGCTCCAGGAGGATCAGGCCGTCGGCCCCCACCCCCACCTGCCGGGCGCAGACCCGGCGCGCGAACCGGGGCTGTTCCTTATCCGGGATCACCGGCTGGCGATGGTCAATGAGGACAAAATCATTGCCGCCGCCGTGCATTTTATAAAAAGGGATGCGCTTATCCATAAGCTACTTCAGAATTTCCGGAATACTCTCCCCCCAGGTAAGCTGGCGGTAGGTTTCCCGCTTTCTGATAACATAAAACTCTTGATCTTGCACCAAAATTTCCGCCACCCGGGGCCGGGCGTTGTAGTTGGAACTCATGGAAAAGCCGTAAGCCCCGGCGCTCATCACCGCCACCAGGTCGCCGGGCTGAAACGCCGCCATCTCCCGGTCCTTGGCCAGGAAATCCCCGGATTCGCAGATGGGCCCCACCAGGGAGGCCTTGACCCGGGGCCGGTTCCGTTTGATCACCTGGCGGATGCCGTGATACGACCCGTAGAGGCTGGGCCGGGCCAGGTCGTTCATGCCCGCGTCCACGATGATGAAGTGTTTGGCTTCGCTTTCCTTGGTATAAAGAACCTTAGTGACCAAAATGCCGGCGTTGCCCACCAGGACCCGGCCCGGCTCCAGGATCAGGGTGCATTGCAGGCCCTTAAGGCTCTCCACCAGTTTCCCCCCGTACTCGTGGGGGTGGGGCGGCTCTTCCTGGTCGTAGCAGATGCCCAGGCCGCCGCCCAGGTCCAGGTAATGGATGGGGATGCCGGCCCTCTCCAGACGCCGGATCAACTCTTTCAAGCGTTCCAGGGCGTCCAAAAAGGGCTCCACTTCGGTGATCTGGGAGCCGATATGGCAGGCGACGCCGATCACCTCCAGGTGGGGCAACTCCCGGGCCCGGAGGTAATCCTGATAGGCCCGCTCGATATCGATGCCGAACTTGTTTTTTTTCAGCCCCGTGGAGATGTAGGGATGGGTCCGGGGGTCGATATCCGGGTTGATGCGCAGCCCTACTCGGGCCTTAAGGCCCAGGCGCCCGGCGATGCGGTTGATCTCCCCCAACTCCATGGAGGACTCGACGTTGAAGAGCAGAATCCCGGCTTTGAGCGCGGCCCGGATCTCGTCGGGGCGCTTGCCCACGCCGGAGTAGACGATTTTGCCCGGGTCCACCCCGGCGGTCAGCGCCCGGTGGAGTTCGCCCCCGGAGACGATGTCCGCGCCCGCGCCCTGCTTGGCCAGAAGCCTTAAGATGGCCAGGTTGGCGTTGGCCTTGACCGCGAAACAAACGATGTGGGGAAAGCCCTCGAAGGCCCCGTCAAAGACCCGGTAATGGTGGCTCAGGGTGGCGGAGCTATAGAGATAAAAGGGAGTCCCCACCTTGGCGGCGATGGCTTTCACCGGCACGCCTTCGCAATAGAGTTCATTGTTTTGGTAGTGGAAATGGTGCATTCACTAAATCCTTTGAAAAAAGCTTTCAGCTTTCAGCTATCAGCTTAAAAAGAGTAAAACCCAATCATTGAGCTGTCAGACGAAAACCTGGATGTAACTGTTTTTCTCTATTTACCCTTCATTTTCTTTAGCTGAAAGCTGACTGCTGATCGCTGTCAGCTTCTTTTCTTTAGCTGAAAGCTGACGGCTGAAAGCTGACAGCTTTAATAACTAATCCCCGCCTCCTCCGAGGGTATGCTCTCATTGGCCCGGCGGGAGTTGTCCACCGCGGTGACGTAATAATGATAGCTCCGGCCCCGGGCGGCCTTCTCGTCCAGGTACGCGGGCCGGGTCACCAGGGCGGGGGTGATGAGGATGAAATTGACCTCTCCTTCCTGGCGCCGGTAGATTTTATACCCGGCCACGTCCGCCGCGGGGCTGGGGTCCCAACGGAGTTCCACGCCGCGGTCTCCGGCCACGGCCACCAGGTTGAGGACCGGGGGCGGCGGCGTGCGCTTCTCCGGCATGGCGGTGCGCACCGGGGAATCCAGGCTCTCGATGAAATCCGGCCCCACCCGGCGCACGGCCCTGACCTGATAACTATATTCCACGTCGTTCAAGACCGCCACATCCTGGAAAGAAGCGGCGGCCACCGGCTCCGGCGTCACCTTGATCCAGCCCTCCCCCCCGGTGCGACGGTACACCCGGTAGCCCGCCAGGTCTATGACCGGCCGGCCGTCCTGCAACTGCGTCACCGGCGGCCAGGAGAGGCGGACGATGCGGTCCCCGGCCGCGGCCTGCAACCCCTGGGGCATCCGGGGCGGCGTCCCCCAGGCGTGGCTCAGGGTCTGGGACCAGGCCCCTTCGTACATCCTCTGGTCATAGCCCGCGACCCGGTAATAATAGCGCCGCTCCGACGCCAGGTTCCGGTCCCGGTAGAGCACCGCCTCGCCCTGCACCTCCCCAACTTTTGGATAGGCCAGGTCGATATCCGCCAGCACCACAAAATCACTGGCGGCGGGGATGACTCCCTCGGTCCCTTTAAAATCCGCGCGCAGCACCCGGCAGCCCTGAATCTGGGTCAAAGGCTGGCCCAGGAGATTTTCCCCGGGCAGCAGCCAACTCAGCACCAGGGCGTCCCCCTCCTGGACGAGGCGGAAGTCCCGGACCTTCGCCGGCAACACGGTATCCGGAGACACGGGGGCCAATTTTTTGCCGCAAGCGCAGGCCAAAATGACGAGGGCGAATAGGAATAGAAATTTAATCCCCGTTTTTGGTTTTCGGTTTTCGGTCTTCGGCATCCTATTCATGAAATTTCAGCTCTGTTGGCACGTCCGTGGCACAGGCGTCTCTCCTGTGAAAAAAGTAAGATTAAACCTCTTCCTTTGCCGCGCTCAGCCCCAACTCCTCCTCCACCCGGGCCAGGGCCTCCGCCACCCGCACCTGAGCAGTGCCTCCGGGGGAGGTGCGCCGGGCCACGGAGTTTTCAATTTTCAGCCAGTCGAACAGGTCCGGGTCCGCCTGGGGAGCAAAGCGGCGAATTTCCTCCAGGGACAATTCCCAAAGCTCTTTTTTCTGTTCCTCGGCGTAACGCACGGTGAGCCCCACCTGCTCGTGCGCGGTGCGGAAAGGGATGCCTTTGGCGGCCAGGTAATCGGCCATGTCCGTGGCGGTGAGAAAACCGCCGCACAGGGCCGCGGCCATGCGTTCGGGCCGGATTTTGAGGCTGCCCAGCAATCCGGCCATGAGCCGCACCGCGGCCTTCACCGTGTCCAGGGTGTCGAACAGGGGCTCTTTGTCCTCCTGCAGGTCCCGGTTATAAGCCAGGGGCAGGCCCTTCACGGTCATGAGCAGGCCCAGGAGGTGTCCGGCCACCCGGCCGCATTTGCCCCGGATGAGCTCCGGCACGTCCGGGTTCTTTTTCTGAGGCATGATGGAGGAGCCGGTGGCGTAGGCGTCCGGCAGCTCCACAAACGCGAACTCGGACCCGGACCAGAGGATGAGTTCCTCCGACATCCGGCTCAGATGGACCATGATGATACCGGCGTGGGCCAAAAACTCCAGGAGAAAATCCCGGTCGCTCACCGCGTCCAGACTGTTGCGGAAGACCTCCGGGAAATCCACCTGCTCCGCGGTGAATTTGGGGTCGATGGGAAAGGTGGTCCCCGCCAGGGCCGCGGCCCCCAAAGGCGAGACCCGGATGCGGGCCAGGGATTCGCTCAAGCGCGCTTGGTCCCGGCGCCACATCTCGTCATAGGCCAGCAGGTGGTGGGAGAAGAGCACCGGCTGCGCCCGTTGCAGATGGGTGTAACCCGGCAGCAGCACCCCCAGGTGGCGGCGGGCCAACCTGGCCCCGGCCCGGCGCAGTTCTGTGAGGTCGGAGAGCAAACCCTCCACTTCTGCGGCCAGGTAAAGGCGCACGTCCAGGGCCACCTGGTCGTTGCGGCTCCGGGCGGTGTGCAGCTTGCGGCCCACTTCCCCGATTTTCTCGGTGAGGCGGGCCTCCACGGCCATGTGCACGTCTTCCAGGGCCGGGTCCCAGTCGAACTCCCCGGCCTCGATTTCCCCGCGAATCTCTTCCAGACCCCGGACGATGCTCTCGGCCTCCTCCGGCGCAATGATCCCCTGTTTGGCCAGCATCCGGGCGTGGGCCTGGGACCCGGCGATGTCCTGGCGGTAGAGCCGCCGGTCAAAATCCAGGGAGGAGGTGAAGGCCTCCACCTCTGCTTCCGTGCCTCCTTCAAAACGTCCGCCCCAGGGCTTTTTAGCCATACGTCGCAACCTCGAATACAATTTTAAGGAGGAGGGAATTGCTAACAAACCGGAAGGCTCCCCTTCCGAGGCTCTAGGTCCCATCCCTTAACGGAATACCAAAAACTAAAAACTAAAAACTGAAAACTAAAAACTGTCTTTAAGGTTTAAACGATTCCAACTGATAAGTGGTGCTTTCCGTGGAATCGGCCTCGCCTTTGGCCTTCTTCTTGATGGTGAACATGCTCTTGACCAGGCCTACCCCGGGAGCATACCATTCATAGGCGGTGAGGGAAAGGCCGCTACCTTCCTTCGCCTGGACCTGGCCTTCATGTTTCAACTTGACGCATTCCTTATACGTCCCCGCGGGCACCTGCAACTTCTCCCGGATGCTTTCCACGGTGATGTTGACCTTTAAATCATCCTCCCCCATCTTGGCGGCGATATCCCAGTTGGTGCCCACGTCCACGGGGTTCTTCAGATAATATACTGGCGGGGTGATGATTTTGGGCTCCTCCGCCGGTTCCCTTTGCTCCCCATAGCGATAGACGCCCTTATCGTCCTTGGCGATTAAATAATACTTCACCCCGCCACCCACTTCCCATTTCCGGGGGAAAATGGTCTTCCCCTGGAGTTCCCGGGGGGCCTGGTTGGTGACCGTGATTTTTTGCGCGCCGGGCTTGTTGGAGGTGACGCCGTAAACCCAGACCATCCCTTCCTTCAAAGGATAATAGCTCTCCGCCGGCTCTCCGAAGCAGGAGGCCCCGGGGAGTAAGAAAAGCAGCAGGGTTGCGGCAACAAGCATCGTTTTTTTCATAGTTGAACTCGCTTGGTTATTTTTCCTGAAACGGCCGCTCACAGGCCTCGCACCGGGCTGCAGCCAGGGCCTCGGCGTCCGGCAGCTTTTGCCAGTGGCCGCAGCCCCGGCAGCGGGCCACGGGGCGGTAATCCTTCCAGCCCGGATCTTTCCAATAACGCAGGGTGTTGTACTTCCGCCAATATAAAAATATGGGGTAAAGAATCCCCAAAACAATCAGATGGATGACCGAAATGATAAAAATTTTCCAGGAAAACAGGGCCCCCACCGCCATACCCGTGAGGAACATGGCCGCCAGGCGCCAGGATTTATCCCAGATCTGCCGGTCGGCAAAGGTCCAGGGCAGCCTCACCCCGATCCACATATTGGGCGCGGCCCGCCAGAAGAACATCAGCACCCCCAGCCCGCCGCAGACTGCGGCCATGAAGTAGGCGGCGGAGCGGGGTATTAGTTCATCCATTGGTTTTTAGTTTTTGGTTTTTAGTTTTTAGTAAAAGAAACAATACAATATCCGCATCATTGTCCTGTAATTCAGGCGATGCTCTGTAGAAGATGATATTAACCGAAGGCAAAGGAACCGGGGGCGGAAAACCATAAGGTACAGCTTCCGCCCCAGGCGCCCGCCTGCCAAGCCTTGAATACAGTTTTTGGTTTTTAACTAAAAACCAAAAACTAAAAACTGCTTCTCCCCTTACTTCCCCTCCAGCTTCGCCCTGATCTTCAACCTTAAGGCATTAAGCCGGATAAACCCGGTGGCGTCCGCCTGGATGTAATCCCCCCCGGCCTCGAAGGTGGCCAGGTCCGGCCGGTACAGGGATTTGGGGGCCTTGCGGCCCACCACCGTCACCCCGCCCCGGTAGAGTTTCAGCCGGGCGGTGCCGGTCACCGGTTTCTGGGCCTCGTCGACCAAGCTCTGGAGGGCATAGCGCTCCGGCGCGAACCAGTAGCCGTAATAAATCAGCTCCGCGTAGCGAGGGATGAGGCTGTCCCTTAAGTGCACCACCTCCCGGTCCAGGGTGAGGGATTCCACCGCCAGGTGCGCGGCCCGAAGTATCGTGCCTCCCGGGGTTTCATAGACGCCCCGGGACTTCAAGCCCACGTAGCGGTTTTCCACCAGGTCCACCCGGCCGATGCCGTGTTCGCCCCCCAGCTCGTTCAAGCGGGCGAGCAACTTGGCCGGGCTCAGGCCTTCGCCGTTCACCGCCACCGGGTCCCCGGCCTCGAAGTCGATCTCCACGTAGCGGGGGTGGGTGGCCGCGGCCTCCGGGGGCCGGGTGAAGACAAACATGTCCGCGGGCGGCTCGGCCCAGGGGTCTTCCAGGATGCCCCCTTCGTAGCTGATGTGCAGGAGGTTCCGGTCCGTGGAATAGGGCTTCTCCTTGGTCACCGGCACCGGGATGCCGTGGGTCCGGGCGTAGGCCACCAGGTCGGCGCGGGACTGCATGTCCCACTCCCGCCAGGGCGCAATGATCATCAGGTCCGGGGCCAGGGCCTGGTAGGTGAGTTCGAAGCGCACCTGGTCGTTGCCCTTGCCGGTGGCTCCGTGGCTCACCGCGTCGGCGTGCGTTTTCCGGGCCACCTCCACCTGGGCCTGGGCGATCAGGGGCCGGGCGATGGAGGTGCCCAGGAGGTAGCTGCCTTCGTAAAGAGCGTTGGCCCGGAACATGGGGAACACGAAGTCTTGGACAAAGACCTCTTTCAGGTCCATGATGAAGACCTGGTCCGCGCCGGTGCGCTTGGCCTTTTCCTCCACTTCGGCCACTTCCTCACCCTGGCCGATATCGGCGCAGAAGGCCACGATCCGGCACTTATGAGTCTCCTTGAGCCACTTGAGGATCACCGAGGTGTCCAGCCCGCCGGAGTAAGCGAGAACGATTTTTTTGATTTCTCCCATATCTTCCTTCCTGAAAAGTCGGTGCGTAAGACGCACCCTACTCAATCAAACATCAGCCTTCTCTTATAACTCAGGCTCAAATTGCCGCATTTGGGGCAAAGAATTTTGGCCACCTCGCCGCCGCCGTAAATGGGTTGCAGCGGCTCCTTACCGCCGGGGCATTTTTGGGGTTTGCGGTAGTCCTCCCAGCTTTGGAGCTTGACCCGCACAAATTTCTTTTCCTTGGCGCAGTAGCCGGTGACCGAGGGCGATTTCCTCCCCCCGCCGATGCTCAGGTTGGTTTGATAACCGCAGCCGGGATGGGCGCAGGAGACCGTGCCCGATTCCCCGGCCAGGGCGCCTTCCGCCAAAAAAAGGAGGGCCGCCAGAAAAATAGATAAACAAATGAGCTTACCCGGGATTTTCATTTCCTCATTCTCGTTAGCGGCTTGGGTGCACCCCGCATTCGGCACAGGCTGGAAAGCCTGTGCCGATACCGCTTGGTTGTAAGGTGCGTTCCATGCACCCTCTCATGTCATTACCTAAAATTGGTGCGTTAAACGCACCCCACAACGCACAGGCGAGACGCCTGTGCCACTAGATTTTTTTCCCAACCCCAACCCTCACCTATCACCTATCACCGATTACTGACCACTGACCACTGACCACTGACCACTGGCCACTGACTACTGGCTACTGGCTACTACCCCCAACAGCCACTCCAGCAGCGCCTTCTGAAAATGCAGCCGGTTCTCCGCCTGGTCCCAGGCCGCAGACTGGGGTCCGTCCAGCACCGCGGCGGTGATCTCCTCCCCCCGGTGGGCCGGGAGGCAATGGAGCACTACTGCTTCGGGCCGGGCCAGTTGCAGCAGTTCGGCGTTCACCTGATAGGGCTGGAAGACCTGGCGCCGGGCCGCGGCCTCCTCCTCCTGGCCCATGGAGGCCCAGACGTCGGTGTTGATCACCTGGACATCCTGGACCGCGGCCCGGGGGTCCCGGGTCAGATGGACCCGCCGCCCCTTTTTTTGTGCTTCCTGCAATAGGCCGGCATCCGGGTCATAGCCCTCTGGGCAGGCCAGGTACAGGGTAAAATCCAGGTGCAGGGCCGCGGTGATCCAGGAATTGGCCATGTTGTTGCCGTCCCCCACCCAGGCCACTTTTAAATGCGATAAACACTGGTGCGGAAAATGCTCTTGTACGGTCAGCAAATCGCTCAGCACCTGGCAGGGGTGGTGGGTGTCGGTGAGGCCGTTGATTACCGGGATGTCCGCGTGTCTGGCCAATTCCTCCACCGTCTCCTGGGCGAAGGTGCGGATCACCACCCCGTCCACGTACCGGGAAAGCACCCGGGCGGTGTCGGGGATGGGCTCGTTCCGGGCCATCTGGGTCTGGCCCGGGGCCAGGTAGATGGAGGTCCCGCCCAACTGGGCCATGCCCGCCTCGAAGGAGACCCGGGTGCGGGTGGAGGGCTTGTCGAAGATCAAAGCCAGGGTCTTCCCCAGCAGCGGGGTGTGGCTTTTCCCTTCCCGCTGCCAGGCCTTCAGCTCCCGGGCCCGGGCCAGCAGCTTCTCGATCTCCGCCCGGGTGAGGTCCAGGATGGTCAATAAATCACGTTTCATGGAAAGACGGCCTCCAGGGCCTGGGTCAAAATCTCCAGACCCCGGTCGATTTCCTCTTTACTGACAATCAAAGGCGGCAGCAACCGCAGAATATTCCCCTGGGTGCAATTGATCAGCAGGCCCCGCTCCCGGCAGGCGGTGACCACCGGAGTGCCGTCCTGATGCAATTCCAGGCCCCAGATCAGCCCCAGGCCCCGCACCTCTTTAATCACCGGAAAGCGTTTTTGCAGGGCCGCGGCTTTCTCCTCCAGGTAATCCCCTTTCTGTCGCACCTGGAAAAGGAAATCCGGGTTGTTTAAAAGGCCGAACGCGGTCTTGGCCGCGGCCGCGATCACCGGCCCGCCGCCGAAGGTGCTGGCGTGGGTCCCCGGGACAAAGGCCTGGGCCACCTCCGCGGTGGCCAGCAGCGCGCCCATGGGCAGCCCGTTGGCCAGGGCCTTGGCCAGGGTCATGACGTCCGGCTTCACCCCGTAATGTTCATGGGCAAAAAGCCGCCCGGTGCGCCCTAACCCGGTCTGCACTTCGTCCATAACCAGGAGCAGTCCTTTTTTATCGCAGAGCTGCCGCACCCCGGTGAGAAATCCCGGGTCCGGCAGGCAGACGCCGCCCTCTCCCTGGATGGGCTCCAGGAGCACCGCGCAGGCCCCCACTTCCGTGGCTTTCTCCAACGCGGCCAGATCATTGAAGGGCACAAAGATAAAGCCTGGGAGCAGTGGTTCAAAGCCCTTCCAGAATTTATCCTGGCCGGTGGCGGACAGGCCCCCGTAAGTGCGGCCGTGGAAGGAGTTGCGCATGGAGATGATGTGGTAACGCCCGTTTCCATGCCGCTCCCGGGCGTATTTCCGGCAAAGTTTGATGGCCCCTTCGTTTACTTCCGCGCCGCTGTTGGCGAAAAAGACCTGGTCGGCAAAGGAGTGGCGCACCAGCTCCTCGGCCAGCTCCACCATGGGTGTGGTATAATAGAGGTTGGAGGTGTGCACCAACTGCCGCAGCTGGGCCGCGGCTGCGGCCGCGACCTCCGGGTGGGCGTGCCCCAGGTTGCAGACCGCCAGTCCGGCCACGAAGTCCAGATATTCCCGGCCCGCGTCATCCCAGACCCGGCAGCCCTCGCCCTTCACCAGCACCAGGGGCTGGCGGCCGTAGGTCTGCATGACGACTTTGTCGGCCCGTTCCATCCAGTTATTGGTCACTTAAATTCCTCCCCGCCTTTTTAGGGGTCAGGGGTCAGGGACCAGGGGTCAGGTTTTTTTCTACTGGCCCCTGACCCCTGGCCCCTGATCCCTTCTTCTATCCGACAATCTCCGTTCCAATCCCATGATCGGTAAATATCTCCAACAGCACCGCGTGGGGCAGCCGCCCGTCCAGAATATGGGCCTTGGCCACGCCCTCCTCCAGGGCCTCCAGGCAGCACATGAGCTTGGGGATCATGCCCCCGGAGACGGCCCCTTCCTCCATCATGGTCACCGCCTGGCGGCGGGTGAGGCTGGAGACGAGATTGCCTTCCCCGTCCAACACCCCGGCCACGTCGGTGAGCAGTATCAGTTTGGCCGCGCTCAAGGCCCCGGCCACGGCGCCGGCCACGGTGTCGGCGTTGATGTTGTAGGTCTCGCCCTGCTCCCCCACCCCCACCGGCGCGATCACCGGGATAAAATGCTGGGCCTGGAGGGTGCGGATCAGGTCCACGTTGACCGCGGCCACCTCCCCCACCAGGCCGATGTCGATGATCTCCGGGGGTTCGTCGCCCTTAGGCCGGTAAAAATCCATCTTCTGGGCCTGGAGGAGATTGCCGTCCTTGCCCGAGAGGCCCACGGCCCGGCCCCCCGCGGTGTTAATGAGGTTGACGATCTCCTTGTTGATCTTCCCGGCTAAAACCATCTCCACCACGTCCATGGTGGGCGCGTCCGTGACTCGGAGGCCCTCCACGAAGCGGGTGGGGATGTTCAGTTGTTTCAGGTACTGGCCGATCTGGGGGCCGCCGCCGTGGACCACCACCACGTGAATGCCTAAGTGCTGCAAAAGGGTGATGTCCTGGGCGAAGCCGGCCTTCAACTCCGCGTCCTGCTGGGCCGCGCCCCCGTACTTGACCACCAGGGTCTGGCCCTGGAAGCGGCGCAGGTAGGGCAGGGCCTCCAGGAGGATTTCGGCTTTTTTGATCAGTTCCTGGGTCATGGTTCAGCTTTCAGCTTTCAGCGGTCAGCTTTCAGCAAAAGAATTTATCTCACGCAAAGACGCCAAGGCGCAAAGGCGCAAGAATTAATTAAGATAAATTATGGCGCCTTTCTTTGAGGCTTTGCGCCTTTGCGTGAGATAACGGCTACAAAATGTATCTGCTCAAATCCTCATCCTCGATGAGATTCGCCAGCCGCTCCCGGACGTAGCCGGAATTGATGGCGATTTCCTGCTCCTGCATATCCGGGGCCTGGAAGGAAATCTCCTCCAGGAGCTTTTCCATGATGGTATGCAGCCGCCGGGCACCGATATTTTCCGTGCGTTCATTAACCCGGGTGGCCAGGGAGGCGATTTCCTGGACCGCGTCCGGGGTGAAATTCAGGGTGATGCCCTCCGTGGCCATCAGGGCCCGGTATTGCTTGATCAGGGCGTTTTCCGGCTCGGTGAGGATGCGCTCGAACTCCGCGGCGCCCAGGGACTGGAGCCCCACCCGGATGGGGAAGCGGCCCTGCATCTCCGGGATCAAGTCCGAAGGCTTGGACATGTGGAACGCGCCGGAGGCGATGAAGAGCACGTGGTCGGTGCGCACCATGCCGTACTTGGTGGTCACCGTAGTGCCTTCGACGATGGGCAGCAGGTCCCGCTGCACCCCCTCCCTCGAGACGTCCGGCCCCCGGGAATGGTCCCGGCCCGCGATCTTGTCGATTTCGTCCAGGAAGATGATGCCGTTTTGTTCCACCTTGCGCCGGGCTTCTTCGAGTACCCGGTCCATGTCGATGAGGCGCTGGGATTCCTCCTGGTAGAGAATCTCCCGGGCTTCCGCCACCTTGACCCGGCGCTGCTTGGTGCGGCCCGGCAGGAGGTTCCCCAGCATTTCCTTGAAGTTGAAGTCCAACTCCTCCAACCCGGCGCTGGAGAAGATCTCCACCACGGGGGTGGCGCGTTGGGCCACCTCCAGGTCCACGATGCGGTCTTCCAGCTTCCCGGCCCGGAGCATGTCCCGGAGCTTTTCCCGGGTGGCGTCGCCCTCACCTTCGGGCGCGCCCTCCCGGGGAGGTAAGAGCAGGTCCAGCAGACGCTCCTCCACCGCTTCCTGGGCCTTGGCCTTGACCTTGTCCCGCTCTTCGGCCTTGACCATGGATACCGCCAACTCCATCAGGTCCCGGACCATGGATTCCACGTCCCGGCCCACGTAGCCCACTTCCGTGAATTTGGTAGCTTCGATCTTTAAGAACGGCGATTGGGCCAGCTTGGCCAGCCGCCGGGCGATCTCGGTTTTGCCCACCCCGGTGGGGCCGATCATGATGATGTTCTTGGGCGCGATTTCGTCCCGGAGTTCCTCCGGGATCTGCTGCCGCCGCCAGCGGTTGCGCAGGGCCACGGCCACGGAGCGCTTGGCCTCTTCTTGTCCGACGATATATTTGTCCAGCTCCGCCACAATCTCCCGGGGGGTGAGTTGCCCGCCGTTGGTGTCGTCGCGGAGGGGTTTGATCAACCATTCCATGTTGTTTATCCTTGATAAGCTGTCAGCTGTCAGCGATCGGCTGTCAGCGAAAAATAAGTGCAGTTCAGTGCAGTTCAAAGTTCAAGGTTGAAAGTTCAAAGCTGTTTGGCGGCCATTGGCCGCTATTGATGCTAACTTGAGACTTCTGCAAAATCGGTTTTTCTGTCATTCTGAGGGAGCGGAGCGACCGAAGAATCTCGTAGGCACCAATAGATACGAGATTCTTCACTCCGCTTCGCTTCGTTCAGAATGACAGAAAAGGAACTTTCGAAAGGGTGTCATAATTACAATTCTTCGATCACAATCTCTCTATTCGTATAAACACACAACGACCCCGCAATATTCATGGCCTCTTGGCAAATATCCTTGGGGCTCAGCTCCGTATGGGCCATGAGCGCCCTCGCCGCGGCCAGGGCGTAGGGTGAGCCGGAGCCGATGGCCATCACTCCTTCGTCCGGCTCGATGACGTCGCCGGTGCCGGAGACGAGGAAGGAGTTCTGGGTATCCACCGCCAGGAGCAGGGCCTCCAGCCGCCTTAAAATTTTATCGGTGCGCCAGTCCTTGGCCAGCTCCACCACCGCCCGGGTGAGGTTGCCATTGTGGGCCTCCAGCTTGGTCTCCAGGCGGTCGAAGAGGTGGAGCGCATCTGCGGACGCGCCCGCAAAGCCGACGATGATCTTGCCGTGGTAAAGGCGGCGCACCTTTTTGGCCTTATGCTTCATCACCATGTCGCCCAGGGTGACCTGGCCGTCCCCGGCCACCGCCACTTTCCCGCCCCGGCGCACCATGAGGATGGTGGTGCCCCGGAATTTGTCGTGATCCAGTGCCATTAAAGAAAACCTCACGCAAAGACACTAAGGCGCAAAGACGCAAGAAATTTTAGGTAAATCGTCCCCAAGCCGGGCTGATGGATAGGCGGGGAACGAAGCTCAGCTTCGGGCCTACCCGCGTTCCCAAGTACAACTTGGGAACGAGATCGATGGTGGGGCGGCCTCCGTGCCTGCCCGAATTAACCCTTCCTGATTTATCCACTTAGGCGGGCGGGCACGGAGGCCCGCCCCACCGCTTCTCTTAATCTCATCTGCCAACGAGCATTATTACAACTTGAACCGATAAATATAATGCAGCCAGGGCGGCTATGATGCCGATAATGAAAATAACGGAACCCGGGTAAACAATCGGGGCATCAATGGAATATTTTTTTAACCTCTCGGCTAATGCCAGCATAACTAACGGCACCAGGGCCATAAAAAATATTAAAAATAAGAAAACCGGGAGATCGACAAAAAGTAATAACGCTGCAATAACTATAATAAATAATGCCAGGAGCCGGGGATGGCCCGTGATCAGGTTCAGGTTCATTTTTCACCAAGGAACCTAAGCCTTGCAACACCCGGGAAGCCCCGGGACAGCCTCACGCTCGCCAAGCTGGAGCTTGGCAGCCAGTGCGTTCCCAAGCCGGAGCTTGGGAACGAGTGTAAAGGCGCAAATCCTTTAGCTGAAAGCTGAAGGCTGATCGCTGATTGCTGACAGCTTTTTGAGCTGCAAGCTGATCGCTGAACAGCTTCTTTATTTACTCCGGGGATGCGCCTTGTCGTATTCCTCCATCAAGTAATCCAGGTTCGTGTGCAAATAATGCTGGGTGCTGGAGATGGACGCGTGCCCCAGCAACTCCTGCACCGCGCGCAGGTCCGCTTTGCCCTCCAGGAGGTGGGTGGCGAAGCTGTGGCGCAGGCCGTGGGGGCTGAGGCCCCGGGTCAGGCCCGAGAGGCGCACCCATTTCTCCACCACCCGGGCCACGGACCGGGTGCTGAGCCGGCCGCCGTGGCAATTGAGAAAGAGCGCCGTCTCCCCCTGGCGGCCCTTGCCGTCCAGGAGCAGTTCCCTAAGAGGCAGATAATCCTTCAAGGCCTGGCGCGCTGCGCTCCCCAGGAAGCAGAGGCGTTCCTTGGCCCCTTTGCCCCAGACCCGGACGGTGCACTCCTTCCGGTCCAGGTCCCCGAGGCTGAGGCCCGCCAACTCGGAAAGGCGCAGGCCCCCGCTATAAAATACCTCCAGGATGGCCCGGTCCCGGCGGGCGCCGAACTCGTCCCCCTTGGCCTCCCCCAGGAGATGGAAGACCTCGTCCACCGTCAGAAAATGGGGCAGGCTCTTGCCCAGCTTGGGGCTGGGAGCCAGGTTCGCCGGGTTTTGGGCCAGCACCCCCCGGCGCTGCAAAAATTTAAAAAAGGTGCGCAGCGCCGAGAGTTTCCGGGCCGCGGTGGTCTTGCTCCGGCCTTTGAGGCAAAAGGCCAGAAAGGCCCGCAACCCGCGGTAATTTACTTCCTCCAGGACCGGGACGGCCCCTTCCGGGGTGATGAACTCCAGGAATTGGGACAAATCCAGGCGATAGCTCCGCAGGGTGTGGGGCGACATCTGCCGCTCCACCTTCAGGTAGCGTAAAAAATCCTCCAGTAAATCCCAGCCGCCCATTAAAGATCGTTTTTCGTTTCGGGTTTTTCGTTTTTCGTTAAAAAAGAGAAAAATCCCAACAACTTAAAAATGAAAATAAATAAACGGCAAATGACAAATAGCTTAACAAGGGCCTGAGCGCGCCTATGAAAATATACATATTATCATCAATTTAAGACAATGCAAAAAATAATGACCGGATCAAGACCAGGAAAGTGGGATGAGAGACGGCTCAGAGGAGCAGTGGCTGCAGCAGGGCGGGGCCACTAGAAAGAATTTAACGTGTACTTTGGTGAAATTATGGGTTCTTTTAACGAAAAACGAAAAACCCAAAACGAAAAACGCTACTGGCGCACCAAGGCCGCCGCCACTCTTTGGGACAGGACTTCCAGGGTGTAAGGCTTGGCCAGGTAACCCACGTCCGGGGGCAGGGCCTTGGCCTTGCCGTCGCCGTAACCGCTGCAGAGCATGATGGGCACCTTAGAGTTGAGGGTCCGGAGGCTTTGCAACGCTTGAAAACCGTCCATTCCCGGCATAATCATATCCATCAGCACCAGGTCGATTTCCGGGCCCCGCTCCCGGAAAATTTCCACGGCCATCTTGCCATCTGCGGCCTGGATCACCCGGTATCCCAATTTCTCCAGGAGCCTGGCGGCCACCTGCCGCAATACGGGTTCATCATCCACCACCAGGATGGTGCCCTGTCCGTAAACGATGTTGCTTTCCTGGGGGGTTATCACCTGCGGCTGGGACAGGGATACCGGCAGGTAGATGGTGAAGGTCGCGCCCCGGCCTTTTTTACTGTCCACCAGGATGGCCCCCCGGTGGATCTTGATGATGTGGTAGACCGAAGCCAGGCCCAGGCCGGTCCCCTGTCCCAAAGGCTTGGTGGTGAATAAGGGTTCAAAAATCCGCTCCAGGGTCTTCGGGTCCATGCCTTCGCCGTTGTCCGTCACCGCAAAACAGGCATAGGGGCCGGGTTCCAGATGCCAGACCGGATCCTGCCACCCGGCCACGGTCACTCCCCGGCTCTGGATGGCGATTCTCCCCCCATGGGGCATGGCCTGCCAGGAATTAATCAGGAGATTCATCAGCACCTGCTGCATCAGGCCCGGGTCGGCTTTCACCGGCGGTAGATCCGGAGCCAGATTCAGGGCCATTTCGATATCCGGATGGGTGCGGGCAAAAAGGTCAACGGTGCCCTTGATCAGCTCGTTCAGGGCCAGGGACTGCATCTCGGACCTGCTGTCCTGAGTGAAGGTGAGCAGGTTTTCGGTGAGCTCCCGACCGGCCCGGACCTGCAATTCGATCTCCTTTAAATCCGTATAGAACGGGTGGACCGGACCGACTTTGGCCATCATCAGGTTGGTGAGGCCCATGATGACGGTCAACAGGTTATTGAAGTTATGGGCCAGGCCGCCGGAAAGGGTGGCCACGGCCTCCAATTTTTGCACCTGTTCCATCTGTTTTTGCAGAGTGACCTCGTCGGAGATATTGCGCCCCATGGCCACCGATCCCAAGAGTTCTCTCTCGGGCCCCCAGAGATTGCGGATGGAAATACGGGTGGGCACGACCCGGCCGTCTTTGTGCTTCACGTAAACCAGCCAGCCGAGGGCTTCCCCGTATTCCCTGAGTTCCCGCATCAATTGGAGCCGTTCTTTTCGGTCGGCATAAATTACGTAGTAGGGTTGGTGGAGGATATCTTCCGGGGCGTAGCCGTATTCCGCCAAAAATTGGCGATTGACTTGGGTATAGAGGCCCTGGGCGTTGACCACCGCCACGGCCAGGGGGGCGGATTCGATAATTTCCTTTAAGAAATAGGAGGACTGGGCCAGCTCCTCCTGGGCGTTTTTCAGGGTGGTGATATCCCGGGCCACGTGCACCGCGCCGATGATCTTCCCCTCCCGATCCCGCAAGGGATCCACCGTCACCAGGAAAGTGGCCCGGTTGTCCAGGGAACAATATTCCGTCTGGGTGCGGATTCCTTCCCGGATGGCCTGGAGAAAGCAACAACTCACCGCGGGGGCGTTGGCATTGTGCATTAATTCGTAACAGCAACGCCCGGTTACTTCTTCCGGGGAGGTCTTGAGATATTCGGCGACAGCCCGGTTGACCCTGACTATCTGTTGCTCCGCATTCAGAATCATGACCTGATCGGGAATAACATTGAAGGTATTTTCCCATTCGGTCCGGGATACGGTATTTTCCTGCAGATTCGCAGCCATCAGATTGAGAGTGTGGGCCAACTGGCCCAGCTCATCCTCATCGGGATCGGGGTTGCGGTAATCCAAATCCCCGTCATTGTAAGCTTCCGCGGCCCGGGTCAGGGCGGCCACCGCCCGGGTCTGGCGCCGCATCAGGGCCAGGCAGGCCAATAGCCCTACCAAACCCAGGCCTCCGAAGAAAATGAAGGCCTCCCTCTGAAACTGGCTGATGCGGGTGTCAACCAAGGACCGGCTGAGATTAACCGAGGTCTTCAGAATGGAATACCCGGCAGAAGCGTCTCGGCTCACTTGCTTTAGGTCCGTTAAAATCCCCACTGCCAAAGGCGGACCGCCCCGGGGGCGGATGGAGACCGGCGCCAGAAAGCCGTAATAATGGTTGGACGGGGTCTTGGGCAGTTTTAATTCCCCGAGTTTGCCGCTCCACTGCCTGTCTGTGCCCAGTTTCTCGAGCACCTGGCAGATTTTTTCACATTGCCCGTCAAAAATAAGACCGCTCTTTCCCTTGTCCAAAAAAATGCCGCAAGAAAGCAAAATCTCGTTGTCCTGCATATTCAGGAGAAAGGTCTCTCCCATGGTCACCACTTGCTGCACGGCAATCTGGCGGAATTCCGGATCGTGCAATATTTCCTTCCAGGCCCGGGATTGATGCAGGGTTAAAAAGAGAGACAGCTCCTGGGCCACATCCAGGGCCTTCTGGCGCAACTGGGCGGACACCACGTTGTCCTGCTCCTCGTGGAGCCTGCGGCCCTCCCGGGCTTCGATGTTTTTCAGGGATCGATCCATGTCGCCTTGAAGGTGCCGGGAGAAAACGCCTATTCCGAGGATCAGGGTGATTAAGGGAAGAACCCACCCTACGCCCCCCAGGAGGAGAATCCGGAATTTAAAGGTCTTGGTTAAGGGAACCTTCGTTTTCGTCATTGGTCAAAGTGCTGGGCCTGGCTGATAAAGTTCCTGGGCAAGCGGATGCCCAGGTCCTGGGCGACTTTTAGATTAACGGTCAGCTTTTTAATATGCGGCGATTCCGGAAGTATCTGTTCCATGGGGACTCCTTTTAAGAAGCGGGCGGCCTGGCGGCCCGACTGGCGGCCCATTTCCGGAAAGTCGCAATGGTAGGACAGGAGAGGCCCGCAAGCCACGGAATCGCCATCCGCCGCCATCACCGGCACCTTGGCCCCCATGGCTGCCTCGCAAATAATCCGCAGCAGGCCGGGGACTCTGAGAACCGGATCGGCCGGGATGAACAAGGCCTCTATTTTTTGCTCCAGAAGGTCCTTGAGGGTTTCTTGCAGGATCTCCAGACGAGCATCGGTAATCGCGCGTAGGATGGGAGTAAGGCCGATATCGAGGCAAGCCTCTTCCGCCGCCTTGCCGGTGGCCACCGCCGGAGGGGTGGCGGTGCAGAAAAGGATTCCCAGGCGCTTGAGTTTGGGCAGGGCCAGAAGCAAAAACCGCAACTGCTCCATTGCCGGCACCTCCATGCTGGCGCCGGTGAAACTGGACGCCTCCGGAGGCGCCGGACGGGCGAGACCGGTGGCGTTGGGGGCGGCAACTGCATTATAGATGACGGGGATATTGCTGTCCCGGGTGACCTCCAGGGCGATGAGCGTGGGCACCGTGCCGATGGTGATCAGCAAGCGGGCCCCTTTCTGCACGAACTCCCGGGCCAGGGCCGTGGCCTCGTCCCTTTCTCCCCGGGCGTTTCTCACTTCCAGGCGGATATTAAGGCCGTCCTGAAAACCCTCCTCCCGTAATCCCTCGGTCACCCAATGGGGCGCCTCATCAATGACTTTGATCTCCTGGCTCCATTTGATCACGCCCACCAAAGGCAGAGGCGGGAAAAGAAGCCGGAGGCCCGCGTAAATCCCGGAAAGAACCAGGATCACGCAGAGCCCGAAGCGGAGGGCATATTGGCTCGAAAAGTTCATGTCAGAACTATCTCTTTTCGTTTATCGAGCCTTCGGAATATTTTCTTTAATAAAGTCTTTTGCTGATTATAGGCGGAATTTCCGGCAAATTCAAAATATTCCTTAGAGCTTGAAGGGAGAACCGGCCTATGGTAAAATTTGCCTGGGGGAGTTAGGTCTTAAATGGTCAATCTGGGGGAACTGCGGCAAATCCTTGACCGCCAGGAGGAATCCTGGCTTTCCCTCTATGCCACCCGCAGCCCCCAGGCCATCCGCCGGCGGTTTGAAGAGCGCATCGCCGAGGGCCACCGCCAGAACTTCGCGGTGGACGCGGACCGCATCCTCCATTCCCGGGCCTACACCCGCTATATCGACAAGACCCAGGTCTTTTATCTCATCGACCACGAGCACATCAGCCACCGGGTCTTGCACGTGCAGCTGCTCTCCAAGATCGCCCGCACCATCGGCCGTTTCCTGCGCCTGAACGAGGACCTGCTGGAGGCCATCGCCCTGGGCCACGATATCGGCCATCCCCCCTTCGGCCACGACGGGGAGCGCATCCTGTCCGCGATCTGCGAATCCCGGGGCGTCGGCCCTTTCCTCCATAGCGTGCAGGGGGTGTGGTTCCTGGAAAGGGTGGAAAAGGGCGGCCGGGGGCTGAATTTGACCCTCCAGGTCCTGGACGGCATCCTCTGTCACGACGGCGAGACGCACCTGGAGCGGCTGGCCCCGGACCGGGAGAAGACCTTCGCGAACCTGGAAGAGGAGATGCGCGACAAGACGGCCGATCCCCGGCTTCCCATCAAGCCCATGACCCTGGAGGGCTGCGTGGTGCGGTTGGCGGACACCATCAGTTACATCGGCCGGGACCTGGAAGACGCCATCACCCTCAATCTGGTCCGGCGGGAAGAGCTGCCCGCCCAAGCCGCCCAGCGCCTGGGCCGCACCAACGGGGCCATTGTCTACAGCCTGGTAGCCGACCTCATCACCCATAGTTTTGAAAAAAATTACGTGGGCTACAGCCCGGAGGTGGGGCAGGCCCTGAAAAGTTTGAAGGAATTCAATTACGAGCGCATCTATAATAATCCCTTAATCAAGGCGGAAACTCCGAAAATCGAGGGCCTCTTCGCCTCCATGTGGGCCCGTTTCATCCGGGATCTTGAGGAACGCCGCCTTGATTCCCCCATCTGGAGGGATTATCTATCCGCTATGGACCCGGTGTATCTGGAAAACAACCGGCCCGGGGAGATTGTCCGGGATTTTATCGCGAGCATGACCGACGCCTATTTCTTAAAGCAGAGCGGGGAGCTGTTCTTTCCCCAGCCTTTGCCCTGGAGGTTCGCCTGAGGCCGCTATGCGCTTGATGACCTTCAATCTCCGGTTTGCCACCCCGCTAGACGGCCCCAATGAATGGGAATACCGCAAGGAACTGGTGGTGGAGATTATCCTGGCCCACGGGCCCCACCTCCTGGGCACCCAGGAAGGCACCGTGCCCCAGTTGGAATATCTGGCCGCCCACCTGCACCGCTACCAACCGCTCATCGGCCACCGGCAGATCGACCGCACCTGCCAGTATCCCACCATTTTTTACCGGGAAGACCTGTTTGAGGCGGCGGAATCGGGGGAATTCTGGCTTTCGGAGACCCCCGCGGTGCATCGCAGCAAGAGCTGGGACAGCGCCTTTCCCCGCATGGTCACCTACGGCCTGTTTCAGGAGACCGGGCGGGAGTTGTGGTTTTATTTCCTGAATACCCACCTGGACCATATTTCGGCCCCGGCCCGCCTGAACGGCGCCCGGATGATCCGGGAGCATTTCTTTCCGCGGCAAAAACCCATGATTCTCGCGGGAGATTTCAATGAGCCGCCGGAGTCTCCGGTTTACCGGGAATTCCTGAATCCCGGCAGCCCCTTGCAGGATTCCTGGCGGAGCCTGCATCCCCCCGGAGTGGAGGCCACCTCCCAGCACGACTTCGACGGCTGTCTCCGGGGCAGCCGCATTGACTGGATTTTGTTATCCTCACCCTTCAAGGTCAAGGAAGCCTTTATGATTACCGATAATTTAAATGGGCGCTATCCTTCGGACCACTTTCCCTACACCGTGGAGGTGGAGTACTAAGATGCTGCGATGGTTGTTATTAATCGGCGTTTCCTGCCTGGCGGCCGCGGCCCCTGCGGCCGCGAACGTCTCGGCGGGCAATCTTTCCCAGCAGATTGGCGGCTGCCAGGAAGAGTACCTGGTGGACCAACAACGGGTTTCCATCGAACGCTTGGCCCAAAGAAGAGGGTTACGCTGGCCGGTGATAGTCAAACAAAATAAGTTAAAAAAACCTTATGCGCTGAAAAAGGGGACGACTCTAAAAATTGATTCCACCCACATTGTGCCCACCGGCGTAGACCGTGGTTTGCTCATCAATCTGGCGGAATTGAACCTTTACTATTTTAAGGATGGAGCTTATCAGCGCCGTTACGCCCTGGCGGCAGGCAAACCTTCTTGGCCGACTCCCACCGGGAACTATAAAATCATTGATAAGCGCAAGAACCCCACCTGGAATGTCCCCTTATCCATTCAGGAGGAGATGGAGGAAGAGGGGCTGGAGGTGGTGGAAAAGGTGCCGCCGGGACCGAAAAATCCCCTGGGGAAATTCTTTATGCTCACCTCAGCCGAGGGGGTGGGCATCCATGCCACCAACCGGCCCTGGAGCGTGGGTTACTACGCGTCCCATGGCTGCATCCGGATGCTCCCTGATGAGATCGAGAATCTCTTTCCCGAAATCCCTGTCGGGACCCCCGTGAAAATTATTTACCAGCCCATCAAAATGGCTCTCACCGCCCAAGGGCGCATCTTCCTGGAAGCCCATCATAATTTTTACCAAAAGAAAATAGATCCCTTGGCTTTTGTGAAGGACCTGGCCGCCAAAAACCGGCTGGAGGATCGGATAGACTGGGAGCTGGCGGTTCAAATCCTGAAATCCAGGGATGGGGTCGCCAGGGACATCACCAAAGATCTCCCGGAATCCAAGACCAGCACCACTACCGGTCCCACCCCTCCTCCCCGGGAGAGTTCCCTTTTTCCTTTACAGGGCAAAGAAGCCAAGTTAGAATAGCACCTTACTCCACGGAAAGAGGACTGAAAATATGCGCTTGAGCCGCTTGATTCGAATCATCCTGGGCATGTTGCTGGTGCAGGGATTATTGTTTGCCGGTATGGGCCTGGCCCAGACCCAAACTCCTCCTCAGCCCCAGACAGGCGCCGCGCCCCCCGCCAAATGCGGTCCGGATCACGCCATCCTCTATAAGCGGGCGGTGGGCCTGCTGGATAAGGCGGAGAAAAAACTGGCCGCCAAATACACCGCGGAGGCCAAGTCCCTGCTGAAAGAGTGCAATTCCCTGTTTACCATCCTGCTGAAAGAATGCGGCCCGGAGCAGAAGGCCCGAACCTTGACCCCCCAGGAGGAGCAGCAGGAGACGGTGAATAAAAAGCTGGCCGCGGATGAAACGGCCCAGGCTGAGCGCCTGGAACAATCCTCTGGGGAGAAGCTGAAGAAAGCCGAACAGACCCCCCAGCAGGAATTGGCGGTGAAACTCGCCCGGGAGGCCAAGACGGAATCCGAACAGGCCCAGGTCCGCCACCTCAAAGCTGGCATCTATTCGCTGCGCAACCAGCAGATGATCTTCCGGTTCTTAGCAAGATAGGGGTTAAAAGAAGAAAAGGGGGAAAGGGCGACTCGACTTTTTTCGCCTTTTTCCCTCTTCCCCTTTTCTCCCTTAATTCCAGGGAGTCTCCTTGGATCTCAGCATTTTCAGTGAGCAAGTGGGCCCCCTGGCGGTCCTTTCCTACCTGGTGGCCTGTCCGGGGACCGGCGAGGCCCTCCTCATCGACCCCGGCGGCCCGGCTCCGTCTCTGGAGACCCGGCTCCGGGAAAACGGCTGGCGTCTGAAGTGGATCGTGAACACCCACGGCCACGCGGACCATATCGCCGGCAATGGCCGCTGGGCGGAGCAAACCGGCGCTAAAATAGTCATGCACCACCTGGACTGGGAATTTTTCCGGCGTCCGGAGATGCAGGAGATGGCCCGGGCCGAAGGGTTTCCTCCTCTGACCCGGGTGGACCTGCAAGTGGAGGACGGCTCGAAACTCCCCCTGGGCCGCGGGGAAGCCCTGGTTTTGCATACCCCCGGCCACACTCCCGGCGCTATCTGCCTTTACTTTCCGGGCCACCTCTTCACCGGGGACACCCTGTTCGTGGAGGCGGCGGGGCGCACCGATTTGCCGGGAGGGTCCCTGGAGGTCTTGATCCAATCCCTCCAGGACAAGATCATGGCCCTGCCGGATGAGACCCGCATCTGGCCGGGCCATGATTACGGGGAGACCCCCTACTCCACCCTGGGCCAAGAGAAGGCAGCCAATCCCTATCTCACCGATTTTTTCTAACGAAAAAAGAGGCTTTTGCAAAATGTATAGTTGATTCTAATTTTTCTCTGCGCTTTCTCTGCGTCCTCTGCGTCTCTGGGGTGAAAAACAGGTAGAATTCACCGCAGAGACGCAGAGGGCGCAGAGAAAAGATTCGCAGAGTGAAGACTTTTGCAAAAGGCTCGAAAAAGGGAAATGGCATTATCAGGCCGAGCCGGCGGACTCCTCCCGGAGATAAACGGTCACCTGCGTGCCTTTGCCGGGTTCGCTGTCAATGATGATTTCCCCATGATGGGCCTGGACGATTTTCTGGGAAATGGCCAGCCCCAGGCCGCTGCCCTTGGGCTTGGAAGAAAAGAAAGGCTGGAAGATTTTTTCCCGGACCTCGGCAGGGATTCCCACTCCCGTGTCGCCGACGGTCAGGAATACCCGGTCTTCCCGCCGGCCGGTGGCTATGGTCAGGGTGCCCCCGGTGTCCATGGCTTCAATGGCATTCTTGGCGATATTCAAGACCACCTGTCGCAAATGACCCGGATCAAACTGCGTCTCCGGGAGGCCGGGGTCCAATGCCAACACTAAATCGATTTTGCTTTCCCGCAGGCTGGGTTCCAGGCGTTGGCAGGTTTCCTGGATCAGGGCGTTGAGATTTCCCGGTTTCTTCTGGGGTTCGGCAAATTTGGCATAGCTGCCCACCTCCACCAGGAAATCTTCCAGCCGTTTAACTTCATCCACGATAATCTGCAGTTTTTCCAGGTTCTTTTGGGGGTCCTGGGTAAAATCTTTCAAGACCTGGCGGGCGAAGCCGCCGATGAGCATCAAGGGATTCTTAATTTCGTGGCTGATGTGGGCCGCCATCTTTCCCAGGATGGCCAGGCGTTCGCTCCGGAGGAGTTCTTCCTCCATGCGCTTCCGGTCCCGCAGGTCCTTAATATGGGCGATCATGCCGATTTCCCGGTCGTTTTCCTTAAGCAGCCGGGCGGAGAGCCAGACTGGAATAAAAGAACCGTCCTGGTGCCGGATTAAGGACTCGTAATTCTCGAGGACGCCCTCTCCCCCGTAAAAGGGATTATGGATTTTGGCCTCGATTTCCTGGAATCGGCCCGGGGCATAGAGATCCCGGATATTCATACGGCCCAGGACTTCCCCCGGCTCATAGCCCATGATTTTGGCCGCGGTGTCGTTAAAAGTGCGAATAATGCCGTCCATGTCGTTACCGACGATGCCGTCCATGCAGGTGTGGATCAGCAGTTTTTGAAAATAGATGCCCCGCTCCACTTCGGCGGCCAGGGCTTCTTCTTCACGCTGGCGCTTGATCTGCCACCACATGGCGTTCATCAATAAAGTCAGTTGCCGGACATCCGATTCATCGTATTCGTCGTCCTTATTGCCCACCCCGGCCACAGCCACGATGTGGTCGCCGTCAAGGACCGGGATATTCAGATGGCGCCGGACTTCCACATGCCCCGGCGGATAGCCTTTCTTAAAGGGATTGGCCGCGCCATAATCATTGGTGATGATGGGCCGCCGCTGCCGCACGGCCTCCCCCCAGAGCCCGGTGGTCTCCAGGGGATAGATCAAAGGTTTATCGGCAACGATGCATTCCTCCATGGCCGTCCTGGACCAGGCCTGCATGGTGAGCGCCGTTTCGTCCTCGTTCATGAAAGCCAGGTAGCCGATCTTGCTTTTGGTCAGGCGGACCCCTTCTTCCATGGCGAAATCGGTAATTTCTTTGATCGTCCCCTTGGTCATCCGGCTGATCTGCCAGACCGCCTCCAGGCGGGATTCGTCCAGACGCAGGGCCTCTTCCATGTTGGCGGTGCGCACCGCCAGTCCCAATTGTCCGGCCAGGGATTGAAAGAACTCCATGTGTTCCCGGGTGAAAAACCCCTTTTGGCTGCTGGCCGCGGTCAAGACCCCCAGGGTCACGGTTTCCGTGGCGATGGGGGCCAGGACCAGGGAACCCAGGATTTCCTCTTGCCGGAGCCCCTGGAGACGGGGCGCGGTTTCGGGAAGGTCACCCGGGGACGATACCTGGGGGGTAAAGGTGGCCAGGCATTGCCCCAGGAGGGACTCGGGATCGGGCTTTACCACCTGTTCCCGGGCTTCGGGAGGGAGCCCCCGGGACCCTTTGATGTGCAGAAAGCCTTTTTCATCCAGCAGCCGCACGGCACAGGTTTCGATGCCCAGTTGTTCCTCCAGCACCCCCAGAACGCCTTCCAGGAGATCTGGAATATAAGGAGAATAGGCCAGTCTGCGAGCCGCTTCGAAGAGCACCGAGAGTTCCGCCACCCGCCGGCGCAGCTGTTGCTCGCTTTCCTCCAGGGAGCTGGAGATGCGGCTGAAAAGATCGAACACGTCCTCCATCCGGGAGCCCAGGGAGGACAGGAAGCCTTCGATAATGACCCGGGCCGCGGCCGGCCCGATGGAGCCCGCCAGAGTGCGCTCCACGAAGCCCGCGAGCCGGATTTTTTCCCGGTCCCCCCACTCGGATTCGGGGATCGCTACCTCCTGGAGAAAGGCCCGCATCGCGGCTGCGGCCTTCCTATGACCGATGAGGCTTTCCAGGAAAAGGGTCAGATGGTCCAGGCTGGGAAAGGAGGTATAGCGTTTCTCTAAAGGAAGCTCTCGTTCCTGTTCGAAGACGCCGACAAACCGCCGGGCCTGCTCCTCCTCCACGGGGCTGGGGGTGGTTGCCAAAGAAACGGAGACAAACGCGCCGGCATTGAAAAACATGGACCAGAAAAAGGTATGGGAGAGTTTGTCCAGACCGGTTAAGCCCAGAAAGGCAGTGGGCTTGAGGAAAGCCAGGCCGAAAGGCCCCGCCGTCAGCAAGGTGGGGGAAAACCAGCCTGCTTCCACAAAATAGGGCAGAACCAGGGTATAGCCCCAAAGAAGAAAGCCCGACCCCAATCCGGCGATGGCCCCCCACCGGTTGGCTTCCCGCCAATACAGGGCCCCCAGCATGGCCGGCACCAATTGCATCACCCCGCAAAAGGCGATCAGCCCGATGTCCACCAGCATGACCGTGGGGAAGAGCAGGTGATAGCCGAAGTACCCCAAGAGAATCAGCAAAAGGATAGCGCTTCGTTTGATGGTCAACAGATGGGGGGTGATCCGCTCTTGCAGCCTCAGGCGAATGGCCAGGGGCATCACCAGGCTGTTCACCAGCATGGTGCTCACCGCGATGGAGGCCACCGACACCATGGCCGTGGAGGCCGACAAGCCTCCCAAAAAGACCAGCAGGGCCAGATAGGGGTGCCCGGTTTGCAAAGGGAGGCGCAGCACAAAAGTGTCGGCCTGGTCCGGCGGCAGACCCAGCAACAGCCCGCCGAAGGCGATGGGCATGACAAAGAGGTTGATCAGCAGCAGGTACAAGGGAAAAAGCCAGATCGCGGTGAGAATGTGCCTTTCATCGGTGTTTTCCACCACGGCCATATGGAACATCCGGGGCAGAAAATGAATGGCCCCCATGGCCAGAAAGGTCAACACCAGGAGAAAGGAATAACTGTTATGAGGCCCGGTATTCACCAGGAGAAGCTGATGAAATTCGGGGCTCTCCTGGATGCGGCGGAAGATTTCCCCCCAGCCCGGGAAAAGGCCGAAGGTGACCAGGAGGCCCAGACTGACAAAAGCCAGCAATTCGACGATGGATTCAAAAACCACCACCGCCACCAATCCTTCGTGGCGTTCCGTGGGGTCCAGATGGCGGGCCCCGAACAGGATGCCGAACATGGCCAGCAGCAGGGCCACATAAAAGGCGGTATCCTGATAAATCGGTATGGCGAGCGGCGGGGCGGCTTCTTGGTAGACCAGGATGTTAAAGGTGCTGGAGATGGACTTGAGCTGCAGGCCGATGTACGGAGTAATGGCCAACAGCACCACCACGGTGGCCAGAGCCCCGAGGAATGCACCTTTGCCGTAACGCAACGCCAGGAAATCGGACATGGTGGTCAGGTGGTTCTCCTTGCAGATGCGCAAAAGCTTGCGCAGACCGAACCACCAGGAAAAGGCGATGATGGTGGGACCTAAGTAGATAGTGAGAAAGGTCACGCCGGAAGTGGCGGCCTTGCCGACGCTGCCGAAAAAGGTCCAGGCGGTGCAGTAAGCCGCCAGTGACAAGGCATAGATATAAGGATTGGCAATAATGCTCCGGCCCCGGCCTCTTTGCCGGTCCCCATAATAAGCGATGGCAAAGAGCAGGAAGAGATAGCCGAAGGCCGCGGCGGCAACCAGACCGGTATCGAGCATTTTCTTCCAATCTACTCCCGGGAGGATGACCGGCTGAAGGCATAAAGCCCGGCAATGGCCAGGATCCAGACCAGGTGGATGTATAACACCAAAGCCGGAATCCCTCCCAGAGAAGCCTCGCGGTTAAAAGTTTGCATCAACGGCGGGTTGAGAAGGAGAAAAATTAAAATTCCCAGCAAAGCCAAAAGCTTGCGTTTATTAGTCCCGGCAGGCATAATTATTTTCTCCCGTTTAGCGGGATGCAAGTTTCTGGTTATATTAATAACCATAATAATACCTTGAGACAAGAAGTAATACTCCGGCCCCAGAAAGAGGCAGGCTTGGGTCTGACCGGCCGCCCTCGGTTTATCAAGCCGCGCCGGAAAGCAATCATCTTCCCCGTGAATCCGGCAAAGCCGCTGCCGGCCTCATCCTCCTGCCGGCGGGCCCCTCCCGCCGCCTCCCCCCTGGAGGAAAATTCCGGTCTCCGGGTTTACTAAAGTTTTCCTTTCCTTGAAATTTTAATGCGGGCTGAACTTCAACCGATAAGAAAGTAGGACCATATTCTTGATTAGGACCTACCGGCTTCCTGACCCGGGGCCCAACTTCCCGGAGGCAGGCGGAATCGAGGGCGCAAAGCCGGCCCCGTTTAGGATCCAGAAGGAGCTAAAAGGCACGGATGGCCAAGCGTCCCGCAAAATTTCCCCGGGGTTTGAGGCCTGGGGAATTCACCGTTGCAACCTTCAGTAAGGGGAGATTTGCCGATGCTCTCCCCGCGATCCGAGAGGAGCCAGGGAGCGGCTCCCGGAGATGCCCCGGAAAGGGATGCAGTAATTATGGTCCGGCATGAGGCCTCTCTTGCCATTCTGGTGGCTGAAGACGACGAGACCCTGGCCGCAGCCCTGGAGGAGTTTCTCAAGGAGAAAGGCCACCAGGTGGACCTGGCAGCCAACGGCGGCGAGGCCCTGGCTTTGTTGGAGAAACGGGATTATCCCCTGGTCATTACCGATTTGGTAATGCCCGAAGCCGACGGGTTGACGGTGCTCAGAGCCGCCCGAAAGCAGGACCCGGGCACCCTGGTGGTGATCATGACCGGTTACGCCTCATTGGACAGCGCCATCGGGGCCATCCGGGAAGGGGCTTATGATTATCTGTGTAAGCCTTTTAAATTGCAGGAAATTGAGGTTGCGGTGACCAACGCCATGCGGCTTATCCATCTGCGGCGGGAAAATCAGAGATTGCTCCGTAAACTTGACGATTTAACCGCCCAGTTGAAAGAAGTGCAGCAATTGCCCCAGTTTATCGGGGGCGAGAACCGCCCCGAAAACCGTCCCCGGACCCTGTGGTCGCCGGGGCCGGTGCCCCTGAAAGATTATTCCCCCGAGGAACAGACTCTGCAAAAACTGGGGGATTTGGAGCGGCTGCGGGACCTCTACAAAGAAAATATGTTGAGCCGGGAAGAATACCAGAAACTTAAAGAACGGCTGTTTATCTGAAATCCAAAGGGTTGTAATGGTGTCGAATAAACCAAAGCCCCCGCTGGCCTTTGAGTCCCGGAAGTCCGAGCCCAAGGTCGAATCCTTTCACATGGCTCTGCCCGGGGGCAAGTTTACTTTGACGCTCACCCTGGAACCCTTGGCCCAAACCGGCCTCCAGCCTTCAGAATTGATCACTTTGAATGATCTGCCCGATCTCTTCTGCCGGCTCCTGGATTCCCTCCCGCCGACCCAACGCCATGGTCTCAACCTTTCTCCGCCTCCCTCCCCGGCGCAAGGTGACCCTTCGGGTTTATTTTATTGGGCCAACTCCATCTTGCAGCGCCTGGGCCGGGGCCATGGCGGGGAAGAATTCTGCGTGCAACTCCTCAAACTGGCGGTCAAAATGACCAAAGTGCGCCAGGCTGCGTTTTTCAGCAAGAACGGCGGCAATGGGCGCCTCCGTCTCCTGGCCAGTCTGGACCGCCAGAAATTGCCCAAGAACCATTGGAAAATCGCCAAGGATGTTCTCCAAAACGGGGCTCCCTTGCTCTTCAACCCCCGGAGCCAGAGGCAATCTCCGCCGGTCCTGGCGGTGCCCGTGCCCCAAGACGGGGTTTTGGCCGGGGTGCTGCTGCTCAGCGACCGCCCGGAAAGACCCCTGGACCAGGATGATCTCAACCTGGTGAACATGCTGGCGGAAAACCCCAACCTGGTGTCCGATAATCTGGCGCTTCATGAAAAAAACACCGTCTCTCTCCTGGAATCCATCAAAGCCCTGGTGCGGAGTCTGGAGGCCCGGGATCCTTATACCGGCCAGCACTCCGCCAGGGTGACCGAGATCGTCTCCCACTTCGGGCGGCACCTGGGTCTGGCCCCCCAGGAGCTGGACTCCCTGAAGACCGCCAGCTACCTCCATGACATCGGCAAAGTGGGAATCAGCGATTTCATCCTCTTGAAGCCCGGGCCGCTGACCCCGGAGGAGAGGGTGGTCATTGAGAGCCATCCCCTGATCGGGGGGAAGATCGTGGAGCCCCTGGGGCTGCGCGCCGAGGAAAAAGGGGTCATCCTTTACCACCATGAGCGCTGGGACGGCCGGGGTTATCCCCGGGGCCTGGCCGGGAAGGACATTCCCTTCGGCTGCCGTCTCCTGACCCTGGCGGATGTCTACGACGCCCTCACCACCGACCGTCCCTACCGGCGGCGCTGCACCATACCCGAAGCCCTGGCGGAAATCCGGGCCCATGCCGGCACCCAGTTCGATCCGGAGCTGAGCCTGGAATTCGTGGATATGCTCTCCACCCAAACCGCCTGAGCTCTTAAAAGATTCACCACCAAGACACTAAGACACCAAGGGACACAAAGGAATAAGTTTAATTTTTGGCGGCGAGCCGCCGAAAATTAAAAAAATATCTTTGTGCCCCTCTGTGCCTCAGTGTCTTGGTGGTAAATCTTTTTCCCTGCCGATTGCGAATTGCTTCCGTTGTGGTTATTTTGCAATCTTCAAAGGAGAGTGTTATCCTAAGATACACATAAACTTTTTCTGATATTCGGCGAAATTAAGGCCTTGTTCGAAATAGGCCCATAAACGCATGGTCAGATCGATCATTTTTTCTGACCTTGAGACTACCTTGGTTCTCCGGGTGCTGGAGGCCCTGGAGAAGCATTATCAATTTTCCATGCACACCCCTTTCCGGGACCTGGATCCCGCGGTGCAGCAGGTTTTGCTCTACGGGTCCCGGGGCGAGACCATCAATTTCTTCTACGAGCA